>ERZ1090879.747-NODE-747-length-19331-cov-7.474684_pt1 | contig 19331 bp, 21 predicted proteins | sample MGYA00478472_ERZ1090879 | MGnify/ENA primary metagenome ERZ1090879 (study PRJEB33644, sample SAMEA5815723) | chicken gut metagenome | biome: Chicken; feature: Gastrointestinal Tract; material: Caecum | place: Ireland | collected 2019-01-01 | study: A study of the... | reverse complement strand
GCCCCGGCCAGCTGCAATTCGCCGGAACTGGCCTTGCAGGTATTACAACTGACGTTGGGAGAGAAATGACATGAATCGTCTGCTCATCACCATTTGCGGCCGTGCCGGCAGCAAGGGATTCAAGAACAAGAACCTGAAAGTTTTTTGCGGCAAACCGCTGGTTTACTACTCTTTGAGCGCGGCGGAGCTGTTCTGCCGCAACCACCCGGAACTGCAGGTGGACATTGCCCTGAACACCGACAGCCAGGAACTGGCCGATCTGGTGGCGGCCCAATACCCGGAGGTCGTCTATCTGCCCCGGGGCGAGGAACTGGGCGGTGACAAGGTGCCCAAAATGGCAGTCTACCAGGACAGCCTGCGCCGTATGGAAGAGCGCACCGGCGCGGCCTACGACTGGCACATGGACCTGGACATCACCAGTCCCCTGCGCACCGCTGCCGATATTGAAAATGCCTTTGCCCTCAAGCAGGCCCGGAAGGACCTGGACCTGGTATTCAGTGTCTGTGAAGCCCGCCGCAACCCCTGGTTCAACATGGTCAAGACCGTGGACGACCATGTGGAGCAGGTCATCCACAGCGAGTTCACCGGCCGCCAGCAGGCGCCCGATGTCTACGACGTGAACGCCTCCATCTATGTGTTCCGCCGGGATTTTCTGGCCAGCAACACCGACGGTATGCTGTGGCGGGGCAAGATCGGCGTCAGCGTCATGATGGATACCGGCATCATTGACATTGATTCAGAGCACGATTATCTGCTGATGGAAGCCATCGCTCAGCACCTGTATGACCATTACCCCGAATTCAACGCGGTACGGGAGAACATCCGTGGCGAGTGAAACATTTGAGCAGACCCTTGACCTGATCCTGGATGCAGGCCAGACCATGCTGGAAAACGGCGGCGAAGTGTTCCGCGCCCAGCAGACCATGGAGATCATGGCCCGCAGCCTGCAGCTGCAGGAGTTCCACGTCTATGTACTCACCAACGGCATCTTTGCTTCAGCCCGGCCTGACGGCGGCGAAAGCCTGAGCATGGTACGCCATGTGCCGACGGTTTCCATTCATCTGGGCCGCGTGGAGGCCGTAAACGAGTTATCCCGGGAATTGGCGGAGGGACAGCTGGATCTGTGCGGGGCACGGCAACGGCTGAACGAAGCCCAGTCCATCGGCTCCATCCCGCCCCGCGCCGAACGCCTGGCCTGTGTGGTAGGCAGCGCTTGTTTCGCCTACCTGTTCGGCGGTGCGCTGGCAGAAATGCTGGTTGCCGCCGTCGCCGGGCTGATGGAATCCGCTATCTGCCAGCAGTTCGGCAAACGGCGTATCAACCGGATTTTCACGGATATCATTGCGGCGGGGCTGTGCACCTTGTGGGCACTGGGCGTCAGCATTTTTGTGCCAACGCTGGATGTGAACACCGCCACCATCGGCGCCCTGATGGTGCTGACGCCCGGCGTTGCCCTGACCATGGGCATCCGGGATATTATCAACGCCGACTATCTTTCGGGCGCGATCCGCTTGCTGGACGCCGTGCTCATCGCCGGCAGCCTGGCCTGCGGCGTGGTACTGGCCTGGCTGATCGGACGTGGATTGGGGGCGATGCTGTAATGACGTTGTGCATGAATTACCTGATGCAGTTTCTGGTAGCCGTGGTCGCCACCATCAGCTTCGGCGTAACTTTCCGTGTTTCGCCGCGGCATTACCTTGCCTGCGGCATCACCGGCGCGGTGGGGTGGCTTGTCTATGTGCTTTGCACCGGACTGTTGAGCACCAGCGCCCCCGTTGCCACACTGGTAGCCGCCCTGCCGCTGACGGCCTGCGCGCGGCTGTTTGCCATCCGGCACAAGGCCCCCATCACCATTTTTTTGCTGTGCGGCATCTTCCCGCTGGTGCCCGGTGCCGGCATCTACTACACCGCCTATTACTTCCTGCGCGATGACCGTTCCCTGTTTGCCAACAAGGGCGTCGAAACGCTGAAAATCGCGGTAGCGCTGGCCTTGGGTATTGCCCTTGTGTGCAGTATCCCCCTCAAGCGCCATAAATCCTGAATCAAAACGCCGGAAGCTCCCGCGGGAGCTTCCGGCATCTTTTTTGTTCGTGGCCCCATCATTCGGTGGGATATTCGATCTCGGTTTCCGCTGCTGCGGCCTGGGTTTCCTCCTGCTGGGCAGCAGCGGCGGATTCGGCACTGGCTTTAGCCGCCGTGACCAGACCCGTCACCTCACCCGACGGCTTTTGCAGCAGATAGGCGCCGATGGCCTTGGCTTTATATACCAGCAGCACACAATAGGTGTCCTGGTCCCCGGTGGAAAGCTCCGGGCACAACAACGTCCACTTTTCCACCGTCTTGCCTTTGTAGTCCGCAAGGTCCAGGTCACTTTCCTGCACCACCTGGTTGAAAGCCGTGAAACTGTCGTCCCATTTCTTGGGGATCTTCACCTTATCCACCGCTGCTGAAGAAAGGTCCGTTTCAAAACCGTATCCCGTAAAGTAGGTACCAATGTCCTGGGTGGTTTCAATGCCCGGTGCCGCATCGGCAGCCGCCGTCACCGCATCGCCGGAAAAATGCACGGCTGCGGCAACCGTGCCGCACAGACACACTGCACACAGGGCAAGCGCGCCCGCCTGCCGCAGTCCGGGTTTCGTCACTGTAAATAAAAACATAAGCGCAGCCCCCTTGTTCTCATTCCATCGAATGATATGCGCGGGCTGCGCCTGGTATGCTTATTTGTATTTGGGTTCTGGCTCGTACCATTGGAAGATCACGGCGTCATTTTCCTGTTCCAGCCGGGCAATGTCGTGGTCCGGCAGTGCCGTCCACATGACCGTCATGGCTCCCAGCGCCGCACACAAGCGGATGGCCCAATTGCGTTTGTCGGGGCACCAGGCGATGAAATCCGGCCGGGCGATGAGATTTCCGAAACAGTGGGAAAGCAGGTATGCCGCCACCCGGGGCGTGCCGATTTTCCGATGGTTGCGGTAACTGTCCGCCAGCTGTCCGCGGACTACCCCCGGCGCCAGAATCCGCACCAACCGCACCACGCGGGGGTCAAAACTTTCGATGCAATAGGGACCGGGATAGTTTTTGAGTGCCGACAATACCGCGCGGCACAGTTCCAGCAGGTACCGGCCGCGGTACTCGTACCGACTTTTGATCTCCACGATCAGGGGCGTGGAGGGGTTGGCGGCCGCCACCGTGCGCAAAACTTCTGTAAAAAGCGGTGCGTGTTCCCCGCTGCCGGCCAGCGGCAATGCCGATACCACCGGCCACGGGGTATTACCGACGCCGCCCTTGACCGGGGTCATGCGGTCCAGGGTGTCATCATGGAACACCACCAGCTGGCGGTCCTCGGTAAACTGAACGTCCAGTTCAATGCCATACCCATTGCGGGCCGCTGCGGCAAAAGCCGGCAGGCTGTTTTCCGGCGGGCGCTGCTGGGCACCGAACAGGCCGCGGTGGGCATAGCTGCGCCCGAAAAACGGCTGCCGCAGCCTTTTGCGCGGGGCACCGGGCCACACCAGAAACAGCACCAGAACCACAAACAAAACCGGAACTGCCGCCAACAGCAGCAACAACCACAACATAGCATCACCTCTTTATTATTAATTGTATCGCACCGCCGCCAAAAATGCAATTGTTTCCCGGGAACACAACCTGCCCGACCGGGAAATTTTATAGTTTTTTTCAAAAGTTTTCACAATTTCGCCACGCCCAAAGGATATTGTGGTACAATAGAAAGTGTGATAAAGGAGGCCGACTTTATGGCAAAAATTTTGGTCGTGGACGATGAGCCGCGGATCCGGGATCTGATCCGCGAACATTTGCAATATGCCGGTTACACCTGTGAGGAGGCCGGGGACGGTGCCGCTGCCCTGAGCGCTTTGACGCAGGGCGGGATCGATCTGGTGATTCTGGACATCATGATGCCGTTCATGGACGGCATGACCTGCCTGCGGGAGATGCGCACCCGCAAAATTATGACGCCGGTGATCATGCTGACCGCCCGCAGCGAGGAATACGACAAGCTGGCCGGGCTGGAAGGCGGCGCCGACGATTATGTGGTAAAGCCTTTCTCGCCCCGGGAACTGGTGGCCCGCGTAAAGGCCGTGCTGGCCCGCACGATGCCCCGTACCGACGACAGCCAGAGCAGCTACGTCTTCGGTGACCTGAGCATTGATACCGCCAGCCACACCGTCAAGGTGGCCGGCCAGGAAGCCCCCCTGACCCCCAAGGAATTTGACCTGCTGGTGTTCCTTGTTAGCAACAAGGGCATTGCCCTGAGCCGCGAGAAAATTCTGCAGAAGGTCTGGAACTACGACTATTACGGCGAGGACCGCACCGTGGATACGCACATCAAGATGCTGCGCGGCCACCTGGGCCCCTGCCGCAACTACATTGTAACGGTGTGGGGCATCGGCTACAAGTTCGACCCCGACACCCTGTAAAAAAGGAGTGCAGGCGTTTTGAAACAACACGCCCCCAAAACGCAGCGCAAATTCGTGATGAGCATTCGCTGGCAGCTGATGCTGTTCATTACCGGCATGACGCTGCTGACGCTGGCGCTGGTGTGGGGAGTCATTACCTACGCACTGGTGCCGCAGTACAACCGCACCATCCGCAACAAGCTGGAAAGCAAGGCCGCCGCCATTGTGGCCATGATCGACCAGAGCGAGCTGCCCATCTCCAACCGGGATTTTGGCGTGCTGGTACTCAACAGCGATTTCTGGAAGCAGGTCAGCGATACCTTCATCAACAAAACCATCAATGTGGATGGCTGCTGCGTGGATTTCAGCGATACCACCCTGCGCTGCCTGAAAGCCTACGAGAGTATGTACCCCTGCCTTTTGCATGAGAGTACCGGTGCTTTCGGCGGGGAATTTGTCACCAACGTGAACACGGCGCTGGTGATCCAGATGCGGCAGAAACTGTTCAGCCAGGGTTCTCTGTACGAGATCGTCCGCTCCAGTTCCAGCCAGCAGATGCTGGTGGGGCATCTTTCGGCGGACGGCCAGTATGGCGTCATCGTTTCGGCCAGCCTGGCCCAGATTTCCACCGCCGCAGAAGTACTGCGTTCCATTCTGGTCCCCCTGGCGCTGATTCTGCTGGTATTGGATCTGCTCTTCGCCATGCTGTTCAGCCGCTGGTTCACCCGCCCCATTGAACGGCTTTCGGCCGGTGCCCGGGAGATTGCCTCCGGCAACTACGATGTACAGATCTCGGTGGTGCACCGGGATGAGATCGGGCGTCTGGCGGAGGATTTCAACCACATGGCTTCCGAAGTCAAACGCAGTGCCCAGCTGGAAAAAGACATTCTGGCCAATGTAAGCCATGATCTGCGCACACCGTTGACCCTGATCAAAGGCTATGCCGAGACCGTGCGGGACCTGACCGGTACCGATGATGCCAAACGCACCGAACAATGCAACATCATCGTGGATGAAACCGACCGTCTGTCGGCCCTGGTCAACAGTGTGATGGAGCTGAGCAAGGTACAGAACGGCTCCGAAAAGCCCAACCCCATTGATTTTGACATGAGCGAACTCTGCTTTGAGGTAGCCGGACGCTATGACGCCCTGTGCGACCAGAACCACTGGACGCTGCGCCTGGAAGCCGACCATGCCGCTCCCGTCAACGCTGACCCTGCCATGATGGAACGGGTGCTGCACAACCTGCTGGGCAACGCCTTCCATCATATCGGGGAGGACGGCGTTGTGATATTGCGGGTGATCCCGCAGGATCAGGGCTGCCGTGTGGAAGTGGTGGACCACGGCCCCGGTATTCCGCCGGAGGATCTGCCCCACCTGTTTGACCGCTACTATCGCGCCCGCCAGGATGCCGGCAAGACTGGCACCGGGCTGGGACTTTCCATCACAAAGGCGATCCTGCAGCAGCACGGATTCGCCTTCGGGGTGGACAGCGCGGTGGGCCAGGGTTCCACCTTCTGGTTCACCATGTGCGATACCCGTACCCAACCGAATCCCTGAACTGTTGGAGGAGACCGCGATGGATAAACTCAACCGCGAAATGGATGAACAACTGGAACAGCGGGTGGCCGACCTGACCGCCCACAACGACGAAACCGGTGACGGAAAGCTGGATGCTGCCGACCTGAAAGCCCAGCTCAACCGCATTGAAGCTCAGCTGGAACTGCAGGACCAGCAGAACCGCCGTATTATGCGCAACCAGCGTCTGCGCATGATGCTGAGCGTTGCGATGACCGCCGTATTGCTGATTGCTCTGGGCGTCTTCTTTTACTATGCCCGCATCGCCTACGGCCAGGTCATGCAGTCCACCGCCCAGGTCAATGAACTGGCTGTGACGCTGCAGAACAGCCTGAGTACCGTGGACCCCGAAGCCCTGGATTCCATGATGCAGGATCTGCCGGAGATCACCGAACAGCTGAAGCGCATTGACGTGGATGCCCTGAACCAGGTGCTGGACGGTCTGCCCCCCTTGATGGACAGCGTCAGCCAGCTGCAGCAACAGGTAGCATCGATCAGCAATCTGTTCGGCGGGTTGGGGTCGGTATTGCGTTCCTGACTGCCGCATCTTATTCTGACACAGCAAACCGGGCCGCAGGAACCTCCTGCGGCCCGGTTTGCGCTGTGTTCGCTTTGTTGCTCAGCGCTGACGGTAGCTCTGGCAATAATGCGGGTTGTCGACGCCCTGCACGGCGCTGTCGGCCTGCTCGGTGATCTTGATCGCATCCAGGTTGCAGGTGCAGCCGTTCTGGTTGTACGCGCAGGAGCAGACATCACAGGTAACATTGGTGTTTTCCATTTTTGCTCACCTCCTTATCCGCTAGTATGGACCACCTTGGTGGTTTTTATGCGCTCCGCCTTGCACTGGCCCGCGCCCCTGTGGTATACTGCCGGTATGGGACGCAGAACGTCCCGCGGAGGTACCCCTTATGAATCTGGCTAGCATTGTGGTTCTGGTCGTGATTTTTGTGCTGCTGGCACTGGCGATTCTCTTTATCAGCCAAAACGGCGGCTGGCAGGGCGGCTGCGGTGGAAACTGCGCCAGCTGCCACAACAAATGCGCCACGCCCAAATCCAAAGACGAACCCAAATCCTGACCGTTGCCCTCCCCTGACGGGGAGGGCTTTTTTATACCTTGTCTTGCACAATTGCTCAAAAAAGGGTATACTGATTTTATATATATCTTAAAGCCGGGGAGGGTCTTTCATGAAAGCTGACCGATATCGTTTTGACGGCACGCACCCGTGTGATCTGCGTGCGTTGCCCTGCGACGGAAAGCGCGACGATCTGAACAAAGAGGAGATCATCGCCAAGACCGCCCGCAATCTGCAGGAAATGGCAGCCCTGCAGGATGCCCTGTATGCCGACGGCCGGGAAGGGCTGATTTTTGTGCTGCAAGCCCTGGATGCCGCCGGCAAGGACAGCACCGTCAAACACGTGATGGGCGGGCTGAACCCCCAGGGCGTACAGGTGACCAGCTTCAAGCAGCCCAACAGCGAGGAGCTCAGCCACGATTATCTGTGGCGCATCCACAAGGCACTGCCCCCCCGCGGGTTCATTGCCATCTTCAACCGGAGCTACTATGAGGATGTACTGGTGGTTCAGGTCCACGACCTGCAAAAGACTTACAAGATGCCGCCCCGCACCCTGGAGGACGGCAAGAAATCCTTCTTCAAAAAGCGATACCGCCAGATCCGCCACTACGAAGAGTATTTGTATGACAACGGCTACCGCGTCATCAAGATTTTCCTGCACGTATCCAAGGACGAGCAGCGCAAACGGTTTCTGGAGCGGATCGACAACCCGGCCAAAAACTGGAAGTTCTCCCTCAGCGATGTGAAAGAGCGCGCCCATTTTGATGAATACATGGATGTGTTCGAGGACGTGATCAACGCCACCGCTACCAAGGAAAGCCCCTGGTATGCCATTCCGGCTGACCAGAAGTGGTACACGCGGTATCTGGTGAGTGAAATCGTGGTGGATGCGCTGCGCCGGTGCTGCCACGACTATCCCGAACTGCACGCCGACGCCAAGGCGGAACTGAACGACTGCCGTGCCCGGCTGGAAGCGGAGGAATAACAACATGGCTCCTATTCGTGTGCTGCAGGTCATGCCCGCCATGGATGCCGGTGGTATGGAAACCTTCGTGATGAATGTCTACCGTACCATCGACCGTGAACAGGTCCAGTTTGATTTTTTGTACCACTATAACAAAGCCTGCTTTTTTGATGACGAGATCCAGGCGCTGGGCGGGCAGATTTACAAGCTGACCGTCCGGCAGGACAACAATCTGCCCCGGTATCTGCGGGAACTGCGGGAGCTGTTCGCCCAACATCCCGAGTGGCGCATCCTGCACGGGCATTACAGCGGATTCGGTATGTTTTACAACACGGTGGCCCGGCGGGCCGGTATTCCGGTCCGGGTCGGGCACAGCCACAACACCGCCTATGAGCGCAACCTGGTGGGCACCCTGGACCGGCTGATGAGCCTGCGATTTTCCGCCGGGCTGACCGATCGGTTTGCCTGCAGCCAGCAGGCCGGGGAAATGCTGTTCGGCAAAGATCCCTTTACCGTGTTGCCTAATGGCATCGACACAGCATTGTTTGCCGCCCGGGACCCCCAGCGCCGCGCTTTGCTGCGGGGGGATCTGGGCGTGGCCGACAATGAGATTCTGTTCGGCCATGTAGGCCGCTTTTCTGCCCAGAAAAACCACGCCGGTCTGCTGCGCATCTTTGCGGCAGTCCGTCAGCGTCTGCCCAAAGCACGCCTGGTCCTGCTGGGGGGCGGCCCTGCTGCTTACATAGAACAAATGCAGGCCCTGGCCCGGGAATTGCACCTGGGTGACAGCGTGATTTTCGCCGGTGTGCGCAGCAACATCCAGGGCTTTTACGATGCTATGGATGCTTTCCTGCTGCCCAGCCTGTTCGAGGGCCTGCCCGTGGTGCTGGTGGAAGCCCAGACAGCCGGTCTGCCCTGTTTTGTTTCCGATACCATCGACCGCGGGGCGGCCTTTTCTGACCGGGTGCGTTTTTTGCCGCTGAACGATCCCTCTGCCTGGGCCAACAGCATTGCGGCGGCCAGCTTCCGCCGGGATCCCCAGGCGCGGCAGAAGGCCGTGGATGCCGGGTACGATATCCACACCAGCGCCCGGGCCCTGCAGGAATTTTATCTGCGCCGCTATGCGGAGGTGACATCATGACTTCCGAAAACAAGCGCTACGAGATCGCCGTCATTGTGCCGGTCCATAACGCCGCCCGCTTTTTGCCGGAATGTCTGTCTGCCCTGGCTGCCCAGCGGTTTGATGACTTCCGCTGCATCCTGGTGGACGATGGTTCCACCGACGACTCCCCTTCCCTTTGCGATGACATGGCCCTGAACGACCGGCGGTTTCTGGTCATCCACCAGGCCCAGAGCGGCGTGAGCGCTGCCCGCATCGCCGGTATGCGCAAGGCCCGGGAGGAGGGCGCCATCTGGCTGGCCTTCTGTGACGCCGATGACTGCTATCACCCGGATTTTTTGCGTACCCTGCATGCAGCCGCCCAGGATGCGGCGGTACCCCTGGCCTGCTGCCGTTACGACACCTTTGCCGATGTGCTCCCTGCCGAATCGGCCGCCCCGGACGCCTACCGCGTACTGCGCGCCCCCGAACATCTGGAAGCGCTGCTGCATGACCACGCCGTGGATTACGGCCTGTGGAACAAACTGTATGCCGCCGGACTGCTGACGGAAACCATGCTGGACAACGGCCTAGCCTACAACGAAGATTTGCTGGCCAACTGGCAAGCGTTTTTGCGGGCGCCGGGCTGCGCTTTCTGCGATTTTGCCGGCTACCATTACCGGCAGCACGCTGACAGTGCCACCCACCGCGCCCTGCCGCCCCAAAGTATCGACGACCAGCGCCGGGCTGCCACCCTGATCCGGGGCAGTGTGCCTGAACAGTGGCCGGAACTGCAGCAGTCCGCCAATGCCTTTTATTACGAAAAACTCGTCTATCTGGCCAGCATGATCCAGCGCCGGGCCGACGCCGATGACTACCGGGTCCATCTGGGTGAACTGAACATCGGCATCACTGCCGGGCTCAAGGACCCCCAGCTGGGCCGCAACCCCAAACTGCCCTTTGCCATCCGCGTGGCGGCATGGGCCACCGTCCGTGCCCCCAAACTCTGGCGGCGCATCTGCCGCAAATTCTTGAAGGACAGGCAATGATCCATGCGTTTATTACTGATTCTTGACCGGGTGGAAAACCCGGCCAGCGCCAATGCCCTGCTGGGCTGCCGTCTGGCGGCGGAACTGCTGGCCCGGGGCCACGACGTGCATCTGCTGGAATTGTGGGACGGCCTGCATCAGCCCCCTGCCGCCCCCCAGGGTGCCGTACAGCATACCTTGGCTTTTGCCGACGAACGGCTGATGAATACGGCATTGGAAAATGGCGCCAAAGGCGGCACGCCGGTGCCGCTGCGTCTGCTGCGGCTGGCTGCCCACCCCACAGCAGTAGCGGCCGCCTTCCGGCAGCTGGTGCTGCACGCGCCGCGCCGCACGGTGGATAGCCGCAGAGAGATGGAGCGTCTGGACGCCCAATACCACTTTGACGCCGTTTGCGCCGTATGTGCTCCGTACCGTACAGCCTTTGCGCTGGAAGCCGCCCGCATTAGCGGCAAAAAACTGTTGTGGCAGCTGGACCCCTACGCCAGCAACCGCGACTACAACGCTCCCGGCGGTTTTGCCCGGGAAGGTCAGCTGCTGGAAGGGATAGATACCGCTTTCATCACCCCCCAGGCTCTGCCCGACTATGAGGGCGGACCGCTGAGTGCCTGGCGAAGTAAAGTGCAGGTACTGGGTTTTCCGGTTTTGGTGCCCACCCCGGCACCCCCAGCGCATCAGGGGGTACGCTGCGTATTTTGCGGCAGCCTGTACCCCACGGTACGGGAACCCGATTTTGCCTTACAACTGTTTATGGCGCTGAACGCCCCGGATGTGACGCTGACAATGGCAGGCGGCGGCTGGCAGCGTTTTTTGGCGCAGGCCGGACAGGCGGCCGCCGTACTGGAAAACCGCTTTATTCGTCCCGGGCCCTTGCCGCCTGCCGATGCTGCCGCGTTGGAAAACGGGGCGGATATCTTGCTGAGCCTGGGCAATTTCTACGACAATCAGATGCCCAGCAAACTGTTCAGCTATTTTGGCACCGGCAAGCCGGTTTTGCATCTGGCTGTCAGCGAAACGGACCCCACCTTGCCCTATTTAGCCCGCTATCCGCTGGCCCTGGTCCTGCACAAGCAGGAGGGCGTAACGCCGGAGGTGGTTGACCGGCTGCGCCGCTGGGTGGACCGTGTACAGGGGCAGCGCCTGCCCTACGAACAGGTAGCCGCTCTGTACCCGGAATTTACACCCCAACAGGTAGCCCGAGATTTTCTGGCTGCCTTGTAACAGAATTTTACCGAAAGGAGTGCCCCGTCATGCACGTGTTCTGGCTCGTGAGCATGGTACTGCCCCAGGCCGCCGTCGCCTGTGGGCTGGATTCCGCCAGCGATGTGAGCGGCGGCTGGCTGACCGGCCAGCTTACGGCACTGCAGCAGCACGAAGAACTGCAGCTTACAGTGGCCTGTGTGGACGGACGCCGCCGTACTGCCCTGTGCGGCACGGCGGACGGTATCACCTACCGCATCCTGCCCGGTGCCGAGGCGTTTGCCCCGCTGCTGCAGGAACTTCACCCCGACCTTGTGCATATCTGGGGCACCGAGTATGCGGCAGCTGCCGCCATTCAGCAGGCTGCCGGGGCCTTGCACCTTCCGGTACTGGTGGGCATACAGGGCGTAATGCAGGATTGTGCCGCGCACCTTTGCGACGGCGTACCGGAGCAATATTGCCATTCCACACCCCTGGACCGGGCGGTTGATCGCCTGATTCCCGGCGCGCTTTTGGACAAACTGCAAGCCAATTTTGATGCCCTGGCCCAGAGCGAGGCTTCCCTGCTGGGGAAAGCCCGCTTCGTGACGGGGCGGACCCGTTTTGACCGCCGTGCCGTGGAAAAGCTCTCCCCCGACGCCCGCTATTTTGCCTGCAACGAAACGCTGCGTCCGCTGTTTTACGAAGGACCGCTGTGGCAGGCCCGCCATTTTGACCGTGCACCGGTGTTGCTGCTCTCCCAGGGGAATTACCCCTTAAAAAATCTGCATACCGTGCTGCGGGCGCTGCCCGCCATTTTGCAGCGCTGGCCCGATGCCGAACTGCGCATTGCCGGCTGGCCCCCCCTGGACAAAGGACCGCTGCTGCGCCCGCTGATCGCACGGCTTTTCCCCTACCAGCGCTTCTGCCGCAAACTCGCCGCCGAACTGGGCGTAGCGGAACATATCCGTTACACCGGCCCGCTGGATGCAGCCGCCATGCGCCAGGCATATCTGGACGCTGACCTGTTTATTCTGCCCTCGCTCAGCGAGAACAGCCCCAACAGCCTGGGGGAAGCCATGCTCTTGGGCCTTCCCTGCGTGGCCAGCCGGGCAGGCGGTATTCCCGATATGATGACCGACGGCCGCGAAGGGCGGCTGTACGGTGATGCCCTGGACGCCGATGCTCTGGCGCAGACGGTGACCGAAGTGCTGTCCGCGCCCGACAGCGGTGCCGCCCTGGGCCGGGCTGCCCGCGTCCGTGCCTTGCAGACCCATGACCCTGCCGTCAACGCCCAAGCGCTGTGCGGCATCTACCAGACGATTTTGCAGGAGGAAGTACGGTGAACCCGTGGAAAACCAGCATCATCATTCCCTGCTATAGGGCCGCCGGCACACTGCGCAAAGCGGTGCAAAGCGCTCTGACCGGTGCTCCTGCCGACACCGAACTGTTGTTGGTGGATGACGGAAGTCCCGACGAAACCGGGGCGCTGTGCGACCAACTGGCCGCGGGAGATCCCCGCATCCGGGCATTGCACCGTCCCAATGGCGGCGCTGGGGCCGCACGCAATACCGGCCTGGATGCTGCCCGGGGGGACTGGGTACTCTTTCTGGACGCCGACGACGAACTTTTGCCCGGACTTTGGGAATCCCTGGAGCGCCTGCCCGTTACCGATGAGGGGATGATCCTTTTTGGGCTGCGGCGGGCCAGTACCGGGGAGGATGTAACGCCCGCCCCTCTGGCAGAGGGGCGCTATGCCGGCCTGGCCGCATTGCAGAGCCGTCTTTCCGCCCTGCTGTTCGACACCGGACTGCTGGCTGCCCCCTACCCCAAACTGTTCCGCCGGAGCACCATAGGGGCCCTGCGGTTCGACCAAAGCCTCAAAATCAATGAGGATGTCCTGTTTAACATACTTTTTTTACAAAAAACGACTGCCATTTATTGCCTGTGTGGTGTATACTATAAGCAAAATGATTTGGAGGCCGGCAGTTTATCCCGCTCCCTGCGGGGAGATCTGCTGGATGCCGAGGCTGTGACCCGTCCGGCACTGGAAGCCCTGCTGTTGCAAAACGGTCTGGACCCGGCTCCTTATCTGCATACCAGCCGGGTGCGGGCTTGCCTGAACCAGTACGGTCTGCTCACCGGCTGCCGCGGCACAATGCCGTTGGGCCAGCGCCGGGCCCTGTTTGCCCGTATTCTGGCCGACAGCGATGCCAGGGCTGCTCTGACCGACCGGCTGCGCCGCGACCCCAACCGCCTGCTGGCCATTCCCTACCGCATCGGTGTGACCTGCCGCTGGCCGGGATTTCTGGCCGCCTATACACTGGCGAAACAACGTTTTCTGTAACCAAGGAGAACCCCATGGGTAAGTCCCCGAAAATCAGCATCGTTTCCACCGTTTACAACACACAGCCTTTTCTGGAACAGGCTGTGCGCAGTATTCTGGCGCAGACTTTTTCCGATTTCGAGCTGTTGCTGGTGGATGACGGAAGTTCGGATGATTCGGGCAGCTTGTGTGACAGGCTGGCTGCCGAAGATGCCCGCATCCGGGTATTCCACCAGCCCAACGGCGGGCCGGCCAGTGCCCGCAACAAGGGACTGGACAACGCCCGCGGCGAGTACATCGGTTTTGTGGATTCCGACGACGTGATCGAACCCACCATGTATGAAATCCTGTACAACGCCGTACAGGCCCCCGGAGTGCGGCTGGCTGCCTGCAGCGGCGACTGCATTGATGAAGCCGGCAACCGCATTGAGGGCCGCCAGGTGGCTATCCGCGAACACGGCATCCGCCCGGCCGAAACGCTGTTGCTGGAAACTTTCCAGACCGGCAGCTACTATGGCCCCTTAAGCTGGAACAAGCTGTTTGACATCCGGCTGTTCCGGGACAAGGGCATCCACTATGACGAAACGATGCTTTTTGGGGACGATGCCAGTGTACTGCACCGCGTCTTTGAAGGCGAGCAGTGCAACTGCCTGCCCGATGTCTTATATCATTACCGGACCCGCGCTGGGCAGATCACCAGCACCGCTACTTTTTCACCGCGGAAGCTCGATGATCTGCGTATGTACTGGGAATGGCTGCAATACTTTGCCAGCCGCCCGGGGCGCGAAGAATACCGCCGATGGGCCACCGTATGGTACTGGCGGGTGTTTTACCAGTTCTGGTGCCAGTCCGGCGCAGCCGGAAATCTGCCCGAACTGAAGCCGAAATTCATGGCCCACAAAAAGCATTTGGACGCCGTACTGCCGGACCTGGTGCGCAGTTCTGTACTGCCTGCCGGTGAAAAGTTACGTGCTGTCTTATTTTGCGCCAACCCGGGCGCGCTGTATGCTGCAGCTACCGCCTGGGGACGAGTGGCCGCAAAAAAGAGGAAGGGGAATTGACTGATGGAACGTATTGCAATCAGCGTGATCGTACCGATTTATAACACCAAGGCTTTTTTGGAGGAATGTCTGGACAGTATTCTGGCCCAGGATATTCAGGTTCCCTACGAGGTCTTGCTGGTGGATGACGGTTCGACCGATGGCTGTGCCGAGATCTGCGACGCCTACGCCGCCAAGGACAACCGCGTGCGGGTATTCCATCAGGAAAACCAGGGCCTTTCGGCTGCGCGCAACACCGGCATTGATGCCGCTTTGGGACGCTATTATGCGTTTGTGGACTCCGACGACGTGGTGCTGCCTGCCTATCTTCGCACACTCTACAACGCCTGTGAGGAACACGACGCCTATATGGCGCTGTGCGCTGTAGAGGACGTGCAGGAAAACGGCGAAAGCTGTGTTCCGCCCCATTCCACGCACCCCGCCCAGGAGGGCGTGTTCAGCGGCAAAGACCTGCTGAACGAATTCTACACCCCCAACGGCACCGTCTATACGGTAGCCTGGAACAAGCTCTACCGCGCCGAAGTGTGGAAGCTGCTGCACTACCCTGAAGGACGTCTGCATGAGGACGATTTCGTGGCCCATCGGCTGTTCTGGCGCTGCGACAAGGTCGTGTGCGTGGATACCCTGCTGTACCACTATCGCCTGCGCACCGGCAGCATCTGCCGTACCTCCATCAAACCGGAGGCCTTTGACGCTGTGGACGGTCTGGCTGACCGCTACCGCTTCTATGTGGAGAACAACGCCGACCGTTCGGTCATCGATTCGGCCTATGCGGCCTGCTGGCGGCGGTATCTGTTCCTGTGCGCCAAGGTGCGCCAGAACCCCACTCCCCAGCTGGTCAAGGCCATCAGCAAGGAACAGTTCCTGATGCAGGGACTGATCAGCTATCTGCCCAACTGCCGCCACATGAAGATGACGGAAAAACTTTCGGCCGCCCGCTGGTCCATGATGAGCGCCGAAAGCCTGTGCCCCCTGAAGAAGTAAAACCGCCCGCCTGACCGGGCCAATCCATCGAAGAAGGAGCCGACCGTTGGCCATCCTGCGATCCGACAAAGACAAGGAAAAAACCAAGCGTCCCCGCGTCTTGCTGGTGCCGCCCCCGGATCTTCCGGTGCCGGCTGTGCAGGGCGGCGCGGTGGAAACATTGCTGACCCATCTGATCCGCGAAAACGAGCGCCAAGGCAAGCTGGAACTGTTGTGTGCCAGCGTTCCCGACGAAGCCGCCCGCCGTGCGGCGGAAGGGCTGCAGCACACCAAGATGCTGTATATTGCGCGCCCCCATGGCCACCGCCGCTATTGGCCGATGGTTTTTGTGGAGCGCTGCCTGGGGATTGCCGCCCCCTATGACCCGTGGTACCAGAAAGTACAGCTTTCACTGGCACTGGAGCCACCCGGCCCCGACCTCATTGTGGCGGAAGGCGGTAACCTGACCCAGTGCAGCGCCATCAGCCGGATGTTCGGCCGCCGCCGCTGCCTGGCCCATCTGCACGGTCAGACTGCCTGCAGCCCCGTGATGGACACCATCTACGGCGGGATTCTGGCCCTGAGTGAGTTTATCCGGGACGATTACCTCAAAACCAGTACGCTGGACCCTAAACGCGCCTATATCTGGTATAACTGTGTGGACACCCAGCGCTTCCGCCCCGGCCCGCCGCCGTTGGCCCTGCGCACCCGATTGGGGTTCGGTGACCGGGATTTTGTGGTGCTCTTCTGCGGGCGCCTGGACCCCGACAAGGGCATCCACAAACTGATGGAGGCTCTGGCCTTACTGCCGGTGCCTCAGATCAAATTGCTGATCGTGGGCAGTCCGTTTTTCGGCCGCACCCAACAAAGCAGCTTTTTGCGCAGGTTGGAACAGCAGGCCCGGGCTTTGGGCAACCGCGTACAGTTCACAGGGTATATTCCCAACGAGGACCTGCCCGACTACTATCGTCTGGCAGATCTGGTCTGTGTGCCCACCCTGGTGGAGGAAGCTGCCGGACTGGTAGCTGTGGAAGCCATGGCCTGCGGCCGGCCTGTGCTGGCCACCCGCAGCGGTGGTATGCCGGAATATCTGGAGGGCAGCCAGGCCATGCTGGTGGAGCGCGGCGAAAACATCGCCGACCAGTTGGCCTGGAGCATCCGGATGCTGTATGAGCACCCTGCCCTGTGTGCCGAGATGGGCGCCGCCGGTGCCAAACGCGCCAAGGACTTCTCGGTAGAACGGTATTACAACGAATTTGTGCGCATTGTTCAGGACGTACTGCAGAACGGAGGTACCGTATGAGTCAGGCTGCAATCTGTGTGGTTGTGCCGGTCTACCGCGCCGAAGCCACGCTGGACCGCTGCGTGCAAAGCATTCTCTCCCAGACTGTGGATGGCGGCGTCTGCTGTGTACTGGTGGACGATGGCAGCCCCGATGCCTGCGGCGCCATGTGCGACGCCTGGGCCGCCCGGGACAACCGTGTACAGGTCATCCACCAGGATGACTGCGGTGTTTCCAGCGCCCGCAACGCAGGCATGGCCATGGCTGACAGTGAATACCTCGTCTTCCTTGATTCTGACGACGCATTGCGTCCCGGTGCCTTGCAGGCTGCTCTGGATGCCCAGCGCGGGGCACCCAAGGATTTTGTACTGTGGCACTACACCACCCGGGCGGATGATCCCACGCCGGTAACCAGCACCACAACGCCGCGTCAGCGCAACGGGCTGGCTGCGCTGTGGTTGGATTGTCTGCTGGCGATGCCCTGGAACAAACTGTACCGCACCGAGCTGGCACAGCGGATTAAATTCAACACGCAGTATACTTTGGGTGAAGATTTACAATTTGTATTGGATTATATTGCACTGCTGGCCGCAGAAACCCCGGATTTCGCCTACCAGGTCATACAAAGCCCGCTGACTTTTTACGATTGCAGCCGTACCGGCACACTCTCCACCAAGTACCACGCAAACTATTGTGAGATCTGGCCCCAGCATTTCGCCAAGCTCAACGCAGCCTGCCTGGCGACCCAATGCCCGGCCAGCGACCTGCGTCAACTGCACCGCGCAGAGCTAACGGTTTTTGCCGAAGGCGTAGCGGACATTATGCGCCGTGATCCTGCTCCCCTTTCCGGGATTCGGCGGGACAAGGCTGCTGCGGCCCTGCGCACCCCCTGGCTGCGCAACCTGCTGGACGCCATGCGCGAGGAACACTGCTACAGCGCCTACTACCTCCCCTGCCGATGGCGCAGCACCCGGCTGGTATACACCCTGGCAGAAGCCAAACGCACCGGATCGCCCTTGTACGGGAAGCTGGACTGGACCGGGTATTATCTGTTGGGCGGACGTCTTCGCCGGGATTGAATTTTCGCTTACAAGCAAAACTCCCTGTCGTTATAAAACGACAGGGAGTTTTTTACAGCCCATAAAAAGCCCCACCGTCCGGAGCAGAAAACGGTGGGGCAGACGATACGGCAGACCGCTGAAAAGCGCAGAGCAAGACGCCAAAACGGAGGCGCAGCCTGCCATGATTCGGGAACCGCGACCTCAGAGGCAGAAGGGCCAGGTTCCTGTTTGGTTATGGTTAGTTATTTCTAACCACGTGTATACTCTACCATACCGGCAGGAATTTGTCAATGGCCCAGCGCAAAAAATCCATTTATTCTTTGGGGGCATCGGGATACTCCCGCACATGCAGGAGTTCCTCGGCGGTTTTGACCTCTTCCTCGGTGGGCACCCGTACGCCCTCCAGCGGGTAGGGAATCCCCAGATTCTTCCACTTGAACAGGCCCAGCGTATGATAAGGCAGAATCTCCACCCGGCGTACGGTGGGCAGCGTTTTGAGGAAGGCATCCAGGCGGCGCAGGCCCTCGGCATCGTCCGTCAGGCCCGGTACCAGCACATGGCGAATCCACAGCGGTACCCCCTTCTGCGCCACATACTGCGCCATCGCCAGAATATTCTGATTGCTGTGGCCGGTGAGCTTTTTGTGCTTTTCGTCGTCGATTTCTTTCAGGTCCAGGATCACCAGGCTGGTGTTGGCCAACATGGCATTGAACCGGGCCATCCATTCGGCATTGTCCGGGGCAAAGGGCTGGCCGCTGGTATCCAGCGCCGTGTGGATGCCCTTTTCCTGCGCCAGGCGGAACACCTCGCTGACAAAGTCCATCTGCAGCAGCGGTTCGCCGCCACTGATGGTCAACCCGCCGTTGTTGCGCCAGTAATTCCGATAGCGGCAAGCCGCGTCGAAAGCCTCTTTCGGCGTTTTGGCGGTATCCTTGGTAAAGGCCCAGGTTTCGGGGTTGTGGCAGTACTGGCAGCGCATAGCACAGCCCTGCAAAAAAATGATATACCGTACGCCGGGTCCATCGACCAGGCCGAAGGTTTCGACGGAATGGACATAGCCCATGATTTCCTGTTGTGACATAGTGGGTAGCTCCTTAATGACGATATACAAAAATCCGCGGCCACACAGGGCAGCCGCGGATCTTGGAATAATCAGGTCAGCTGATTACAGCACCTTGTGGCAGGTACGGGCGATAACATCCAGCTGCTGCTCGCGGGTCAGATCAATGAACTTGACCGCGTAGCCGGAAACACGGATGGTGAAGTTGGCGTACTCTTCCT
>ERZ1090879.742-NODE-742-length-19357-cov-14.360688_pt1 | contig 19357 bp, 17 predicted proteins | sample MGYA00478472_ERZ1090879 | MGnify/ENA primary metagenome ERZ1090879 (study PRJEB33644, sample SAMEA5815723) | chicken gut metagenome | biome: Chicken; feature: Gastrointestinal Tract; material: Caecum | place: Ireland | collected 2019-01-01 | study: A study of the... | reverse complement strand
GAGAATGCCAGAAAGGAAATGGAAAAGATAAACGGAGAGGGGACAGTTTCACAGAGAATGTTCCGGGCAATATAATATGGAAAGAATGAAGGCGCTCTGCTTTAGCAGGGCGTTTCTGAATATAGGATGGGAAAACAAAAAATGATATGCTATAATGTGGTAGAATAATTATTACAAATCAGATTTGTAGAAATTATTGTTAGTAAGTCATTTTGAGGTTTAATTTGCTATACGGGCAAAAGAAACTTATGATTTGATGATAGGGGAAAATTAAAAACTTGATTCGCTTAGTGTTGATGTGAGGAGGTCATTAATTGCAGAGTCCAATCCATGAAGGATATGAATATCAAGATTATTTTACTGTTTCGATAATCCTACAACTGATGCTTAGGCAGACAGATGCTGAAATAATTATTGATCGTAAGGATTTCAGCGGAGATAAATTTGACGATTTAAAGGTAAAGACGCCTAATAATACCACTGAATTTCAGATTAAGTATTCCGATAGTGAAAGCTCCCATAAACTTACTAAAGATGACTTCGCAAATGGTAATGGACATGATACTGCATTGTGCGATCTGTTTACTTCTTGGAAAACGAGAAAAGAATCTGAAAATGATACTAAGATAAAGTTATGCCTCGCGTGGAACAGACCTATTGATGATGATCCGATTATAAACTTTTTAAAGCCTATTCAAGATCAATCTCTACCCTTTTCAACGATTGCATTTATGTTTGACGGAAATTTGTTTTGGCCGGAAGGGAAACTGCCTCCCAAAACGTGGAGGAAGTTTAATACGGCGATTAAAGAAAGGAATATCGATAGAAAAGACTTTTTATCGTTTTGTAATGAATTTACGATTATTCTAGAAATGCCTAAGGCAAGTCTCGATTTAAAGAATCCTGGTGGCATCGAAAATGTGATTATTAGACAAGTTGAGAAACTGGGCGTGGGCATTTATCCAAATGATGGTCTCAACGTAGAAGATGTTATTTATAAACTTGCAACAGAAGTGAAGCATTCTAGAGCGAGGGGGAATAGACTTTATACTAATACATTAATGGGACGCCTTGGACTAATAACAGATTACGGGAAATTTGATCAAAGATTTCCGGTGGATTCAGCACATCAGATTATACTTGGTGATGAGCTTGAAAGGCTACACAGAACCATTCATGATTCAAAACGTGTCATTATTATTGGCAATCCTGGATCAGGCAAGTCTTGGCTTGTCGATGAATACATAGATAAACTCAAGAACGATGATAGTAAAGTTATACATTATAATTGTTTTCAATCGTTACAGGATACAAATGGCCTTGAGAGAATACGTGTCGCTTCCTTATATGGGAATCTAATTTCACAGATTGTGGAACAATGTCCGGAATTAGTTGCGCATAAAAATACAATCTTTGGTGCTGATAAAGCAGAGCTTGAAAATCTGCTTTGTTTCATTGACGAAGGATTCTATTTAGTAGTAGATGGTCTTGACCATATATCCAGAGAATATGAGTTACACAAAGATCTTATTTCGCGCTCTGAAACTGAAATCATTTCTGAACTGTTGGAAATTCATTTTCCTGATAACTGCTATGTTCTAATATCATCACAACCAATAGAAGAAATGAAGGCGTTTAAGAACAAAAACTACAGTGTGTTGGAGATTGAACCATGGGGAATTGAACAAGCAAAATCATTGATGACGACTTTTCAGATTAATGATGATACTATTGAAGACGATGATGTTTCATCAATAAGTGCTTACCTACTTAAGAAATCTCAGGGAAATGCTCTATACCTTAATTATATATTGCGTCAGTTACGAAATTTAGATGTAAATAAAGAATTAATAGACGAAATACCTGATTACGATATCAGTCTGTCTAAGTATTATTCCTATCTATATACAAAGGTTCATAACAATCGCACGGTTAATGCACTTTGCGGAGCAGATTTCTATCTCAGTCTAAATGATTTGATGGAGATTACTGGAGATGGAGAATTTGTAGAACAAGATATATCGGTGCTTCATCCATTATTGATTGAAAATATTATAAGCGGAGGTTTTTCAATTTATCACGAAAGTTTCCGCCGATTTGTGTTATCATCATTAAAAGATAAAAAGGTTGATTTAGAAAGAAATGTTTATGGTATTCTCGTTGATTGGTTACAGAAAAAACCATTTTTTGAATTTGATAAATCATATTATTATCTTACGGAATTGCTTTATAAAATCAAGCGAGATGATGAAAATACAGATTTGATTGAGAAAGAATTTGTTCTTAAATCAGTTTCAGAAGGTTATTCTCGAAAACGTATAAAAATGAATCTAAATTGTATTATTCGTAGCGCAGGGAGGAGCAGAAATTTAGTTGCGTTGGTAACCGCTGGTGAATTGTTGGCAATGCTTGATGATATGAACGAATTCGAAAGTACCGGTGAAGAATACTTCCAAGCAATATGTGATATAAAAGGAGCTTCTAAACTAAATCAGTTAATGCAGATTGATGGGAAGCCAACATTTGATAAGGATACGGGTAGACTGGCATGTTATATTTCTTCGAAAGCTGGCATTACACCTTGGTGGGAACTGTATTTGGATACAGGTGCTAAACAGTATAAGATTGAGGATTTTAAATACTATTTCAGATATCATCTAGATGAGCAAGGAATTAATATTATTCCTAAACTTATGGAGGCAATAGAAAAAGAAAAGGGTTCGATAAGAAGCCAATGTATTGAGATTGCATATAATGAGCTAGAGGACTATATAGGATTTGATGCAATCACTTCAATTGCGGAGGAGCAACAATTGATTCATTGGAAGAACTATCTTTCATATATTGAAACTGGATATTATCCGCAAACTGATGTCTCATTTGAAACCACCATTAGAAACTGGGAAAAAATCAAAAAAATGAAGATGCCAGGAGAAGAAGATATCAAAATTTTCAAGGATTTATTCTCGAAAATATATTATCTCTCTGAGCAGGGAAATAGAGAAGCTATAGAGGTAGTCATTGCCGAATGTGAAAATATTAACTGGTTCTATAATTGGATAATTTATTCTGTCAAGATGGCAGAATTGTGTGCGCATACAGCACAGATGGATTCTAAGTTCATTTGTGAATCAGCGATTACTAATCTGGAACTACTGCTACAGGATACAGAAGTTTTTAAGGGAGAACCTCGTACCTGCGATTTGTATTTTCTCAAGAATGAATTGACAAGGTCATATGAACGGGCGGTAAAATTAATTTCCCAAAATGGAGAAGTAGAGGATCTGGAAAAAGCATTAGATATTCTTGAGCGGCTTGATAATGAAACTGGAACAAGTTTAGATCATAGCATGGGAGGTCCATTAACCGATGCTGAATTTTTAGAATTAATATCTCGTTTTCTGACTATTGATAATTATGAAATTGTAAAACCTTATTTATTAAGAATTCAGAAGAATATAGAAAAGAATGAGGTATATGACTGCATAGCTGCGGCAAAGCTCCGATTTGTAAGTCTTATTTCAAAGTATAATCAGTCTGAGGCTTTAGAGTATTTTGATTTGTGTACACGTTATCTTGTAGCATATGGATTTCACAAGGATATTATTCTGGAGCAGGTTATGGATTCTTATAACATATTTTTTGAATCTGTTGCAGAAAATCCAGAAAAGGAACGCGATACAATAACGAAAATGACAATAGCTCTTTTGAATCATACTGATGGAAGAGAAACAAAGCACTTCCTAAACCGCTGGTTTGATAAATTGCTTGAGACAGATTCGAGGTATGCGCTTGTATTTCTGTTTGAATTACAAATCAGGTATGGAAAAAGCTGGATTATAGAGCGTATGTTACGTTCTGCTATAGGGAAGTATTGCAATGATCCTAATTATTTGGATATTGTAATTGGATTAATTGAGTCACTTCCAAATGATACAAGCCCAAGAATAATTGATGCAGCCATATCTGTATTCAGAATGTTGAAACGTATATTCGAAGAAACAACCAACGATGGAAAATTGCTGATCAAGTGGCGCATGAATGAACTTGTTGTTAACATTGTTTCAAGATTCAATATCCTTGATAGCTCTTGGCCCGACAATGATTCTTGGAAAGACGAAAGTATCAAAGAATTCTTGTTAACAGTCGAGTCAGCAGGATTTGATGTTTCACAGTATATAGAATATTTCCATATAAAGAAATCTGGAAATATGGACAACAAAGATGATAAGAAAACAAGGGATGTATTTGAAGACACTCAAACTCATTTTGAAGCTTCAACCCCAGAGGATGTAAAGAAATGGTTTGAAACACATGATTTGATTGAGCGAGATATACAAGATATCTGTGAATTTCTTAAGAATTATCAGAATGATAAAGATACTTTACTTGAGATATTGAGATTCATAATTACTAGAGTTGGTGGATGGAGGTATAGTCAGAAACATAAGAATACTGTTTTACAAATTATTGGGCAGCTGGAACTGGATGATAAAGAACTGTCAGAAATTCATATGTTGATGTACCTTTACTCATATGAATGGGGAAGTTCTTTAGTTGATAAAGATGAATTTCTCAATAGTATACGACTAAGTTCTGATGTGGCTCGTGATACGTTTTATCGTGAATTACCCGAAGTTATTATTTCGCATTCGGGTAGAATTACAAAAGGTCTTTTGGATGCACTTTTTGCGTTTGGATTTGATAAGGATAGTATTATTACGATTTGGAGAAGTGCATTTGATATTATGAAGCTTCGTTTTCCGAATCTTGATCAATATCCTATTGATAATGTTTTGGAAGAAACGGATGAACAGTTAGGACTACGTAATTGCTTATTAATGAGGTTCATTGATGGAGGTAAGGAAGCGTTTTTGGCAGCTTATGCATATTTGGCAAATGCTGCTGAAGAAGGGGATTTTTCAGAATTCACAGGATCGATAGTATTTTGTGTAGAACATTATGAACAATATAATCTTGTGACACAAATAGCAATCGCAGATTTAGTAAGATGTTATGGTTATTGTCTGAAAGATTTGGATAGAGAACGAATAGTAAATGCAATTAATACGGTTTATCCAACTGGAAATTTGCTTTTGGATGTTGTTTTTTCGGAATTTACAATATATAAGGGCTTTCTTTTAAAGTGCGCTAATAAACATTCACCTGATTATATGGAACAGGAAGATATTGAATTTTATTTAGCAGAACAACTATATGATCTCGGGGAAGAAAAGATTCGAGAAGGAGTTGATGAATATGCTAAGAATTCAGTATATCGAGATCCGATTATGCAGGTGGTCAAGACTTGTGGTATTAACTATGTAGAACTCTATGAAAAACTACATACATCAAGGAGGCTGAATGATAAAATACAAGATTTTGTTGGGGGATCAAGTAAGATTCCTGAAACAAATACCGAGTACAAATCATATGTAATTCAATATGCGCTCCATGCAATCATTGAAAAAGCATTTTTTGACAAGAAACCCGAGTTGATTCCACAGAATTTATTCCGATTGATGCCTGACTATCAGGGAATGTATAGATTATTTAAATGTCGTGAGATGCAACCCCAAAATCATCTGTATGATAAAAATAATTCGTGTGAGCCTTTACTCAAAAATAATGAGGATGATTACATTTTAATCGGACGCTCTGAAACAAGAAAACGTATTGATTATAAACAGTTGTCTTTGGTATTGGCATATCAAGGAATAGTAGGAGGGGATGATGACGAACATCAGAATCCATTCCAACAATGTTTAACCACAGCGGTTGAAAAAGAAGAAATCTATATGATTTCAGATAATTCGGAAGCACTGATTAATTTTATTAGTACATTAGATCGAGAATTAGAAGATGAAGACTATCTGTGGCCTAGAATGACAGTCTCTAAACTGTTTAATGTTCATATTGAATTTGATTTCTGGCAGGGGAGATATATTGCCGTTAATCAAGAAAATGACATCATCTTTATTATGAAAAAATGGTCATCGAGTTATAAAGGTGACATCGAGTATCCTGGAAATGCAATTCCATTATATAGTGGAACTGAGTTGTATATAAAGAAGGAATATATTGAAATATTGGAGCAGCATTTCGGAAAACTGAAAATGAAAACCTGTGTGCAACCATATACGTACACTTATTGATTTATTTATGTAATAGACAACTTATGGTAGGAAGGAGAATGAACATAGAAATTTCTGCCTGTCGTTTTGAAAAATTGTTCCTACCTGTCGATTGAGGTACTCAATCAGGTATTCTGCTTTCTGGCTTTTGTATCAAAAATAAAGGTTGCTATGAACGAAATGGCTCTATGTTGTTTCGAGATATGGGTTATAGTATAATATCTGCAGTAGTAACACACCCCCATTCTTACTACGTTTTTACTACGATTGACGGCCTCAACTTGCCCCGATTTGCCCCGTTTTGCTTATTCTGTGATTGTTTTAACAATCTCAGCGGCAACTACATACCCGGCAAATCGCGGCAAAACAGGGCAAACTAACGCAAATTAGGAGGACTTTAAAATATGATACGAGTGCTTTTCGTGTGCCACGGCAGGAGTCAGAGAGGGCGTTGCTTGGCGGCTTTTGGCGGCTGAAATGCGGCAAATCGGGGCAGGAGAGTCAGAGGGGGACTACGGTTTTACTACGATTGAGAAACTTAAAATTGATAGTGTAAAAAGCTTGGAAGATAGTTTCCAAGCTCTTTTATTTTCCTTGGGGAGAATTAGCATAATAAAATGTTTTATAGAAAGGATAAATTATCCCAAAATAAAACAACAAAATTGTTTGGGATATTATATTGACTAAAACGCAAAAAAACAGTAAAATACTAATATCCCAAAAATAACATTGAAAAGGAAGATGAGATAAATGAACTATGAATATTTTCCTAAACTGCTAAGAGCGGCATTGAATAATGACAGGAAAAATGTAGAAGCGATAGCTTTAATGATAGGCAGAAAGTTAAAAAAAGAAGATCCAGAAATTTCTGCAGAAATTATGAAAATACTATCATGTACGAATGCTGGAGCAGATGTGTTAAGGAGTATAGATATGTCTCCAGTTCCGGTAGACCGAGAAACCAGAAGTCAATTAGTAAAGTTAGAGGAGCCTCTAAAGATGGAAGCTCCGATTTTGAAAGAAAGCGTAATGAATGAGCTTTCGCAGTTCCTTCAAGAAAGACAACTTATTGATAAGTTTTTGGAGCAAAATATTACGCCTCCTAATAGTATATTATTACATGGAAGCCCCGGAGTTGGAAAAACTTTAATAGCTAAGTGGCTCTCATACAAATTGAATATGCCGATGGTTACGCTGGATTTGGCAAATTCTATTTCCAGCTATTTGGGAAGAAGCGGACAGAATGTAAAAAGTATTTTTCAATATGCTAAGGAACAGAATGTCATTTTATTTTTAGATGAAATTGATGCGATAGCAAAACGGCGTGATGACGCTACCGATTTAGGGGAATTGAAACGTCTCGTTAATGTTTTGTTAAAAGAATTAGAGGATTGCCCGGTGAGTTGCGTTATCATTGGGGCAACAAACCATCCAGAATTGCTAGATAAGGCTATTTGGAGAAGGTTTGATCGTAATATATTTGTGCCAATGCCGGAAAGTGGGCAGAGGAAAGAATTAATTACTCGAGGGTTAGGGCAGAAGATTTTGGAAATGGAAAGTGCTGTTATACAAATGTTGGTTGATGGAACAGATTCTCTATCAGCGGCGGATATATGTAAAATGTGTGAACACATAAAACGAAGGACGATACTTTATCCGGAAGAAACTGTAACGATGTCGGCACTTTCAGAGTATTGTGAGTACGCGGAGCTAAAGACTAAAGAACAGAAAGTAAGGTTATGTAAAGCATTAAAAAACAATGGCAAAAAAATGACTGTGAAAAAGATATCGGAAATAACAGGTATCTCAAGTTCGTCAGTTGATCGATATTTAAAGGAGTGAGATTATGAAAAATAGCGGAAAGCATCCGATTATTGGAAATGGACAATATTATATTGAACCCTTAATCAAGAAGACTTTTGGAGGAGAACCTGCATTTCCTCACGAATATGCGGAAGCCAAGGCAAGACTTAGTGCTGATATAGAAAAAATACAGGATTCATTTTCAGATTCAGAGGAAATTTTTGTAGATAAGAAAATTGTTTGCGTGCGACTTGAGCCTAAGTTTGAGGCAAAATCCTATACACCAAATTCTTTGATTGCTGATTCTGATATGAAACTGGTGGGTGGAAGACGATATACTATAGACCGTGAAGAAGCGACTAAAGGCAAGTTGTATTTTATGCGGGCAAGTAATAGTGATCTCGAAAAATTAAAAAGTAAGCTAATATCTGGTAAAAAAGACCATGTGAAAAAATGGAAGAATCAGATTTGTACAATTAAAAGTATAGATTTGTTACGCCCAGATGAGAAAGTACTTGGTTTTGATGATTCATGGTTAGCGGGAACGGTAGAGGTCGTAATTCATCCGTTGGGAGCAGATCGGGATAAAGCCATTGAAGGCTTTTTTAATGCAACAGGAATTCAACAAGAAAAAGCTGAGGTACGTTCGTATGATGATGGCTTGACATTCGTTTGTACATATATGGATAGGGTAATGGTTGATAAAGCGAAAAAGTATAATCCATTACGAAGTGTGAAACCGATTAGTGATGACTGGGATGATTCCTTTCGAATGAGTGCAATGGTGGCACCAGCTCCAAAACTACCCAAAAGATTATTTAAGTCCGACATTAAGATTGGAATTTTTGATGGAGGCATACAGGATGGAACGGAGCTACTTGAGCCGTTTGTAACGAATCATGATATGGTAGAAGAAAAGCCTACAGTAAAAGGACTTGATCATGGCGCCGGTGTATGCGGAGCAGTATTGTATGGCAATTTGGCGGGAAAAACAGAAATGGATGAGGTAGAGAATCCTGTTGTTTCAGTAGAATCATTTCGAGTTTTTCCAGCTAAAAAAACAGGAAATGCAGAAGCAGATATGCAGATGTATACTACGATAGACATTATCGAAGAGGTTGTTCGTAATCGTGAAGATATAAAATTATATGGATTGTCTTTTGGACCTAGGGGTGCAATATTGGATGATGAGATTAACAGATTTACATATGTTTGCGATAAGCTGACATATGACGTGGATGAGGGGGAAGTCAATCCACTCTTTTGTATAGCGGTCGGCAATGATGGAAATTTAGATAATCCTTTTAACAGAATTCAGTCACCTTCTGACATGGTTAACGGCATAGCAATAGGTGCATATTCAATGAGTATGCTAAATGATAAATATCGTGCTCCATACAGTTGTGTAGGACCTGGCAGAGAAGGGGCTAAAATTAAACCAGATTTGTTGGAGTTTGGTGGAACGCAAGATAGACCTTTTATCGCTGCTAAATCTGGTAAGCAGATTGAAGGTGTTTGTGGAACAAGTTATTCAGCTCCGGTAGTTGCGGGGAAAATAGGCCGTTTAATGGCTGCATCAGATCAAATAGTCCCTCATTTGGGTAGGGCATTATTGATTCATCATGCAGAAACAGATGGTCTGGAAAGTAATCCTGAAAGTGGTTTTGGCTTTTGCCCAGAGAATGTGGAAGAGCTATTAAACTGTTCCGATAACAGAGTGACTATTTTTTATGAAGGGGAAATTACATCCTCTGCTAGTGTTAGATTACCTGTGTTTATGCCAGAGATAAACACAGTTCACGGTAATGCTTATGTAAAGTGGACGATTTGTACCGTGGTAAATCCTAATCTTAATGATACAGATGCGTATACTAATAACTGTATTGAAGATACATTTTATCCGAATGAAATGAAATTTGCTTTCAGAAAAAGTGGGAAAGCCACGAAAAATTTGAATCTGCTTAAGCCAGAAGATGTTGAGATCGCAAGAATGCTGATTAGTCAAGGATATACGAAGTCAGATTTGCCCGTATCAAAGCCGGCGAAGAAAAATTTCAGGGAGGCTGATCTTAGAAATAGTGATTTTAAGTGGGACACGATTATTCGGAAGGATGTATCTATGAGATGTAGTTCGCTGATCAACCCATTTTTATCACTTCATGCTATAGGACGTGACGAATATGAGCATGAAAAAATTAAATATTTTGTTGTCATTACAGTAGATGTTCCTAATTTTAAAGGGAGCCTGTATGACAATATATTACACACATATCCTAATTTGACGCCTATTTCTATTCAGAATGTAAATCGAGTGATGACACAAATTAAATAACTGGGAGTGCATATAGATCTCTGTGCATGTGGAGACAGTTGTATTGATGTCAAAAGTCAAAGAATAAGATAGCAAAAAAGCGTAGAAAACAAGGGATTTCCGGGAGCCGGGGCTTGTCAGAGGACAGGTTCCGGTTTCCGGATTTTTTCATTTTACGGGTAAGTGTAAACTGGTCTACTGTGGAAAATGGCGGAGAGTTGAGTGGATAGGATAGATATTGGGTATGTTGTGGAGACAGGATGGATAAAAGAGGTGCCGAGTTGACAGGAGTGTTAAATCAGATAAAACTTGCAATTCTTTTTATATTCGATTAATATGCGACTACCTTGAAAATGCGTATGAAAAGTGCCGTTGACTTTTCCCTTGGGGCAAAGTTTATACTGGTACTGGAAAGGAGGCCTATTATATGTTGACGATTGGAGAATTTTCGAGTATATGCCGAGTATCCACAAAAACACTTCGGTATTATGCAGAAATAGGATTGATACTTCCAGAAGAAATCAATCCAGAAAATGGGTATCGTTATTATTCTATTAATCAGTTGGAGACGATGCTGTTTATTAATCGGCTGAAAGCGTATCATTTTTCGTTGGAAGAGATTAAGGCAATTCTTGAGTCAGAGGAGGCAATGGATGACAAACTATATGCGGCTCTTAGTAAAAAGAAAAAAGAGATTTCAATGCAAATGATGATGTATAAAAATATGTTGGAGCAGATAGATGCTGATATGTTTGCCATAAGAAAGGGCAAGTCGATTATGTCATATATGGAAGATATTGGTATAGAACTGGTGGAGGTGCCAAAGATGTATCTTCTGTCCATACGAAAGATGATTCAGGAACAGGATTTTCCTGATGAGTATGGGTATTGCTTTGAAAAGCTGTTTAAGAAAATGAAGGAAAAGAACCTGACAGCATCCGCTCCACCAATGGTTTTATTTCATAGTGATGAATATAGTCCATTTGGACTGGATACAGAATTTGCTGTCCCAATCAACGAGTATGCAACGGGAACAAGGGATTTTTATCCTGGACTTTGTTTGAAAACTGTTGTTCATGGTTCCTACTCTCAGCTCTCTTCTGTTTATGCGAAGCAAATTGAATGGGCAGAAAAAGAAGGGTACGAAAATTGTAATGCACTTTATGAAGTTTATGTAACAAGTCCTTCGGAGGTTTTGCAGGAGAGCGATTTCATTACAGAGGTCTATTATCCAGTAAAAAAGATATTAAAAAAATAAAACAGAAAAAAATGCGTCTACAAATAGGTTAAAGTAAAGGAGATATCATGGATCAGAAAAGAATTAGAGAACTCGAACAAAAAATCAGCACTGATTATGGGAATACCACAGGCGTGGCGGTATTAAAAGAAGGAAAATTGGTATATGAAAAATATTTCAAGGGATGTACAAGAGAAAGCCAGGTTCATGTTTATTCTGTAACAAAAAGTATTATTTCAATACTGATTGGGATTGCAGTGGATAGAGGATATATCAAAAGTATTGATCAGAAAGTGCTGGATTTTTTCCCTGAATACAAAGTAAGAAAGAGAGAAAACACCATCCAAAATATCACAGTCAAGGATATGCTGACAATGACAGCACCTTATAAGTATCGTTTTTTTGCTCCATATGTGAAATATTTTACTAGTGAGGATTGGGTGAAATTTTCTTTAGACCTGCTAGGGGGCCGGGGAAAGATCGGAACATTCCGATATGCACCTCTGATTGGTCCGGATATTTTTTCAGGAATATTAGTAAAAGCAACAGGGCAGTCGGTATTTGAGTTTGCAGATGAAAATTTATTTTCACCATTAGAAATTCATGTAGATGGAGATTTGATGTTTAAAAGCAAGGAGGAACAACTGGCATTTAATGAATCTATAGATACCAGCGGATGGGTACGGGACTCATTAGGGATTCATACAGCGGGTTGGGGACTTACACTTTCCCCTATGGATATGGCAAAAATTGGTCAGTTATATTTGAATAAAGGCATATGGAACGGAAAACGAATTGTATCAGAAAAGTGGGTGGAAGAAAGTACGAGAGAGCATAGCCGATGGAAGAAACATGATTTATCGTACGGATATTTATGGTGGGTAAATGAAGATGGTTATGCAGCGATGGGGGATGGAGGAAATATAATTTATGTGAATACAAAAGATAAAATAGTTGTGTCATCTTCTGCGCTTTTTGTGCCAAAGATAAGGGATAGGATAGACTTAATCAAAACATATATTGAACCAATATTTAGATAGACTGAGAATAAACTTGCTATTCAGGGCATTCTACGGTAAACTAAAAAACCCTACATTATAACACCAGACTTATAAAATATGACATAATGAGGGATGGAGGTGCGTTGAATGAATACATATAAGACAATAGACATAGCAAGGATAATCGGCATACATGTAAATACAGTACGCTTATATGAAAAATGCGGTTTAATTCCAAAACCAGAACGGTTAGGGAATGGTTATCGGGTATTTACTGATCTGCATATCGAACAATTTAGATTAGCGCGGGCGGCTCTCCAGGTGGAAGTTCTTCAAAATGGACTTCGTAAACAGGCGGTTGACATTATTAAGGTTTCTGCTTTGGGGAATTATGAGAAAGCTATGGAATTGACCAGGCGATACATTGCTCAGATAGACATCGAAAAAGCCAATGCAGAAGAAGCGATACGGATTACCCATAGTATTTTATCGGGTATGAGTGAAAGCAATGTTGGAGTGCAGAGGACATATAGAAGAAAGGAAGCAGCAGATATATTAGGGGTAACGATCGATACATTAAGAAATTGGGAGTTGAATGGTCTGTTTACCATCAAGCGAACTGAAAACAGATACCGAGTGTATACAGAAGAAGATATGCTTCGCTTGAAAATTATACGCTCTCTTCGTTGTGCAAACTATTCTCTCTCTGCTATTTTGAGAATGCTTCAGGCCTTATCGGATGATCCGCAAACTAATATCCAAATAGCTATTAATACGCCAAAGGATGATGATGATATCATAAGGGCTTGCGATAAGCTATTGACTTCATTGAATGAGGCAAAAAACAATGCTTTTTATGTAACTTGTCAGATTGAGAAGATGAAAAAAATATCAGAATAAAAACCCTACAGTTACCCACCATAGTTGGATTGGATGCTAATCTTTATTTCAGAATTAAAATAAGGAGGCATACGAAATGGAAAAAACAATCCAAATTTCCGGGCTGAGCAAATCTTATGATGGAAAGAAAGTGATTGAGAATCTCAGCTTCTCAGTTGCTGCGGGTGAAGTGTACGGTCTGCTTGGAGCAAATGGCGTAGGCAAGAGTACTACAATAGAATGTATCCTTGGGACAAAGAAAGCGGATTCGGGAACGGTTCGCATTTTGGGGCTAGACCCGTGGACGGAGCGAAAGCAACTTTTTAAGCAGGTTGGGGTACAGTTCCAGGAAGCAAATTATCCAGACAAGATCAAGGTAAAAGAATTGTGTGAGGAAACGACCTGTCTTTATAGGTATCCACTGGCATATAAAGAGTTGCTGCACAAATTTGGTCTGGCAGATAAGGAAAACGCTTTTGTAAACGAGTTATCTGGAGGTCAGAAGCAAAGATTATTTATTGTGTTGTCTCTTATCCCTAATCCTAGGGTGGTCTTTTTGGATGAGCTTACCACAGGGCTTGATACAAAAGCGAGAAGAGGTGTTTGGAAAAGCCTGCAGGAGTTAAAGAAACATGGCCTGACAATATTTCTGTCTTCTCATTTCATGGACGAGGTGGAAATTCTCTGTGATCGGATTGGTATCCTGAAGGATGGCGGATTCGCCTTTGAAGGGACTGTGGAAGAAGCGGTGGCATTAAGTCCCTATGAGAAATTGGAAGATGCGTATTTGTGGTTTACTGGAGAGGAGGAAGAAGACAATGAATAAATTTTTTACAATGTTGAAAACAGAACTGAAGTTATCCTTCCGGGGAATGGACATGGTTATTTTTGCTCTCTGTATGCCGGTAGTGGTTGCTGTAATTTTGGGAGTCATTTATGGAGCAAAAACAGCGGCTCCCGAAGTAAAATATACCTTTTTGGAACAGTCCTTCGGGGCATTATCGACCATTGCGATTTGTGCAGGTGGTGTGATGGGGCTTCCGCTGTTGATTTCCGATTATCGTCAGAAAAAGATATTAAAAAGATATAAAGTTACGCCTACAAGTCCGGCATTTCTGCTCGCAGTGTGGGTGACGATTTATGCAATCTACTCGTTGCTGTCCTTGTGCCTTGTTTTTGGAGTTTTGTCCATATTTTTTGGATGCAGGTTCAACGGATCGATAGGAATTTTCTTGTTCATGTATCTTCTGGTGATGTTTTCGATGTTCAGCATCGGACTTATGGTAGGAGGTGTTGCGCCTGATACGAAAACAGCCAGTGTGGCTGCCAGCCTCCTGTATTTTCCAATGCTCATTTTTTCAGGGGCAACCTTACCTTATGAAGTGATGCCGTCTGCATTGCAGAAAATTGCAGATGTTCTGCCTTTGACACAGGGAATTAAGTTGCTGAAAGCAACTTCGTTGGGCCTACCGTTAGAATCAGTCTGGTTTCCAATTGCAATCATGGCGGTGGTCACAGTGGTCTGTGGAGGTATTGCCATACGGTTTTTCAAATGGGAATAGATACGGAATTTGTATTTAACTTTATACTAATGACAATTTAAATTGCCACCTACCAAAGTACGAGAGTCGTTTGACTCTCGTATAATGTGAAGTTTTATAATGAAGAGCAGGTGGTTTCTTTGTTAAAATAGGACAATTTTCAGTCCTATTTCAAATCAGTATCTACATGTTGAGGCATTATAATGAAATTGGTCTGTTGATTCCGGAGCAGGTAGATGAGCTTACAGGGTTACAGATATTACAGTGAAGGGCTGCCGCTAATTGCGGGGAAGATACAGGCATTTAAAAGTATGGACCTGAGTCTGAATTTGATTAAGGAAATATAGACAAAGTATTTGGACAACAAAGGTTTAAAAATTATTTTGAACTCCAGGCTATAGAGCAAAAAGAGAAGATAAAATAGAAACTGCAATTTTGTTCTTATGATTTTAGTGGCACAGCGAGGTGAGTATGTGGGAAAGCTGATTGTACTTTCGTTGGATGAATCAGAAAAAATTATATATGACAAAATAATGAAAATCGTAGGAGAATCAGATATTTGTGTGGATAAAACATTATTAAAAGAGCAGGAACCAATGCGAATCGGCGAATTATATATTCAGTCGGAGCAGCATAAAGTTTTGAAACGAGATCAGGAAGTGAGACTGACAAATATTGAGTTCCGAATTCTGTATGTACTGGCTCTTCATCAAGGTAGCATTCTTTCTAAAGAACAAATTTATAACTTCGTCTGGAATGGGGAGTATCTCCGGGACGACAGCAACATCACTTCCCATATCCGCCGCCTTCGAAAGAAAATTGAAGATGACCCTAGCCGGCCTGAGTATATCCAGACTGTACGAGGGGTTGGTTATCGAATGAATATGGTAAAAAAGGAATAGGCAGTGTTCTGAAGCGTAACGCTTGGAATGCTGCCTATTCCTTTTTTAGGAACGAGTAGGGTTTGGTATGGTGTAATATCTGCGGATATATTAATAATAATTAGCAGACTGGAGGAATGCAATATGCAGAACAAAGTATGGGAACAGGTTGGATGTTTTTTGAATAAGCTTCGTTGTGAAAATGTGACGAGGGACACCGCAGTTGAGGTGCCGGGATATAGAGATACACAGCAGGAATTAGAGGAGATGCGTGAAACGTGTGAGGAGATAGTTCGTAGTCTTCCTGAAGATCAGTGGCAAACGCTGTTGGAGTGGATGGCAAAGCTGGAAGATATGAATTCTATGGAGGGGCAGAAGGCATACTGTCAAGGATATGTAGACTGCATCCTTCTATTAAGCGGTCTGGGACTTTTCCGGCAGGAAATATCTCCAGAGGAATTGATTAAACAGATACAGTGACGAAAAGGCTCATTTTTGCAGGAGGATTCCGGTGCAGGGATGAGCCTTGAAAATTACAGGAAAAATGTGATGTAAACACCGCCTGAATACCGCCTTTATCTGTTACTCTGAATCTGAAGGCATTTCACTCTCGGACAGCAACGCTTCTGTGGTGGCAAGGATGACACGGAGTTGCCCTTCATCACAGCGTGTAAGTAGACGCTCAATCTGCTGATATGTAGTATTGGTCAGATTCTCGTTTGGATAGATAACAGTATCTGCTGACAGGTTGAAGTAGCGGATTACTTTTTCGAAGACATCGTAGCTCGGATTGTTCCGGAAGCGCTCAAGGTCTTTGAGATATGGTAAAGAAATATCCAGTATTTCAGCTAATTCTGCTTGTGTAAGTTTCTTATCCATTCGTGCATTTTTCAGCACGATGCCGAACTGTCTTGGATGAATAGCCATGATATCACCTCCTGTAAGTATGTTAGTGCCATACCTTTGAAAAGTAAAAATGGCGATACAAGACTTTTTAAGAATGGTACAACCATACTTATTGGAAGAATGGAGATGTTTTTGATGGATAGAGGAGTGGCTTTACGGTTAAAAAAATTCAGGCAGTATCCGTAGAGAACTGCACCATCAATAGTATGGCAGAGCCATACTTCCACAAAATTATTATCTCACATAGGGAAAAGGCGTGAACGCAGTGTTGTCTGCAGGAACGCCTTTTCCCTATTTTGTATTTTGGGGAGTATGGGACATGGGAAAGGAGTGAGGAAGAAATGGGACCATAGAAATAATAGTCAGATATATGAATACATGAGATAGAGTGCCATTGGAAGAGATTGAACGGTGGAAAATACAGATTGTTATGAAAGGAACATAAGAATGATAGAAACGGATTTATTTGATTTTGCCTATGTGCCGGACTGGTACGGACAATTGAACGAGTTGTCGAAACTGGCTCTGCCGGAGCCATGGCGGTTCAAGAGGCCAATTTATAAGACGAAAAATGAGGATACCCCCATACTGGAGCGATACATACATATTGTTTTCCGAAAGCAGAGCATTGATTTTAATTCAGAAAGGGATGCCAGGAAAGCGGCAGGTTATTTTCATGTGGAAAATGAGTGTGCCTGTTTTCATACAGGATTATACACATCCCGATACAAAGGGATTTATGCCTGCTTTGATCGGAACCATAAAAAGACTTCGATGAAAGATTGGTACTTCAGGGGATTCTGCGATGAACTGTCACCGTTTCTGAAATATGTGCAGCCATTGCCGCAGATGCCCTCCTATTATATGGCGCAGAACGGCGCAGGTTTTCAACCAGGCTGGCCTATCAGGGTCAACGTGGAACACATATTGGGAGACACAGAAAATCTGGAGCGTATTCCAGCGAAAATCCGTAAAGCCAGGAATCTGCCACTTTTATTTGAAACGGCAGTGGAACTTGGCAGGAGAAAGACAGTAGTTGAGCCGGGGCTTATAGTGCCGCAAGGGTATCAGGGAAAGATGCAGTATCTTCTCCCGATATATCTGACGAATGAGAAAAAGCCTGATCTTGCTCTGACACTGACAGTTATGGAAGGATATTATTTGGGTAATACATGCCTGACACTGGAAATGGCTTATTTGAATGCCAGAGTAATATCAAGGCCGATAGCTCCCTGGCTAACAGAACTTGTAAAATAAAAGGAATCAAGATGATTCATATACTCCCTACCCCTGAATGCCGAATAGCAGCCAAGAAAGGAGTGTATGTGATATGCAAAGAAAGAAGGAGGTACAGGCCAATGGACTAGAGAAGAAAAGGAGATCCATTTTATGTCCAAAATGCGGACACAGGCTATTGGATGCATCTGTAAATACAAAAGCACAGTTGGTTACCCCGACAAAGAACTGTAATCCCGATTTCGTGATAAAGTGCAGACATTGCAGTTCAGAAATCGGGGTAATTAAAACTGAATAGAGGAAATCTGATTCGCTCCAAATGTTTACGCAGGGAGCTGACCGAGGCGCTACGGTAATACGGCAAGTTTCATAAGGAATGTATATGGGATAGGGAAACGGATAGCTAAATCGGGACAAGGATCATTCGTTTGTTTGAGCATGATGCACGAGGGGGAGATTTCATTCCTTAGTTATCGGTTAAACCCTCACGATACCATCTGAAAGATGATGGAGACGACATTGAGCCTGGCAAGCGGCACTTTTGTGCTGCTTGTCAGGCTCTTTTTTTATTTTAGCGGCTAAGGTGCCGCCTGCCGGGCTCCGAAAGGAGGACGGCAAATTGAAAATCAATTACACATTTGCAAATGGTGAGACCTCTGACGTAGAGGTCAGAGAAGAAATCGGAAACTTGATTCTGGATTCCAGACGGGAGGAAAGCAATCAGGATCGGAAGGAGCGGTACCATTGCTATTCCCTGGATGCAGCAGAATATGAAGGCGAGGATTATGCGGACGGCAGTACTCCGGAGACGGAACTTTTTCTGCAGCTTGAAAACCAGCGGATCAAAGAGGCGTTCGAGCAGCTCTCAGAGGTGCAGCGGCGCAGGTTGCTGATGTTGGCCGAAGGGGTATCCCTCCGGGAGATCGCCCGCCGAGAGGGTAAAGACATCAAGTCCATCCGGGAATCCATCGAATGGGCCAGAAAAAAGTTTTTGAAATATTTCTGAGATACCCCCTCAAAACAACCTCCAAATCTCCGTATGTTGAAGGACATCCCGATACCGTCCTTCAGAAAGCAGAGGTGATGAGATGAAACACACATTGCAGATCCGTGTTTCAAAAAAGCCTGTGAACAGCGGTGCGGTCAGTGTGCGGAATGTCTCTGTGCGGGAGCGGTTCATGCGTTTCCTGCTGGGGGACAAGGTCCGGCTGACGGTCATTGTTCCGGGCAGTTCCGTGGAGGAACTCTTGATCCGGGAGGTTGCGGAAGGGGGGCTGGCGCATGAGTAAGATAAAACTTCTTTTGGAAGTGGTATCCGATCTCCGTTCCTTGGCAGACAGCCTGCAGGCGGTGGCAGACGCTGTCGCACAGGGCGGGCAGGAACAGCCGGACCAAACCACGGAGGAAAAGCCGGCTCAGAAACCGGAA
>ERZ1090879.740-NODE-740-length-19363-cov-5.531179_pt1 | contig 19363 bp, 20 predicted proteins | sample MGYA00478472_ERZ1090879 | MGnify/ENA primary metagenome ERZ1090879 (study PRJEB33644, sample SAMEA5815723) | chicken gut metagenome | biome: Chicken; feature: Gastrointestinal Tract; material: Caecum | place: Ireland | collected 2019-01-01 | study: A study of the... | reverse complement strand
GTGCTATAATGAACGGCAGAGGAGGCGGATATGAAATCACAAAAATGTGTTCTTTATGACAGAGATTGTATAGGTTGTCTGGAGTGCGAAATGTGCGACCTCGACCCGAATAAAGTTTGCGATAATTGCGGGAAGTGTCTCGATATCAAAGATTATGCCGTTATCCGCATCGACAAAATCATCATGAACGATAAAAAAGGGAACGGAGCGCAATAATTTTTTCATTTCTCTTTACAATTCGGCGCGTACATGATATAATATTAAAAAAGCCGTATCAGGAGGCAAAAAATGGCGGAACTCAAATACGAAATAACCGAAAAGCTCGGCGTGCTCGGCGAGACCGGGAACGGGTGGACGAAGGAACTTAACCTTGTCAGCTGGAACGAACGCGAACCCGTCTATGATATCCGCACATGGAACGAAAACCATGACCGCATGGGAAAAGGAATAACGCTTTCGCTTGACGAAATAAAGTCTCTCAAAGATTTGCTTGACGGGATGGACATCTGAATATCGGAGAGCAGCTCTGCTGCTCTTTTTTTCGTATATTTTTGTCTGTTTCCGCGGTTTTAGTAGAAAAATTTTTTGTTTTGTTTTATAATAGAAAAAAACATTTATACGGAGAATGTCATGCCCGATACCAGCGTATATGAAAACCCTTTGCTTTCCCGCTATGCAAGCAGGGAAATGGCAGAAAACTTTTCGGACGATAAGAAGTTCAGGTTGTGGAGAAGGCTTTGGATCGCGTTGGCCGAAGCGGAAAAAGAACTCGGTCTCAATATAACCGATGAACAGATTTCCGAAATGAAAAAATATGCCGACGACATCAATTACGAGGATGCGCGGAAATTTGAAAGCGAGGTGCGGCATGACGTAATGGCGCACGTCAAGGCTTTCGGAAAACAGGCAAAGAGCGCGATGCCCATCATCCATCTCGGAGCAACTTCCTGTTATGTGACGGACAATGCAGAAGTTATCGTCATCGACAACGCGCTCGATATCGTGATCAAAAAGCTTGTCAATGTAATGGACAAGCTGAAAAAATTTGCGCTCCGCTATAAAGAGCTGCCCACGCTCGGCTTTACCCATTTGCAGCCCGCACAGCTCACGACAGTCGGCAAGCGCGCGACGCTGTGGCTTTCCGACCTTGAAATGGATTACGTCGACCTGATGCACCTTAAAAAGTGCGTAAAGCTGCGCGGCGTAAAGGGGACGACGGGTACGCAGGCAAGTTTCCTCGACCTCTTCAACGGCGACGGGGAAAAGGTCAAAGAACTCGAACGCCGCGTCGTCGGAAAGATGGGGTACTCCGCCGTGTATGGCGTTACGGGGCAGACATATCCGCGTAAGTTCGATTATAACGTACTTTGCGTGCTGTCGCAGATCGCACAGAGCTGCTATCGCTTTTCCAACGACATACGTCTGTTGCAGCACATGAAAGAGGTGGAAGAGCCTTTTGAAAAAAATCAGATCGGATCGTCGGCTATGGCATATAAGCGCAATCCGATGCGCAGCGAACGCATGGGATCTCTTGCCAGGTACGTGTTGAGCCTGCCGGTCAATGCCGCCGTGACTGCATCCACGCAGTGGTTCGAGCGCACCCTTGACGACAGCGCAAACAAGCGTATCGTTATCGCGCAGGCGTTCCTTGCCGTCGATTCCATCCTGAACCTGTATCTGAATATTTCGGAAAACCTCGTCGTATATGAGAAGGTGATCGCCAAACATATAGCGGCGGAACTCCCGTTCATGGCGACGGAAAATATCATGATGGAATGCGTAAAAGCGGGCGGAAACAGGCAGGAGCTCCATGAACGCATCCGCGTGCTTTCCATGCAGGCGGGCAAAAACGTAAAGCAGGAAGGCGGAGACAATAATCTAATCGACCTCATAAAAGCCGACGATATGTTTGCCGCCGTGCATGACAGGCTGGACGGCATTCTCGACGCAAAGAATTTCATCGGCAGGAGCCCGCAGCAGGTGGAAGAGTTTATCGCGGCGGAGATCGACCCCATACTCAAGGCACATGCCTCGGAACTTGGCGAACACGGCGACGTGCGGGTCTGAAGGAACGAAAACAGAGGTATTTCTCTTGTAAAAAGCAGACGGCGGCTCCCTTCAAAGAATTGACAGAGGGCCGTCGCCTGCTATATAATTGCCCAAGATCAGGTATACTGAAGAAAACGGGCGCTGCCCGTAAGGAGAGGAAATGCTCGAACTAAAAGACATTGCGTATGCCGTCAAAGACGAACCGACGGGAAAAAAGCAAAATATACTCAAAGATGTGAATCTGCGTTTTGATGACGGAACGATCAGCGTCATCACCGGGCCGAACGGCAGCGGAAAGTCGACGCTCATAAAAATTCTGATGGGGTTTGAGAAGCCGACTTCCGGAAAGATCCTGTTCAACGGCGAAGACATAACCGGAATATCCGTGACGGAACGCGCGAAAAAAGGCTTTACCATTGCCTTCCAGCAGCCCGTAAGGTTCAAGGGCATAACCGTAAAAAAATTGCTCGAGCTCTCGTGCGGCAAGAAGCTGGATACCGACGGGATGTGCGAGTGCCTTTCTTCCGTCGGGCTTTGTGCCCGCAACTATATCGACCGCGCCGTTGACGGTACGCTTTCCGGCGGGGAACTCAAGCGTATAGAGCTCGCGTCTGCGATCGCGAAGGGCGGAGATGTCTTCCTGCTCGACGAGCCGGAGGCGGGCATTGATCTGTGGAGCTTTGAAGATCTCGTCAAGGTGTTCGAGCGGCTGCGCGATAAGACGGTGATCATAGTCAGCCACCAGCAGCGGATCATCGAGATCGCCGATCAGGTCGTTCTCTTTGAACGCGAAAAACTTATTTGTGCAGGGAAAAAAGAGGAAATGTTTGCGAAACTGACGCAGCGCCCCAGCTTGTGTTGGAGAGAAGTAAAGGAGAACTGAACCGCAATGGAAATGGACAGGACAGACGAACAGCTTCTTGAAACGATAGCCGATCTGCACGGAGTGCCGGAAGGCAGCTTCAATATCCGCAAAAACGGGCAGTTGCTCGGCAGGCATTCCGACGCTGATATCGAGATCGTTTCAAAGACAGACAAGGACGGCATTGACATCATCGTAAAGCCCGGCGTAAAAAACAAGTCGGTGCATATCCCCGTACTGCTTACGGTCGGCGATTTCAAAGATACCGTATATAACGATTTCTTTATCGGAGAGGGCGCCGACGTGACGATCGTTGCGGGATGCGGCATACACAACGCGACCTGTTCGGATGCGGAGCACGACGGTATCCACACATTTCATGTTTCAAAAAACGCCAAAGTACGCTATATCGAGCGGCATTATGCTTCCGGTAACGGCAGCGGAAAAAAGGTATTTGACCCGGTCACAAAAATTTATCTGAAGGAGAATTCGCAGTTCATACTCGAATCCACCCAGCTCGGCGGCGTGACCTCCACTGACAGAAAGACGTATGCCGCGGTGGGCAAGAACGCCCGCCTCCTCGTCAAAGAAAAAATACTGACGGACGGAGAAGAGCGCGCTCTTACCGATTTCAAGGTAAAATTGACGGGCAAAGGGAGCCGTGCGGATATCGTAAGCCGTTCGGTGGCAAAGGGGCGTTCGTGGCAGCATTTCCGTTCCGACCTCATCGGAAAGAATGAATGCTTCGGGCATGTGGAGTGCGACGGGATCGTGCTCGACGGTGCACGCATCCTGTCTACGCCGAAAATAGATGCGGCAAGCCCCGAAGCGAGCCTTGTTCATGAGGCGGCCGTCGGGAAGATCGCGGGAGAACAGTTGCTGAAACTCATGAGCCTGGGACTGACGGAGCAGGAGGCGGAGGACGCAGTCATCAAGGGATTTCTGAATTGAAAAAGTCGGGAGCGGCGCTGCGGCGCCGCTCCTTTCACGTCCGCACGGCTCTCCGGAATAAAATATAGGGAGGGCTTTACGGAGGAAAAACGCAGTGGAAGAACTTATGTCTTTGCCTGTTTGGGTGCAGGCACTGATCGCAACCTGCTTCACTTATTTTATGACCGCTTTCGGGGCGGCGTTCGTGTTTGTTTCCGGGAAATGCGGCGAGCGGGTCCTGAACGTGATGCAGGGGACGGCCGCGGGAATCATGGTCGCGGCAAGTTTCTTTTCGCTCCTTCTTCCGGCGATGGAAAAACTCGGTTCGCAGGGCGCGGATGCGGCCTTTACCGCGGCGGTGCTTTCGGCGGGGTTTGTTGTCGGCGGGCTGTTTATTTTGGTATCCGAAAAAATTCTCCTGCGGTTCCGCAAGTTTGCCGATCGCGGCATGCGCAGCGGCTTTCTGACGTGCTTTGCAATGACGTTGCACAACATTCCCGAAGGGTTTGCCGTCGGGGTGGCTTTCGGGTCACTGACGGGCGATTACGGCGCCTGGATAGCGGCAGTCATGCTTGCCGTAGGTATCGGGGTTCAGAATTTCCCCGAAGGGTTGTGTGTGGCGGTCCCTTTGCGAAGGCAGGGATTTTCGGCGGCGAAGGCGTTTGCATACGGACAGTTTTCCGGGCTCGTCGAAATAGCGGCGGGGGTGTCGGGAGCGATCGCCGTAGGGGCTGTTTCTGCGTTGCTTCCCTGGGCTTTGGCGTTTTCGGCGGGCGCCATGATCGCCGTGTCCTGTGCGGAACTTATTCCGCAATGTGTTTCGGAGGGAAAAACATCCGCGCTGCTCGGCGTCACGTCCGGGTTTTCTCTGATGATGCTGCTCGACGTATTGCTCGGCTGACGTTTTTTCAGCGAAGAGAGTATAAACGGGAAGTTTTCGGGGAATTATATATGACATGGAAAATACAGTAAAAAAGACGCAACGGAAAGATAAACAGGGCGCGGCAGGGGAAAGCAACGAAAAGCTGCGCAAGACCGTGATCATAGTCGGGGCCTCTTCCGGCATCGGGTATGAGACGGCGCTCCGCCTTTTGGGCAGAGGCTTTTCAGTCACGAATATTTCCCGGTCGCCCTGCTCCCTTCAGCGGATCAAGAATCATACGGCCGACGCGGCTTCGGGAGAGATGCTTGAGAAAGCGATCCGGGATGCGGCCTCGGAAACGGATAATCTGTTCGGATTGGTCTATTGTGCCGGATTTTCTATGGCGGCGCCGATCGAATACGCACAGGAAAAAGACTACAGATATTTATTTGAGGTCAATTATTTCGGGGCGGTCAGGGCCATTCGCGCCGTGATCCCTTTTTTGAAGCGAAGGGGCGGGCGTATCGTGCTGGTCAGTTCGATGGGAAGTATGTTTCCCGTTGCATTCGACAGCTTTTACAGCAGTTCAAAAGCGGCGGTGGATATGTTGGTCAAGAGCGCGGCGCTTGAATTGGAGCCATATAATATCAGGCTCTGTGCTGTACAGCCGGGCGGCACTTCAACCGGTTTTACGTTCAAAAGAAAAGTATACGACGATGAGGAGAACAAGGAGTACGCCGCAAAGGTGAAAAGAGCCGCAGCTGCGCTCGCCGATATGGAACAAAGCGGTATGAGCGCGGGGGAGGTCGCAAGACAGGTCGCGGAAGTCCTTTGCGAAAAAAATCCTCCGTTGCAGCTGCAATGCGGCGGGAAAAACAAATTCTTTGCCGTCGCAAAGCGCATCCTTCCCGACAAAGCGTCCCAATATATCAATAAAAAGGCGTACAAACAGTAAAAGTTTTGACATCAGTCGGCAAATGGCGCCGGGGTCATCCCCGGTGCTTTTTTACGTCCGAAATCACGCTTATTTGATTGCATAAATGTATAAAATATTGTATAATTGAAGCATGCATGTCGGAGTGTTCTGTAACAGAGAAACAAAAAAATTTGATATCGTCAGGGAAAGGCTGTTCACCGCTCTTCGTAAGAGATCTATCGAGTACAATATATACGAAGATGCCGAATGCCTCGGCACCGAAGACGTACTCATCGTACTGGGGGGCGACGGAACCATCCTGAAAGCGGCCATCGAAGCGGGAAAGCGCGGTGTGCCTCTGCTCGGGATCAATGCGGGGAATCTGGGATTTCTGACGGAATTTGAAGGGAACCAGACAGAAGAAGCAGTGAGCCTTCTTCAGGAAAAGTACGGAACAGAGAGCAGGAGCGTCCTTGAGATCTGTGCCGGAGATCTCATCGCTTACGCCCTCAACGATATCGTTTTTCAGCGCAGTTACGATGCGTCTGCGGACGACAACGTCGTTGCCGTGTGCGCCGAAATAAACGGGAAAAAAGTGGACAGATTTGTCGGTGACGGGCTTATAGTGAGCACGCCGACCGGTTCGACCGCATATTCGCTTTCCGCGGGAGGGTCGATCCTGACTCCGGATATTGCAGCGTTTATCCTTACGCCCGTATGTGCGCATTCTCTGCATAACCGCCCCATCGTGTATGCGGATTCGAGCATTCTCAAGGTAAAATTTGCCGATGAAGGGGGAGCTCTTTCCCTGTTCTGTGACGGTAAATTCACCAAAATGCTTCGGAGGGGCGAAGAGGTAACGGTCAGGAAAGCTCCGTTCCCGGTCGTTTTCATAAAAAAACAGGACAGCAATTTTTTTGACAAACTGCTGGTCAAACTCAATAAATGGAGCAAGTAGGAGGATATCGGAAAAATGCGAAGCGGCAGACAGGCGGCAATACTCGAGATCATCAACGCAAAAGAGATCGAAACACAGGAAGAGCTCTGTGCGGAGCTCAACAAGCACAATTACAGCGTCACGCAGGCTACGGTTTCACGCGATATAAAGGAGCTTCGCCTTTTTAAGGTGGCGGGGACAGAAAAGAAGTACAAGTATGCCTATATAGACGACGGAAACAACAAGATTTCGCCCAAAATGCAAAATCTTTTCCGCGAATGCGTCATCTCGATCCGGCCCGCGTTCAATCAGGTCGTGATCAAAACACTGCGAGGAAACGGGAGCAATGCGGGCATGATCGTCGACAAGCTGAATCTTCCGGAAATTGTCGGTTCGATCGCGGGGGATGATACTCTTCTGATCGTAACGGAGGGAGAGGATAAGGCGAAGGTCGTGGTCGAAAAGCTGAACGAGTTCCTGAAGTAGGCATAAAAAAACGATGCTTGAAAAACTTGTCATAAACAACGTCGCCCTCATTCAGAGAGCGGAAATAGAATTCGGCGAGGGGCTGAACGTGCTGTCCGGGGAGACGGGATCGGGTAAATCCGTGATCCTCGACAGCATAAATTTTGTGTTGGGTGCCAAAGCCGATCGTTCCATGATAAGGCACGGGGAAAACGAGTGTTCTGTTTTTGCCCTGTTCCGCATCGGCAAAGACAGCGCCGCCTACGAGGCAATGGACGCGATCGGGATCGAACCTGACGAGGAGATCGTCATTTCCCGAAAATATCGTGCGGACGGCAGAGGAGATATCAGGCTGAACGGCAGCCCTTTGAATGCGGGGATGCTGCGCGGAATCACGTCGCATCTTGTCGACGTACACGGGCAAAGCGAACATTTTTATCTCCTTAACGAGGCGAATCAGCTCGCTTTGCTGGACAAGGCGGCCGGTGCGCCGTTGAAGCAGATAAAAGAAAAACTTTCGGCTTTTCTGGCCGGAAACAGAGAGATAAGAAAAAAGCTGAAATCTCTCGGCGGGGATGATGCCGAACGGGGCAGGAGGCTGGATATCCTGCAATACCAGATGGACGAGATAGACCGTGCGGAACTGTCGGACGGGGAAGAAGAGCGGCTCGAGACAAAAAAATTATTCTTTGCAAATGTCGAAAAGATCATGCGCGGGCTTTCGGAGGCGGCGGGCTGGCTGAACGGAGAAGGTGCCGCGGTAGACGGGCTGAACGGCGCCCGTCGCGCCCTTTCGGATATATCGCAGCTCGATCCGGAGTATGCGGCTTTGTTCGATCGCCTGGAAAGCGTTATAGCAGAGGCGGAAGATATCGGGGCGACTCTCGCGGATCTCGAGGAGGGGCTTTCCTTCGATGAGGAAACGGCGCAGAATACGGAGGATCGCCTTGATCTCATCCGCTCTTTGAAAAAGAAGTACGGTGCGGATATAGGAGCGATACTCGCATATCGCAGGGCGGCCGGCGACGAGTACGAGCTGCTCACGCATTGTGACGAGGAGTTTGCGGCGCTGACGGCAGAACAGACGAAAAATTTTGCGGAAATTTATTCCTTGTGCCGTCAGCTGACCGGACTGCGGAAAAAAGCGGCGGATAAATTTTGCGGGGACGTCGAACGGGAGCTCCGTACTCTGAATATACCGAATGCAAAATTCCGTGCGGAATTCAATGACTATACGGAAGAAGATGCCGTGCGGTCAGGAGAGAACGGGCTTGACGAAATGCGTTTTCTTTTTTCCGCAAACGCAGGCGAGCCGCTTAAGCCGCTCAATAAGGTGATAAGCGGCGGGGAGATGAGCCGTCTGATGCTCGCGATAAAGACGTGCGCGACGGATGAGAACGGGATCTCTACATACATTTTCGATGAGATCGATGCGGGGATCAGCGGGGCTACCGCCAAGACGGTGGCGGAAAAATTTGCACTGATCGCGAAGAGCAAGCAGATCATTGCCGTTTCACACCTGGCGCAGATCGCAGCCATGGCCGATGAAAATTTTCTTATATCCAAGAGCGAGAGAGACGGCGGAAAAACATTGACGGATATCTTCCCGCTCGACGAAGAAGGGAAAACACGGGAGCTGGTGAGATTGCTCGGCGGTACGCAGTCGAGCGAGGCCGCGCTTTCTCTTGCGGATGAACTGAAAATGAGTTGTGAAGCGTACAAAAAGAGTGTATTGAATTAGAACAGCGGCGGGAGTCATTCTCCCGCTTTCGCTTTGCCTGAAAATTCTTTCATGGAAATTATTTCTCCGAATAATCGGCGCGTCCGTTGCGCAAAGTAAGGGTATGCGAAATTCGGAGGAAAAGAATGCGTAAAGTAAAAAGAGGCTTACTGCTCATATGCACGCTTGCGGCGGTTTTATTCGTCTCTTCGTTCTTTGCGTGGGAAGCTTCGGCGAAGGAGCGCGAGGTTTACCTGGGCGGAATGCCCGCAGGTTTTACTCTCGGCATGGGCGGCGCACAGGTCGTCGGTATGTGCGAAGTGTTGACGGAAGAAGGTGTCGTGTGCCCGGCGAAAGATGCGGGGGTAGAGGTCGGCGACATCATCGTATCTCTGAACGGGATGCGCATCCGGAGTGCGGCAGACATTGACGCGGCACTGACAGCGGCGGGAACGAAAGCAGAAATTTCTCTGCGAAGAAAAGATGAAAATACGCGCACGTCCATAAAGCCTGCGCAGGATCTTGCGAGCGGAAAGAAGAAACTGGGCGTCCTTATCCGTGACAGTGTTTCGGGAATCGGAACGGTCACTTATATCGAAAAACAGACGCTGCGGTTCGGCTCCCTCGGACATGCCGTTTCCGATGAAGGAGGTAAGTTGCTTGAGGCCGGCGACGGAAATATTTTCAGATGCAGCATAGTGGGTGTCGTCCGGGGCGAACGCGGGAGAGCAGGAGAGCTGAAAGGGCTGTTCCTCAATGAAAACCGCGTGGCAAAGGCCGACAAGAACTGTGAAAGCGGGATCTACGGGAATTTCGGAAAAGAATATGATTGCTCCGGATTAAAGACCGTTCCGATCGGCGACGAGGCAAAGCCGGGTGCGGCGAGCATACTTACGACAGTGGACGGCGTGGCGCCGAAGGAGTATGAGATCGGTATCGTAAAAGTCGACGCAGGGAACAGGCAGAACAAAAATTTTGTTATCAAGATCACGGACGATGAATTGCTGGCGCAGACGGGCGGTATTGTTCAGGGGATGAGCGGCAGCCCGATCATGCAGGACGGCAAACTGATCGGCGCGGTCACCCATGTCTTTCTGAACGATCCGACAAGGGGATACGGGATCGCTATTTCCAATATGCTCGGGAATTGACGAAAGCTCCGCCGAAATATCGGCGGAGCTTTTTCGGCGCAACCCTTTCCTTTTGCGGAAATATATGTTATAATACAGGCGGAGGAGAGCCATGAGAGTCTTTCTTATCGTAATAGACAGTTTCGGAATAGGGGAAATGCCCGATGCCGCCGACTACGGGGATGTCGGATCGGATACTTACGGGCATATCTATGAACAGACGGGCGCAGAACTCAACGAGCTGGTTTCGCTCGGTCTGAACAATATAGAAGGGGTTGCAAAGGCTTTCGGGAACGGCAAGCATCTCGATCCGGTGCGTTCACCGCGCGCCGCGTATGCACGCCTTGCGGAAAAGTCGCCGGCAAAGGATACGACGGCCGGACACTTCGAGATCGCGGGGCTTATTATGAGGCATCCGTACAGGACTTATAAAAAGTTTCCGCCCGATATCGTCGCCGAGGTAGAGCATGCGGCCGGGGTAAAGTTCATCGGCAACGAGGTCGCATCCGGTACAGAAATCATACAAAGGCTCGGGGAAGTACATCTGAAGACGGGGGAGCCCATTCTGTACACTTCTGCCGATTCGGTGATGCAGATCGCCGCAGATACTTCGGTCATTCCGCTTTCAAAACTCTATGATATATGTAAAATTGCCCGAAGGATTATGACGGGGGATCGGGCAGTCGGAAGGATCATAGCGCGTCCGTTTATCCATAAAGACGGCAAATTCACGCGTACAGAGGACAGGAAGGATTTTTCGCTCGAACCTCCCGGAAAAACTATGCTGGATGTATTGTCTGATGCGGATATCCCCGTCATTGCGGTCGGAAAAATAAATGATATTTTCTGCGGAAGAGGGATAACGCGGAGCATCCATACAGGCGGCAATGCGGAGGGACTCGAGGTTATAAAACGCCTTGCCGCGGAAGCGGAAAATGGCTTGATCTTCGCCAATCTCGTCGATACGGATATGCTGTACGGCCATCGGAACGATGTACGCGGCTATGCCGGCGCGCTGAAAAGAATAGACTGTGCCCTCCCTGAAATTGAGCAGTCGATGAAAGAGGACGATATTCTGATCATTACGGCCGATCACGGGTGCGACCCGTCGACCCCGTCGACCGATCATTCCCGCGAATATGTTCCGCTGCTTATTTACGGGCAGAGGATACGCCCCTGTAACCTCGGGACGATAGAGGGGTTCGATTGTATAGCAGACTTTGTTCTGGCAGCCTTTGGCCTGGGGAAGAGCGCTGTATATATGAAAATTGCGGAGGAGTGAACATGGACATTATGCAGAATGCGGCACGGATCGCGAAAAAAATCAGAGAGAGAAGCGGCCCGGAGGCGCTGTCGGCCGGGATAGTCCTCGGCAGCGGCTGGAACGGCGTTGCGGAAGCGTTGGAGGACAAAACTGTTATTCCTTATTCCGCGCTCGAAGGGATGCCTCGCTGCGGGGTGGAAGGGCACGCGGGCAATTTTGTCATCGGCCGCTCCGGCAAGGCGAATACCGTTGCCGTCCAGGGGCGCTTTCATTTATATGAGGGACGAGCGATTTCTGAAGCGGTGCTTCCCGTTGCGGTGTTGTATGAACTGGGCGTCCGTACGCTGCTTCTGACGAATGCCGCGGGAGGTGTAAATTATTCATACGCCGAGGGTGACATGATGATCTTGCGCGATCATATCAACTTTACGGGGAGGAACCCTCTGGAGGGCGTTCGGCCTTCGCCGGAAAGGCCTGTTTTCATTGACATGACACAGGCATACGACGAGAAACTTTCCTCTGCTTTGGAGGCGGCGTTCGCTTCGGCGCATATTCCTGTAAGGCGGGGGGTATATATGCAGCTTCTCGGCCCTTCTTTTGAAACGCCTGCCGAGATACGCGCCTTCCGCGGTATGGGAGCGGATGCGGTCGGGATGAGTACAGTCATGGAAACGATCTTTGCCCGCTATCTCGGAATGCGTGTGTGTGCGGTGTCATGTATCACAAATCTTGCGGCGGGGATGACGGGCAGACCGCTCGCGCACGGCGAAGTTCTTGCGGCGTTCGACGGAAAACAAAAAAAGATAGCAGAGGCAGTCCTTGATTTTATCGGAAAATTGTGATCCGAAAGACGGCGTTCAGGCCGTCTTTTTTCAAGTTTTGTCAGAGTATTTTTTCATTCGTATAGAAACTCAATAATTACAGAAAATAAGGGCATAACGATCGGAGGAGTATTTTATGAAGAGAGTGTTGCCCTTATTCTTTTTATTTGTTTTCGTATCCGTGCTTTTATTGCCTGTCGGCGCAGCGGCGAAGGAAGAGGGCCTTGCGGGCGGTTGCAAAGCCGCATATCTGTGCGATCAATACAGCGGAGATGCTGCGTATGAACGAAATGCGGAAGCGCGTCTGCCTATCGCGAGTATGTGTAAGATCATGACTTTGCTGCTCTGTTTTGAGGCGGAGGAAAGCGGGGCGTTCGGTTTTGAGGACAAAATCTGTGTCAGCGAACGTGCAAGCAGTATGGGCGGCTCGCAGGTTTTTCTTGAAGCGGGCGGAGAATATGCGGCGGGCGATCTGATCAAAAGCATCTGTATCGCTTCGGCAAACGACTCCTGCGTGGCGATGGCTGAAAAAATTGCGGGAAGCGAGGAGCTTTTCGTAAAAAAAATGAATGAAAGGGCGCGCGAACTCGGGATGGAGAACACTGTATTTTCCAACTGTACGGGGCTTCCCAAAGAGGGACAATATTCCTGCGCGAAAGACGTTGCGAAAATGCTTTGCCGTTTGTTGTGTCATGAAAAGTATTATGATTACAGCCGGATATGGCTGGACGAAATGGAGCATACAGGTGGACGAAAGACGGAAATGGCGAATACAAACAAACTGATACGCAATTATTCCGGCTGCGACGCAGGGAAGACGGGCTATACTTCGGAGGCGGGGTTTTGTCTTGCGGCATCCGCAAAGCGGGGTAATATGCGCATCGTATCGGTCGTCATTGGGGCCGGCGACAGTAAAACACGTTTCCGCGGTGTCAGTGAAATGTTCGATTACGCGTTTGCAAATTATGAAAGCAGATGCGTCGTGGACGGAAAAGTCTGCGACGATCTGATCGTCTGCGTTACGGGCGGAAAAAAGAAAGAAGTTGCCGTCCGTCCCGAAAGACCGATATATCTTTTTTGCAAAAAAGGTTCAGAAGAGAACGTGACGGTCGATGCGGAAGTGTATGATCTGAAAGCGCCTGTCGACGGCGGTGACGTCGCCGGGACGCTTACCGTATATCGGAACGGGGTCGAAGCGGAAAGCGTCGCTCTCCTTGCAAATGATTCGGTGGCGCGTGCAAATTATTTTGATTCACTGCGCGATATAGCGGATAATTGGTGCATTGTTTAAGTTTATCAAGTATTATGTATGACATAAATGATTGCGATCATATGTGTTTTGTTCACGGCAGCTGTTCTGCTCTTTCCGATATTTCTGAATATAATCATCTTTTTTGATGCCGGGCAGAAGAAATGCTATTTTGCGCTATATCTTTTACGTTTCATCAAAATTTACGGCGGTTATGCCGAACTCTATAAAAAAAGAGGGATAGCTATCCATCTGACCGGAAAAAAAGCAGTATTGCTTCCGTTCAGTGAAATAATCAATTCAGGGAAAAAATTTGAAGTCACGAAAGGATTCATTCTCTATGGATTCAGTCATGTATTTGAATTTGGATCAGCGGAGAACCCGGGACGTTCTCTCATGATTTGTGCATTGATGAGGACGGCAACTTGTTTCGGGGCAGCATATTTGAAGCGTAAAAACAGCTGCGCGTCCTTTAAGGGTGATATTCTTTTGTATCAGAATACGGATTGCTGTAAAATCTGTGTCCGCCTTATTCTTCTTTTTAATCCGGCACTATTATTGAGTGCCGCCGTCAAATTAGTTTTAACAAAAATTACGGAGGGTCAAAATGGAAAGATCAGTCCAAAAGGTCAATGAACTTGTAGAGAATTCTGTACGGGATCTGAGTAAACTCGTCAATGTCGATACCGTGATAGGTACACCCATATTGACGGCGAGCGGTGTGCAGATCATCCCCGTAACGAAGGTTACGATGGGCTTTTTGTCGGGCGGCAGCGATATAGGAGAAACAAAAGTGATCAAGGAGAAGGAGAGCGTTCCTTTTGCGGGAGGAAGCGGGGCGGTCGTGTCGCTGAAGCCTGCAGGGTTTCTGCTGGACGACGGAAAAAATTGCCGATATATTCATGCGGGCGACGATCCTCTCGATAATCTGATCGACAAGGCGTCTGATCTGTTGAAAGGATTTGCCGATGCTGGCGAATAAATTGCGGGGAGCTGCAGCGCTGGCTCTCGTGTGTGCTGTTTTTCTTTCACTGTATATGCCTGTGCAGGCGCAGGCGGTGCAGTGTTCGCGGGCAGAGGTCGTCATCGAGGTCACTTCGGGGCGTATACTTTGTTCACGCAACGAAAAAGAATGCCTGCCCGTAGCAAGCACGACAAAGATCCTGACGGCAATCATTATTATCGAAGACTGCGATCTCGGTGCCCGGGTATGTATTCCGGAGGAAGCGGCCGGCATCGAAGGATCAAGCATTTATCTTACGGCCGGTGAGGTGTTGACTGTGCGCGATCTCCTGCACGGACTGATGCTTCGCTCCGGAAACGACTGTGCCGCCACTCTTGCTCTTTATCACAGCGGAAGTATGGATAAGTTTGCCGCCGTGATGAATGAGCGGGCGCGAATGATCGGCGCAGAAAATTGCACCTTTCGCAATCCGCACGGCCTGCCGCAAGAGGGGCATCTCGCTTCCGCTCTGGATATGGCAAAAATAGCAGCATATGCATTGCGGAACAAGACGTTTTCCGAAATAGTAAACTGTAGGCAGTACGTCGTTGAGGACGGAGGCTGCGGATATGCCCGTACGTTGACAAACAAGAACAAGATGCTCTCGTTATATGAAGGGGCCGACGGCGTAAAGACGGGATATACAAAGGAAGCGGGAAGATGCCTCGTTTCCTCAGCGACCAGGGAAGGGATGCGGCTCGTTTGTGCCGTTCTTGACAGTCCCGATATGTACAACAGGAGTGCGGAACTGCTCGATGATTGCTTTGCTCGGTATTCTATGCGTGAGCTGTTCAACGGGGAAAAGTTCCGAAGTGAGATACCGACGGACGGTATTGCCGGAAAGAAATGCCGTGTTTCCTGCTTTGGACAATTTTTCTATCCGCTTGCCGAAGGGGAAGAGAAGTTTGTGGAAGTGCGCGAAACCCTTCCCGACATTCTCGCTTTGCCCGTACACAAAGGGGATGAAACAGGGAAAATTGACGTATACCTGCAAAATCAGTTGATTTTTTCCGAAAAAATCGTTAGTATAATGGACGTGCAAAAGAGTTATTTCGATTATTTGCGCGATATTGTACGAGGATACCGGAAAGAGAATGCGGATCAATAAATATCTTGCGGAGTGCGGCGTCGCCAGCCGCAGAGGATGCGATAAACTGATCGAAGAGGGGCGCGTCACCGTCAACGGAAAGACGGCGGCGCTCGGAGACGATATAGCGGGCGGCGAGGAGATTTGTGTTGACGGGGTGCCCGTTTCGCACGGAGAAAAACATTCCTATTATCTTCTGAACAAGCCGAAGGGATATGTCTGTACCGTCCGCGACGATAAAGGAAGGAAGACAGTGATGGAGCTTTTGCCTCCGGATGCGGGAAGAGTGTTTCCTGTCGGCAGGCTTGATTACGATACGGAAGGCATGCTGCTCCTGACGGACGACGGCGATCTGACCTTTCGCCTCACGCATCCGAAAAACGAAGTACCGAAAACCTATCTGGTTAAGATTGAAAAGGGAATAACAGACGCTGAACTGAACAGGCTCCGTGCCGGCGTGGAGATCGACGGCGTTCTGACCGGGAAAAGCAAAGTAAAGGTCATCGAGACGGACAAAGCTTTCACCAAGCTGCAGGTGACGATCACGGAGGGCAGAAACAGGCAGGTGCGCAAAATGTTTGAGGCGGTCGGAAAGCAGGTCGTCTTTCTAAAGCGCATTAAAATTGGCGAGATGAGGCTCGGTTCGCTTCCGCGCGGGAAAGTACGGAAACTTACGGCGGAAGAGATTTTTTATCTGAAAAATATATGAGAAAAAGGTCTGTGCAAAAAACACAGACCTTTTTCTTTTAGCGGAAATTATTTGATTGTGACGGTAAAGTCGCCGTTTCTTGCGCCGATCTCTATCGTGTTGCCCGCCTGCAGGTCGTTGGCGATCATCGTCTTTGCGATCAGCGTCTCCACCTTGCTCTGGAGATATCTCTTGAGCGGCCGCGCGCCGTAAACGGGATCGTAGCCGTTTTCGATGATGAGATCTTTCGCGAGAGGGGTGATCACCAGCTTCAGCTGTTTGTCTTCCAGCCTTGCGGAAAGATCCTTTATCAGCAGGTCGATGATCTGCGTGATATTCTCTTTGGTGAGCGGTTTGTAGTAGACGATCTCGTCCAGCCTGTTGAGAAATTCGGGTCTGAAGCTCTGTTTAAGAAGCTGCGAGACCTTTTCCTTCGCATCTTCGGAGATCTCACCGTTTTCGTCTATGCCGTCAAGCAGATAGGAAGAGCCGAGGTTGGAGGTCAGGATAATGATGGTATTTTTGAAATCGACAGTCCGCCCCTGCGAATCGGTGATCCGGCCGTCGTCGAGCACCTGAAGAAGAATGTTGAATACATCCGGATGCGCTTTTTCGATCTCGTCGAACAGTACGACGGAGTAGGGCTTTCTTCTTACTGCCTCCGTCAGCTGTCCGCCCTCATCATAACCGACGTATCCCGGAGGGGCGCCGATCAGACGGGAGACGGAAAATTTTTCCATATATTCGGTCATGTCGATGCGCACGAGGTTGTGTTCATCGTCGAACAGACTTTCGGCGAGCGCTTTTGCAAGTTCCGTTTTGCCTACGCCCGTGGGGCCGAGGAAGAGGAAGGAACCGATAGGGCGGTTCGGATCGGCGATACCTGCGCGGGAACGGATGATCGCTTCGGTGACCTTCGTTACGGCTTCATTCTGCCCGATGACCCTCTTATGCAGGATGTCGTCGAGATGAAGGATCTTTTCGCGTTCGCCCTCCATCAGTTTTGCGAGAGGGATCCCCGTCCAGCGGGAGACGACTCTCGCGATCTCTTCTTCGGTAACGGTATCCCGCAACAGGGTGTGTTTTGTTCTGCCTCCGTTCTTCTGCGCTTCATCGAGCTTCTTTTGCAGTTCGGGCAGGCGGCTGTACTTTAATTTGGCTGCGGTTTCATAATCGCCGACCCTCTGCGCGGCTTCGATTTCGCCGTTGACTTTTTCGATTTCCGCCTTTGTGTCGGAGACGACGTGAATGCTTGCCTTCTCGCTTTCCCACTGTGCTTTCATGGCGTTGAATTTGTCGCGCAAATCGGCAAGTTCTTTCTGAATCGCTTCGAGCCTCTCTTTTGAAAGGGTATCCGTTTCCTTCTTCAACGCCATTTCTTCTATTTCGAGCTGCATGATCTTCCGCGCGATATCATCCATTTCGGTAGGCATGGAGTCGATCTCGGTGCGGATGGTCGCGCAGGCTTCGTCGACGAGGTCGATCGCCTTGTCGGGCAGGAACCTGTCCGATATATACCGATGGGAAAGGGTAGCTGCGGCGATAAGCGCCTGGTCATGTATCTGTACGCCGTGGAATACTTCGTAGCGTTCCTTCAGACCGCGCAGGATGGAAATGGTATCTTCGACGGTCGGTTCATCGACCATGACCGGCTGGAAGCGCCTTTCGAGCGCGGCGTCCTTTTCGATATATTTGCGGTATTCGTCCAGGGTGGTCGCACCGATGCAGTGGAGTTCGCCGCGGGCGAGCATGGGTTTGAGCAGGTTGCCCGCATCAATCGCGCCTTCCGATTTGCCTGCACCAACTATAGTGTGCAGTTCGTCTATGAAGAGAATGATCCTGCCTTCGCTCTTTTTGATCTCGTTGAGCACGGCTTTCAGACGCTCTTCAAATTCTCCGCGGAACTTTGCGCCGGCGATGAGCGAGCCCATATCGAGGGCAAAGATAGTCTTGTTTTTCAGTCCTTCGGGCACATCGCCGCGCACGATACGCTGTGCCAGCCCTTCGGCGATCGCCGTTTTGCCGACGCCGGGTTCGCCGATCAGCACGGGGTTGTTCTTCGATTTCCGGGAAAGGATACGGATAACGTTTCGTATTTCGTTGTCCCTGCCTATGACGGGGTCGAGCTTTTGTTCTTTTGCACGCTGTACAAGGTCGAATCCGTACTTATTCAGCGCGTCATAAGTGTTTTCCGGTTCGTCGCTCGTGACGCGCTCGGTTTTGACTTTTTTCAGTTCGGACAGGAATCCGTCTTTCGTTATGCCCAAAGAACGGAAAATGTTTTTTATTTCATCCGTCGCGTGGTCAAATATCGCGAGCATGATATGTTCTACCGAAACATATTCGTCGCGCATGGAGTTGGCGAGGCGTTCCGCTTCGTTGAAGATCTTATCTGTAACGGGGGAAATGTAGATTTTATCCGGCTCTCTGCCGCTGCCGCTCACGGCGGGAATCTTTGAGATCGCGCCGTCGAGCAAGGCGAGCAGATTATCCGTGTCGACGCCCGTCTTTTTCAGAAGCTGCGGGATCAGCCCGCCGTCCTGATCGACAAGGGCATACAAAAGATGTTCCGGCATGATCTGCATATTCTGATTTTCTATGGCGATGCTCTGCGCCGCGTTGACGGCTTCGAGTGCTTTTTTGGTAAATTTCTGTGCGTTCATGGTCTTAACCTCCTTCTGTTGAATCAATCATATGATCTGGACACCGCTGTTCAGGTATTGCAGGTAACGCTTTTCCAGTTCCTCGGTGGAGGAATATCTGCCGGCGAGGAAATCTTTGAGCATTTCGTCGAAAGTCGCGATATATTGACTGATCGCGTTTCCGATCTGCTCTTCGGTATAATCCGAATCGTTCGGAACGGCGAAGGTTCTCCAGAATTTCCCGTTTTCCAGGCCGTATTCGATGGCGCCCTTTGAAAAAAACTGCTTGATGTAGATGTTTTCGAGCTGCATCCACAGTTTGAAAAACCTTGTAAGTTCAACGAGCAGTTCGGAAGACGTCGTGCGGAAAATGATCTTCAGCTGGCCGATGGTCTGCCTCGGGGTGCGATACATTTCCACCTCGTAACGGATGGTGGGGCGGTAATGATATTGCAGCGGACTTTTTATCGACATGGTCATATCGTTCGGTTGAGAATACAGAAGATTCCCGCTTTGACGTGAAATAAAATTTTCTATGATATCGAATATATTTCGGACGTGCTTTTCCGGGGTCGTCAATGAAACATAGTCGGCAAGTATCTGATTGATGAGGTTTGAGCGGTTTGTGTTTTTTTCAGACGCAAGCTCGTCTATTGCCTGTATGACGTCTTCGGCGAGCATCAGGCTGTACATATTCTTTTTCATGTAAACGCCTCCTCTTTTCGTTTTGTCTATATT
>ERZ1090879.738-NODE-738-length-19390-cov-41.619653_pt1 | contig 19390 bp, 14 predicted proteins | sample MGYA00478472_ERZ1090879 | MGnify/ENA primary metagenome ERZ1090879 (study PRJEB33644, sample SAMEA5815723) | chicken gut metagenome | biome: Chicken; feature: Gastrointestinal Tract; material: Caecum | place: Ireland | collected 2019-01-01 | study: A study of the... | reverse complement strand
CCGCCTGGCGCTGCATGTTGGAGCCCATGAGGGCGCGGTTGGTATCGTCGTTTTCGAGGAAGGGGATGAGCGCCGTTGCGACGGAGACGAGCTGCTTCGGGGAAACGTCCATGTAGTCGATGCGCTCGCGGGGGAGCTCGGTGATGAGTTCCTTATAGCGGCAGCCGACGCGCTCGTGCACGAAGTGGCCCTCTTCGTCGAGGGGCTCGTTCGCCTGTGCGACGACATAGCGGTCCTCTTCGTCCGCCGTCAGATAGTCGACGTGGTCGGTGACGACGCCCGTCTCCTTGTCCACCTTGCGGTAAGGGGACATGATGAAGCCGAACTCGTTGACCTTGGAGAAGGTCGCGAGCGAGGAAATAAGACCGATGTTCTGACCTTCGGGAGTCTCGATCGGGCACATGCGGCCGTAGTGCGAGTGGTGAACGTCGCGCACTTCGAAGGTCGCGCGGTCACGGTTGAGGCCGCCAGGGCCGAGCGCGGAGAGCTTGCGCTTGTGCGTGAGCTCCGCGATGGGGTTGGTCTGGTCCATGAACTGCGAGAGCTGGGAAGACCCGAAGAACTCGCGGATGACGGCGGAGATGGGACGCACGTTGATGAGCCCCGAAGGCGTGACCTCCATGGGATCCTGCGTCGCCATGCGCTCCTTGATGAGGCGCTCGAGGCGCGCCATGCCGATGCGGAGCTGATTCTGCAGCAGTTCCCCCACCGAACGCACGCGGCGGTTGCCGAGGTGGTCGATCTCATCGATGGTGCCGATGCCGTACTTCAAGTCGAGGTTGGTCGAAACGGCGGCGACGATGTCGTCCACCGTGATGCACTTGTAGTTGAGGCGTTCGACGAGCGCCTTGACGCCCTTCTTCTCTTCGGGCGTGACGCCGAGCACCCGCTCGCCTTGGTTCAGATCGACGGGGGCGTTGGGGTCGGCGGGCTTGTCGCCGCGCTCCAGAATTTCGTGGAAGAGCTTGCAGGCAGCCACGAACTTGATGCGGTTGTCGCGGCGCTTGATCCTGTTCTTCTTCTCTTCCTGCTTCTCGTCCGCCTCAGGCGCGGTCTCGCGCGCATAGTAGACGGCGTTGATCTCGTCGGTGTACTTTTCGGCGACTTCCTCGACGGAGAGCGTCCTGCACTCTTCGGCGAGCTTCTTCGAGAAGACGAAGTTGGGATAGTAGACCGTCTTCAGAAGCCCGAACGCCTTGGGGTCCATATCGGAGAGCGCGGCAAAGTCCACCGTGTTGTTGGCGATGATCTTGTGGCGGATCTCCCCGTCTTCGGGATCGTTGACGAGCACGAACACTTCGTTGATGCCCGCGTTCTGGATGGCACGCGCCTTCTCTTCCGAGATGACTTCGCCCTTGACCGCCATGATCTCGCCCGTCTGAGGATCGATGATGTCGTCCGCGGCGCGGCAGCCGGGAAGGCGGTATGCAAGGTTGAGCTTTTTGTTGAACTTATAGCGCCCCACCTTGACGACGTCATAGCGGCGGGGATCGAAAAAGAGGTTGAAAAGATGCTGGCGCACCGATTCTTCCGTGGGGACTTCGCCGGGACGCAGACGGCGGTAAAGTTCGATGAGGCCGTCCGATTCCGAACGCGTCGTATCCTTCTCGATGGTCGCCGCGATCATCTTGTCGTTCGGGAAGAGCTCTTCGAGCGCACGGTTGGAGCCGAAGCCGAGGGCGCGCAGAAGGACGGTCGCAGCCAGCTTGCGCTTTCTGTCGACGCTCACCCACAGAACGCCCTGGGCGTCCTGCTTGAATTCCAGCCATGCCCCGCGGTTGGGGATGACCGTGGTTTCGTACATCTTTTTGCCCGTCTTGTCCGTTTCGGCGACGTTGTTGACGCCGGGAGAGCGGACGAGCTGGGAGACGATGACGCGCTCCGCACCGTTGATGATGAAGGAACCGTTCTCGGTCATGAGGGGAAGATCGCCCATGAAGACGTCCTGATCGATGACCTCGTCCTTCACCTTGTTGACAAGGCGCACCTTAACGCGCAGGGGAAGCGCGAAGGTAGCGTCGCGGTTGCGGCACTCTTTCTCGTCGTACTTGGGTTTTTTCCCGAACTCATGGCTCAGGAAATAGAGCTCGAAGTGATCGCTGAAGTCGGTAATGGGAGAGAAGTCCTCCAGAATTTCGGAGATGCCTTCGCCGATGAAAGAGCGGTAGCTTTCCTTCTGGATCTCGACAAGGTCGGGGATATCGATGACCTCGTTGATCTTGCCGAACTTCCGTCTTTCCGTTTTACCGTACTTTTGAATGGGTAAGTTCATCCGTCAAAATACTCCTTCTTGTTTCGTTGTTTATCCACCCACGATCTACCGAGTATATCTTTTCATCGATAAAAATCGAAATGTCTGAAATTGTGCCGCAAAAAGCTCCCCTTCCCCCTTTACAAGCGCCGCAAAATGCGGTATAATACTGGGAGCGGGCGGGAAAAAACTTCCCGCAAAGCCCATGCGATCGTGCCAATTTTGCACCCTTTTCAAGGCGCAGCGCACAGTCGCCGAGCATAATGATACAGTATGTCATTATAACCCGCCCGCAAAATTTTGTCAACGGGTTTTGCAAGAGAAATCAGAAAAAATTTTCGCATTCGGGAGAAATCTATGCGCATCGACAAATTCTTAAAGGTATCGCGCATCTTGAAGCGCCGCACCGTCGCGCAGGAGGCGGCGGACGCGGGGAAGATCAGCGTCAACGGCAAGCAGGTCAAGCCTTCCTACCGCTTGAAACCGGGCGACGAAGTGGAACTTTCCTATGCGGCGGGGGCGATGCGCTTCCGCGTACTCGAACTCAAAGAGACGGTGAAAAAGGACGAGGCGAGCTCTCTTTATGAGGTGCTGCCGTGATCTCCGTCATCCTCTGCGCGGCGGGGTCGGGCTCGCGCGCGGGATTTTCCGAGAATAAAGTATTGCGCGAGCTCAACGGGCTGCCCGTGCTTTCATACAGCCTTTCGGCGTTCGGGGAGGCGGACGAGATCCTCATCCCCTGCCGCAAAGAGGACGAAGCGCGCATCGGGGCGCTTCTCTCCCCTTTCCCGGGGGCCCGCACCGTGCGCGGAGGAGAGACGCGCGAAGAGAGCGTTTGGAATGCCCTCCAAGAAGTCAAGGGCGACATCGTGCTCATCCACGACGCCGCCCGCCCCTTCGTGACGCGGGAGACCGTCCGCGCCTGCATCCAAAGCGTGCAAAAATACGGCAGCGGCGTCTGCTCCCTGCCCGCAACGGACACCACCGTGCTCGCAAAGGACGGCGCCGTTGCCGCCGTGCCGCCGCGCGGGATGGTGTTTACCGTGCAGACCCCGCAGGGCTTTTTGAGCGGCGAACTTAAACACGCCTTTTCTCTCGCGGAGCGCGAAGGGAAGCTTTCTTCCTTCACGGACGAGAGCAGCCTCTACGCCGCCTACATCGCCCCGCCCCACCTCTTTGAGGGCGACCGCCGCAACAAAAAACTCACCTATCCCGAAGACTTTGCCCCCTGCGAGCGCGCGGGCTTCGGCATCGACACGCACGCCTTCGGGCAGGCGCAGGACTACATCGTGCTGGCGGGCGTCAAAATTCCTTCCGGGAGCGGGCTTGTCGCGCACAGCGACGGCGACGTGCTCGTCCACGCCGTGATGGACGCCCTGCTTTCGGCGGCGGGACTTTTGGACATCGGGCATTACTTTCCCGATACCGACGCGCGCTTTGCGGGCGCAGACAGCATGAAACTGCTGGAAAGCGTCATGGAGCTCGTGAAGGCGGAAGGCCTTGCGCCCGCGAACGTGAGCGTTTCGGTGCTTGCGGAGCGCCCCCGCCTTGCGCCCTATATCGACGCGATGAAAGAAGCCTTAGCTGCGGCGCTCGGCATCTCCCCTTCCGCCGTCGGCATCGCCGCCGGCACCAACGAAAAATTAGGTTACGTCGGCGAAGGCAAGGGCATCACCGTCTATGCGATGGTGTTGTTGAAGAAGCTCTGATGCCCTTGCCGAGCCGACGTACAGGGCTCCCGCAAAAATCGCGCAGCGAGTTTTGTGGGAAGAGGAGCGGCGGGCATCAAAGCAAAGCCGCGAACGAAGTAAGCGGCTTGCAAAATTTGCCCCGCCGCGACGAGGCGAAGGCAAAGGCATCACCGTGTATGCGATGGTGCTGTTGAAGAAAATCTGATGCCTTTTTTCAGAGCCGACGTACAGGGCTCTCCCATCCATCCAAAGATCACGCCATAATAAGGAACTACTATGCCGAAAACGACGACACAATTTGTATGCAGCGAGTGCGGGTACGTCTCGCCCAAGTGGCTGGGGCGCTGCCCCGAGTGCGGGAAGTTCAATACCCTCATCGAGGAAGCCGTCTCCCCCGCGCCCGCGAAGAAGGCGCAAAGCGCCTTCCGCCTCAATTCCACCCGCCCCACTCCCCTTCGCGAGGTGCAGTACGAGCGGTATGAACGCATCTCCTCGGGCATCACCGAGCTCGACATCGTCCTCGGCGGCGGCATCGTACGAGGCTCCCTCGTGCTCGTCGGCGGCGATCCCGGCGTGGGCAAGTCTACCCTCCTCACGCAGGTCGCGGCGCATCTTGCAAGGGAACACAAAGTCCTCTATCTTTCCGCCGAGGAGAGCTGTTCGCAGGTCAAGCTCCGCTGCGAACGCCTCGGCGTGGGCGGCGGCGAAATGCTGCTACTCAACGAGACCTGCCTCGACAACGCGGAAGAGGCGATCTGCGAGGCGGAATACGTCATCATCGACTCCATCCAGGCGGTCTACACCGAGGCTTTGAGTTCGGCGGCGGGCAGCGTCGGGCAGGTGCGCGAATGCGCCGCAAAGCTCATGCGCATCGCAAAGTCGCGCGGGATCACCTTCTTCCTCGTCGGGCACGTCACCAAAGAAGGCACGCTCGCGGGGCCCAAAGTGCTCGAACACATCATGGATACCGTCCTCTATTTCGAGGGCGAGCGCACCGAGAACTTCAAGATCCTCCGCGCCGTCAAGAACCGCTTCGGCTCCGTGCAGGAAGTGGGCGTCTTCGAGATGAGCGATCACGGCGTGTTGGGCGTGAGCGACTATTCCTCCCTCTTCCTCTCCGAATCGCGCGGCGAGGCGGCGGGCGCCGCCGTCACTCCCAGCGAGACGGGCAACCGCTGCATGATGGTGGAGATCCAGACGCTGATGACCAAGACTTCCTACGGGCTGCCGAGAAGGATGTCGCTCGGCATCGACCTCAACCGCCTCATCGTGCTCATCGCCGTGCTCGAAAAGCGGTGCGGCCTCCCTTTGGGCAGCCAGGACATCTACCTCAACGCGATGGGCGGCATCAAATTGAACGAGCCGAGCGCCGATCTTGCCGTGTGCGCCGCACTTGCGAGCGCCGAACGCATGAAGCCCGTCGACCGCTATACCGCCCTCTTCGGCGAAGTGGGGCTCACGGGCGAGGTGCGCAGCGTGAGCTTTGCGGAAAAGCGCGTCAACGAATGCGTGAAGATGGGCTTTAAGCGCGTCATCCTCCCCGCGAAGAACGCCAAGGCGTGCGAAAAGTTCAAGGATAAGATCGAGCTCGTGCCCGTTTCCTATGTTTCGCAGATGATCAAAGCGCTGTTCTGAATGAGAAAAGCGGGCTTTCGCACATCGGTGCGAAAGCCCGCTTTATTTTTGCGCGCCCTGCGGCATGCCGCAGGGCGCGCGTATGCTTCCAAAAACGTCTATTCTTCCTTCTCTTCCGAAGGGCTCCCGTTCCGCTCTTCCACACGGGGCTTTGCCGCGGCTTCCTCGCCGTCTGAGGGCGTACCAGCCGGTATGCCGTGCTGTTTGCGGCGCTTCTTGCCCACGCCGAGAACGGCAGCAAGGCGCTTCCCCGAGAAAATATTGAGGACGAGGAAGAAGAGGATAAAGACGGCGAGCGCGACCGCCTGGAACCCGACGTCCACCTGCACATGAAAGAATTCGAGCTGATAGCCGAACGTGCCCGTGAGCTCTGCGATGAGCGTTTCGCCGCCTTCGAGCTGCATGACGCCGACGACATAGTGCGTGAGCTTGGCAATCGGCGTCGACATGAAGGAATAGCGCAGCAGCGAGCAGGCGTACGTCCCCGGGATGAAGGCGCATACCCACTGTACGCCGCTCGGGAGCATGCCGAGCGGCATGTACGCGCCGATGAGGAACCCGACCGCCGTCGAAAATACGGCGATAAGGCTCGCCATCGTGCCTTCCGTCTTGATGAAGGAGCAGATGAACACCGTCATCAGCGTGGAAGAGACCGTCGCATAGAGCAAAATGCCGAAGATCTGCAAAAAGTCGACAAGCCCTAAGAAAAACTCGTTCATGCAGGCGAGATAGACGAGGCAGATGACGAGATAGACGAGGCAGATGAGCAGCGTCACCACGAAGTTGAACAGGATATAGCTGCCGATGAGGACGTTCTTATTGATGGGCGAGGAGACGAAGTCGCGGTTGACCCCGTTCTGCTTATCTTCGACGAACACCGTATTCGTTTGCAGGGAGACGGTGATGGTCGAAAGCGCAGCGATGCCCGAGAGCATCCACGAATCGACGAGCGTCTGCAAATACTTCGTGAGCGACGCGTCGGCGGCGATGCCCAGATCGTGCAGCGTGTTGCGCACCGCCGAAAGCTCCAGCTCGCGCAAAAAGAAGATATACACCGCAAAGATGATGACGGGCACGAGCAGCGTATACATCACCCGCACTTTATTTTTGAAGAAGACGAGGAGATGGCGGCGGGTCAGCTGAAAAAAGATCTCCGTTCCCCTATGCTTTGTTTGCTCCATGCTCCTCTCCCGTGACGATGTCCCTGCCCGTGACGTTCAAAAACACGTCGTCCATCGTCCCTTTGATGATCTCGATATCCGTCGTATATCCGTCAAATCTCTGCATGAGGCGCTTGGCGGCCTCGCTGTTTTCAATGACGATGCGGTAAGCCCGTTTTTCGCCGTCATAGGAAAAACGGTATCCCTCCGCGCAGAGCCCTTTCTCGAACGCCTCATCCCGCTTGCGGTAGCTTAGAAGGCTATCGTAGCTATAACGGTTTTTGAGCTCGTTGGGCGTCCCTTCGGCGATGATCTGCCCCCTGTCCATGATGACGACATACCCCGCCTTTTCCGCCTCTTCCAGATAATGGGTGGTGAGGAAGACGGTCATGCCCGTTTCGGCGCGGATGCCGTCGATGAGCGACCAGACCGCAAGGCGCGCCTTGGGATCGAGGCCCGTCGAAGGCTCGTCGAGCATCAGAAGGCGCGGATCGTGCACCATGGCGCGCGCGATGTCGACGCGGCGCTGCTGCCCGCCCGAAAGATTGCCGACGGGGCGCTTCAAGATGGGCTGCAACGACAAAAGTTCGACGATGCGCTCCACGTTTTTCTTCCTCGCCGCCTTGGAAAGCCCGTAAAAGGAGGCGCGCAGATCGAGATTTTCGGCAACGGTGAGCTGTTTGTCGAGCACGCTCGTCTGAAAGACGATGCCGATCTCTTCCTTGATGCGGTCGCTCTCGCGGTCGAGGTCGTGCCCGCACACCGTCACTCTGCCCGCATCCTTTTTCAGGATGGAACAGATGATGTTGATGGTCGTGCTCTTTCCCGCGCCGTTGACGCCGAGAAAGGCAAAGAGCGAGCCCTGCCTGACGCGGAAAGAAATATCGTTGACCGCCTTCACTTCGCCGTAAGATTTACTCAGATGTTCGATGATGACCGTGTTTTCCATCGTTCCCCGTTCCGCTAAAAGCCATATTTCTGTTGCAAGAGATCGTATTTCTCGTACAGATCGTCGAAGCAGAAGATATTCAGCTTCCGATGCACGTTCTCCCGGTCTGTCTGTTTGATGTTATAGATACGAAAAAACGGTCCGTACCAGCGGAACCCCCTGCAAAAATGCTTGACGACCGTATCGGCGCGAATGGCGCCCTGCTCGTTGAACCTGCGCGGCAGGATCAGCTTCCGCTTGGCAAGAAAGTTGAGGGCGGACTGATCGGGCATGATCATACGGCGCGTCCTGACGCGCCGCCTCACCCGCTCGAAAAGGCCCGTCTCGCGGCAGAACGGCACATTGACGAGCAGAACGCCCGAATTGCAGTAATCGGGACGGATCCAAAACTTCCCCTCTTTGTCTTTCACGGCAGCGAATTCATAGCCCGAGACATCGTTTTCCCACAGCTCTTTCAGATCTCCGCAACACATCGTATCGGTATCGAGATAGAGAAACTTTTCCGGGAGGTCCACGCAGTCTGCAAGTAGCCGCAGCTGCGCATAGGGCGTATAAAATCCGCGCTCGTTTTTTCCTCCACCCAAAAGCTGTATGTAAGGGTCTTTCACGTCGAGGATACGGACGCTGCTTTCGGGGTACTTCTCAGAGACGACTTCGTTCAGTATCTCGCACTGCAACGGAGAAAACGGCGTGAACCGTCCGTCTACCGAGGTCAGATCCATCGTTAGCAGATGGATATGCACGGGAAGAGAAGCATGTTCCACCACCGAAAGCACCGAAAGAAGCACCTGGGGAAAAATGCGTCCGTTTCCGCAATAGCAAAGTTCGATATGACGGTTTTCCTGCATCTGTATGCCCCCGTCTTCCGTCACCCTGCCGCCCGAAGGCGGGGGTTCCAAAAGTTTATCCTAAAAACGCGCCCGCCGCAATAATAAGGCGGGCGGTCATTTATTCTTCGTCGGCGTCGTAGCCGAAGGACTGGAAGTAGATGCGGCGCACCTCGTCGAAGGTGGGCTCATACACCGACTTCTTGATGTTCTTGTTCATCATGGCGCGGGCGGCATACGCTTCGAGCTCTTCCTTTCCGATCTCCTCGCGTTTGCCCACGAGGGCGTCGAGAAGGGAAGTCACGCCGTCGAGCGGCGCACGGAAGGCAGCCAGAATATGCGGCAGCGCACGCACCTTCTTTTCTTCGCACAGCCGCAGCGTCTCGCCGAGCAGCAGCGCGTTCGCCCTGCCGTGCGGGATCCCGTGGAAATAGGTGAGCGCATAGCCCATGCCGTGGACGGCGGTCGTGCCCGACTGGGCGATCGCCATGCCCGCGAGCGCGGAAGCATACAGCATCGTATCGCGCTCTTCGAGCGTCATGCGGCCGTTCTGCGCCTTGCCGAGGAGCGGCACGATGAGCTCGATCGCCTCCTCGGAGAACATATTCGACATGGGGATGGCATTGCGCGAGAGCATGCTCTCCACCGCGTGCGAAAGGGCGTCGAGCGCCGTATTCAGGGAGACCTGCGGGGAAAGCTGCGCCATATACTTGCCGTCGAGGAAGGCGACGCGCGGGAAGAGCGCGGGTGAAGAGATGCTCGTCTTGGTCTGACGGACGTCGTTGGTGAGGATGGAATAGGGCGTGACTTCGCTGCCCGTGCCCGCCGTCGTGGGGATGTGCGCCATGGGGAGCGCTTCGGGAGCATAGTTGCCCGCGAAGATCTCGCTGTCCGCCCGCTCCTGCACGGCAAGAAGGGCGATCGCTTTGCCTGCGTCCATCGGCGAACCCCCGCCGATCGCCACGACAAAATCGGCGCCCGCGCTCTTCAAAAGCGCGATGCCCTCCCGGATGCAGGGGATGCCGGGGTTGGGCGTGACGCGGTCGAATACCGTAGCCGCCTGCCCGTTCGCATTCAGGGCGGAGAGCACATCGTTGAGCGCGCCGTTGAAGGCGGAACTCTTGCCCGTGACGATGAGCGCATGCTTGCCGAGCGGGGCGAAAAGCTCCGCGTGTTCCGTCACACAGTTCCTGCCCAGGACGAGCCTGGTCGGCATATAGTACCCGAAGTTCATCATATTTCCTCCTTATGATCGAGCCGGGCGATGAGTCGGAAGATGGGCTTCCCCTGCCCGGCGAACTGCCGTTCGTATTCGGTGACGATGTTGTCCTTGGCGGCGTCGCTGTTGTGAAGGTCGCGCGTGACGTCCTCCACCGCAAAGCCGTTCAAAAGGAGCTGCTCGACGGAATAATCGAAAAAGTCCTCGCTGTCCGTCTTCTGGACGATGGTGCCGCCGTCTTTCAGAAGTCCGCGGTAGATCGCAAGAAAGCGGGGCGACGTGAGCCGCTGGCGGGCGTGCGTGCTGCCGGGGAGCGGCGTCGAAAAATTGAGATAGATGCACTCGATGCTCTTTCCCGGCACGAAGCACGGGAGCACTTCCGCGGGGATGTTCAGAAAGCGCACGTTTTTGACGTTCTCCTTCCTGATGCGCTCCATCGCCGTGACGATGACGTTGGAGATGATCTCCACCGCGAGGAAGTTGACGTCCGGCTCCCGCCTTGCGGCCTCCGCGATGAAGCCGCCGTTGCCGCAGCCGATCTCAAGGCGCACGGGGTTAACGTTGCCGAACAGCTCCTCGTAGTCAAAGAGAGCACGGTACTCTTCCGCCGCCTTTTTGAGGTCTTTCATGGGGACGCCGCGCGCCGCCAGAATATCCGAGCAAGCCTCGAGCCGGGGCTCGAGGTTGCGTTTTCTGCGCATTCTCATCCGTTTTTCCCCGTCGAACCGAATCCGCCCGCGCCGCGCACGGTCGCGGAAAGCTCTTCCGCCTCCTCAAATTCCGCATGGAGAACGGGCGCCACGACGAGCTGTGCGATGCGGTCGCCGCTCTCGACGGTGCGCGTCTCCTTCCCGTGGTTGTGGAGGGCGACGAGCACTTCGCCGCGGTAGTCGCAGTCGATGACCCCCACCTTGTTGGCGGGCGCGAGGTCCTGCTTGCAGGAAAGGCCGCTCCTGGCATAGACGAGCCCCACCGTGCCTTCTTCAAGCTCGACGGCGATGCCCGTATGGATAAAGCGCGTCTCCCCCGCGGGGATGACGACGGGCTGCTCTTCGAGGGCGTAAAGATCCGCCCCCGCGGCAAACTGCGTTCCGTAGACGGGAAGGCGGGCGCCCTCCCGCAGTTTTTTTACATTGACTTTCATATCGAAATGTGTTTCACGGGAACGCGCGGGCAAAAACCCCTCCGTAGCGCTCCCCTTCTGCCGTTATTTTACGCTGTATAAGATATCCGTGTAAGTGGGATAGGGCCAATAGTCGGAAGAACAGAGCTTTTCCATGCCGTCGGCAAGGGAGCGCACCTGCTCCATATCGGGCAGGACGACGTGCGCCATCTTCTGCGAGGCGGGCTGCTCCCCTTCGGGCATCTCGGAAAGATCGCGCTCGAGCTTTGCGACCGCCGCCATCATGGCGTCGTTCATCGTCGCGAGCTTTTCCGCAAGCTTCACATCCTCCCCGACGGGCAGCTTCGCGCTCACGGCGCGCTTTGCCTCGATGGAGCCGCACAGCTCCGCCAAATACCCGTTGACGGCGGGGTAGATGTCCTGCCGCGCCATCTCGATCATCGTGAGCGCCTCGATGCGGATGCTCTTGATGTAATTTTCGAGCTGGATGTTGGCGCGGGCGATGACTTCCTTTTCGGTGTAAACGCCCTGATGGACGAAGACGTCGATGTTCTCCTGTTTGAAGAATTCGGGAACGGCGTCGGCGGTCGTCTTGCTGTTGAGAAGTCCTCTCCTCTCCGCCTCGGGCTCCCAGTCGGGGCCGTAGCCGTTGTAGTTGAAGATGATGCGGTAGTGCCGCTTTAAGAGCTTTTCCGTGAACTTCCTGCACTCCGCGTCGAAGTCTTTGGCGCGCGAGAGCACCTCCACCGCTTCCGAGAAGAGCTCGGCGGCAATGGTGTTGAGCACGATGTTGGGGTCGGCGACGGACGCCTGAGAGCCCAGCATGCGGAATTCGAACTTATTGCCCGTGAACGCAAAGGGCGACGTGCGGTTCCGGTCCGTCGTGTCGATGGGGAAGATGGGCGATTCGGGCACGCCGATGGAACCGGGGATGGCCTTCTTCGGCACATACTCCCGCCCTAAGACGATGGAATCGACGATGGCGCCGAGCTGATCGCCGAGGTAAACAGAGACGATGGCGGGCGGCGCTTCATCCGCACCCAGACGGTGATCGTTCCCCGCCGAGGCGACGCAGGCGCGCAAGACCCCCTGATAGCGGTCCACCGCCGCGATGACGCAGGCGAGGATGAGCATGAAGAGACGGTTGTTCTCGGGCGTTTCGCCGGGGTCGAGCAGATTGAGCCCCGTATCGGTGGAGACCGACCAGTTGTTGTGCTTGCCCGAACCGTTGACGTATTCGAAGGGCTTTTCGTGGAGAAGGCACACGAGGCCGTGGCGTTTGGCGACCTTCTTCATGATCTCCATCGTGAGCTGATTGTCGTCGACGGCGACGTTGGTCGTCGTGAAGATGGGCGCAAGCTCGTGCTGCGCGGGGGCGACTTCGTTGTGCTTGGTCTTGGCGAAGATGCCGTACTTCCACAGCGTCTCGTCCAGATCGCGCATATAGGCGGAGATGCGGGGCTTGAGCGAGCCGAAGTAATGGTCTTCCATCTCCTGCCCGCGCGGCGGGCGCGCGCCAAAGAGGGTGCGCCCCGTTAAAATAAGGTCCTTCCTCGCCTCATAGACTTTCTCGTCGATGAGGAAGTATTCCTGCTCGGGCCCGACGGTCGTGGAGACCTTCTTGCACTCGATGCCGAACAGCCTTAAAAGGCGCTTCGCCTGCGCGTCGATGGCGGTCATCGACTTTAAAAGCGGCGCTTTTTTATCGAGCGTTTCGCCCGTATAGGAGACGAACACCGTGGGGATATACAGCGTCCCCTCCTTGACGAAGGCGGGGGAAGTGGGATCCCACGCCGTGTAGCCGCGCGCAGAGAACGTCGCCCGCGTCCCGCCCGAAGGGAAGGAAGAGGCGTCGGGTTCGCCCACGATGAGGCTCTTGCCCGTCAGCTGCATGATAACGCGATCGCCCGAAGGCTCGATAAAGCTGTCGTGCTTTTCCGCCGTCAGATTGGTGAGGGGCTGGAACCAGTGGGTATAGTGCGTCGCGCCCTTGCTCACCGCCCAGTCCTTCATGGCGTTGGCGACGGCGCTCGCGATGGAAGAATCGAGGGGCGCGCCCGTATCGATGGTCCTGCGCAAGGAGAGATAGACCTCCTTGGGCAGCAGGTTTTTCATGGCTTCGTCGTTAAATACATTGCTCCCGAACAGTTCGGTCACATTCATGCAAAAAGTCTCCTTCTCTCGTGCCGCAGCCTGCAAACAGCGCAGAATGCGGCTATCTTACATTGTCTCGACCTTATTATAGTTTCTTTCACGCGGCAAGTCAATCGTTTGCGTGAAAATTTCCCTTCCCGTGCAAAAAAGCGCAGCAAAAAACGGAGCCGAAGCTCCGTTTTCGTCTGTCAAGGCGGCATTTTTGACGCGCCGCCCGTAAATAGTTACTTTTTCTTTTTCACTTATGGAAGATGAGCACATGGAAACTGTGCGGCGGCAGCGTCAGAGAGCGGGGCGCGGTGGGAGCGACGTCCTCGGGCACCAGCTTCTCGGGCTCATCGATGGTGTTGTAGACGGCAGGATCGCCCGCCATGCGGATGATGCGCGTGAGCGCGCCGAAGTCGAAATCGCCCTCGAACTCCGCTTCCACTTCCTTGTCGGAAGGGTTGACGACCTTGACATAGACGAGGCCTTCAAGCTCGGTCGCGGAGGCGTAGAGCCCCCCTTCCGTCTCGGTGTTGAGCACCACGTTGCCCGTAAAGAGGCTGAACAGCTGCTGCACATAGTAGTTGACCGTCGCATACGCCCGCTTGCCGTCGAACCAGATGAGGTCGGGGCTCCACTGCGTATAGCCGAGCCGCCCGAAGAGCGGCGCATAGGACGACATGACGACGATATCGGAATTGCGCTCCATGCCCGTCATGAACGCGGCTTCGGCGAGCGCGCCCTCCCACACGTTGGCCTGAGGGGCATTGAAGCCCGCGCAGCCCGAGCCCGGCACATGCGCGGCATACTCGCCCGCATACACGCGGCAGTCGGAGGGGTAGTCGTCATACATATTTGCATGCTGATACAGCCACTCGGGCGAAGCGTAGAAGTGTTCGTCCGAGGCGTACACGAAATCGGGATTCTTTGCAAGGTTTTCCTTCGTCCACTCCCAGGCGCTCTTGTGCGAAGGGGTGTCCACCGTCGGGCCGACCGTGCCGATGATCTTCAGCGTTGGATATTTCTCGTGGATGCGCTTTTCGAACAGTTCGAAGCGCTTGTAAAATTCGTTGCCCCTGTCTTCCCACTGCTCGTTGCCGACGCCGAGGTATTCGAGCCCGAAGGGCTTGGGATGCCCCATCTCGGCGCGCACCCTGCCCCAGACGGTATCGGCGCCGCCGTTGGCGAATTCGACAAGGTCGAGCGCTTCCTGGATGTACACTTCGAGCGCGGGGTCGTCAAGCGGCACGAACTGCGTCGACATATACTGGCAGGCGATGCCAACGCTGACGACGGGCAGCGGCTTGGCGCCCAGGCATTCGCAGAGGAGGAAGTATTCGTAATACCCCACGCCCAGCGTCTGACCGTAGTGCGAGAAGGGCGTTCTGAAATTGTTTTCGGGGCAGACGCCGTGCACCGCCCAGCGGTTCCAGTTGTGGCGGCGGCGTTCCCTCTGCCCCACCGACGCCTTCCAGAGATAGCGGTTTTCGAGGTTGTTGCCCTCTACGACGCACCCGCCCGGGAAGCGCACGAACTTGGGCTTCAAGTCGCGCAGCATTTCGGCAAGGTCGCGGCGGAAGATGCCCTTCACGGCGTTGTCGGGCATCATCGAAAAGCAGTCGAGATGGATGGCGCCCGCCTCCGTCATGCGCACTTCGAAGGACGCCTTGTCGAGCTCAACGCGGCTCTTTGCGTGGAATTCATAGCGGTGCCACTTGCCGTCGGGGCGGAGGCGCACCTTCTTTGCGAGCACGGCTTTGCCGCCGTCGAACACGCCCACCCAAAGCTTTTTCTTGTAATCGTAGGAACGGGCATAGAAGGAAACGGTGTAGCCCATCCCCTTTTGGAGATAGATGCCGTCATATGCCTTATTTTTGACGCCCTCGCCCGCCTTTTGGACGGTGAGGCGCAGATAGTGCGGGTTTTCGATGAAGAGCGGGCGGTCCCACTTGATCTTCAAAGCAACGCCCTCGCCCGTGGGCGTCCAGCCGTAGCTGCCGTCGTTTTCGACGATATAGTTATCCCACTCGCCGTGGACGTCCTTCGCCTCGAAGTTGCGGTTTTCCAGCATCTCGGCATACAGGCCGCCGTCGAGGTCGTAGTTGAGGTCTTCGAAGAAGACGCCGACGCCTTCTCCGGGGGCGGTATATTTCCCCTCTTCGCGGATGGTGATCTTCATAGTCTTGCTCCCTGCCCCCGCAGCCTTCCCGAGGGCGACGAAAATGCGGCACGGAAGCTCCGCGCCGCTTTCATTATACCATCTGCCCCCTGCAAAATCAAGAGGTTTTTTGCCTTTTCCGCGAAAAGTGCGCGCTGCCCCGTCCGCTCAGCGGGAAAACCGCACGGTGAACGTGGAGCCCTTGCCCACTTCGCTCTCGACGCCGATCCACCAGCCCGCCTTTTTGCACAGTTTTTTGACGACGGAAAGCCCCAGCCCGAAGCCGCCGTTCTTGCCGCTGTGCGACTTATCCACCGTGAAGAAGCGGTCGAAGATGCGCTCTTGGTCCTCTTCGGCAATGCCGATGCCCGTATCCTGCACGGAAAACTGCGTCTTTGTGAGCGCGACGGTGAGGCTCCCCCCGTCGCGGTTGTAGCGGATGGCGTTGCGGATGAGGTTGCCGAAGATCTCGGTGACGCGCTCCTGACGGCTCATGAGGAGCACGTCGGGCTCGATGTGCGTATAGAGCGTGAGGTGCCGCTCGTCGATGGCGGGCGCGAGCGTTTCTAAAAGTTCTTCGGCGATCTTCGAAGCGTTCACCTCGTAGGTCGGCAGGTCGTCGCTGTCGATCTCGTTGTAGTTGATGATGGAGGCGACGAGGTTGGTGAGGCGTTCGCTCTGCAAGAGGATGGTCTGTGCCGCGCGCTGCGCCGTCTCTCCCGAGAGCGCCCCCGCCGCAAGGAGCTCGGCAAACCCCTTGATGGAGGTGAGCGGGGTATTCATCTCGTGCGTGATATTGGCGATGAAGTCGTTCTTGGACTGCTGCGCCTTGACGACGAGCTCCTTTTCGTCGGCGATCTGCTTCATCTGCCGGTCGGCGTCGTCGTTCATGCGGTTCATGAGCGCCGCCAGCGTTTCGAGCTCGGGGCAGGACGCCGTGATGCGCTTTCTCCGCGCCGCGTCCATCGCGAGCTTTTCGACGGGCTTCAAGACGGTATCCGTCAGAAGATAGGTCGCGAGCAGGCAGACGGCAAGATCGAGGAACAAAAAGGTGAAGACGACGGGGAAGGAACTCAAATATACGTCGAGGAGCGATTGCGTGGGGATGGCGATGCGCACATAGTACGCCCCGCCCTGAAACTGGCGGCAGTAGTAGGAATAGTCTTCTCTGAGCGTCTGAGAGGCGCGGGCGTCGAATCCCTCCCCCTCCCGCATCGCTGCCATGACCTCGGGGCGGTCGGCACGGGTATCTTCCTCCCCCTCCACCGAGTCGGCGAGGATCGCGCCGTTCTCATCGAGGAAGGTGACGCGCGCGCCGAAGAGCTCTTCGGAAAGGGCGCGGGCATATTCTTCGGTAAGTTCCTCCTGAGAAAGCGTCGCGTCAAAGCGCCCCATGTACGCCCTCAGATCGTCTTCGGTGTAGCGGAGGCTGCTCTTGTAGTAGAGCTCTGCAGAGATAAAAGAAAAGACGAGGAGCGCGATCGCACTGATCAGCACTCCCGTCCAGAGGATGCGTTTCTTCATTCCGCCCCCCTCAGCCCGCGATAAAGCGGTACCCGACGCCGAACACCGTCTCGAAATTCAGCCCCAGCTTGCGGAGCCGTGCGATATGGTTGTCGAGCGTGCGCGTTTCGCCGTCGTCGTAGCCCCACACCTCGGTGAGGAGCGTATCGCGCGGGAGCACCTTGCCCTCGTTGGCGGCGCAGAATTTGAGGAGCTGGAATTCCTTGTTGTTGAGGGTGAGCGGCTTTCCGCGGTAGACGACGGTCATGTTGTCGAAGTTCATCTCGAGCTCCCCCACCTTGAGGACGGAGGACTTGGCGGTGCGCCGAAGCGCCGCGTTGACGCGCGCCACGAGCTCCAGAACGCCGAAGGGCTTTGCGATATAGTCGTCCGCGCCCGCATTGAGGCCGCGCACTTTGTCCGTCTCCTTGGAGAGCGCCGAGAGCATGATGGCGCTCACTTCGGGGTGATGCGTTTTGACCTCTTTCAGGACTTCCACGCCGTCCCCGTCCGTGAGCATGATGTCGAGGAGCACGACGTCGGGCGTCTCCCGCTCCATCGCCTCCCGGAATTCCTTCACCGTCGTAAAGTACTCGCAGGAGATACTGCTTAAGTCGAGCGTGCACTTCACGAGCTCGCAGATGCTCTTGTCGTCTTCAAGAAGAAAGACTTTGTTTGCCACGTTACCCCTCCAAAACGCCCAAAGGCGTCACTGATTTTGTTCGATGGAATGGGCGATGTATGTGATGTGGTCTGCGGCGCGTTCGAGGTTGCCGACGAGGTTGATGAAGACGCTCGAATTCTGCGGCTGGCACTTGCCTTCGTTGAGGCGCTGGATGTGCGTCTGAACGAGGCGGCGGCGCTCGTTGTCGATCTCATCTTCGAGGGCGTCCACTTCGCGCAGCTTCATGAAGTCCTTCTTTTCAAAGGCTTCGCGGGAAAGGCCGTAGAGCTTCTGGATCTTGGCGTACATCTCCTTGAGCATCTCCAAGAACTCGGAAGAGAAATGCAGCCCGTCATTCACATAATGCCCGGTATATTTGGTGACGTTGTCGGCAAGTTCGCCGATACGCACGATGTCATTCAAGACGTAATGGAGGGAAGAGATGGTCTTTTCTTCCTCCATGACGAGGGAATTTGCAGAGAGTTTGACAAGGTAGGCAACTTCCTGGCGGCTCATCTGCGCGATCTCCCCGTTGCGCTCGTTGATCGACTGAGAAACGGAGGTATCCTTCGCAAGGAAGGCGTTGAACGCCTTATCGAGCGTATCCATCGAGAAGGCGAACACCTTGCCCGTCTCCTGATAAAGATATGCAAGACCGACGGAAGGGTTGCGCAGAAGGCGCTCGTCGGGGTGCGCAATGAGCTCTTCTTCGGGCGTCGGCTCCCCCTTCTTGCTGCGAAGAAGGTTGTTCGCGAGCCACACGAAGCCCTTCGCAAAGGGAAGGAAGAGGATGGTGCAGGTCACGTTGAAGAGCGTGTGGAAGAAGGCGATCTGGAACTGATAGTTTTCAGGGAAGATGACGTTCAGGACGACATCCTGGAAGGAAGTGCCGAACCAGCCCCAACAGAGGAGGAATATCGTGAAGATGACGGCGCCGAAACAGTTGAAGAGAAGGTGGATGATGGCGGCTCTTCTTGCATTGGGCTGCGCGCCGATGGAGGAAAGGAGCGCCGTCACGCAGGTACCGATGTTGGAACCGATGACAACGTAATATACGCCGTCGCCCGTGCCGCCGATGAGCACGCCGCTCGTTGCGAGCACGACGACGATACTCGTGACCGCCGAAGAGGACTGGATGATGCCCGTCGCCACCGCGCCGATGAGAAGGAGAAGGAAGGGATTTTTGACGACTTCGAGCGCCTGTTTGATGACGCCCATCATCTCGGGGTGCAGGTCGGGGTCCATCGCGCTCGACATGACGGAGAGACCCACGAACACGAGGCCGATGCCCGTCAGCGTATCGCCGATGAGCTTGATGTTCTCGCGCTTGGAGAGCATCTTCATGAACACGCCGACGACGGCGAAGAGAAGCAGGAACGCCGAAACGTCCAGGCTCCCGAGCGAGGCGATCCACGCCGTGATGGTGGTACCGATGTTGGCGCCCATGATGATGGCGGTCGCCTGGAAGAGCGTTAAAATGCCCGCATTGACGAGGCCGACGACCATGACGGTCGTAGCGGACGAGCTCTGGATGATCATCGTGACGGCGGCGCCGATCCCGACGCCCGCAAAGCGGTTGCCCGCCGTCTTGTTGAGCATGCGCCTCAATCCCCCGTGGGCGAGACGGGACATGCTCTCGGACATGATCTCCATGCCCGCGAGGAAGGCGCCCAGGCCGCCCAGGAGCAGCATAACGGTTTCTAAGACTTCTGTTACCGGCATTGTGTTTCTCCTTCTGTTTCTTTGGTAAGAGGATCCGGGGTCGTTCTTAATTTCCCATTATGCTTATTATAGCAATTATAGCACCCGTTTGTCACTTGTTTTTCATGAATTTGTAACCAAAAGGTAAAATTTTGTAAAATGTGCGGGACAAGTGTAAAATTTCGCGTTTTTCGCGCTGATTTTACATTTTTGCTCCTTGTTCGGGAAAAATTTTGACGGCATTTTCAAGAAGCGGGGGGGGGGGGGGGGCGGGCCGGGGGGGCGGGCCCCCCCCCCCCCCCCCACCCAGAGGGGGTGTTGTATAAGGGGGGGTTTGTTTTTTTTTTTTTTGTTTGGCGCGAGAGGCGAG
>ERZ1090879.734-NODE-734-length-19459-cov-257.662028_pt1 | contig 19459 bp, 23 predicted proteins | sample MGYA00478472_ERZ1090879 | MGnify/ENA primary metagenome ERZ1090879 (study PRJEB33644, sample SAMEA5815723) | chicken gut metagenome | biome: Chicken; feature: Gastrointestinal Tract; material: Caecum | place: Ireland | collected 2019-01-01 | study: A study of... | reverse complement strand
GAGATGACGTCGAGTCTCGTGGGCTCGGAGATGTGTATAAGAGACAGATTTTTATTTTCGCCTACCGCCCTCCCCTCCTAGCTGTACCACCCACTTCCCCAGTTAGTTCGGACTAACAACTATCTAAAATATCACTATAAGTTAGTTCGGACTAACAACTATCTAAAATATCACTATATGAGCAAAACAAAGGAGGCCTTAGCCTCCTTTATAGTAGCTTATAAATTTCCCCTTCCGTCAATTTCTTTATATACATATTTTCAAACCTTACAACCCCTATCTTTATACATTTACTAAACCATTCCAATGCCCCTGGTTTACCTTTAGTTAACATGACGTTTTCTGTATGGTCGTCAACGGTAAGAGCATACACAAAAGGGCAAGACGGGTCTGTCTTGTCACTAATATACACAAGCCCTTTATTTTGGTCTGCATATACACCATACTGAATACCTCCACAGATAATGGTAAATTCATACTGGGCTTTGCCGTCATGCACGGCGATAAAATCTTCATTATCCTCGATGAAGTGACCAGCGCTGGCGTACTCCCCGTATCTGGTATTCTGAATCATCTTGCCAAATTTGGACGTAGCTCGTTTCTCTTTCAATTCTTTGCTGCCCTCTGCCCATTGGTACAGGACGTTTTCGGATGTCCAGATTTGCCCTTGCTTGATGGGCTGAATATTAAAGGCAGGGTGCAGGTGGTACGGGTTGAAAAAGCTGGTATTGTTACCAAGCATGAAAACCTTTACTCTATCTTCTTCTCTATCAATGGTGTGATAGATGCTAAGCAGCAAATCTGGCTCTTTCCACCCTGAGACGTAGCTAGAACGGGAAGAATCCTCCAACATGTATTCATCAAATATAATGTAATACACGTTCGGAAAAGAGCGTTTCTTTATTTTCTGCGATTCTGAAATAGCGATGCAAAACCCAATAATTTCCCCGTTCGCGCTCATAGTTTCTTCCGTGTAGATGGTTTCTACACCGGGGTATTCTTTAGACATAACCTTTTCAAAGGCCCTTTCGAGAACACCCTCTTTCTTTTCAGACTGGGTGCGAACCAGGTACACAAATTGCTGGTGTTTTTCCAGGCACTTCCCTACAACCCATTTCTGGGTGGTATACGTTTTACCTATGGAACGTTCCCCGTTGATAAGGTTAAAGTTGCGTTGATACGGCAGAATTTTGTTTATATCCCAATACATATGATACCCCCATATAAAAGTAGTGCAAGAACGGGGTACAGTAGGCGGCGGGCACAACCCCGTAACTCCCAGGCAGAAATCAATCTGTAGTACCCTGGAAAGTCGCAACCTATCAACAATACCGAGCCTTGCACTACTAACATTATAGCAAGATACGCTTGAAAAGTCAACACATATCTTGTATAATAGGGGTGGAGGTGATACAAGAGATGGACACAGGCAAGAATTTAAGATACATGAGGCAGTGCGCAGGAATGACCCAGAAAGAGCTTGCAGAAAAGGCTGCTATCAATATTCGAACTCTACAAAATTATGAACAGGGACAGAACGACATAAGCAAGGCTTCCATTAACAAGTTAGTAAAGCTGGCGTTGGCACTTGACTGTAATATACATGACCTGTTACCGCCCCGCCAAATTTTTGAAATTTATTTTCTTCAAGTGCTTGACAAACGTCCCGGAATGTAGTACACTTATAAACGTAGAGAACAGGCTACAAAATTCACTGGTAAAGGAGTATCAACATGATTATCAAAGTACCTGTTACAGAAGTGACCGTGGGCGAGTTAACTGAAGATTCTATCGTGAATATGCGCAGAGAAGCCGTAATTGGGCGCATTACCATGGCTAAGGCTAAGAAGATGTTCCCCGATGACACAGTGGTTAGTGTGGCAAGCCATTATGTTAAATACGATGTAGCAGATGCAGCGGTGGAAGCTCTTATCGAGAACGCAGCTGAGTAATTCAAGGAGGTAACTAGAAATGGAAAACGAAATCACTTTGTACAATGCAGTGGAGAATGAACTGGGTCAGCCCTATTGTTCCATGCAGGTGACCGATGAGAAAAGCGCTTCCATGCTGTTCAAGGCCATGAACCAGCCTGATGACAGCCTGGGAGACCATATCAATGAAACCATTGATGTAACAAACATTTTCATTCAACCTGTTCCCATGGTTAATAATGATACAGGCGAGATGAACGTTGTTCCCCGCATTGTTCTGTTTGATGCGGAGGGCAAGACCTACGTGACCGTTTCCAGGGGAATTTACAATTCCTTGAAAAATATGTGCGCAATTGTGGGTACACCTGAGACTTGGAAAGCCCCTATTACCATTAAGGTAGGTCAGAGGCAGATTAAGGAGCGGCGTATGCTTACTTTTGACGTTGTTTCCTGGAACGGAAACTTGGGTTAAAACCTAATATTCATCCCGGAAATAGGGGAGGGGAATAGCGGCCCCTCCCCTATTCCGCTATTTTCTGGGAGGTGCTTTTATGCCTAAGAAAAAACCGCTGTTTAAGACTTATACAGTACAGGATGACCGGAGACTAAAGCAACTTGTAGCAGACTTTAACCGGAAGCGCACAGTGATGCAAAAGGAATTAGGAAACCAACCCCCTAAGTTAAAGTACAGCGAATTAGCAAAAACGATAGGCAGCAGAGGCGAATATAACCGGGTACTGAATGTATACGGAAGATATCTTAGGCCCGGGGCAGAAAAGATTTACACGAACGAGAGCGGCATACACTTTACCCGTTGGGAACGAAATGAAAACAGGTACGCTATTATACGTATCAATAATAGAAGGGCAAAGAGATTGCAGGAGCTTCAAATTAAATTTAACCCCGAGGAAATGGGCCGTATGGAAGATTTGAATTTGAAACCAGCAAGGAATTGGACAGACAGTTATACAGATTCATCTAATTTTAACAAGTATTTTAGGAGCTTACAGCACCAGGCAAACGTGGACTATTGGAAGCGGGGGGCGGACACGTATAAACGCAACTATTTAAAAGCGTTAAAGGATGAATTTAAGGGAACACCTGGTTATGCCAAGTTGCGTTCTATGCTTTCTAAATTAACCCCCGAGGAAATGCTTGAAAGCACTTCTCAGCACTATTCGGTTCAGTTGCATTTTGTTTATGGTTTTGAAGATAAGAAGATGAGGCTTAACAAAATAGCTGAAACATGGGAGACGGTTTATAAACAGATATATGGAGATAGGGCTATCAAGGGCACAGGAAATGTAAAGAAAAATAAACCTAAAAAGAAGAAGCGTAAATGAGGGGGCGTAAAAACAGCGTAACAATCTGCGCTGACTTTGAAACCACCACCACAGCCGAAGATTGCCGTGTATGGGCTTGTGGGCTTTACTATATGGATACCAAAGAATTTGAATGTGGTAACAGTATTGAATATTTCTTTGATAAGATGGCAGAGATAGGTGATTGCACAGTATATTTTCATAATTTAAAATTTGACGGTACGTTTATTCTGGATTGGCTATTCCGTCACGGGTACGAGCACACTACAGAGCGAAAGCTTTTTAAGGGCCAATTCTCTACTCTTATTTCAGATAAGAACTTGTTCTATTCTATCAAGATAAAGATGAAGTCAAAGGCAACTATAACGATACTGGACAGCTTGAAAATTATTCCGTTTTCCGTAAAGGTAATAGCCAAGAGCTTTGGACTTTCCATTCAGAAAGGCGAGATTGACTATTCCTATCCCCGCCCTGTTGGATGGGAGATAACCCCAGAGGAATACAGCTACATTAAAAACGATTGCGAGATTGTGGGGCAAGCGCTGCAACAGTTATTTGACCAGGACTTAACCAAGATGACCCAGGGCAGCAACGCACTTGCAGACTTCAAGACAACTCTCCCCCGGAAGTTTGAGAGGATTTTTCCTCCCCCGGAATATGATGCAGATATACGGCAAGCGTATAAAGGGGGTTTTACCTATGTAAATCCAAAATTCCAGGGCATGAACATTGGTAAGGGAGTGGTGTATGATAAGAATAGTATGTACCCCAGCATGATGAAGTACAAACCCCTGCCCTATGATGAAGGTGTACATTTTAATGGCGCATATATAGAGGATGAGTTTTACCCCCTATATATCCAGGCTTTTTCTTGTGTATTTGAGGTAAAGAAAAACTACTTGCCTACAATCCAGATAAAGACAGGATACATGGGATTTGTGCCAACTGAATACGTTACTTCATCGAACGGTGAGGAAATTACTCTTTGTCTAACGAGCGTTGACTTTGAGCTATTCTTAGAGCACTATGACATTATAGGTGGTATCAATTTTCTGGGGGGCTGGAAATTTAGAGCCGCAACGGGCTTGTTTGATTGTTACATTGATAAATGGTATAAGGTGAAAGAAGAAAGCACTAGAAACGGCAACAAGGGAATGAGAACACTTGCTAAGCTGATGCTTAATGCATTGTATGGTAAGTTTGCATTGAACCCCCATGTACAAAGTAAAATTCCCTATTACGATGAGGAAGAAAAGCTAGTAAAGTATAAGCTAGGAGAGGAAGAAGAACGTGACCCCTTGTATCTTCCAGTTGCTTGTTTTATTACAGCGTATTCCCGAGAGGATGTAATACGCAACGCACAAGCCAACTATGACAGGTTTATCTATGCAGACACAGATAGCTTGCACCTCGTTGGCACTGAACCCCCAGAAAACATGGACATTGATGACTACCGTTTAGGAGCATGGAAACAGGAAAGTACCTTTATTAAAGCGAGATTTTTAAGAGCGAAATGTTACATTGAGTTTATTCCCGGAGCACTTCCCCGCAAGGTGTACCCCGTGCGAAAAGAAAACGTTCATGTAGGCCACTACGGGAAGAAGCGATTGCACTATGCCCCCATTAAAGTTACTTGTGCGGGTATGCCAAGTAGCTGTCATGATTTTGTAACCTGGGAGAACTTTGCTATTGGTAACTCTTTCCCAGGCAAGAAGCGCTTCCAGACCGTAAGTGGCGGAGCAATCTTGACAGAAACCCCCTTCAAAATTAAAGAAAATTTGTTAAGCGTTTGACTTCTCCCCCGTCTCCTGTTATACTATTTATAGCAGGAGTATGGCAGGGAAAGGGGGTGGATTTAATGGATACCCAGGGCATAATTACTTTAATCCAGAGTGTGGGCTTTCCTATCGTTATGTGTGGGCTTATGGCATGGTACGTCAAGTACATTACAGACAAAAACCGGGAACAGATTACCGCAGAGCGTGAAGCGCACAAAGAAGAAATGAATGAAGTAGTCAAGGCCATTAACAATAATACTATTGTTATCGAGCGTTTGATCGCGAAACTTGATGTAGGAGGTGAAACCGTTGCTTAAAGGTATTGACGTTTCCAGTTGGCAGAACCCCGGCTCTATCAACTATAAGGAATACGACTTTGTTATCATCAAGGCAAGCGAGGGTGTTAATTATGTTGACCCAGGGTTAGACCTACATTTAACGGCCCTGTTTGGAACCACAGACCCCACACCCCAGAAAGACAAATGCTATGGCTTTTACCACTATGCCCGGCCCGATTTGGGCAACACCCCGGAGGCAGAGGCTAAAGATTTTCTTAGCTGCATTTCTTCCCAGGTGGGTAATTGCGTGATGGCTTTAGACTGGGAGGGTGATTCCTTGAATTACTCTCCGGATTGGGCGAAAAGGTGGCTTGACTATGTGTATAAGCAGACCGGAGTTAAACCCTTGTTGTATATCCAGGCTAACCAGGCTAAGATGGCTAAGTATGCCCCCATAGCAGCGGCCGATTATGGATTATGGGTAGCTCATTGGGGCGTAGCTGCTCCTAGCTTTGCCAACTGGCAGAACTATGCTATTTGGCAGTACAGAGGAAGCCCTCTTGATATGGATGTCTTCAACGGGGATAAAAATGCATGGTGGAAGTATTGCGGACGCAAACCTGAACAGGAGGAACCCGAGATGGATGATAAAACTGTGCGAAAGATTGCACAGGAAGAAATTAAAAAGTATTTTTCCGCTCTTGAGAAGAATACTGAAATTTCAGACTGGGCAGAAAAACAAGTTAACTTTGTACTTGAATATGGTATTATGAACGGTGACAAAGTGGGGGATAAGAAGTCGTTTAGACCGAAAGACTTTTTGACTCGTGAGGAAGAAGCAGTGGTAATGTATAACTTTTATAAAGTGTTAAGGGACATTTTCGAGACAAAGTAAGGAGAGGCGGGGAAACCCGCCTTTTCCTTTAGGAGGTGATACGAATGTTACACGGACTTGATGTTTCCACTTTCCAGGGAGAAATGGATTTTTCAGGCTATGACTTTGTAATTATCAAGGCAAGCGAGGGTTGGGCCTACCAGGATGAGGGCATGAACCGTCATGTACAAAGCGCCTTGCGTACAAATACCCCCTTTGGATTCTATCACTATGCAAGGCCGGATTTGGGGAATTCCCCGGAGACGGAAGCAGATAGCTTTATAGGTTATGTGCAGCCCTATATAGGGCAGGCAATTTTTGCTTTGGACTGGGAGCAACTTTCATTGAACTATCCGGCTTCCTGGGCGCTTCAATGGTGCCAATACGTAAAACAAAAAACAGGTATAACCCCTTTCATCTATATACAAGCGAGCGTAGAGAACAGCGGAACAATGAGGACGCTGTACCAGGGTGGTTTTCCCCTATGGATTGCACAATGGGAAGTATCACAGCCACAGGTGGAGACGTGGGATAAATGGACGTTGTGGCAGTATCAGGGAAGCCCTCTTGACCTTGATTATTTTGATGGTACTGTATCGGATTGGAATAATTGGGCTGGCGGTGGTATCCCGGAACAGCAGCTTACATGGATAAGTAAAAATGCTTATTTAAGCGAAAGCGAGATGCAGAACAATGCCAAAATAATTTATCAGACTTTTGCAAAACAGGGATGGACGTTAAACGCAATAGCAGGTATGTTGGGCAACATGCAACAAGAATCTACTCTCTCCCCTGGTATTTGGCAAGATCTTGATTCAACATGGATTGAGGGAGGCCATGGACTTGTGGGGTGGACACCCTCCACAAGAATTACAAATTGGCTTTCTGCACATGGTTATGGCCCTGATGATGGTGATGGGCAGTGTGCAAAGATAATTGAAGAATGGCTTCACCCCGAGATTGAAAGTGTATGGGTAGAAAGAGGCTACGCAATTTCTTTCGATGAGTTTACAAAGAGCACTGAATCAGCCGATTTTCTGGCAAGCGTATTTATGGACAACTATGAAAATCCAGGTTGGCCCGCTGAATCAAACAGACGGCAATACGCTTTGTACTGGTATGATTGGTTATTGAATAATGGCGGAACCGGAGGTTTTATTTTCGTTCCCCGCTTAACATCGGACGGAATACAAGGTAACCCGTATTGGTATGACTATAACCCTTTTGCGCAAGCTGGATTTCCTTTACCCAACTGTACAGCATATTGTTGGGGCCGCTGGTACGAGATTCAAGGACAGTATCCCGAATTGCCATTAGGAAATGCCAATACATGGTGGAGAGACGCGCTAAATATGGGAAAAAAGACTGGACAAACGCCCAAATTAGGTGCTATAATAGTGACATGGTATAGTGATGGTGGACACGTGGCTATTGTGGAACAGATAAATTCCGATGGCTCCATAGTAACTTCCAATTCTGGCTGGCCTGATGACTTTTTCTGGATTGAAACACTATATCCCTCCAATGGGTATATTGCTTCATGGATGCCTGATGAAGCTTACTTTCAAGGATTCATTTATTTGGATATATCGCCCATTGGCCCTGGCCCCATGCCCAACCCCAGCCCCGGAACCAGGCGAAAGAGGGGCAAGGCGGCTTACTACACGAACCCCTGGTTATTTTTGAAAGGTAGGTATTTTTAATGAGGAACAGAAACACCATCAACAAAATCCTTGCCGACATTATGACAAGTGCAGGAATCAGCGCAGAGATGGAAGAGAAACTGGGAATTGTACGTGACGAACTGAACGAGCGAGAGGACATTATCAAAGGTACTTGTCAGGGCTGGAACGACGAGGGTGAGGACAGCTTTACCGTTACCCCGAATCAGGCCCAGAGTGATGAGTATAAAAGCAAGTACGAGACTTTGAAGCAGCAGTATATTGACAGGTTTTTCAATCCCCCGGAGCCTGGAAAGAACCAGGAACCGGAAATCGAACCACCCACCATTGAGGAACCTGCACCCAAACCCATTTCCGATTTATTTAAGGAGGTCTAACCAATGGCAACTATCCCTAAGAAAGCACAGATGAACGCAAGCGCGGCGGACGTTGTGAACAGCGTTGCTTCCGAAGCCGGCCTTTCCAATGTCCCCCGGGTACTGAACGAGGGCGAGACCCTGGCGGACGGCAGCAAGGCAACTAAGGCCCAGGCTTTGCAGAGCCTGAGAGCCGCCGGTGAGGCCATTAGCGGCTTCCAGCCCAACGCCAACGCTTTCCTTAGCGCCCTGGTGAACCGCATCGGCCTGGTGATTATCAACTCCAAGCTGTATAGCAACCCCTGGGCCATGTTCAAAAAGGGCATGATGGAATACGGCGAGAGCATCGAGGAACTGTTCGTGAATATCGTTTCCGCCCAGCAGTTTGACCCTGAGACTGCGGAGAACGAGGTATTCAAGCGCAAACTGCCCGATGTTCGCAGCGCTTTCCACACCATGAATTACCAGAAATTCTACAAGACCACTGTTTCCCAGGAGCAGCTTAGACAGGCGTTTTTGAGCTTCCAGGGTATCAGTGACCTTGTGGGCCGTATCACCGAGGCCCTGTACACTTCTGAGAACTATGACGAGTTTCTCGTCATGAAGTATATGCTGGCCCAGGCGGCTCTGAAAGGGCAGTTTTACCCTGTTGCAGTGGAAGAGGCCACTCCCGCCAACTCCAATGCTATTGTAACCACGCTTAAAACCATGAGCGACAATCTTACTTTCTTGAAGTCTGATTACAACGTTGCTGGTGTGCACACTTTCACCGACAAGAATAATCAGGTGTTCATCATGTCTACGGCGTTCGCCAACATGGTTGACGTGGAAACCCTGGCCCTGGCGTTCAATATCGACAAGGTGGAACTGATGGGCCGCATTGTGCGGGTGGACAGCTTTGGCTTTGATGCCAGCGAGCTTGCCCGGCTGGATACCCTGCTTGCGGCGAACCCCGGGTACGAGACCATTCAGAGCGCAGACAACACCAAGCTGAAATCCCTTCCCTGCATTTGCGTGGATGCCTCTTTCTTCATGATTTTCGACAACTTCCAGCAGATGACGGATGCCTACAACGGGCAGGGCCTGTACTGGAATTATTTCCTCCACGCCTGGAAAACTTTCAGCACTTCCCCGTTTGCCAATGCGCTGCTGTTCAGCACTGAAACCCCCGCTGTTTCCGCTGTTGCTATCACCCCTGATACCGCTACCGCAAGCCCTGGGGCGCTCCTGTACTTCAATGCGAAAGTTACCAATGCTGGCTTTGCCCCTGCTGGTGTGGAGTGGAGCATTTCCGGCAACAGCAGCAACAATACCGCCATTGACCAGCAGGGCCGTTTGAAGCTGGCAGCCGATGAAGCTGGCCCCACCATTACCGTGACTGCCAAGAGCAAGTACACTCCCACCAAGACCGACACCGCAACCGTAACTGTCCAGAATGGCTAATAGGAGGTAACCAATGGCGGATATACCTAACACTTATGATGAGGTGTTTCTGGTACCTAAACCGCCTTATACCCCCACGAATGAGGTAAGAGTATGCAAGGGCGTTTGCTTTGAGCCTAATTATAGTGATACTGTACTATGGGCCGATGCAAGCGCCCAACTTGCATATATCGTAAGTCACACTTTCCAGCGATACGAAAACCTTACCCCGTTCAGACTTTCCGAGGGGGCGATTTTGGTACCCGGCCCCGCAGATGATTACATGGAATGTAATTATCTCGCTTTTATGAATAACGACTTCAAGAATTATAAATGGTACTTTGCTTTTATCAACCGAGTTGAATTTATCGATATGTATACAAGTCGCATTTATTTTGACATAGATGTGATTCAGACGTATATGTTCGATATTGATTTGGGTTCAGGCACATTTGTAGAACGAGCGCATGACCCTTACGATGAAGTCGGTGGTAACATTGTACCTGAAAATCTTGAACTTGGCGATTACATTGTGAATCACACAGAACGCATTTCAACACTTGAAGATTTGAGCATTGTAACTGCACAGAGTGTGGAATTTAATGGCGAAGTAGCAGAGGGCGGTTTTTACAACGGCATTTACAGTGGCTTAAAGTATATCGATTTCACAGCAGATGCACGAGGGGCTGAGCTACTTTCCAACAATATTAAAACGCTTGTGAATAGCAATAAGGGAGATGCTCTAATAGCTATTTGGATGATGCCCAGTGCTTTTGTAACCTATGACGATAATGAAGTAAAAAGTTTTACTTATTCGTACGATGCACCAGACAGAGGAACCCTAGATGGATATACTCCCAAAAATAAAAAGCTGTTGACTTACCCTTTCAAACTTTTAAGCGTTTCCAACTTGAGCGGACAAAACGCAGAATATCACTTTGAATATTTTGGCGGTGATACCGATAAGAGATACACGTTTACTGTGATTGGAGATTTTAGCCCCACTTGTACTATTAAACTGTATCCTAATTCTTACAATGGAACTAAACCAGAAGCCGGTGAACTTGAAACGGAAGCCTTTGATTACGGCTTGACCTTGTCTGGTTTTCCCCAGTGTGCGTGGACTACAGACGCATACCAGGCATATCTTGCCCAGATGGGAAGTATCAACGCATTTGGCATGGAGTTCACAGGGCAGGATTTGATGTTAGGTGGACAGATCGCAGGGGGCATGGTTAACCTTCTTTCTGGTAACATCGGGGGCGCTGTATCAAGTGTTTTCGGAATTGCGCAGAGTATGGCGAAAATCAACGCCACAAAGTCACTTCCGGCCCAGGCGCACGGACAGGCTGCAAACGGGGCTATGACAGCATTTAAGGCTAAAAATTTCCAGTTTAATGACTTGAGCATTAGAAGAAGCTATGCAAGACGAATTGACCGGTTTTTTGATATGTTTGGCTATCAGCAGAATGACGTATGGGCTATTAGCAAAATTACAAACCCTGCAAGTCCAGTAAACACCCGTAAAAATTGGAATTACATTAAAACACAAAATGCATTACTGATGGGTACAGGAAACATTCCCCCTGCGTACGTTGAGGAAATCCAGAACTGTTTCAACAATGGCATTAGATTTTGGCATAATCCTGAAACGTTCGGAGACTATTTACTGGATAATTCTATAATTTAAGGAGGTGAAAGAATTGGGAAAGTTAAGGCGGGTAAAAAGATGGGCAAGCGCTGAACTGAACAACGCAACTTTCAGTGACTATTTCTATAGGTTACAGGCAATCGCCATGAGCCGCTTTGAGTGGAAAGGATTGCCCGATACTGTAGATGAACGCTTCCTTGAAAGGGCGCTGTTTGAACGTGGCTATTGTGTTTTCTTCCAAGACCCTGCAATAGGTTTTTTGTGCTTAAACGCAAACCTGGGTGGACAGTTCAGCGTGTACGATATCCCCAGGGAACGTAGGGTATTTACTTCGAATGGGCAGTATAATGCAAAGGTAACGGACAAAGATAGCGTTATTATCTGGAACAACTACCTGCATTTGGCAGACTTCATGACCACGCAGCTTGCGGCCTTGCGGCTTTCCGACATTCAGCGAACGATTGACGTAAATGTAAAGGGCCAGAAAACGCCAAAGATTATCCTTTGTAATGAGGAACAGCGCCTTGCTATGAAAAACCTCTATATGCAGTGGGATGGTAACGAACCCTTTATCTTTGGGGACAAGGCGCTCAGAAGGGAGCTTGACATTGAAGTGCTGGACACCACGGCTCCCTATGTAACGGACAAGCTGGAAGTGCAAAAGCACCAGGCAATCAACGAGTATCTTACCTATCTTGGAATTGAGAACAATAACCAGGACAAGAAAGAGCGTATGATTGCTGATGAAGTGGCGGGTAGCTATGGCTTTACGGAAATGGCCCGTAACGTTGCACTGGATGCACGGAAACAGGCTTGTGAGGAAATTAATAAAATGTTTGGGTTGAGTATCAGTGTTGACTTTAGAAGTGATATGAATACCCTTGTAAACAACGAGAAATCTCAGGATGATTTAGGAAAGGAGGAAAAGGAAGATGGCTAAGTACACAACGGAACTTCTTTCTATTGTATATGCCTACAGCGACACGGGCAAAACCCTTACGGAAAGAATCAACCAGGCAAATCAGCAGTACATTTTCGCTTTCCCCTACCCCATTTGGGACGATGCCTACAAAAGTACCCTGGAACGGAAAATTGTAATGCACTACTTGCGCAGAGAGATTGCACAGGAAACCGTGGAAATGTGGCGCACCTACCTAGAAATGAAAATGAATGAAGTAATGCCCTATTACATTGACCTGTACCACACCAAGCTAAACGAGTTTAATCTTGATGGAGACATTAACTTGACAGAGGTTTTGGGAAGAGTGCTGGACAGCACGGCAAGCGAGGATGGCACGGCCAAGGCGGTTACACAGCAGGGCGGCACCACCAAGAGCGACACCCTTACAAGCAGGTATCCCCAGGCAGCGGTGAACGGTGAAAAGAACTTGTATTATGCAGACGGGGCACAGAACAGCAACGGGGAAACTACCCTGGACGGCACGGACACCACCACTACACAGCGCAGCAGGGTTGGAGTTGATAGGGAGGATACCACAAAGACCCGCAAGGGGTATTCCGGTATTCACTTGCAGGGTGATATTATCATGAGTATCCGTAAAACCCTTATTAACATCGACCAGCAGATTATCAGCGATTTGCAGGGGCTTTTCATGACCCTGTATTAAAGGAGGTTATCAGAATGGCAAATGATAGAACTCCCATTTCCAAGAAGTTTGGCTTTTATATTAACAAGGTGCTTCCCCTTGTCTATGACGAAAGCCTTTCCTACTATGAGGTGCTTTGCAAACTGGCGGAGTACATGAACGAGATGTTCAAGTCTCAGGAGGGTTTCAACAAGGCTGTTGAAGAAATCGGCCTGAGACAGGAACAGGTGGAAAAGGACTTTGCAGAGTTAAAGGAGACGGTGGATGACAATATCGGGTACATGATGGATGAACTCGATAAAGTAAAAAACGGTGATTACATTTCCCTATACCTGGACAGTATCCAGGGGTATCTCGACCAGAATATGAAAAAGATTGTGGCGGATACCGTGAAATATGTATCGTTTGGAATTACTGATGATGGCCGGTTTTGCGCTTATATTCCCGATGTATGGGATTTTTTAGGGTTCGATACCGTTCCAGAGGGGGAAGAACTTGCAGGGCATTTACTTTTAAGGTGGTGAAACCATGGAAACATTTAATACTTTACTAAGTTTAAGAGAATTAAAAGACCACTATTCAGAAAATCCTGTTGGAATTTGTCCACTATATAAAGGCTCTATTGGTGTTTCAAAAAGATTTGAAATTTCTGGAAATCCCGTAGTACTTCCCGAATACATAAGCCTGGAAAAATTGAATATAGAATTTTTACCCAAGCAGGCGGGCACTGGTGACCCCAGCCCAGAGAATGTGAGGCCCATTTCTGGGTGGGGCAGTGTGAAAGTCACAGTTTCCAACGGGAGTGCAAGCCACGATTACGATGTCCCCCTCCCCGAAACCATCTACGGCGGCACGGTGGATGCTGTGACGGGGGTGGGGAGTAAGGAGTGGTATAACGCAGTATTCACGGGGGAAGAAAATTGGCTGACTTGGGGATATAATTTAACAGATGGCGTAACCGGATTATATTTGTTTTTAAACAACGAGTATCCGAAAAACACTTATCCAGAAATAAGCTATTGCCCTATTTTACCATATAGTCGTCTTGCATTTAACAACGTTACAGGGCAAAGAGTCGCTGGTTCAACCACCCCATACTTCGTGATGTCATTTCCAACCGAATTCTTTACTGGCGTAACGTCTACAGAAGAAGTAGTGCCGTATTGGATATCCTACCTCAAAACTCAATATGAAGCAGGAACTCCCGTGACCTTTTGCTACAAGCTTGCCACCCCCGAACCTTTTAAGTTTTCAAAAATTTCGATACCCTCTTTAATAGGTGAAAATACCTTCTTTACAAACGGTGAAAGCATGGATATAATTTATAAAGAAAGCTCTTTCTGGGGGTGATGTGGCTTGACTAATGTGTATGTGGGTGAAAGATATGTGCCCATCGTGGTAGGGCCGTGGCAATCTAAAACTGCATACGAGAAGTTGACCATAGTGACCTACCGGGGGAGCGGGTATATATCGAAAAAGGACGTACCCCCGAACGTGCTTCCCACAGACCCAAACTATTGGGCACTGATGTACCAGGGGACGGGAACCGGGGATGTGGTAACCTGGGATGACATTTTGGGAAAACCGGAATCCTACCCCACTTCCTGGGAGCAAATTTCCAACATTCCCACAGAGTTTTCCACAACGTGGGATAAGGTATCAGGGAAGCCCAGCACCTACCCGGCAGCGTGGGGAGAAATCCAGGAGAAACCCGAATCGTTCCCCACTTCCTGGAACAGTGTCGGCGGAAAGCCCGACACGTTCCCTACCACCTGGGACAAAATCCAGGGGAAACCAGAAAATTTTCCCGTTTCCTGGGACAGCGTGACCGGGAAACCGGATACATTCCCGCCCAGCGCCCACAAGCACAGCAAGGACGATGTGACCGGCCTGGGGGATGACTTGACAGACCTAAAACAAAAAGATAAACAGCTAGCTGAAGAAGTGCAAAGCCTTACAGAGGATTTGAACAAAAAGGCAGAAAAAGACCTTACAAACGTTGATGACACCGCGTTCTATAACAAGGGAATTGCAGCAGGCTTAGGTGCGGGCAGGGAAGTTTCCTGGGACAGCATTAAGAACAAGCCGCAGACGTTCCCTCCCAGTAGCCACAAACACGCTATTTCCGATGTAACAGACCTGCAAAATACAATCAATACAATTAACAACTCGATTCAAAGCATACAGAACTCGATTACAAGCATTAACGGTACACTGAACAGCTACAACATAGAAATCACAAACCTTAAAAACAAAACTGGCAAACACACAATCGATATAAGCAACCTGCAATCGAATCAAACATCCTTTAATAACTCCTTGTCCCAGATTGCTAACCAACTTTCCGGAAAGGCCAATGCAGATCTTACCAACGTAAGCAATACTGCATTCAAGACAAAAGCAGAGGAAGCTGGTGTGGGTGGTGGAACAGCAGGAAACGTAAATTGGTCAGATGTACAGAACAAGCCAGAGACGTTTCCTCCCAGTGCACACACACACCCCACAAGCGATGTTACAGGGCTTGATACGAAACTGGAAGCTATAAATCAGACACTAGATATTTATCAGGGTAATTTTACAAGTATTACAAAAAGCATTAACTCGATGAGTACAGGAATAGGGAATTTAGGCACACAGATTGACAACGTTACAGAAGCAGTAGGCAAGAAAATGAACAACCCCACAAACACAGGTAGTGGTGGACAGTGGCTTAGGCGTTACAGTGCAAGTCAAGGGCAATGGGAAAGTTTACCCAGTGCAAGCGCAAGTCAAGCCGGTTTGATGAGTAGCGCGCACTTTACCAAAGTAAATGGCATAAACAATTACATTGTAAACAGCGGCGAATGGGGCGATTGGTATTATAGACTTTATAACGATGGTATGTGCGAGTGCTGGATAAACGTTTATTTAACCAATGTTGAAGTCAATATAGCGCTTGGCCCCCTGTATCGTTCTGAAAACGTTTTTGCACAGACAGAGCACAATTATCCATGGAAATTTATAGAGAACCCGAATATCGAAATGGTTTTTATTAGTACGAACAACACTGGCGCTTTTGTATGGCCTAACCCTATGCCTAGTCTCTTAAAAACTAACCTACCCCAGGCATATCTTGTAAGGCCTAACATTGCGACCAGTGTCACAGGCTATATGTCCTACCACGTTTGGGGCAAGGTGACTAAATAAGGAGGATGCCAAATGAACAAAGAAAATATCTACGTAGGCAATCGTTACACACCCCTCTACAAGGGGCAGTGGAGCGCATCGGAACCCTATGACCCTATTTCCGCTGTTATCTATACAGACGGGAACGGGTACATTTCCAAAAAGGCTGTTCCTGCTGGCACTGTTCCCACCAATGAGGAATACTGGATGCTTTGGGGTGCTGGCAACGTTGCCCTGGACAGCCTGACTACACGTATGAACACGGCAGAAAATGATATTTCTACCTTAAAGGGGCAGATGGCGGACGTGCCAAGCCAGATTGCTTGGAAAGTGAGCACCACACTGAAAGGTGATGGTACCACCGACAACACCTTGCTGTTTGGTGCACTTGACCCGAATACTCCTATTGCCCTTCTCCCCGGAACGTACCTTATAACTGGAAACGCCACCATTCCCTGCCCTATCATGTTCGTGCCTGGTGCTGTCATTAAGTATAACGCCGCTACCCCCGGCAGCAACTATGCCACGGTAACCTTTGCCAAGGGATTCTACGTGCCCGACAACACACAGATTTTTGACCGCTATATCATCCCCAAGATCGGCGGTAACAACACCACCCTTTCTCCCAAATTCAGCTGGTACGGCGGCAAGGAGAGCAACAACGCTACCACCAACGACAATATTATAGCGTGGCTGCTGTCTGATATATTTGGGGCCAGTGAGGTTACCATTGAGCCTGGTACCTATGCTATGAGCAGTATGTTCAACGGTGAGGGCACGGTTGGAATTGGAAATAATCGGGTAGTTATTAATGCCTATGGTGTAACGTTCAACAGCGCTATTAAAATGGGCAATAAGTCTATTATCAAGGGCGCAAAATTTACGGCTACCAGCAGCGGAGTAACAGTACGCAATAACAGCTTCATTGAATGCGAATTTACATGCACTGTAAATGACACTAGCACAAATGGTGCACTTGTGGGTGCTTTGTTTGAGCGCTGCAAATTCTCGAACACTGTTACTACTAATGTTGGTACAAAATTTCACAAGTGTGAATTTACCGTAAATCACGCTGGACAAGCCGTTACTAACACCGGTACAGACGACGTTGTTTCTATTAAGGATTGCGTATTTGATCTTGGAACCAGTTCCAGCTCTACAAACTCCATTATTGGAGGCACGCTTGGCGCTATCATGGTACTTGAAGGAAGTCTTTTCCGGAAACAGGGCAATACACCTGCCCCTTCCTTTGTGGTGGATATCGGCGCAGGATTTGCCTTTGACAACCAGTTGGCTGCCGGAACACTGAAAGCAAACACTGCAATTAATAACGCTGCTTATACTATTACGGCTGAGAACCAGACAGGAAATATCATTAACCAGGAGATTCAGCCGCCCCAAAAGCAGAAACAGATTATTGGGTATACATTAAAAAGCTCTATGGAAACCGGTATTCTTACACCCGGTATTAATGCTGTAAATTTTGAGCTTATAGAGCTTTATGATGATGGAACCCAAAAGAACCTCGGGGCGATACCCACACCCGGCATGGTTGCCATTATTGGCATGAACAAGCCTGTAACTTACAGCAACGTAAGTAAATCTATCATCATTAATAAGGATGAAGACGCTTCATTTGGCCTAGTTGTGTACCGCACAGATAGCAAGACACAGGGGACAAAAGGCGCACACGCTTTCTGGCTGTTTACTGTCAGCAAGGGTGTTGGTTAAGAGTACAAGTTTTCCTTAACTACATATTGCGAAAGGCGGGGATTTATCCGAAGTTGCCCCGCCTTTTGCCTGTTGACAAAGTACGCTTATAATGGTATAATAAGGGTGAAAGGAGTGGTATAACCATGAGAGAACTAAACGAACATGAAAATGAAGTTGCCATGAAAACCAGTGAACTTTACGATAAATTCATGGAGGATTTACTCGATGTATTGGACGGGGAAAAATTATCCTACACTGTGGCAACACTGATTACTGTCGCAGAAGAAATACTTGAAACAGCCAAAGACATTAAAGAGTCACACAACAGGAAAAAGTGGCTGGAAAAGATGGTAGAAGAAATCTTTGGGAAAACCCCCTGATTTTTCACGTAGTCGCTGAAAAGTGGGCCTTTTTATTTCAACTTTTTCCCAGCAAGAACCGGAGTTTTGATTTTGAAAAATCGAATTTCCGGAAAAAATTTCTTACGGGCGTAGACACAAGGAGGATAAAATGTCAGTTAAAATTATGTATCGCCAGAATGAAACAATGTTAACTAGTTATGTAGATTATAAGCTGTACCAGGATTTTATTATTATTCTGTTACGGTGTGGGTATTGTGTTGATAGCGTAGCTATTATAGATAGAAACGAAAAGGAAGAATAAAGATTGACCCCTGTCATTTTGGCGGGGGTCAAAATTTTTTCGAAAAAAGTGTTGACAAACAAAACAAGACGTGTTATAATAAAGGCACAGAAAACGAAAAGGAAAGAAATGGAGGAAATAAAAATGACTAAAACTATTATGGATGAAACGGCAGCATACGAACTGGAATTGTTTATTGAAAACGATAGTTACTTATATGAAACCTACATTAAACCCTATATACAATGCTTATACAAAAAGCACATTAAGGGCGTGTATGACAAGGAAAAGGCACTCATAGGATGGGAAAGAATTGCCACAGAGGGGGCGAAAATGTATGAGAATGAATTCCTAAACGTGCGCTACTACCGTGTATTTAACAAGGCTACACGGGAGGAAGCCGCTAGACAATTGCAGGAGTTTTTCCTTGAGGAGGTTTATGAGGGGGTGTAAAAATGGTTGAAATCATTATCTTGTCATTAACGCTTTTCATCCTGGCGGCTATTGGAGGATGGGTAAATAAGAATAACAAGACGGCTAACAGGCTGTGTTACATGTTCGAGAAATTCATGGTAAAGGTAACAGAAAGCATTGCATGGACTATTATGGGAGGGAAATAAAATGACTGTAAAAGAAATGGTAATGGCAAAAGAAACAGTAGGTTACATTAGTGCCTGTGGCGGGATTGAAATTAAAGAAATCATGTATGGCATTGATGACCATGTAGTATTTATTGCACACGCATGGGGGCCGAACACGAGCGCACACAAGCGAAAATCTACTACAATAGTAATGGAGCGTATTTTATCTACAATGGAACGAGATATAAATTTACAGATATTATAGGGTGTTGAACGATGAATAAATGGTGAGGGCTATAATAGCCCTCATTATTTTATGCATATAATGATATAGAATATAAATATAAATGGGTGTTGACAACTTTACAAAAGTGTGATATAATGTTATCGTGGGAGGAGAGCTACTGTCTCTTATACACATCTCCGAGCCCACGAGACTCGACGTCATGTCGTTTGC
>ERZ1090879.730-NODE-730-length-19516-cov-8.437028_pt1 | contig 19516 bp, 22 predicted proteins | sample MGYA00478472_ERZ1090879 | MGnify/ENA primary metagenome ERZ1090879 (study PRJEB33644, sample SAMEA5815723) | chicken gut metagenome | biome: Chicken; feature: Gastrointestinal Tract; material: Caecum | place: Ireland | collected 2019-01-01 | study: A study of the... | reverse complement strand
GATCCCATGCGCTGAACGCGCTTCAGCGCATGGGCTAATTGCCCGGAATAATCAATAAAACTGGGTTCTATTAGTACAAGACAATATAAGAAGGAAAAAGATATATTTCTGGACATGCAGCTCCGAATAGGATGTGATTATATTTCAGAGCTGCCATTTAAGAAAAAGGAAGTCTGGAATGCTATGGGAGAGATGGATCTTTCTGATTACAGACAGGAGCAGCTTGAAGATTTCTCGATATATATATTCGGTGTGAGTTATCCTGTTTTACAGAACGCTTTGAAACAGAGGGAAGATTTTCAGATATAATAGAGAAGAATGCCAGGTGAAAAATACCTGGCATTTTTTACTATTAACGGGAACCAAGAGCTGAGAGGCCCGGGGGAGTTACAGATGGATCACTTTTGGTTCTGCGGTAAAAGAGTAGATCGTGGCTGTTCCATGTTCAAAGCAGAATACAGTCATCAGATGGTCGTCAATGGTGTACATGCTGCTGAGGGCAGCCTTATTTTCTTCCATCATAGCAGCTCTGGCCCCCCGTCGGAGATCTTCTTTTACTTCCCCTTCCACACGGATCCAGGTTCCTTTATGCATGCCGCAGATTTCTACTTTGCCGTTTTTCTTCATTTGCTGATATACTTTTTTCTGATTATTGGTGACAATATAAAGTTTTCCTTCAAAAACGCATACGGCGCCAAAAGGTCTTACATGGGCCTGGCCGTCCTCGCTGGTTGCCAGGTAAAAGGTTCCGCAGGATTTCAGATATTCTGCAACTTCATTCATGATAAATGCTCCTTTCAAAATACAGTTGTGTTTTTCGCTTTTCACAGGTATAATTATAATCTACAGGATAAATAGAGCAAGTACGATATTTATTGATACCGGTATTAGAAAGGAACGTATTATGGAAAAAAAAGAATTATTTGGAAAGTGTCCCTATGTGACCGCCCAGAAGGTTCTGACGGGAAAATGGTCCATGTATATCCTCTATCTGCTGTCAGAAGGCCCAGTCCGGTTTAACGAGCTGCAAAGGCGTATGCCGGAGAAAATGACCCATACTACTTTATCCAGACAGCTGAAGACCCTGGAACAAGAGGGACTGATCATCCGGAAAGAATATCAGCAGGTTCCTCCAAAGGTAGAGTATCAGCTCAGCGAGATAGGGGAAAAATTTAAAAGTGTCCTTGCTGTTCTGGAAGTATGGGGGAACGAGTATATCCAATTCCTGAACAGCGAAAAAAATACAAAGGAGTAATAACAGGAGAAGGAATATGGAAAAAGAATATCTGATCCGGGAAAAGCCTTTAAAAGCCCTGCTGCTTTTTGCTTTTCCCATGATCATCGGAAATTTGTTTCAGCAGTTTTACACCATGGTAGACTCTGTGGTGGTGGGAAGGTTTGTCAGCGAAAATGCTCTGGCGGCAGTGGGGGCTTCTTATTCTCTGACGAATGTGTTTATTTCTATTGCCATCGGAGGAGGGGTAGGCGCCTCGGTGCTTGTAAGCCGGTACTTTGGAGCCAGGGATTACAGAAGGATGAAAACTTCTGTGAGCACCGCTCTGCTCTCTTTTCTGGTTGTCAGTCTGGTGCTGGGAGGGATCGGACTCCTTCTGGGAGACCAGATCATGGAGGTTTTGAATACTCCGGAAAATATTATGGAAGATGCGGTGACGTATCTGAATATTTACTTTATGGGACTGCCTTTTCTGTTTATGTACAATGTACTGTCGGCTATGTTTAATGCCCTGGGAAAATCCCGGATCCCTTTGTATCTGCTGATCTTTTCTTCGGTATTTAATGTGGTGCTGGATCTTATCATGGTCTGCAGTTTTCATATGGGCGTGGCCGGTGTGGCCTGGGCCACCCTTATTGCCCAGGGGATTTCTGCGGTTATGGCTTTTCTGATCTTTATCAGGGAAATGAGGAGCTATCAGTCAGGGGAGGAGATCCGGTGGTTTGATAGGAGGGAGTTCGGCTCCATGTGCAGGATCGCCCTTCCTTCTATTCTTCAGCAGTCTACAGTTTCTATCGGCATGATGCTGGTCCAGTCGGTGGTAAACAGCTTTGGCGCCCAGATGCTGGCTGGATATTCCGCAGGAATGCGGATCGAAAGTATCTGTATCGTGCCTATGGCAGCTATGGGAAATGTGATGTCCTCTTTTACGGCTCAGAACCTGGGAGCAAAGCAGCAGGAACGGGTGGTGAAAGGATACCATACAGCTTACGGTATTGTATTTGGTTTTGGGATCCTGATCTGCGTGATCCTGGAGATCTTCTACAGACCTTTGATCCTGATGTTCCTGGGAGAAGAGGGCACGGCCCTGGCTCTGAATACCGGTATGTCCTATATGCGGTTTATCGGTTTCTTTTTCAGTTTTATCGGACTGAAAATGATCACCGACGGTCTTTTAAGAGGTGCGGGAGATATGAAGATGTTTACTGTGGCAAATCTGGTGAACCTGGGTATCCGCGTGGCAGTGGCGGTGATCATGGCCCCCAGATTCGGCATTGCCTTTGTATGGTATGCGGTTCCTATGGGATGGCTGGCCAACTATCTTATTTCTTTTGCCAGGTATAAAACAGGGATATGGAAAAGTACAGGGAGAGGATAAAGGCCTATGGAACCAAGGATAAAAAAAGAACTGGAGTATTTTGACATAGGGCAGATCCACCGCTCGGGGCAGTGTTTCCGAATGGAAGAACTGGGAGAGGAACGGTTTGCCGTAGTGGCGGCAGACAAATATCTGGAGATCCGGCAGCAGGGAAAGGCCTGTGAATTTTATTGTTCTTCGGAGGATCTGGAAAATTTCTGGAAGTCCTATTTTGATCTGGAAACAGATTATGGAAGTTTCATAAGACAGATTGACGAGGAGGATAGATATCTTACAGAAGCGGCCGATCTCGGACAGGGGATCCGGATCCTGCGTCAGGACCTGTGGGAGATGATCGTATCCTTTCTCATCTCCCAGCAGAACAATATTCCCCGGATACGGAGATGTATCTCCAACATCTGTGAAAGATATGGAGAAAGACGCCAGGGCAGCGGGAAAAGAGTTTACTATACTTTTCCCGGGCCGGCGGCTTTGGCAGCGGCCAGTGAGGAAGAACTGCGGGACTGCAATCTGGGATATCGGAGCAGATATGTGAAGAAAACAGCCCAGATGATCCTGGATGGACAGGTTTCCCTGGAGGAGGTACAGAAAATGGAATATCCCCAGGCAAGGGAAGAACTGCAAAAGCTTTACGGAGTGGGTGCGAAAGTGGCAGACTGTATCTGTCTCTTTGCCCTTCATCAGATGGAAGCCTTCCCTGTAGACACCCATATCCGCCAGGCTCTGGAAAAGCACTATCCCCAGGGATTTCCCTTTGAGAGATATAAAGGCTGCAGCGGGGTTATGCAGCAGTACATATTTTACAGAGAACTTTTGCAGTAAAATAAAAAAACAGGCCATGGAAGAAGTCAGAAATGCTTGCGTTGGGGTGTTTGCCTTCATCTAAGAAATAAATCTGGTCTGTTCCGTAGGAAAGTACGGTTAAGATTTGACTTTCGGGATTTTGATCCGGCAATTAGGGAAGCAGATATGTAGGGAAAGAAGCTGTTGATCGCAGCTTCTTTTTTTGTATGCTTCTGCGTAAAATGATAAAAAGGCCGGAAGGTGCCAAAATGAAGGTATTGATCTTTCTTTCTCAGATCAGCATTCCCTTGGTTATCTTTTATATTGTGGCTTATGGTCTGGTAAATAAATGTAAAGTGTATGAGGAGTTTGTGAAAGGAGCAAAGGACGGGCTGAAAACCGTAGTGGGGATCCTTCCTACTCTGATCGGGCTGATGGTGGCGGTGGGGGTCCTCAGGGCTTCCGGATTTCTGGATCTGATCGGAGAGAGTCTTGGAAAGATCACAGAATATGCAGGCTTTCCGGGAGAGCTGGTGCCTCTTACGATTGTCCGGATGTTTTCCTCCAGTGCGGCTACAGGACTGGTCCTGGATATTTTTAAGGAGTTTGGCACAGACTCCAGAGTGGGACTGATCGCCTCTATTATGATGTCCTGTACGGAAACTATTTTTTATACAGTATCCGTATACTTTATCGCGGCTAAGGTAAACAAGACCAGGTATACTATAGCTGGGGCTCTTTTGGCCACTTTTGGAGGGATAGCCGCCAGCGTGGTTTTGGCAGGGATGATGATTGGGTGATAGAGATAAGAAAAAGAAGAACCTGGAAATTTTCTCATGGATCTCATTTGCCGGCGCTGGCCTTTTGCCGCAGGCCAGAAAGAATTGAGAAAAAAACTCAGAAGTGCTAAGATAAAAAATGATAGAAAGAATGTTCCGGCATCTGGACAGGGGATTGCCTGTAAGTCTGCCGGAACGGTGACGGTGAGCGAGTGTATGGTACACCCCAAAACCGATGGTTCCCATGCCTATCATCTGGATACTTCTATCCTGAATTCCCTGGCGGCCGCTACTTATACGGCAGACGCTATCCGCCGTCACGGAGCCATTCCCAGCCTGGAACTGTCCCATTCCGGCATGTACGCAGGAACTTATATGACAGATAAGAACCGGCAGCATTCCATGAACCAGTGGGGACCCTCTGACACAGTAAGGCCTGACGGCGTTCCGGTAAAAGCCCTTACAAAAGAACTGATCCAGGAGATCGTGGAGGCCTATGGCAAAACAGCGGCTCTGGCAAAAAGGGCGGGATTTGAAATGCTGATGATCCATGGAGGCCACGGCTGGCTGATCAATCAGTTCCTCTCTCCTTATTTTAATAAGCGTACAGATGAATACGGAGGCAGTCTGGAGAACCGGTGCCGGTTTGCTATAGAGGTGCTGAAGTCTGTGCGCCAGGCAGTGGGAGACAAATTTCCTATCGAGTTCCGGATGAGCGGATCCGAGCTTTTTGAGGGAGGATATGATCTGGCAGGCGGCGTGGAGATCGCAAAGCAGATCGAGCCTTACATAGATCTTCTCCATGTGTCTGCAGGAACTTACCAGAGAGGTTTCGGAGACACTCATCCTTCTATGTTTAAAGAACATGGATGTAATGTTTACCTGGCGGCGGAGATCAAGAAACATGTATCTGTGCCGGTGGCTACTATCGGAGCGCTGAACAGCCCGGAGCAGATGGAGAAGATCATCGCTGAGGGACAGGCGGATATCGTGTATATGGCAAGAGCCCTTCTGGCTGACCCCTATCTTCCAAGAAAAGTAACGGAAAACCGGGAGCAGGAGATCGTACACTGTCTGCGCTGCTTTACCTGCATGGCGGAAAGAGCGGCTACTTCTACAAGAAGATGTACGGTGAACCCGCTGATCGGCCGGGAGCTGGACGGTGTGGAGATACAGCCTGCGCCGGTGAAGAAAAAAGTGCTTGTGGCAGGAGGTGGACCGGGAGGCCTTTACGCAGCCTGGACAGCGGCCAGAAGGGGACATAAGGTAATCCTCTGTGAGAAAGAAAATGCTCTGGGAGGAATTTTAAAAAGTGAACAGGCCATCCCTTTCAAAAAAGAGATGTATGATCTGGCTCAGACCTATGCTCTTTTTGCCAGGGAAGCCGGCGTAGAGATCCGTCTGAATACAGAGGTGACCAGAGAGTATGCGCAAAAAGAAGGAGCGGACGCTCTGATCATTGCCGTGGGATCCAGACCGCTTGTGCCGCCGATTCCCGGCCTTGACGGAGAGAATGTAGTGATCGTCAACAACTACTATCTGGAGAAAGATAAGGTTACAGATAAGGTGGTGGTATTCGGCGGCGGTCTGGCGGGCTGTGAGTGCGCCGTTCATCTGGGAATGGAAGGAAAAGAAGTCCATCTGGTAGAGATGCGGGATCAGCTGGCCCCTGACGCCAATGTAAGGCACCGTCCTCTTCTTATGGCAGAGATTGATAAATATGTAACCGTTCATACAGGTTATAAAGGCAAACAGGTGACAGATCAGGGGATCCTCTGCGAGGATAAAGAAGGGAAGGAATATCTTGTTCCCGGTACTACGGTGGTCTGCGCTCTGGGCCAGCGGTCCAGGACAGACATGGTGGAAGAACTAAGAGACGCGGCGCCTTATGTGGCTGTGACCGGAGACGCGGCAAAAGTATCTACCATCACCAACGCAGTATACTGGGGATATCACGCGGCTTTGGATATATAGAAAACCATAAGATCTTTCCGGTATAAAAAGCAACAGGCCGCACCGGGAACGGGGCCGCCGTATGAAACATTCCGGATGTGTGTTTCATACGGCAGCCCTTTTTTGCTATACAAGAAAATCGGATTCTGCTATAATGAAGTATATGTGCTGTGTGAAAATTATTGACATAAAAACTCTATAATGGTAATATGGTAGCACGTTAAAGTGAAGGGGACAGAAAAATGAGATATTATGACAAAATAACACCGGACGGAACCAGGGATCTCCTTTTCGGAGAGTGTGACCAGCGTTCTCAGGTGACAAAAACATTAAAGGATTTATTTGTATCCCAGGGCTATCGGCGTGTAATGACACCGGCCCTGGAGTTTTATGATGTTTTTGGTAAGGCGGCCCAATACCTGCCAAAAGAATCTATGTATAAGCTGACAGATGCCAAGGGAAGACTGATGGTGCTGTGCCCGGACTGTACAGCCCCTGTGGCCAGATTGACGGCTACGCGGCTGAAGGGTCTGCCAAAGCCATTAAGATTATACTATAACCATAATATATATCGGGGATTCCCTGAGAGAAAGAGCAAAAGCGTAGAGATCAATCAGGTAGGCATCGAATTGATCGGGGGTTCTCCTCTCAGAGGCGATCTGGAGGTAGTAGAACTGGCTGCCAGAAGCCTTGATAAAGTCAGTGAAGGAAAATACCGTCTGGAGCTTTGTCATATCGGCTATTTTAAGGCTATCATGGACAGCCTGGATGCAGATGACGATACAAAAGAGGAGATCCGGCAGTTAGTAGAGCAGAAGAATTATGCGGCGCTGTCTGATACCCTTGGAAAAGCCAAAGATAATAAGGCGGCAAGAGCTTTAAGAAAGCTGCCCAGACTTTTCGGGGGAGCAGAAGTCTTTCAGGAGGCATATGAACTTTTTGATGAAAACGGGGCTAAAGAAAGTCTGGATTATTTAAAACAGATTTATGAATATCTCCAGGCCCTGGGTCTTGGGGATAAAGTCCTTATTGATCTGGGTCTGGTAAATCTGGCGGAATACTATACAGGGATTATTTTCCGGGGATATTTCCGCGGACTTGGAGAACAGGTACTCTCAGGAGGAAGATATGATAAACTGCTGGGGCAGTTTGGGGAAGACCACTGCGCCATTGGTTTCGGTTTCAACGTAGATCTTGCCAGTCAGGGAAAAGAGCCGGTACCGGAACCTGTGCCGAAGATACTGGTGTTCACGCAGGATCTGAAATATATCCCAGCCAGCGTCAAGTACCGCAAGGAGCTGGGAGAAAAAGGCATTATGACAGAGAACAGCGTTTTTGATACTCTGGAGGAAACTCTGGAATATGCCGGAAAAAGAGGAATCCTCCGTGTCCATCTGGTAGGGGAGAAGATCGAAGAATATCAGGTGGAGAAAGGAATCGGGGAAAATGAGACCAATTAGGATTGCGCTGACAAAAGGACGTCTAGAGGATAAAACTGTAGAGATGCTGGAGCGTCTCGGATACGATTGCACAAATGTAAGGGAAAAAGGAAGAAAGCTGATCATGCCTATAGGGGACGGGTCTTTGGAGATCGTTCTCGCAAAGGCTGCAGATGTAGTAACCTATGTGGAGACTGGCGTCTGTGATATGGGAGTAGTAGGAAAAGATACCATTATGGAAAAAGGGGGTACCTTTTACGAAGTGGCGGATCTGGGATTCGGCAAATGCCGTTTTGCCCTGGCCGCTTTAAAGGGTACAGACATTTTCCAGGGATACCGCACCAGGACTATCGCCAGCAAATATATGAACGTGGCGAAAAGCTTTTTTGAAGGGAAAAATATGGACGTGGATCTGGTAAAGATCGAGGGGTCTGTGGAACTGGCGCCTGTGCTGGGACTGGCAGATGCTATCGTAGATATCGTGGAGACAGGAACTACATTGAAAGAAAACGGCCTGGAGGTCATTGAAGATATTTGCCAGGTAAGCGCCAGATTGATCGTAAATATTGCCAGTATGAAGCTGAGAAAAAGAGAGATCGAGGAACTGATCAGCAAAGTAGAGAAAGATGTGAAAGAGAGGAGAGGATAATATGAGCTATACATTGCCTGAAAAGCTGAAAAATCTTCCGAAATATGATCCGGTAACAGAAATTTACCGTGTACGGCTGGATGCCAATGAGAGTTTTCTGGAGATGCCGGAAGAGATCAAAAAAGAGATCCTAGAGGCTGTCTCCCACGTGGAATTTAACCGTTACCCGGACCCGAATTCTACTAAGTTATGTGAAAAATTCGGGAAACTCTTTCATGTAAAACCGGAGCTGCTTACAGCGGGAAATGGCTCTGATGAGTTGATCTCTATTATTGTTCCAAATTTCCTGGGAGAGGGAGATACTATGCTGACTATACTTCCCGATTTCAGTATGTATACCTTTTATACCCGTATGGTGGGGGCAAGGACAGAGGCGCTGAACAAAGATGAAAATATGGAAGTGACTGCGGAAGACGTGATCGAAAAGGCAGCCCAGGTCAATGCCAGGCTTCTGGTGTTTTCCAATCCCTGCAACCCTACGGCAGTGACTATGGGGCGCGAGGATATCCTGAAAATTGTGGGAGCAGTAGATGCTATGGTAGTGGTAGATGAGGCCTATATGGAATTCTCGGAGGGATCTGTGCTGGACGAGATCGAGAATTACGATAATCTGATCGTTCTAAAGACCTGTTCCAAGGCCTTTGGGATGGCGGCTATCCGCCTGGGATTTGCCGCTGCCAATGCCCGGATCACAAATATCCTGAAGACTCTGAAAGCCCCTTACAATGTAAATTCCATGACCCAGGCAGTTGGCTGTGTGATCCTGGGACATAAAGAGTATCTGGAGAAATGTGCCGCCCAGATAAAAGAAGTTACCAGGGAATTCTATCAGGATATGAAAGCTCTGGCAGAAAGGAAAAAAGATATCCAGAGACTGTATCCTACAGAAACAAACTTTCTGTATGTAAAAACGGAACGGAGCGATGAAATTTTTGAAGCACTGAAAAAAGAAGGGATCTCCATTCGGAATATGAACGGCTATCTGCGGATATCTGCCGGTTCCAAAGCTGAAAACCGGGAGCTTGTCCAGGTTTTAGACAGGCTGCTCCAGTAGAGAAGAAGGGAGGAAGGCGCTGTGAGAGTAGGAAAGGCAGAGAGAAATACCAGGGAAACGCAGATTTCCCTGAACTGGGATCTGGACGGAGAAGGCAGATATAATGGAACCTGCGGCGTAGGATTTTTTGATCATATGCTCCAAGCCCTGTGTGTCCATGGAGGCTTTGATATTGATCTTACCATGAAGGGAGATCTGGAAGTGGATTGCCATCACAGTATCGAGGATCTGGGGATCGTTCTGGGGATGGCCTTAAAGGAAGCGCTGCGGGATAAAGGCGGTATAAGAAGGTACGGGAGTTTCTATATCCCTATGGATGAGGCGCTGGGATTCTGTGCACTGGATGTCAGCGGGAGAGCCTTCCTGGTCTTTGACGCAAGCTTTGAGAATCCTTCTGTGGGCGCTCTTGACTGTTGTATGGTGAAAGAATTTTTCCGGGCCCTGGCTTTTCAGGCGGGGATTACTCTTCACCTGAAAGTTCTCTACGGAGAAAATGACCATCATAAAATCGAAGCTATATTTAAGGCCTTTGCCCACGCTCTCAGGGAAGCGGTGACGGAGACGGACAAAGGTGTGCTTTCTTCAAAGGGAGTGTTATGATGATAGGAATTATAGATTACGGAGCCGGGAACCTGTTCAGCGTAAAAAACGCACTGGACTACCTGGGAGTGGAGAACTGTGTCACTGGGGAAAAAGAGGAGATCGAAAGGGCAGACAGTCTGATCCTTCCCGGGGTGGGCGCTTTTCCTGATGCTATGGATATGTTGGAAAAAAAAGGTCTTACAGAAGTGATCTGCCGGGAAGCCTTAAAAAAACCTCTTCTGGGTATCTGTCTGGGCATGCAGCTTCTTTTTGAGAAAAGCTGCGAGTTTAAAGAAACAAAAGGTCTGGGGCTGATCCCGGGACAGGTGATCCAGATCGACAGCAAGGGGCTGAAGATCCCTCATATGGGATGGAATGATCTTCAGGTGCTGAATCCCTGTGCGATGGCGGAGGATATGGAGAAAGATCCGTACGTGTATTTCGTCCATTCTTTCCGGGCGGATACAGAAGATGAAAATATATCCTGTTACACGGTTTACGGAGAGAGGATTCCTGCTCTGGTCCATCGGGGAATGGTCTATGGCGCGCAGTTCCACCCGGAAAAAAGCGGTAAGACAGGGTTGAAAATGTTAGAAAATTTTGCAAGGCTGGTGAGAGTATGATAGTATTACCTGCAATTGATATTAAAGATAAGACCTGTGTCCGTCTGTTTAAAGGAGATTACGGCACAGCCCAGAAGGTAGCGGAAGATCCTTTTGAGACAGCCCGGAAATTTGCCCTGGAAGGGGCAAAATGGGTACATATGGTAGATTTAAACGGAGCCAAAGACGCCTATCCTGTAAACCGGGATATTTTTTTGAGGATTGCCAGAGAGACCGGCCTGAATACAGAGCTGGGCGGAGGAATCCGGGATATGAAAACCATCGAAGATTATCTGAAGGAAGGAATTTCCAGAATCATTCTGGGATCCGCGGCAGTAAAAAATCCGGCTCTGGTGGCGGAAGCGGTGAAAGAATTCGGCGACAGGATCGCTGTGGGAATTGATGCCAGAGACGGGATGGTGGCCACGGAAGGCTGGATGGAAACCAGCGCGGTATGTTACCTGGAGCTGGCGATGGCCATGGAGCAGATGGGAGTAAAGACACTGATCTACACCGATATTTCCAGGGACGGTACCCTTACCGGGGTGAATCTGGAGCATCTGGAACAGCTCAATGATGCGGTGTCCTGCCGTATTATTGCCAGCGGCGGGGTAAGATCGATAGAAGATATAGAAAACTGCGCGAAACTGGGACTGTATGGCTGTATCTGCGGAAAGTCTATTTATTCCGGCGCCATTAACCTGAAAGAAGCCATTGAGAAGGCAGGTGAATCCTGATGCTGGCTAAAAGGATCATTCCCTGTCTGGACGTCAGGGATGGAAAAGTAGTAAAAGGCGTGAACTTCGTAGGTATCAGAGAAGTGGGAGATCCAGTAGAGTGCGCCATCGAATATGACAGACAGGGGGCAGACGAGATCTGCTTTCTGGATATTACGGCTACCCATGAAGGAAGAAAGACCATGACTGATGTGGTGAGAAAAACTGCCAGGCATGTGTTTGTTCCTCTAACTGTAGGAGGAGGAATCCGCACAGTGGAGGATTTCCGGGAAATCCTCCGGGCGGGAGCTGACAAGGTTTCTGTAAATTCTGCGGCAGTAAAGAACCCTCAGCTGATCGCTGACGCGGCAAAGATCTTTGGAAGCCAGTGCGTAGTAGTGGCTATTGACGCCAGACGATCTCAGAATGGGGATTTCCATGTGGTAGTCCATGGAGGAAGGAAAGATACCGGTCTGGATGCTCTGGAATGGGCAAAAAGATGTCAGGAGCTGGGAGCAGGAGAGATCCTGCTGACTTCTATGGATACAGACGGATGCCGGGACGGCTTCGACCTGGAACTTACCCAGTCAGTCTGCGACCGGGTTTCTATCCCTGTGATCGCCAGCGGCGGCTGCGGAAAGCTGGAACATTTCTCGGAAGTTTTTGAAAAAACAGGAGCGGATGCGGCTCTGGCAGCCTCACTTTTCCATTTCCGGGAACTGACCGTTGGACAGGTGAAAGAGCATTTAAGAGAAAAAAATATACCTGTGAGAAGGAATTAGAAATGATAGATATTGAAAATTATTTTAAGAAAAGCGATCTTCTGCCTGCGATCGTTCAGGAGAAAGATACAGGAGAAGTTCTGATGCTGGCCTATATGAACCGGGAAAGCCTGAAAAAAACATTTGAAACCGGATATACCTGGTTTTACAGCCGTTCAAGGCAGGAACTGTGGAACAAAGGGGCCACATCCGGTCATGTGCAGAAAGTGGTTGACATAAAAGGAGACTGTGATGAAGACACCCTTTTGATCACAGTGATCCAGACTGGAGCTGCCTGCCATACAGGAGCTCATAGCTGCTTTTTCAGAGAATTATGGGAGGAAGAAAAGAAATGATGGATGTTATGGAAGGACTGTATCAGGTAGTCCAGGAAAGAAAAGGAGAGAAAAGAGAAGGATCCTATACCTGCTATCTTTTTGAGCAGGGATTGGATAAGATCCTGAAAAAATGCGGGGAAGAGTGCAGCGAAGTGATCATTGCGGCAAAAAACGGGAAGAATGAAGATACAGCCAATGAGATCTGCGATCTGATCTATCATCTGCTTGTTATGATGGTAGAATCAGGGATTTCTCTGGAAGAGGTGGAGGAGATCCTGGCCCAGAGACGGCAGAAGATCGGAAATCTGAAGAAGTTTCATGTAAGTGACCATAATACCTGAAATATCTTCGGGCTTTTCCAGTGAAAAAATTGTTAAAAATTTATCCTGTGAAAATTCTGCCGGATATGGTAAACTAATCCTGTAGAAAAATGTTATATTTAGAAACGCAGGTAAAAAAATGAGAAAAATTGACAGCAGATGTATACTTAAAATTTTATTGATCGTGCTGAAGGTGATTCTTGCGGTTCCCCTGGCGGCAGCCTTTATCCTGATCCGCTGCATACAGTATTTTCTGAAAATTTCAGGGACAGTGGTTTCTTTTGTATGTATGTTGTCTTCCGTGGTAATCGCGCTGGCGGCTTTGATGGAAGTGGTTCTTCAGGTCCAGGGAAATGGTCCCGGTGTTGCCGCTATAGTCCTGACGATCTGTATATCCGGCGCCCTTATCTATGTCCCGGTTGCCGGCGTGGGTCTGGTCATGGTGGTCCTGGAAGCTGCCTGCAGCTGGATATGGCGTTTCTATATGGGAAGCTCCAAGAACTGGAAAGGCTTTTATAAGAGACCGGATTTTCAATGGTCGGCCTTTGACAGCGGATATAGAGGAAAGGATGCAGAGGAGACAGAACCAGGAAGCCATTATTTTAAAGGGCTGAAAACAGTGGAAGAACTGGAGAAACGATATTCAGCTCTTCTGAGGATCTACCATCCGGATGATGAGCAGGAGCAAGATGAGGTTACCAGAGGTATTGTAGAGGAATATCAGTATCTGAAGAATAAATTTGAAGAAAATAGGGAAGAGACAGAACCGGAAAGGGATGTGGATTAATAAAAATCACTATCGTTTTCCGGTTCTGTCTTTTTACATATTAAAAATTAAAAAATCCATTATTCCCTGATATCATTTAAATTCAGTCCCTTTGGCTTCTCCATATGGATCATCGTAACAGAATAGATATCGTTTAAGCGGCCCTGCTCCATGGCAGAGAGGATATCTTCATGTTCTTTGACAGTTTCTTCCATACGTCCTTCATGAGACAGAGAAAGTATGGCCAGCCGCTGAATACGGTAGAGAAAACTCTGGAAGAGATCGCACAGGGTCTGGTTTTTCGAATACTGGACAATCTCCAGGTGAAAGGCATTGTCAACGGAAACAAATTTTTTGACTGATCTGGCTGTGGAGAGGAGCTCTCTTTGCTGAGCCAGGTTTTCCCGGAGCCGCTGAAAGAGGAACTTTGCCCGTTTGCCCGTATATTCCTTGGTGATGAGATATGTACAATAGCCTTCAATAGCAGAGCGGATCTGGAAAGTCTCCTGGATATCCTGGCGGTTCATCTGATGGAGGCAGAAGCCTTTGCTGGGAATGATATCCAGAAAGTGTTCCTGAGAAAGGCGGTGGATGGCATCTCGCATAGGCGTCCGTGAAATTCCCATTTCTTTTGCCACTCTGGTCTCTGAATAGATCTGATCATAAGAGAAAAAGTCTTGATAGATCAAATCTTTTAAATGCTCATAAGCCTGTTGCTGCAGGGATTTGGCCATTTCCATAAAATTCTCCTTATTTCTGATAATAAAATATTCTATCGCAAAGACACAGGCAGGTCAATGTTCTATCCTGCGGAAAATAGGAAATAACTCTGGAAAAGTAAAATGAAAAAGATATTGACCGGTATACCGGTATGCTGGTATGATGAGGGTATCAATCAAAAAAAGTCAGGAGGTAAAGAAAGTGGTAAAAACAGGATTTATTGGTTTGGGGATCATGGGAAAACCTATGGCAGAAAATCTGCTGAAAGCAGGAGTAGAATTATGGGTAAATGATTTAAACCAAAGTGTTATGGAGAAATTGGAAAAATCAGGAGCCAGAAAAGCCGGGTTAAAAGAAATCGGAGAAAATTGTCCGGTTATTTTTACGATACTGCCAAACGGGAAGATTGTACAGGACGTACTCTTTGGCAAAGGCGGCGTGGGGGAAAATCTGAAGGAGGGAACCATCATATGTGATATGAGTTCAGTAACGCCGGAAGAGTCGAAGGTATGCGGAAAGAAGTTAAAAGCGCTAAAGGCGGGATTCGTAGATGCCCCGGTAAGCGGAGGAGAACCTAAAGCCATAGACGGAACATTGGCATTTATGGCCGGCGGAAGCCAGGAAGACTTTGACAGATTAAGGGAATACTTTGATATCATGGGAGCGTCAGCCTGCCGGATCGGTGATGTAGGAAGCGGAAGCGTGGCAAAACTTGCAAACCAGATCATTGTAAATCTTAATATTGCCGCGGTCTCTGAAGCCTTTGTGCTGGCTGCCAAAGCGGGAGCAGATCCGGAAAAAGTATTCCAGGCGATCAGAGGAGGTCTGGCAGGCAGCGCAGTCCTTGAGGCTAAAGCTCCGATGATACTTCAACGGAACTTCCGGCCGGGGGGAAAGATTTCCATAAATCATAAAGACATAAAAAATGTTATGGCTGCGGCTCATGAAATTGATGTGCCCCTGCCTTTTACAAGCCAGCTGTTCGAAGTTATGCAGGCGCTGAAAGTGGGAGGACATATGAATGAAGATCACTGTGGAATCGTCAAGTATTTTGAAAGTCTGGCAAATGTAACTGTAAAAAGCGGCATATGTGGAGGAAAGAAAGAAGATGGACCAGAACCAGATAATCGATGATAAAATCCTGAAGGAATACCTTTCTGTAGATAACGAATATGTGGAAAAACTTTTTAGAAAAGAATTGGAACAGGACAACAGAAAAATCATTGTCCTAGATGATGACCCTACAGGTGTACAGACAGTTCATGATATATCCGTATATACGGAGTGGTCAGAGGAATATGTCAAAAAGGGCTTTGAAGAAGACAGAAAAATGTTTTATATCCTGACGAACTCAAGGGGACTGACCAAAGACAAGACTTTTCAGGTACACCGGGAGATTGCTCATAATATTGTAAAAACAGCAAAAGAAAAGAACAGGCAGTATCTGATCATCAGCAGAAGTGATTCTACACTGAGAGGCCATTATCCTCTGGAAACAGAAACATTGAGAGAAGTAATAGAAAAAGAGGAACAGGTTAAAATAGACGGGGAGATCCTGTGTCCCTTTTTTAAAGAAGGGGGCCGCTATACCATTCAGGACATCCATTATGTGAAATATGGAGAAAAGCTTGTCCCTGCCGCACAGACAGAATTCGCTAAAGATGCTACATTTTCATACCATTCTTCGGATCTGAAGGAATATATTGAGGAGAAAACAGCGGGTAAATATAAAGCCCGGGAAGTGGTTTCTATTACTCTGGAAGAATTAAGGGGACTGGAACTTGAAAAAATCCAGGAAAAACTTATGGGAGCCAGGGATTTTTCAAAGATCGTCGTTAATGCAGTGGATAATGTGGACATTAAGGTATTGTGTATTGCATTATACAGAGCCATGAAAAAAGGAAAACATTATCTGTTCCGCACGGCGGCAGCTTTTGTAAAAGAAGCAGGAGGAATTATGGAGAGACCGCTGCTGAGCCGGGAGGAACTGATAAAGAAAGATAATCCTGCAGGAGGGCTGGTAGTAGTAGGTTCCCATACGGAAAAAACCACAAAACAGCTAAACAGCCTGCTGAAAATGGCGGATATGGCGCCAGTGGCCTTTAACTCCGATCTTGTGATGGAGGAACAGGCCTTTGTAGAGGAAGTGATACGTACAAGAAAGAAAATGGAAGAAATCCTTTTGTCTGGAAAGACGGCTGTGGTGTATACCAGAAGACAGATGCTTACTGTTGAAAATGATTCTCGGGAGAAGGCGCTGCTCCGTTCAGTAAAGATCTCCGAAGCGGTACAGTCTTTAGTTGGCGAGATGTCTGTTGAGCCATCGTTTATTATAGCAAAAGGCGGGATCACCTCCAGCGATATCGGAACAAAGGCTTTAAAGGTAAAATGTGCCGAAGTCCTTGGACAGATATGCCCGGGAATTCCTGTATGGAGGATAAAAGAGGAAAGTAAATTTCCGGGTATGCCATACATTATTTTCCCCGGAAATGTGGGAGATGATAACACGCTGAGAGAGGCTGTGAAAATTCTGACTGGAAATGTGTAGAACAGATAGGCAGAAAGGTGGAAATCTGTATTTTTACAGGTTTCCGCCTTTTTTTGTAAAAGGTAAAATGGAAATAGTGCAAAATGCATAAAAATAAACGGATAAAATAAGAAGAAATAACGAAAATATAATAATGTATTGACTTTTGAAAATATTATAAGTATTATTATCACATAAGAAAACTGTTTAAGAAAATATTTTCCTAATCAGAGTAGATGAATACGAAATGCGCAGAAGTATATTGAAGGGAAGGAGAACAATGGAAGAAAAAAGAGCAGAATGGGAAAATTTCACAAGTTCTAAAGTAGACAATGGAAGCTTTGACAACGCGGAGATCATCCGAAGACTGGAAAAGCCATGCGGAAAAGTAGACGTGGTACTGGACACAGATACTTATAATGAAATCGATGACCAGTTTGCGCTGGCTTATCTGATAAAATCGGATGAAAAGCTTTCTCTGAAAGCAATTTATGCGGCTCCTTTTTTTAACTCGAAATCTTCCGGTCCGGAAGACGGAATGGAAAAGAGCTATGATGAGATTTTCAATGTTTTATCATTGATGGAAAGAGATGATTTGAAGAAAAATGTGTTTAAGGGATCTCCCAGATATCTGCCTTCGGAAAAAGAAGCAGTGGACTCAGAAGCTGCCAGAGATCTGGCATCCAGAGCAATGCAGTACAGCAAAGAAAAACCGCTTTATGTGATCGCTATAGGAGCCATAACTAATGTGGCTTCGGCATTGCTGCTGAATCCTGCCATTAAGGAAAGGATTGTGTTGATCTGGCTGGGAGGAAACGCCTATTTTTGGCCTCACAATAAAGAGTTTAATCTATATCAGGATGTAGCAGGGGCAAGAGTAGTATTTGGCTGTGGAGTCCCGCTGGTTCAGCTGCCATGTATGGGCGTGGTATCAGCTTTTACAACTAGTGGGCCGGAGCTGGAGTTCCATCTGCGGGGGAAAAATAAACTCTGTGACTATCTCATCGATGTGACTACCAAAGAAGCCATGGAATGCTATGGAGGCAGTACCTGGACCAGACCGATCTGGGATGTAACGGCAGTAGCCTGGCTGCTGGACGGAGATTTTATGTATGACTGTTTCAAACACAGCCCCATACCGGAATATGATGATAAATATGCATTTGACGATAACCGGCATTTTATCAAGTACGTGTATCATATTAACAGAGACAACTTATTTGCAGACTTGTTTAAAAAACTAACAAAGTAGAAAAGATAAAATGTGAAAGGAGAAAATATATGAAATACAGAAAATTACTGGCATTATTTTTGGCAGGTGCTACGACACTGACTTTGGGACTGACAGGCTGTGGCGGAAATTCAAAGGGTTCTGATGGGGGAGAAAGCACGGGTTCAGGAAAAGGAGATACCGTTACAATTAAATGGCTGTCCCAGGGAACAGGTGCAGGATCGTGGGAAGAAATTACGCAGCCTATACTGGAGGCATACGAAGAGGCTACCGGAACTCATGTAGATGCGGAATTTTATTCTTTTGACGATCTGTTTCAGGTAATTGAAACCAGGTCAGCAGCCGGAGATTCAGATTTTGATGTAATGAGCGTAGATGTTACTTATGTAGCAAAATATGGTTCCAGCGGTTACTTAGAGCCTTTAGATCAGTATTTTACAGATGAAGACAAGGCAAAATGGGATGATGCTTCTTATCAGGCCGGTGTGTGGGACGATACGATGTATGCGGCGCCTATGAATACTTCTACTCAGGAATTATATTATAATAAAACTTTATTAGATGAGGCGGGGATTACTCTTCCGGAAAATGATGAAAACAATCGTCTGACCTATGAGGAAGTAGCGGATCTTGCCAGACAGGCGCTGGATGTACTGGATCCAGATGGCAGCAAAGGCTTGATTGGATTTGATTTCCAGCAGGTAAGCCGGGTATATCAGATGAATATGCTTCCGAACTCTTTAGGTGGAGCTAATATCGGAGAAGATGGCTACAGTCTGGACGGTGTTATCAATACAGAACCATGGATCGAAGCCATGACCTGGTATCAGGATCTGGTAAATGACGGTATTGCTTCCAGAGGATATGATGCAGACCAGCTTGGAGATCAATTCTATGCCGGAAATATGATTTTCATGATAGGAGGAACCTGGACTCCTACTGGTATGACTTGTGATGACGAGATTGGTGTTACTTATGCGCCTTGCTTTGAAGGACATGAAGATCAGGTAGCTACTGCTACAGGAAGCTGGTACTTTGGTATTAACTCCAATTCCAAAAATAAAGATGTGGCTGCTGATTTTATCAAATACTTTACTTTAGGAGAAGGAAGCGATATGTGGCTGGATATCAACGGTGATGTTCCCAGTCGTATTGACAAACAAGAAGAAATTGCCAACGATCCGGAAGCCAGCCAGGATATGAAGATAGCAGCTTATGAAGCAGCAAATACGGCTGTGCCTCGTGCAGTGACTCCTGTATTTGGAGAATATTCTACAGCCCTTGATCAGGCATGGGAAGATGTGAGAAATGGTGCGGATGTGGAAGAAACAATAAATAATGCTATACAGCAGTATGATTCGGCAACTGCATCTTACCAGAAATAAGTAAAAGGACCCGATGCAGGTATGCCCACTTGGATCGTTAACCACAGAAAAATATTCAGACTGTATAGTTGGACAGCGGCGGCACAGATAAGCTCTGCCGCCGCTGCCTTTAGCTTTTTAAAATTAAAAGGAGAAAAATATGGGCGGTATCTATATAAAAAATAAATGGCTCCCGTATCTGCTGATTTTACCTACCGTGGTATTGATATGTATATTTAAGATTTATCCGATCTTTGAGAGTGTTATTCAAGGATTTTTGGGTGCAGCAGGCGGGTTTACCTTTAATAATTATAAGGTAT
>ERZ1090879.729-NODE-729-length-19541-cov-68.666478_pt1 | contig 19541 bp, 15 predicted proteins | sample MGYA00478472_ERZ1090879 | MGnify/ENA primary metagenome ERZ1090879 (study PRJEB33644, sample SAMEA5815723) | chicken gut metagenome | biome: Chicken; feature: Gastrointestinal Tract; material: Caecum | place: Ireland | collected 2019-01-01 | study: A study of the... | reverse complement strand
TTCTGCAAAACAGAGTGTTTACACTCAAGAATGATATTACAAAAGCGGGAAAGAAATATCTTATTGAACACTTCTCCCTCCCGGTAAAGGAATACGACATTATAAAGGGTTACCGAGCCGATGACTCCTACTTTGCCTATGCCGAAAACTTTTTAAATAACATAATTTCTGCGCAAAGACTTTCTGAGGCACTTAGGCTGGGAAACTTGGGCGAACAGGTTGTTTTAATGTCGCAAAAGTCATTTGGACAGTTAAAGTTCTTAGGATATGAAATTGCCGACGCTGCCACATACTATCCCCTGCGAAGGGCACGAAATGAACAGGCGCGTATGGAATTTTTAAGCAACAGACAGGGAACGCCCACGCCCGACGATCTGTACCTGAACGACATTATCCGCGGAGGTATTGAGTCTGATGATCCACGCTTACAATGAACAATTCGTTGCCATTATTCAACCAAAGGTAGCAGCAATGTTTGAACTTGCCGTTTTGGAAGAACATATCGACATAGACGTCTTTGCAAAAAAACTTATTTCTTCACCTGTGTGTCATGCGCTTGAAAATGCAGATCCCGTATATGCATTGGGAAAATCAGCAAACGAACTTCTTGCGCTTATATTGGGTAACGAACCCTTAAATATTGAAACAAGCAGCTATGCCTCACCTGAGTATTGGGTAGGCTGGGTTTTAGCGTATGCACAGTGGTATTTCAATAAACCCTACGCCGCAATAATAGCCTCTATTCCTTGCAGTCAACTTTTAGACAATTATTTCCCCTACCACGAAATGGATATCACGCAGAGCATGGAGCTGATTGCAAGGCATCTCAAACCCGTATGCCCGCTGAAAGAAATTCGGCAACAACGCGGAATCAGTCAGTCACAGCTTGCCAACCTTTCAAATGTTCCGTTGCGCACGATTAAGGCATATGAACAGGGTACTGTTGATATCGCCAAAGCGCAGGCAGAAACATTGTATGCGCTTGCGCAGACACTAAATTGCTCGATAGAAGATTTGATTAAATAAGTTGCCGCAAATCTCTTCGCTAAAACGCCACAAATCAGTACACCGCCCGCATTGAGCAATGCTCCAAACGGGCGGTGTTATTATAAAAATATATTCATACAACCATTTACCATTATCTGCAATTTATAGATAACTACAAGTTGCAATGCTTAAGAGTGGGCCAGTATTTACGACTACTAATTTTTCACCAAACTCATCTCTGCCCGTAATATCTATTTAAATCTAAAACAATCTCTTTAGCTCATGAAATGTTATAATTTCAAAGTTTACCTGTTTTATGTCTGCATGAAATACTTTATTTGTAACCATATAATTTTTAATCGCGTATTTTTCGGCATCGCAAATGCCAAACGCTTTTAGAATAAAAGATAAATGGTCTTTAAGATACTCAATCCTCCTAGCAAACTTCTCATCTTTTTTGTTAGAGATAAAGAAAGAATATTGGTGATTATAATATTCTCTTAATGACCCTACCATATTTAAAAATTTACACTCCAAATTCCATACGACTTTATTCGTTGTATCAATAGCAAAAACATCATAATCACCTAAATTTGTCGGATGACCTGATTTTTTATCTAATTTGTGCAGTTGTAAATTTCTTCTAACCATATAGCCTTGATCTTTCATAAAAGTTTCAAGATCTATCTCCATGCATTTTTCGCATTCAGATTTCCTTTTTTCAAGAAACTTTTTTAAATTTTCTAAGCCATATTCATACGGCAGATAAAAATTTATTATACCATACTCCCACATTGTCCTTAGCTCATATATAACAGTAGGAGAGAAAATTAAGTATTCACCATCTCTTATTACTGGACGAACTATAAATTGGTTATCCCTACCTTCTCGTTGCCAAACGGGGATAAAATCTTCTTTCTTTCCGTTAACGGTTTTAATTTGCAGTTCATCAATGACTAAAAAATTTAGAGCTTTGTACACTTCCTCTACTTTATCATCTGAAAAATTGTTTTCCTCCGTTAACCAGTCTTTTATATCCTCCTTTATATCTTCCTCAGATAAACTAAACACATCAGCAACTTTTTCAGTTTTAAATGTAAAATTAAATTCTTTACTTAAATAATCTAATATATTAAAGAATTTATCGAGCTTTATGCCTGTATCCAAATAAAAGCAATCTGCTGCCTGCTTAAGCATATCTTTATCGTCCTGTAAATTAGGACGATAATCACAGTTATCATATGTCCTTCTATGTCTTTCTTTACTCAATCTTTGCTGCTCTTCCGATACAATCGTCGAAACTCTAAAATCATCTTCAATTTCAATCTTAACTTCAGCTAAATTGTAATGAGCATTATCGGAACCATCCTGCAATACCATTAACCAATGTGAATAAGCAAGCAAATATTTCATTTCTTCTAGTGTGACTACTTTATTACCATTGTGACTAATAGCTAAGTTGGTTTCTATTAGATATAGAAGATCACGGATATTATCTTTATTCCGCTCTCTTATGTCAATTATGTTTTTACCTGTTACCTCCTTAGCCATGTCACTAACGTTATCATCATTATTCACAGAATATCGTTTATAATTTAAATTTTTGTTATGAATATTGTAAGCTAACTCAGACAAAAGCAACTCATGCAAATCATATTTATTATATTCTGACACTATATTTTCAAAACGTGGAATTATCAATTGTTGCAACGTTCTAATTACATCTGTTGCTTCCTGTGCAGAATATATTCTGCTCTCTATATTAACTTTTTTACAATCAATAGCTATTAATTTTCTGACTTTTGCATAATATTCATCATTTATAATTATTCCGCTATTATTTAGTGAATAATAATATTTTAATTCAAATTGTAAAGCCGCAATATCTTTTTTGTCTGTTCTATGTGAATAGATAGTTCGCTTTAAATTGTTAAAATCAATATAATGCGTTTCGGCCATACACGACAGCAATTCGACAACACATTTACACTCCAAAGATTTATCTTTAACTGAAAGCAACTCATTCATGAGTTGGGCTTCATTTACAGCATATCTTATAAATAAAATACCATCATTAATAGTATAGTCGCTATAAATATATTGTCTGTTTTGTCGCAGAAATCCCGTATTATCAACTGTTTCAGCATATTCCATAGGCATATACATTATACGCACGCCATTAAAATCATATAAACCACACTCAATCAAAGCATTTTCAAATATTACAAAATTGCGACAATTTATATCCTCTATCAATCTTATAACTTCATGTCTTTCATCATATTTTTCATTAATATCTTCAAACGCAAAATTGAAAGTAAAAAATAAATAGGAATTTGCAACCTTTCTATAATACCCAGCAAAGCCAAATACTGCAATATTAGTTAAAGTTTTAAAATATCCATTATCATCATCCACAACACTCCAACAAAACGGATTGTTAAATAGTTTCTCGCAATGGGCAAATGGATACCATTTATTTAAATCTAAATAGTCTTCAAAAATATCCCATTCAACCATATACGGATCCGTAACTAGTATTGTTGCGTTTAACGCTCCGGGAAGCAATTCCTTATGTTGTTTTTTCCAGGCTTCAAATAACGCTGACATTCCACCGAATAAAGGCTGTTCCCAATGAGACTTTCTAAATGATTGCATAAAATCACATATATCACTACCCGATTTAGCCCTATACAAGATTGTTATCAAATCATACAAGTACAGAGATGTTAAACTATTCGCATTTGATTTGACAACATTTTCGAGAATAATTTTATTATCGTAAACTATTATGCATACCTCATCACACAGTGAATAATCCCACAAACGACATTTACCCTCGCCACTAAATTCTACCAATTTTAATTGCTGCTTAGATACAATATCGTCAATGGTTTTTATGAGACTATCAATATCCTTATTTTTTAATCTATTTTCATTTATGAAAAGAAGCGTCTTATCTCTATCACGCAAAAGATAGTCGAATAAAACATCATCAACTATCTTATGTTTTTCTGAATCAGAAACAACTCCTACTTGAATGAGCAAATTAGTGGATTCGGGTTTTAAATCAAAATTGCTATACAATGTTTGATACAAAATATAATCAGCAATCTGACTCTGTTTTTCTTTTGAAATATCAATACCGCGATACAAAATATGAAAAGCATCAATTAAAATGCTAGGATTAAATAGTGGATATAATTTTTCTCTATATAAAATAAAATGAGTTTCGTCAATTTTTTCTCTCTCAACGTTTGATAAAAAATACAGTTCAGAATCTACTTCTAAATTGCGAATTATATACCAGTATTTACATGCATTAAAAAAGGCTTCAGTCGGTTTATGTAATGTAAATAGATCTTTAGGTCCTTCGTATAAATTTGTGCCTTCCAAATGCTGCACCATATTTTTTACATACAGTAAAACGCACTTCATCTGATCTACTATACCTAATGATTTTGAGAGAACATATAAACTCTGCATAAAGGGAAATACAAAGCCATGACACGTTCCCAAAAACACAGGAAAAAACTCGTCATCAAATGATATCTTAACATCTCCAAAATCCGGCGTAACTTCATCATCATATAAAGAATTTAATTTAGGTTCCAAGGTTTCAAAAAAACCACAAAATTCACCATATGACTCGATAGGCTTAGTGCCGTCTCTATTGCATGTTTTTAAAGCATAATTAAGTGAAAGATAAAATTCCAAATGAGCTCTATTATATCGCCATGCATTAATGCAAAAAATAGCTCTACACAGATCAAAATAATTATATTCAGAAAAACTAATCGCAAGCTCGTCTGATAGATTAACATCATATAAATTATCGTCACGGCAAAAAGTATTTTGTGAATCAGTTATATTCATATGACTTCCCTCGATTATTATTAATAATGCACTTCTACTTTCAAATCACTCCACTGGTTTTGGCGGAGAAGTTCTTTGCGCTTTTTGCGGAAAACTAAGGCATCTCTGTACTTAACTACGAAATTTAAACTTTTTTCTTCCATTATACCATCTTTACTGTCAAAAGACAAGTACCATTCAAAATGCGTTTCATTGACAACCTGTATTTTGGAGACAAATATGCCGACAAGCTCTTCTATATGTTCTCCGCCGGCATTTATCATCGCGCGTAGTCTTTCTTTTGCTTCCGCATCAGTTATCTGACAGGCTTTCGGCGACGATTGTTTATCATACTCAAGCAAAAACTGCTCTGTCTGTTGTTTTTCTTCCTCGAACTTTTTACGCGTGTCGAGATACTCTTCTTTATTGAGTTCGCCATTTACACGCATTTCGATAAGCCGGCTTATCTTGCCAGATATTGCCTTGATTTCCGCCTGATAGCGGATTCTCATCTGCTTTGCCTCGTCCGCGCTCACTTTGCCGCTTTCCATAAACCTTTTTACCGCTATACCGAAAAGCTTTTCATCCTTCAAAATTTTTCTGAAAATCATTTCCGCCATCAGCTCCAATTTCCAGCCACATAACGAATGGATATTACAATAGCCCACACTACCTTCCGAAATCTTATTCGCCCCTTTGTTGAGTTGGCTGTAGCACCTATAACCGACGGGTCTGATTCCGTCCCTTCTTACACGCCATTTATTCCTCCTCATGGAAGAGCCGCATGCGCAACACAGTTTACGAGTCCAGACATCCTGTACCTGGTTGACACCCTTCTTTTCAGAAACCAGCTTGCCGTCCTTTTCTACCACTCGCACCCGAGTCCGGCTTTCCCGTATCTGACGGCAATGCTCCCACTGTTCCTCCGAAATTATCGGTTCAAAATTTCCCTGAACATACATATAGGTACTTTCGTCGTGATTAATAATCGTCTTCTGGTCAAGGTAGTTGTTCCTGCATGACTTTTTATATCCCATCACGCCCTTATAAATGGTGTTCTTAAGGCAACGCTGGATTTTGGTAACATCCCAGTCTACCGTACCGCTGGCACACTTGCGCCCTGCACGTATCAACTCATCGCGGATAGCCTGCATACCCAGCCCGGACTCATACAAATTATAAATCATTCTGACAGTTTCAGCCTGTTCCTCATTGATTACATATGTACTACCCACTCTGTCATATCCTAATATGTTTCCATTGCCGTAAAGAACGCCGTTTGCGCGACTGATTTCCTGCCCCGCTTTAACTCTTTCCGACATCTTTCTGCTCTCTTCCTGGGCAACCATTGCCCTGATTGTAAGATTCATTTCACCTTCATTTTCCATAGTCCAAATTCCCTCCTGAACAAAAAATACTTCCTCATTATAATTCTTCAACCGCCTTGTCATATCAAGACAATCGATTGTGTTTCTTGCAAAACGTGATACTTCGCGGGTAACTATCAAATCAAATTTACCCGCAACGGCATCTGCTATCATCCGCATAAACTCAGGTCGTTTATTTGCCTGCGTACCGGTAATGCCTTCATCCACATACCTCTCAATTATATCCCATTCCGGAAAGGAGCGGACAAGTTCATCGTACCACTGCATCTGATATTTGAGAGCGTTGACCTGCTCTTCGTGCTCGGTAGATACTCTGCCATAAAATGCAACCTTTCTGCGCCGCCTCCCCTGCTTGTTTTCAATAAAATTTTTCACTTGAAATACCTCCTTTGATTTAAAACATACTTTATCAAAGAAGACATTTCCACTCAACCAAACACGTTACATACCTTGCCGCTCTCATACTGCGACGAGACAATAATACCATACTTTTTAACGCTTTTCAATAGCAGTAAAAACACATTTTTCAGTATCAAGCGATGCGAGGCATGTAATTTAGTCCATTAAAATATCTGCATTAAATACGCGTATCTTAATCAAAATTATAGAAAAAAGGCTGTTCCCTTTCGAAAACAGCCTTTTTATCTGTTTATGAAATTTTACTTATTGCGTGGCATTTTTATGTTTGCCTGCGTTAATATATGTGGTTGCGGGAGCGATCTACAAAACCAGGCAAAACACCACGTCTTTAAAAAAACCACGGTAAGAATATACAACCCCCTGTTCCATTAATAATTGACGTCACTAGCTTCTTCTATCGCTTGCTTTACCGACCAGTAATCATACTCAGTTACAATTACAAAATCTATAAGTGTAATTTTGCAATTAATTCCTATATTTTTTAAAGCATTTTCGACCTTACCTAATTCTTTAAAAATTGCCTCAAGTGCAAGTAAATCCGCTTTAGAAGGAGAAGCTCTATAAATAAATGGGTGATTATGCATTACATAAATGCCAACTGAGCTTGCGCCTGTATGTTTAATTAGATTAATAATTTTAGCGTCAATATCATCTAGATTTATCCCAGGGCTGCTAAATTGATCACCCGCTTTATCAAAGATAATCTTCGGTTGTTTATTAAACACCGCAATGATTACAAACTGTTCATTTTCTTTATGCCTAATAATATCCAACCATGTCCTAATATCTAATTCAGAATCATTTATTTTAATTACTTCCTTATGCTTTGTACCATCGCTATTGAAATACTGTTGTTTAAGTTCTTCAAATTGCTCATCAACGTTTTTTGATAAATCCTTACCGCACAAAAACTCGGCAGTCGCATGTATTTTTTCTTTATTTACTTCAAAATAATCTTTCGAATCCATATTAATCCTCCACCACTCCACTCTTAACTCATGCATGTAATTGAGTCAAAATGCGGTAACATATTTTTAAGAAAATTCTTATATAGGTATTATGTGGAACATATTGGATGTTTTTGAGTTGATACAAAAACTTATTCGACAAACAAGCAGTAAAAAGTACTGCCTCATTACCGTTCGATATTAATACAAAAATTTAATTAAGAAAATGCATTTTGAATAATCATGATTGACTTTAACAACGCCACCTCTTGTCGCTCATCCAATCTTAACGCTCCTGTCTCCCACAGCTTTGCTTTCAAAAATGAATTTGCTAAAATAATTATTTTTTGCATTTCACAAAAACTTTTATCTCTTCTATGAATATCCCCGGTAAGTTCAAAGTTTGAGCCATAACAAGAAGGACACACATTTACAGCAACACAAGTTTGGCATTTCGGATCCATATTTTCTATCTTAAATGAATCCGTAAATACAATTTCTTTTGTATTCAACACTTTATCGCCTATTGCCAAATATAAAAAATACTGACAGGGATGAGCTTCACCATTCGTGTCGTATACTTTCAAGCGGGTTCCTGCACCACAATATTTCTGAGCATACCCATTTATAGGTAGCGCGACATTTTCGATATGATAGTCCATAAGAGAACAAGGTTTAATTTCTGGATGAGAAACATAAAAATCAATTAACTTGTTTAATTCTCTTTTTAAAACGTCATAATTTGATTTATCGTCCCAATTTATCCCGCAAGCAAGGGTGCATGCAATATGATAAAAGCCTAGATTATGGCAATAGATAACTCCGTCTGCAAGCGAATTAAGCGTTGCTTGAGACACGGTCATTTTCAACCCAACACCATTATTTAATTCTTTTGCAAAAAAGTGAGTATCTATCTTATCATATGAGTTCGACCTATTAGTATCTTGCATTTCTTTTGTTCCGTCAAAACTCAAGGATACGGTAAAAATATCTCTGTTCTCACGCAACCAGTTTTTTATTTCGTTCGACATAATAGTCCCATTTGTACTAGCTGAAAATCTAAAATCTTTTTTGAATTTTTTACCTTTGAAATATTCAACTAGTTTTTTAATTGTTTCAAAAACTAAAAAAGGCTCGCCACCAAAAAAGTCGAAAGCAACGACTTCAAAATCATCGTCTGACGACAGCTCATTTTCAATAATCGTTTTTGCAAGAGAAAAGTCCATCATTTTTGATGATTTAAAATGTTCATAACAATATGTACATTGCAGATTACAATTCTCTGTCATAATGAGCGAAATATATTTTGTCCTACGCATTTTACTACTACCTTTCTTTACGAGTTCGTAAACAATAAAAGGGTATACTATAGCGCATACCCTTTTACTTTTACCATTTAATGTTAGGCATTAGTTATCCTTTCCACTATGGTAGGCACAGCACCCACAAGGCTCTACATATGTGCCGCAACTACCGGAACACGAACAATCTCCTGATTTGAAAACAAGGTCATGTACATTCTTTTCAACAATCTTGAGCCTATCAATGATACTGTTTTTAAGTGCGACAGAAATAGCGAACATAGCTTCACCTCTTTTTTTAATTATAGCACTAATCGGTATAATTGTCAATACATTTTCTAGATTTTATCCACATTAATTTCTTTGCGTGAAAATTTCGTACATGAAAATCGATGTTGCATTCGCAACATTAAACGATGTAGCATCGCCAACCATAGGAATTTTAACCGTTTTATCGCAAATATCCAACAAAAACTTACTTAATCCTTTTGCCTCGTTACCGACTAATAATACGACGGGTTGCTTAAAGTCGAATTTTCTTATATCGACTTCTCCAAGTTCCGTTGTAGCCACGATAGCTAGGTTCGGATACTTATTTTTTAAATTTGCAAAATAATCGCTTATCCTATCATTATTTTCAATTCGCTGTGTTGGTATGCTAAAAAAAGACCCCATTGAAGCGCTAAGCACTTCAGGATCGTAAATATCAACAGAATGCCCGGTAATGATAATGCCATCACATCCAAATGCATCCGCCGATCTCATAATGGTACCCAAATTTCCTTTTTTCGAAGGTCTATCTAACAAAACTATAAAAGGATTCTTGGATGGTTGAACACGCATTTGCTTCATATACAAAATGGCCATTATCTCAGAACCATCGGAACGTTCACTTATTTCTTCTAATAAGTTATCAGACAGACAGTAAACGGCTTCAGATTCAATGGTTTGTATTATATTTGCAGCCCAGGATGATAACTTATGGCTTGTAATAATCCAGTTTTTCACTTTCCAACCATGCTTTATAGCCAGTTTGATGTTGTGAACGCCTTCAACAAAAAATTCACCATATTCCGTTCGCTTATATCTATTTGTTTTTAAAACGATAATATGCTGAAAGATATTATTTTTTTTCCCGACTTTAATAATGTTTGGTTTCATTCCTAATAAACCCCATATAGTAGTTTGCATGATACATTTTTATTATAGCATACATTATGTGTTTTATCAAGAAGATATGAACCATAAAGGACCATAAAAGGATAATACACGGAAACTAATCCTACTTTGCGTTATAGATTTCCACATACTTCCTGACGATATGCTCGATGGCACCTTCGGGCATTTTCTCGATGAGGGCAAGATTTTCGTTAAGATACATGGCGGGAGCGAATGCAAACCCGCCCTTGGCGATGTTCAGCCCCCTTATTTTGCTGGCGAAATCGTAAAGCCCGCCGAAGAGATAGGAATGGATCTGCTGCAAGCCCTTTACCGTACCCACTTCAATGTCGTTTATCAGGCCGCTTTCAAACAGCTCGTATGCCTTCTGCTTGCTTTTTTCGTCGATGGAAGTGCCCATCCCCTTCAGCCACTTGTCGAATACGAGCGACTTTTTACTCGGGATGACGGCGATGACGGCATTGACTCCCTCTTCGTCCACGACGTCGGTCAGATACTGTTTGCCGTCCTTTGCCGTTAATTTCAGTTGTCGACAAATTGTCGACAACTGCGGATTACGGCGTTTGATCGCATTCCAATAAGAACGGGGGTTTTTGCTTTTTGTGAGCGCTTCGGCGATGTCGGCAGCGCAAAACCACCATTTGGAAGTTTGCTCCTCCCAAACGGCGCGCACGGGAATATCTTCAAAAAAACGAATCGAAGTCTTTACCATTGCTTTACAACCGCCATTTACCGCTATTGCATATCGATATTATACCATATTCCCTTGCTTGAATCAAGCGCCCGCAGTCATGTTGCTTACATAGCCATAAAACCCTAATTTTTTGTTCTGCTTTTGACGTTCAGAACCATTTCGCTTGTTATATGCTCTATTTGCAAAAAAAACGCAAATTTCACTGTTAGCTTATTGATTTTTTGGATATAATATGGTAGAATAAGCTTGGATATAGCAAATAGGAGGAATTATTGCTATGCTCGTAAATTTTCGATTCAAAAATTGCAGATCGTTTCATCGTGAGAATAATTTAAGCCTGGAAGCCGTAAAAGACAATGAATTACAAGAACTCAACACGTTCCATGTTCAAAACGAAATTCTCCTCAATGACGAAAACGAGTTGCTAAAATCCGTTTTGATTTTTGGCAGCAATGCTTCGGGGAAAACGAACGTCATCAAAGCACTTGCCTACATGAAAAATGTTTTGATCTTGTCGGCTTCTCAGTTTCCCATTGCTGCTTCCAACGAACACTTTGCGTTCATCGAAGGGGCTGCCGATGATGAAAGTCTATATGAAGTTGAGCTCATTCAAAATGAAGCTTACTACAAGTATGGCTTCACGATCTTACACGGCAAGATCACCGGAGAATGGCTCTACCGCAGAAAAAAACGACTCACCCCCATTTTTGTGCGTAGTTCAGAAGAGATCGAAATCAATGGATTACCCAAACAAGCCACGAAGCTCATCAATATTGCTCCACACACTCTGTTCCTGTCTGTCGGAAACAATTTCCACTTAGAGATTGCACCATATCTGTCCGATGTGATGACTTGGTTTAACAATCTCCTTATCGTCTTTGGAAATTCCGCCAACAGTTTGGATATCTACACGCTCAATAACGGTCGCTATAAAGATGCAGCTGTCAAAATATTAAAATTAGCCGATATCGGCATCACTGATTTCCGTGTCATCAAAGACAAAGTTGCAAAAATATCCGACATTAACGACGTCCTCCGTTTTAACTCCCAACTCCAAATCGATCCGACAAACATGGGACAACTAAAAAAGGAAGATAACGACCTCTATAATATCGATATCGAAACATATTTCAGTACATTTGACAATGATGGCAATGCTAAAAAGCAGAAGAGCATCCGTCTGTTTAAAAATAGAGGTTTCAATTCAGAAGGAACAGAACGCCTGCTCTTTTATTTAGGGTGGATCCTTGCAGCCCTCGACCAAGGGCGTGTGATTTTCATCGATGAAATCGACGCAAAGCTTCACTTCCTTGTCACGGATTATATCATCAAACTCTTTAACTCGATCGATAACAATCCAAAGAGTGCTCAGCTTATCTGTACAGCTCACAACATCATGCTTATGGATGAAGACCTTCGTCGCGATCAAATTTGCTTTACAAGTAAAAACCGATATGGAGAAAGCACTCTCTCCTCTCTCTCGGATTATAAAAATGTTCGTAAAACCGACCTGTTCAGCAAACGCTATCTTGCAGGTTTTTATACAAAACTTCCCGATATGTCGGCCGACGAGGTGTAAATATGGCAAGGCGACAAAATTATCGCAACGAACGTGATAAATTCTATATCATAACAAACGGAGAAGCTACAGAAGATAATTATTTTCGTCTGCTAAAGGCATACAGAAGCATTTACGATGTTGAAATCGAATTTCAAAATCACGATCCACTCGCCCTGGTCAACTATGCAAGAAAATATACACAAGATGCCAATCAGGTATGGTGCGTGTTCGATGTTGACAACTCGCACAAAGAAAACAAGCTGATACCCGCGCTAACTCAAGCTGAAAAATTCGGGATCAAGATTGCATATTCAAATGTTGCATTTGAGGTATGGCTGATTTCTCATTTCCAAAAATGTGCCAGCCCGTTGAACACAAAGGATCACCAAAAAATCCTCAACGAGTACCTTGCAAAAAAGGGATTTAAAGGAAGCTATGAAAAATCTGATAAAGAAATGCTTAAACGATATTTTATCCCATTTTATACACAGGCAATCTGTAATGCAAAAGTAGTTTATCAGACCTATATCAAGGAACATACTGCGCAATATGGCCCCACGTCCCGTTACTGTATATGGGATTGGAACTCCAGCACTACTGTATTCAAATTAGTTGAAGCATTAAATCTTCAAAAGAAATAAATCTTTTCTCGGCCTTAATATCCCTATGTATGAGCCCGGGCAATACTCTTTGATTACCTTTGTCAGGCAATCGAAAAGCGCCGCAGCATGACGTTTCAAATCACAAAGCAAAACAGAGCAAGCCGATCGGCTTGCTCTGTTTTTAAGCATGCATATGTACCACAACATCAAACCACTGATTCCTTCGCAGCATCTCCCCTCGCATAGCCCTATAATCATGCGCTTCGTCAAAACCAATCGTAAACGTACAGATCTCTTGAAATTGGCTTCTATCGAAATTGAAATGAGGAACAAGATTTAAATACCAATCAAACTCTCTTGCATGACGCGGGATCACCTTTTCGACAAACGCTTCCACAAGCCCTCTTTTTACTTTCGGCTCGATAAAGCTGAGCTCCTTTTGCAGCAGTTCATAAATTTGCTTCGGAGATAACAATCCCTCTCCCTTTTCCGTCTGTACGGACATTTCCCGTTTTATTCTGGCCAACTCCTCCTCAAACCTTACTATATTAGACGCTGCTTTTCCTTTATAGTTCAGATACTCGTCTTTATCGATCTCTCCTTCCATCCGCATATTGATGAGATTATCCAATTTTGCTTTTTCCTTTTCGATTTGTGCCGATAGCCCTTTTATGAGCGTCTCGTAATCTTTTTCGCCTTTTCCTGCATTCTCCCGATAGACAGAATGCACCATGCACTCAAAGTCGGACGGATCCAATGCCAGCCTTTTAAAGATATAGTATGCCATCATATCCATCTTCCAATCGGCTATCGCTCCCATATCGCAATATCGATCCGCATCGAGCCCCACCTGAACACGCGATTTTTTGCTTCCATTGTTTAACACGTTATAACACTTATAGCCATATGTAAGTCCCGTCTTATTTCTATGCCATTTATCCTTTCTGAATCGGCAGCCACAGCGGCAGACAAGTTTTTTAGCCCATAAATCATCACTTGTCCTATCGCCTGTAATGATCGGTCTGCCATCCTTGACCCCGCGGACCTTCCGTTTGCTTTCTCTCAATTCCTTACAGCGATACCAAACCTCTTCCGAGATAATCGGCTCAAAATCGCCCTTTATGTATAGGTGCGTACTCTCATCGTGATTTCTAATGATTTTTTGATCCAGATAATTGTTACGATAAGACTTCAAATAACACTTGTATCCCATATACGTCGCGTTATGCAGCACTCTTGAAATTTTAGAACATTCCCAGCGCACTAATCCATACGAATCTTTTCGTTGCAATCTCGTAAGTTCCTTGACGATCCTCGTAAATCCGTAGCCCTTCAGATACAAGTCATAGATCATTCGAACGGTTTCTGCCTGCTCTGGATTGATCACATAGGTATCGCCGACACGATCATATCCGAGAATATTGCCGTTACCGTATAGTACGCCCTTATCACGGCTGATCTTCTGTCCGGCTCTTACACGTTCGGAAGTCTTTCTGCTCTCCTCTTGTGCCAGCGTTGCCATGAGAGAAAGCCTTAACTCTCCATCACCATCCATCGTCCAAATATTATCGTTGACGAAATAGACCTCAACACCGATATTTTTCAGCTCACGGGTCACGACAAGCGTATCGACCGTATTCCTCGCAAAACGGCAGACTTCACGCGTCACGATAAGATCAAACTTATGCTCACGGGCATCGGCGAGCATCTGCATAAACGCAGGGCGCTTTTTCGCCTGTGTCCCGGTGATCCCCTCATCGATATATTTATGGATGACCTTCCAATTCGGATGATACTTCGTTTGATCGTCATACCATTGCATCTGATTGGCAAGAGCACTTAACTGCGCTTCATGCTCAGACGAGACTCGTCCATAATAAACCACCGTCCGAATACGGTTCCGATCTTCTAAAGAAATATTAGTGGGAAAAACCACTCTGTTATTTGTGTTTTCGAAAATTCTATTCGTCATCGCTGTACCTTACGAATATATTTTTCCTTTGCCCTTAAAACGTTTTCAAGAACGGAGTCATGAAACTCTTTATCCCTACACATTGCTTCAAGCAAAAGAATCGCAACATACTCCTTATCCATCTCCACGCTCATCATCTCCTTACTATTTAATAATGGAAAGACGAAGCGCGGCGGCATAAGTCCGTTACGCTCCATCTTCCCGATGTCGTTTTCTTCCTTATGCCGTTCGGCATGGTATTTTATTGTCTTGATAAAAGCCAGAGCGCAAGGGCCGTAGTCCTTGCGCTCTCAAACTTATTCTTGATTTTGTTCTCCCTTCGGGCCGTAGTGATCGAGCAGGGCTTGATACCCTGCAACGATCAGCTCCACCTTAGTTATCCTGTTCTTTTTGAGAAAGGCACAGATCTCGTCGTGCAGCTCCCTCGGCAGCCGCGTATTGTATTGCTTTGTCGCCTGCTCCCGTTCCTCTTTATTCCGCGCCTCATAATTTCGGCGCGCGCGGCGGATCGGCGTATCTTCTTTCTTTGCCATAGTACCCTCTCATTCCGTAATCGCACAGATCATTGCTCCGATGCAGTTCATGATAAACGCCCCGACAGCGACAACGCCTATGAACAACGCTTTCAGAAGCCCTTTCCCAAATTTCAAAACAGCATTCATATCACACCTCCCGTCAATTCGCATACACAAGCTCGGAAAGGATTTCTTCCTCAATCAACTTTTGTATCTCTGTCTGCCTGCGGTAATCCTCCATGAAGTTGCCCGTACGTTTGTAACGTTCGTCTATGGAGAGCTTCGCATACATGGTTACATACAGCTCGTCCGCCTGACGGTCAATGCCGTACAGGTATTCTGGAAGGTCGGCAATCGTCCAGTCGATGCCCCTTTCTTCCAAATACTGCCGCTTCAGCGTTCCGTACTTACCGTAGGTGTGCTCGACAGGCTTGACTGCTTGCCGATAGACTTTGATCTCCTCTTCGGTCAGCCCCTCTCCCCTATCCGCTTTTGCAACAATCTCCTGTGCGTTCATGACTGTGCCTCCTTTCTGTGTGTACTCCTATTATATCGTGCTATCACGATATTGTCAAGGGTTCCGTGTAATTTTCCCGAAAAAAATTGCTCGCTCAATTTACGAGGTAAGTTCTACTTTTAGGAAGTAAATGCTACCTCGGCGTAAAAGATGACATTAAAAATAAATCAGGTAGAAGTAAGTAGCGGAAAAAATATTGCATTTAGTCTTTTTTGTGATACAATCTAAGTATCAAGGCATTACAAACAGAGGTCGAGGCACCATTTTTCAATTTGTAACGGTAACTTCCACCTCTGAAAGAGCTATTTAAGTTCCGTTTCGTATGCCGAGCTAAATGTTATTTCTTAAAGAGTTTTGGTGTTAAATTGATTTCTGTCGCAGGAATTTCGCTAATACCTAATTTTAAAGGAATATCATTTCCATAGAAGAGGCTGAAGACAGAATAAGGGCTCTGGTCGTTCAGCCTTTTTCTTTTGTAGGAATTGATATGGCTCATCATAAGATTTATATCTTCCTGAGACAGGGAATCAAACGGTACGCCTTTGGGACTTACCCTGCGTATAAATTCATGGTTTACTTCTATATTGCCTTTCTGGTCGGATCTGTTCTGGTTGCAGTAAAATACGTATGTGCGGCGTTCTCCGTTTTCATCGAACTCAATTTTAGTGGGGTCGGAAAATTCGCAGCCGTTGTCTGTAAGAATTACAGGGAACAGCCTCATAAACGTTTCTCTGCCGAGAGCGTGATATATATCGTTAAATATATCCGTTACGGACTTGGCTGTATTAGCCTCTCGCAGATATGCTAACATAAAGCCAGTTGAAACAAAATATATGGTAAGCAATACGGCGCCTGTCCTGCTGCCTTTTACGGAGTCCATTTGAACAACAGACGGATAATCGTTCTGTATAAGAAATTCCAAATAGTCGTCGTATGTACGATTTATGCGGCAAGCTCTGTCCACCTTGAATTGTTGCGGCTTTTTTCTCAATCTGTAACGCACTTTGCGAGGTAAATCTATATTTTTAACGTCAAGAACACCGTTATCTATGTAGGCATAGATGGTTTTCTCGTTAAGCATTATTTCATCTCTGTACGTTGCGCAGATATGATGTATGGAGTGCCCTTGATTGACCAGCGGTTGCACAATACCGTTTAATCTTGCAGCTTCCTCTTCGCTGATAAGAAATCCCTTGCGGCTTTCGGAGAGCAGTTTGTAATACTCATCTTGTGCGTCTGCCGCTATGTAATATTTCTTTGTCAGGTGGCAACCGCGCTTATCTTGGCAAGCGTTGCAACAATACGGAGGTAAAAGAAGTCTGGGACATTCATAGTAAACGAAGTCTTTGCAATAGTCTATACATTTACCGCATACACAGCAACGCCCGCAGAACGGCTTATCCGTAGGGCACGCGTTAAATTTAATACACTTGCCGGCATTGGCGCATGGGTTATACTTTTGCCCTCCGGTGCCGGATTTCTTTATGGTAAGATGCTTGCGTACTTCTTTGGAAACCGTACACTTATCCTTTCCGAGCAATATAGCTATCTCATAAAATTTTAGCCCTTTATCCAATCCTGATTGAATATTTATCCTGTCTTTTAATGTTAAGTGTTTTTTAGTTGCCATAGTTTCTTTCTCCGCAATGGCATACGAAACACTTTCATTATCTCATTCTCTACGCATTTAGACCTACTAATTTCTACATGCATATTTGTAAATCTAATTTCTACTTGACCTGGTAGAACTTAACTTTTCAATTGAGCAAAATTTTTTTACGTCACCAAAGCGGCAATTCCTCGAATCAGATACGGGCAGGCAACGAGTATTGCAAAGATTACGACAAGCCCTACAAAGTAGTTCACGATCATCTTTCTCGCTTTCTCTTTGTCCTCGTTCTTATGCGCGATTGCAAAAAACACGCCCATCACGATGCTCCAAATGGCAGCGGTCGCAAGGAATACCCATATCATATACGGGCGGTATTGCTCAAACAGATCTTCCACATACGACGTTACCTCGTCATACTGATCGCCAAGCTCCTGCGTATAGGAATCGCCGCATATCGTACAGGTATATACTCTTGTCGTCTTGCCGTTTTCGGAAGTCGAATCGGTAATCGCATAGCTATGCCCCGGTGCAGCAATGACTTCCGTATATTCGTCGCCGCACTTGTCACAGACATATCTGCGTTCTCCGTCCTCCGTACAGGTAGCCGCCTTTACAATAAAGTTGGAATAATTATGCCCCGTAGGATACGCACCGTTTTCTTCGGTGTGTTCGTACCCGCAAACCTGACAGGTATAAACTGTCATGCCGAACTCAGTACAAGTCGCTTCCTTTGTTACCATAATATAGTTATGACCGAGCGGCTGACTTTGATTATCCGTATAGCTATCTCCGCACCTGCTGCAAGTATGTTTTGTATAACCGCCTTCTTCGCAAGTTGCCGACACCGTTTCCGTCACATACACATGACCGAGCGGCTCTGTCTGACTGCCCTGATAGCTTACCCCGCATCGGGTACAGGTATAGACTGTTCCCCCGCGTTCGGTACACGTTGCCGGAACGGTTTCCTCAACATAGTTATGCCCGATTGCCGCCGTTTCGTTGTCGCGGTAGCTATCCCCGCATCTCGTGCAAGTATAGATCGTGTAGCCACGTTCCGTACAGGTCGCTTCCACGATAGACGCGACATAGCTATGCCCCGTTGCTCCCGTCGGGTTGTCCGTATAGCTCACGCCGCACCGCGTACATTTATAGGTCGTGTACCCATCTTCCGTACAGGACGAATCTTCCGTTGTCGCTGTGTAACTGTGTCCGAGCGGCTGCGTTTCGTTGTCCGTGTAGTTATATCCGCACTTCGTGCAGGTGTATGTCGTATAGCCTGCGCTTGTGCAAGTCGGATCGGTAACACTTGCGGAAAAGCTATGTCCCGTAGGAGCAGTTTGATTTCCCGTATAACTGTCTCCGCACCTCTCACAAGTATATGTCGTATATCCGCCGCTCGTACAGGAACCGGAGGTCGTCGATGCCTTATAACTGTGTCCGAGAGCCTGCGTCGCATCGGCGGTATAACTGTCATTGCAAACTGAACAGGTATAGACGGTATAGCCTCCCGCCGTACAAGTCGGCAATATAACTTTCGGAACATAAGTATGCCCATCCGCACACGGATCGGAAACAGTAATTGTATAGGTCGAAGTATTCCCCGCTTTGTCCGTAGCCCGAAAATAGAATAGTCCTTGCTCCTCTGTGGGCTGAATGTATGTTCCCGACGTGTACGTTTTCCATACCGAGGACGACGGCGTCCTGTATTCGAGCTTATTCACACCGCTGCCGCTGTCCGTTGCAGAAAAGCGGAATTTCTCTTTCGTTGAACCGCCCGATGCGATCGTGTTCCCGTTCTCCAATGAAAACGTACCGGACGGTGCTACCGTATCGAGATAGGCATAATAAGTCAATGACTTATTCCCGAACTTGTCGGTAGCATAAAAGCGATATAATCCGTTCGCAGAAGATGACGAGATCGTCTTACTTGTCGAAGTTGTGGACGAATACGAGCCGCTGTTCGGTGCCATCCAATACAGTTTATCAACGCC
>ERZ1090879.728-NODE-728-length-19563-cov-52.016916_pt1 | contig 19563 bp, 12 predicted proteins | sample MGYA00478472_ERZ1090879 | MGnify/ENA primary metagenome ERZ1090879 (study PRJEB33644, sample SAMEA5815723) | chicken gut metagenome | biome: Chicken; feature: Gastrointestinal Tract; material: Caecum | place: Ireland | collected 2019-01-01 | study: A study of the... | reverse complement strand
GCAAGTTTTATTTACGATTGGCAATACGGCTTCCTTTGTAGGTTTACAATACTGTAACACATTTTTATGGACACTATAACATTAGAAACTTTTAATTTATCTTCGAATAAAAAATAAGATATTGATTAACTAAAACGAATAATATTTATATGTCGGGTCATCGATTTTAGCTATTTCATTACATGTTAATAGCAAGATTGAGACTTATCATAATTATGTTAGTTGACAAATTTTACATTAAGTAGTATCATAAAAATATTCAGGCGGTAAATATAAATGATTATATTGAGTAAAAGTTTACATGATTATTTGAAAGCGGCTGCCATAAAAGATGGCAAACGAGTTTTATTATTCCCGCAGATAAGACATAGTCAACGCACAAAAAAGCACCGATTTACAGTGCTTTTTTGTGCGTCAATAAAGCGTATTTACGAAGTCGAACGTTTCGTTTGATATTTATCGGATCAGAGAGCAATATGAAATACTATTTGCAAGATATCGACACAGGGATTATATTAAGAATTTGATCTTTTCAAATGGTAATCATTATACCGGGACATAAAGATGTCGGCATAAACTGCGTTATCAAATGTCTGACGATTTAAGAGTCGACTCTCTTACAATGAGTTTTGCGGACACGGAAATGCGCCTTGTCGGCATTTCGGGGAAAGATATGCGCTGTATCAGAGTCTGTACAGTCGCTTTACCGAGGAATTTTTTGTCTACGGCGTATGACGTCAGTTTCGGCACGAGCGAGTAGGCTTCGGGCACGTTGTCAAATCCTACGACCAACGCGTCGTCGGGGACAGATATTGAAAGCGTAGCCAGGGCGTTGCAAACGGTCCTTGCTACGAAATCGTTGCAACATACAAAACATTCGGGGCGGTATTTCAGCTTGAGTATCTCCGTTTTCAGATTCTCGGCGTTGCCGTAATCGAAAGAGTCGTCGTCTTTCAGAAGATCCTCGCCTCGGTGATGAGGAGTATTCGTCTTGAAAAGCCCCGCGAGCATGCCCGTATATCTGTCGTTAAAGCTCATGCAATGCTCTGTATCGCCGATAAACGAAAATTTGGATATGCCGTATTTTTTCTTCAGAAGGGTAACTATCTCCTCGGCAGAGCCGATGTCGTCTGCGCAAACGATGTCGTAATTCACGATAGACCGCACGGGTTTGCAGGTGAAGTCGGTGAAAACTACGGGCTTTTTGAGATTGAGCAGTCTTTGTACAAAATCCGAGTCAAAGCATTCGACGGTGATTATCCCGTCGATATTCAGGCTTTTCACATAGGACGACAACTCGTAAAAAGGTTTGGTGTCGTAGTTGAAAGTATATTGAAAAAGCTCGTGATTGTGCTCGTAGCAGAACTGTTCTATCCCGCCGATAAAAGGAATAAAATATTTAATATTGTTGAGAGGCTTGCCGCTGACGAGCAGTATCCTGTATTTTTCCGACTCGGAAGAAGTGTCTTTCGCGTCGAGAGATTTATAATGCATTTCCGCGGCTTTTTTGAGCACGGCGGCGCGCGTTTTTTCGGGCACGTAACGTCCGTTGAGAGCTTTTGCGACGGTATTCCGCGAGAGATTGAGCGCCTCCGCGATGCTTTTTATTGTGACGGCTTTTCTCATGATTTTTCTTAGTGTAATTTTATCATACCTGCGACAAACAAGTCAATATACATTCAAAAATTTTTAAAATAATGCGCTGAAATTTGTCGTTAATGCACAAAACTATCGTCAAAATATTTTTGCAAATGCAAAAAAATCAGGATGGTCATTGACATTTTTCTTGTAAAGTGCTATTGTGAAAATATAAAAAGCACCGCAAGGGGAAGCGCGGTGTCCGGAGGGATTATGAGAGTTTCTTTTTTCAAAAGGACGATTTTCGTCCTAATCGTCGTATTATCTGTAATTACGGCGTTCGCTCTTGCGGGATGCGAAGACAAAGACGGCTGTACTCACGTCTGGAACGACGGAGAGATCACGACCGCTGCGACTTGCACGCAGGCCGGAGTCAAAACGTTTACCTGTACATTGTGCGGAGAGACGCGTACCGAAGTCGTCGGTAGCAGCGGCCACGTTGCTTCCGAAACTTTTGAGAATTCCGACCCGGAAGGTCATTATCACGTATGTTCGGTATGCGGCGAAAAGACCGACGACATTCAGGCGCACACCTTTGAGGACGGAGAGGTCATAAAACAACCCGGTGCGGCTGAAGAAGGTCTGCAGAAGATAGTCTGTTCGGTTTGCGGGTACGAGAGCACGAAAGTGTTGCCGCCCACGAGCCACACTCATGCGTTTGATCAGGAGATAGCAGACGCAAAATATCTTGTCAGCCAAGCTACCTGCGAGAAAAAAGCGGTATATTATAAGTCATGCGCATGCGGTGAAGCGGGTACCGAAACGTTTGAGTACGGCGAATATGCGGCGCACGCTCTCGTCAAAACGGACAGAATTGAAGCTACCTGCGCCCAATCGGGCGTCGAGGCTTACTGGACCTGCTCGGTATGCGGCAATCTGTTCTCGGACGAAAACGGAACGACAGAAATAAGCGCGCCCGTTGTAATTCCCGCTACGGGAGAGCACGAGTACATCGGAGAATGGCAGAAGAACGAGACGGGACACTGGAAGGTCTGCGAGTGCGGCGCGTTGAGCGAAGTTGAAGCACACGTCCCCGACAAAGCCGAACCCACCGACACAGAAGGCGTCGTTTGCACGGTCTGCGGTTACGAGATACAACCTGCGGCAGGACACGTACACGCGCCTGCAGATCAGTGGAGCAGCGATGAGTCCTATCACTGGCACGCTTGCGAAGGTTGCACTCAGCAGCTTGACAAGGACGTTCACGTATTTGCGGACAAGCACGACGAGAACGGACATTGGAAAGAATGTACGGTGTGCGGAAAGAAGATAGAAGAATCAGAACACGTCTGGGACGAGGGCGTAGTCACGACCAAGCCCACGCTTACGTCTGAAGGAGAAAAGACATATACCTGCGCTTGCGGCGAAACCAGGGTCGAAAAACTACCCGCCAAGGCAGACTTTGCCGAAGACTTCACGCTCGAGGAAGGACAGCCCGGACCGTGGAGTTACGGCAGCGTGAATTACAGCTGGGGCGCAAGCGAGAGCTTTACGTTCACTCAGGCGACGGCAAAGAACGAAGGCGGCGACGGCTGGCTTTCTGAAGGCGCGGAAATAAAGAAAGGCTGGATCAGCGCTGGCAGTTATGTCGGTATATCTTATAAGACGGAAGAACCCGTATCGGTCATGATAGCTCTCGGTTTCACCGGTTCTACGCCCGAAACCAAGGTGGCTTTGCGCATAGGTATCAAAGATGCCGACGGCAATCTGTATTATAACCCCGATTTTATAATGCTTGAAGGCAACGCGCTCAATTCTGTGGAAAAGACGTTCAATCTGAGTGCGGGCGACGAAATTTATCTGATATTCTCAAACGAAAACGGCGCCGTCGAGACCGCTCATCCCAGCGGAGACCTTTCCGTGGTGATCACAAAAGTTGCAGACAGTGAGCACGTTCTCACCAAGGTCGACGCAGTCGCTCCCACCTGCACTACGAGCGGAACGGCAGAATATTATACCTGCTCGCATTGCGACAAGATCTTTGCGGACGCAAACGCAAACAAAGAGACAGAATCGCCTGTCACGATCGACGCGCTCGGTCACGATACCGAGGACGTGAACTGGACGGCAGAAGGCAACGTACATTATAAAGCGTGCAAGCGTTGTGGCGCGCACATCGACGAAGCGGCGCACAGCGGCAGAGAAGCGACTTGCGATAACAAGGCGGTCTGCGAAGTCTGCGGCGCAGAGTACGGCGAATATGCGGCGCACGCTCTCGTCAAGACGGAAAGAGAGGAAGCTACCTGCGCTCAAGCGGGCGTAGAGGCTTACTGGACCTGCTCGGCATGCGGCAAGCTGTTCTCGGACGAAAACGGAACAAACGAGATAAGCGAACCTGTCGTAATTCCCGCCACGGGCGATCACGATTACGGCGTTGACTGGGAGAAGGACGTGACGGGTCATTGGTACGAATGTTCTGTATGCGGCGACAAAAAAGATTTTGCGGCGCATACGCCCGACAAAGACGCTCCCACGGAGACGGAAGGCGTCGTTTGCACGGTCTGCGGTTACGAGATGCAGCCTGCGAGCGGACATATACATACGCCTGACGAAGAGTGGACTTACGACGAGGCATATCACTGGCACGCATGCGGCGGATGTACTCAGCAGCTTGACAAGGCTGAGCACGTATACGACGTGCAGAATGTATCCGACGAGTATCTTGCAAGCGCGGCAACGTGCATGAACAAGGCGACCTATTACTACTCCTGCGAATGCGGAGCAAAGGGCACGGCGACTTTCGAGAGCGGTGAAGTAGCAGGTCACGTATTCGATCAGGAAGTTGCCGATCAGAAATATCTGGTCAGCGAAGCGACCTGCACCGCAAAGGCGGTCTATTATAAGTCCTGCGTATGCGGCGAGACGGGAACAGAGACCTTCGAGTACGGGGAATTTGCCGAGCATACGCTCGTCGGCGGACATAACGCGGACGTTCACTACGAAGAATGTTCCGTCTGCCACGCTAGATTCAACGAGAGTCCGCATGAATGGGACGGCGGCGTAGTCACGACCAAGCCCACGCTGACGTCTGAAGGCGAAAAGACCTGTACCTGCGCATGCGGCGAAACAAAAGTTGAAAAACTTGCCGCTCAGGCGAGCTTTGCGGATGACTTCACTCTCGAGGAAGGGCAGCCCGGTCCGTGGAGTTACGGCAGTATAGATTATAAGTGGGAAGGGCAGGAAGACTTTACGTTCACTCAGGCGACCGCTAAAAACGAGGGCGACGACGGCTGGGCGGCTGAAGGCGTAGAGATAAAAGGCGGCTGGATCAATGCTAATAATATGATGGCTGTCGCTTATACCGTTGACAGCGACGTGACCGTCAAAGTAAATCTGACGTTTACGGGCGGAACCGCGGATACGAGACTGTCTCTCCGCACGGGCGTCAAGAATGCGGACGGCGTGATTTACGGAAATCCCGCTTATTTCGACGGCGGAAAGCAGAGCAACGTCCTCAATTACGAAACGACGCTCGAACTCAAGGCGGGAGATACGGTATACTTCATATTGGGTAACGAAAACGTTACAAATCCCGCTGCATACCCCAACGGAGGGCTCGATATCGTTCTGACGCAGGTGATCGGATAACGGTCGGAAATTGCCGCCGCGTGTGTAAATGCGCGGCGGGCAACTTGAAATGGAAAATATGGGAAGGACTAGAAAAAGCACGTTTTTGTCAGTCATAATTCTTGTTCTCGCAACGACGGTTGCGCTTCTCGGCGTTACCGCGCAGGGGGAAAAGACTTATGCCGCAGAAAACGGCGATTACGGAGAAAATTACAGGAATCAGCTTGCGTTTTCAGCACTAAGGGGTTGGAACAACGACCCGAACGGATTGCTGTACGTCGACGGCACGTATCATATGTACTATCAGTACAATTACGATCAGAGGAACGGGCAGACCTACAACGGCTGGGGCAATATGAGCTGGGGACACGCGACGAGTACCGATCTCGTGCATTGGACGGAACAGCCCGTTGCGATACCCGCGTATCAGACGGTGGACGGACAATATTACGAGATGATGTTCTCGGGAAGTGCCGTTTACGATAAAAACAACACCAGCGGATTTTTCGACGCAAACGGAGGCAAAGGTATAGTTGCCATACTGACCCAGCCTCAGACTGCCGACCAGGGCGGCGCACAGAGACAGATACTGGCGTACAGCTATGACGGTCAGAATTTTACGATACACGGCGAGATTCTCGGCAGAGAGGACGACGGCGGTATGGGAGACAACGAATTCCGCGATCCCAAGGTGTTCTGGAGCGAGAAGCATTCCAAATGGATTATGGCGGTAGGCGGCGGCCTTGTCAGAATGTATTCCTCCGACGATCTCAAAGAATGGAAATACCTGGGCAGCACGGGTTTCTGGGGCGAGTGTCCCGATCTGTCCGCATACGAGACCGACGACGGACTCAAGTACGTTCTCATCCTTTCGCCCGAGGACAAGAGTCAAAGCCACAATTTTAACGGAACAACAAGAAAAGACACTTTCTATCCCGCGGAATATTACGTCGTAGGTCATCTTGACGACAGCGGACTATTCGTTGCCGAAGGAGAGATAAAGAGGCTGAGTTACGGCATTGACAGCTACGCGATGCAGACGTTCAACAACGCTCCCGACGGCAAGGTCTACGGCATAAGCTGGTCGGCAAGCTGGAAGAGTGTGGGGCAGTACGAGTCTGTGCGCGAAAATTACAACGGCGGCATGACGATCGCCTGCGAGCTTAAACTGGCAAAGAACGACGATGGCGATTACGTACTTGAGCGCGTTCCCGTCAGCGCTTTCGACAAGTTGCGCGGTGAAAAGATAGCAAGCTATGCCGGCACGGTCAACGCGGAGACCACGGCTTTGACAGAAGTCAGCGCCGACGTGTTCGACATGACGACAACGCTCGATTTCAACGCGGGAGACGCGTCTTTCGCGCAACTCGAGATACGCGCGTCGGCTGCGGAAAAAACTGTGCTTCGCTACGACGTAGAGAGAGAAGAACTCGTGCTCGACCGTTCGCAGAGTTCTCTGATAGTAAAAGATACCGATTATTTTGCGTTCCCCGAACGAATACCCGTTAAACTCAAAGACGGAAAACTCGAGATCAGGGTGATAAGCGACAGGGCGTTCGTCAGCGTCTTCGCCAACGGGCAGAGCGCGTTTGCGGCGATATTCCCGCAGGCGGTCTCCGACGGTATGAAGCTGTATGCGGATGGCAACGTCGGAGCTGACGTGACAATTTACAGCCTATCGGGCATTTTCGGAGAAGTTTCGCCTTCTGAAAAGCTTATACAGAGTTCAAACAAGTTCGATCTTTCAGTCGGCGACAAGGTCGCGCTCGTAGTTTCGAATTACGCGCCCTCTTTCGACGAAAACGCAGTTTCTTACGAAGTCGTTGAGGGCGGAGAATTCGTATCTCTCGAGAGCGGGAGCGGCATAGCGTTCGTCACCGCGCTCGGCAAGGGATACGCTAAGATCAAAGCGGAATACGGCGGTCAGACGCTTTATACCGACGTCTTCGTATATGCCGATGGCTACGTCGGCGACATTGAATACGGCGCAAAGCTGTTCGGCTTTACGAGACCCGACGACAACGGCATAGTGCTGTCTAGAGGCGACGGGGACGCGTTTATGTTTTCGGACGAGTCAGCCGACGAGTTCGTCTATTCTGCCGATCTGTCGGTAAACGACGGCGGTCAGGCGAGCGGACTCATGTTCGGCATAAGCGACAACCGCTATTATTATTTCGTCGCTACTGCGGATTTCAAGGACAACGTTATCAAAATATGGCGTTCCGACATCGGCGATCTTGCGAGAGTGTCTTATCCGTTCGGCGGCAGAAAGAATTGCCGTCTGACGCTGGAAGTCGTGGACGGAGTCGCCTATCTTACCGTTGATTCTGACAGCAACGCAGATCTGATATGCGCGCTCGACGGCTATGACGGAGGTATGCTAGGCTTCAATACCTACAAGGCGGACACTCTGATCAACAACGTAACGCTTGAAAGGAAAGTTTCGTCTGCTGTCTACGACAAGAGCGCGGACGTGATCTTCCCGATCGGCGAACGCGAAGTGGTCAAAGTCGTCAACGTCACGGACGGCAGTTACCGTCTGAAAGAGGGAGAATACGCCGTTGAGAACGGACAAGTCGTGCTCAGGTCAGACTACTTGAACACGCTCGCTTCGGGTACTGAATACGTATTCAGAGTCGTTGCTGCTGACAGAGATTTCGACTTCAAGGTATCGCCCTTGTTCGAGCAAGCGACGGCGAGCGCGGGAAAACCCGAGTTTTCTCCCGACGAACAGATAACCGTTGCCGTCAGCGGCGCCGCAAACGTCTACGCGGTCAGGATAGACGGCAAAACTGTGGACGACGAGCTGATCTCCGTCCAGGACGGAGTAGTCACGGTATCCGCCGGTCTCGGACTGATAGAGGGTATCTATACCGCTACGCTTATCACCGACAACGGCAGACCCGAAGTCAGGATAGTCGTCGCGCGTCCTTACGATGCGTCGGGCGAAGCGGAAGAGCCCGATTTTACGTTCTTTATTATCGACATAACTCTGTTTGCGATCTTTATAATCGCGTGTATAACTTTGCCGATCGTCAAAAAGGCAAGAAAAAAGACTGAATAAGAGAGGAAATTATGAGCAAGAAAAAAGCTGTCGCAAGCGCAACCGAAACCGCGATAGAAGCGAACGGATTGCCGTTGAACAACAAAAGCAAGTGGGAAAGCTGGAAGGATAATTTCAAGAGGAGAGGCTGGATACTGCTGTTTATCCTGCCCGCGGTAATATACGTCCTGATATTCTGCTATATCCCGATGTACGGCATACTTGTCGCTTTTCAGGATTATATGCCCGGCGATCCGATAATAGGCGAGGGCACTCAGTGGGTAGGATGGGAAAATTTCAAGACGTTTTTCTCCAACCCCAATTTCCTGACTTATTTCAAGAACACGTTTTTGCTGTGTATCTTTGGATTTCTAGTCGGATTTCCGCTGCCGATAATCGTCGCGCTCCTTCTCAATTCGCTGAGATCGAAAAAGGCGAAGAAAGGTCTGCAGATATTGTACTACGCGCCGCACTTCATATCTCTGGTCGTAATGGTCGGTATGCTCGAACTGATATTCGGCTCTGACGGACTTATAGATCAGCTCAGCATTCAGGCGGGCGGCGACGTCAACGGATTGCAGCTGTTCTTAAAACCCGAAGCGTTCAGACCACTGTTCATATTCTCGGGCAACTGGCAGGACTTCGGGTGGTCGGCGATAATATACCTCGCGGCGCTTTCTGGCGTAGACCCGTCGTTGCACGAAGCTGCAAAAGTGGACGGAGCTTCCAGATTCAAGCGTATATTCAGCGTGGATCTTCCCGCGATCGCTCCGACGATAGTGATGCTGATGATACTTTCGGTCGGCAATCTTATGAACTGCGGTTACGAAAAAGTATTGCTTATGCAGACGGGCGGCAACCTCGAAACGAGTGAAATACTTTCGACTTACGTCTATACGTTCGGTCTTCTGGGCGGTCAGTACGGCGTAGGTACCGCGGCGGGTCTTTTTAACTCCGTCATCAACGTCGTGTTGCTTGTGATAGCAAACTTCACGTCGAAAAAGCTCGCCAACCAGAGCATGTGGTAAGAGGTGGAATATGAATGCACAGGAACTCAGGATCAACGCTAAAAAGAACAAAATAAAAGAAAGCAAAACCGATTACGTGTATTACGGGGTGTGCGCGTTCATACTCGCTCTTCTCGCGGTAGTGGTCATATATCCTCTGTACTATATCGTAATAGCGTCGATATCCGATCCCGACGCGGTCATGACGGGCAAGGTCTGGCTTTATCCCGTAGAACTGACTTTTTCGGGTTACGGACAGCTGTTCTACCGCGAGGATATATGGAGGAGCTATTTCAACACGATCGCCTATACTGTACTCGGTACGGCGTTCAATGTTGCGCTGACGATACCCGCAGGCTGGGCGCTGTCACGCGAATACCTGCCTTTTCGCAAGTTAATAATGCCTTTTCTGATAATAACGATGTTCTTCGGCGGCGGACTCGTACCTTACGTGATACTGTGCCGCTCTCTCGGGCTTTATCAGAATCCGCTTATCCTTATAATCGGCGGCGGCGTGAGCGTGTACAACGTATTTATGTGCAAATCCTTCTTCCAGTCCAACGTGCCGAAAGAGGTGCTCGAGGCGGGTATGATAGACGGAGCGGGTGAGATCAGGACGTTTTTCGATATAGTACTGCCCGTAGCCAAGTCGATCATAAGCGTCATGATACTTTTCTATGCGGTCGGACACTGGAACAACTATATCGACGCGTATATCTTCAGCATAGACGAAAGCTTTTATCCGTTGCAGACTCTGCTGAACGGGCTTCTCGACGCAAACTCGGGCGGAGAAGGAGAGGTCGTACTTGAACAGATGAGAGCGGCGACGCAGATAAAATTCACGTCGATAATAATAGCAACGATACCCATACTGATCATATATCCTATGATCGAAAAGCATTTCGGGCAGGGCGTGCTCGTCGGCTCGTTCAAATAAGCGCGGGAGGAAAACGATGAAGAAACCGATAATCATCATAGTTGCCGTAGTCGTCTGGATAGCCTGCGTGATACCGTTTGCGATGGGCACGGTAAAGGTGAGCGAGGGCGATCACGATTTCGTGGTGCTTGCGGTAAAAGAGGACGTTGTCAAGGATTACAACACGATGCCTGTATTTGAAAAACTGGCAGACGAAACGGGGCTTGACGTATACTGGACTTTCAACACGTCCATGCAGTATTCCAACAACCCAGACCCCGTGGGCATAAACGGCATAGATGCGATATACCATTCGGGGTTCTCCAACCTCAAACTGTACGATTACGGCAGGAGGGGCAGGATAATCGCGATCGACGAATATCTTGACAGCATGCCCAAGTTCAAGGAGATACTCAAAGCCCGTCCCGATATTGCAGAGGCGCTCAAATCTCCCGACGGGCACATCTATTCTTTGCCGAGAGTTGAGGAAATGGGACTCAAAGCATATCCCAACATCCTGTTCATCAACAAGACGTGGATCGAAAAACTGATCGACAACGGGCAGATGCCCTCCTCGGTAAAACTGTCCAAAAAAGATCTGACAGACGGTCTCGACCTCAGTCGCGACGAGTTCAAGGCGATAATTCAGAAGTTCAACGAGCTTGATATGGACGGCGACGGAAGCACCACCAACGAAGTGCCTCTCGCGTTCGTCAGCGGCAACTGGCAGGGCAACGAGTCCGATTTCATCGCGTCTTTCGGTGTCCCCGAAAACAAAGAGCACAAGACGATAGTCAACGACAAAGTCGTGTTCACTATAGAAGATGAAAACTGGTTCAGAGCTATATCTGAGATGAACGAGTGGTTCAGAGAAGGTCTGATACGCTCCACTTCTTTCACTCAGAGTCAGGACAGCTTCCTCGCCAACGGTCAGGACGGCAGATACGGCGCGTTCTACTGGTGGGAGAAGGAGACGGTCGTAGCAAATCCCGACGATTACATCATTGTGCAACCGCTCAAGGATGACGACGGCAACCGTTACGTCGGCGTAAGCAACGAATTGGAGATAGAAAAAGGCGAATGCGTGATACTGAGTACCTGCGAAGACCCCGAGAAACTTCTCGGATACTTCGACAAGTTCTTCGAGCCCGACTATTCGGCGCAGCTTAACTACGGCTCTATCGAGTCGGGCGCTTTTCTCAGAGAAAAGGTGGACAACAAGCTGATCCCCAACGACGATCACGGCGAGCAGAGCGCGGACGACTTCCGTATGAAGAATGCGCCTTACGGGGTAGTATATCTGACCAAGAACGAATGGGAGAACAACGTGCAGATGGAATCGCGTGCGGTACTCAGGCTCGAGAGATTGGAGCTTTACGTAAAGCCTTATTCGTATGAAGGTGCGCGCGGAATACCAAATCTGAATTATACAGAGCAGGAACTCAAGGACCTCAACGCCCACGAGTCGTCGCTCGGGAACAACATCACCAAGTGGATGACCGATGCGATCATAGGTTCAAGCGCTCCGACAAGGGAATCGTGGCAGAGTTTTCTCAGCGAAAACAAGACCGCGATCGAGCAGATAAAAGCTATAAATCAGGCAGCTTACGATCGCTATCTGAAGGCGTTGCAGGCAGAGGAAAGTCAATGAGAGGATTGCAAAGGCTGGGAGAATATCTGTGGGAATTTTTCGTCGTTACCGCGATCGCGGCGGTGTCGGCGGTGACGGTATTGCCGTTTTTCCCCGTGACGGTCGGGCTTGCCGATTATTTCGGCAAAGACTTTGAGACGCGCGCCTTCAAGGATATTTTTTCCGCCATTGCCAAAAACGCGAAAATTATAGCGGCATATACGCTTTTTCAGCTCGTCGCCATAGTTTTCCCGGCATTGAACGTGTTCTTTTTCAATACGCACTCCGAAGCGTCCAACGCGATAGTGCTCGGAATAAGCTATGCGGTGCTCGCGATAGGCTGTCTGTTCGCGATAACGGCGCCGACGGTGATAGCCAATATGAACGTTACGTTTTTTCAGCTTCTCAAAAATTGTCTTATACTTTTTTCGGGCGGCTGGGCAAACGGGATACTTGCGGCGATATGCGTCGCCGGCGTTGCAGCTCTGGTGATCTTCTATCCCTATGTCGTGGTGTTGACGCTGTACGCACTGCCTCTTACGGTGACCAAACTCATGAGAGAAAACTTTCTCAGACTCAAAGCAAAAGCTCTCGGCACGTCGGTGTACGAATTGAAACAAAGAGAGAAAAGAGACGATTATCTCGACGAATACGGTAAAATAAAAAGAAATCCGCAGAACGGGCGGAACGGAGAAGACGACAATGAAGAAAAACACAATTAAAATCGCGATAGTTATCACGGTTGCGGCGTTGTTGCTCGCGCTGGTATTGGTCGGTTGCGACGACAAGGTTGAAAATGCCGCGCCGCAAGTGGACGGAGCGCACGATTTCGACTGCATCGTCGATACCCCGGTGGATCTTCTCGACGGAGTCGCCGCTCTCGACGACGAGGACGGTGACATCACTCCCGACATGGTGATCACGATCACCCCGGAGGCGGAGATAAGAGACGACGGCTATGCCGTTTTCCCCGAAGAAGGCAATTACCGCGTCACCTATACCGCAAAGGACAGCGCGGGCAGCAGTACCAGCGAAAGCGTTATCGTAGGTGCGGTCGAACGGGAACTCTATATGGATTTCAGCGAGGTCAGCGGGTTCAAATGCACGACCTCGGGCGGAGCGGCTCTGATTGACAACGGCATGTACGACGGCGTATACCGCATAAAGGCAAGCGGAGCGGAGATCGCAGAGGATGTCGGTCTCAGCAGGGATTTCACGCTCGGCAGCGGTGAGGAATACTGGTTTTCCTACCGCTATTACAGCAACAAGGCTGGGAGGGTCAACCTTCTTGCAGACGGAGACGCTTTTGCGGTCAAAGAGATATTCAAGGGCGAAAACGTTCTCGAATTTTCATATGCGCCCGTGAATAAGGGGGAGAATGCGACGGTGGAAATATCAGTGCTTCTCGGCGCGCTCGAAGATTTCGAGTTTTATCTGCTCGGCGCGGAGTATACGTTTGCGCAGAACATAGACGGAGAGATTTTGCAGAACTTTTCTCTGGCGGGCAGAGTCCATGGCAGATTTGACGGAACGGGCGGCAACGCGTGGGTCTCAGAAGACGGAAAGGCGGCGACTCTCGAAGTCACTTCGGCTTCCGGCGATATCTGGCGCGGCGGTATGTTTATCGACACGGGACTGACGGTTTCGGCAGGCGTCGAATATACCGTGTCGTACACGATCGTCAGCAGCGAGGCAAAGCCTTTCGAGGTTATCCTGAAAAGAGATCAATGGGGTGAGAACAAGTATGACACTTTCGCTATAAGCGACGCGACTACAGCAAGCCGCGTGTCGCGCACGTTTATTCCCGATGCCGACAAGGCGGGCGCTTTCTGGATATACGTGCAGTCGGGCAATGAAGTCAACAACATAACGATTTCCGATCTCAGCGTGGTCGCGAAATCGGACGGCACCAAGACAGAAGTCATCACGCTCAAGGATTTCGTATCCAAGCAGGCAGACGGCTATGAGGGAGAATTGCATACGTTCGGCGGCAGCTTCACATATACGGTCCCGTCGTTCGCTCCCACAGACTGGCAACAACAGGTGATAGGACCCGAGTTTTACGTGGGCGGCAGCGGAGAAAATTATGTCGTGACGTTCAAAGCCAAGGCGAGCAGACCCGTCGTCACGATTTTCGCGGCGGTGGTATACGGCGGCTGGGATCCCACCTGGATATGGTCGAGATTTACCATCACGGAAGAAGAGCAGGTGTATACGTTCTTCTGTAACTCAGAGGGCGGCAACCGGCTCAACAACTTCGTCTGGCAGTTCGGCTCGCAGGCGAATCAGGCGTATAACGACGTAAAGATAGAAATAAGCGACGTAAAAATTTCATATAAGGACGCAACTTTGGACTGACAACTATGAAGACATTGAAAGAGATAAACGCGTATATCAAAGAAAACAAGGCGGGCATCGATCCCCGTTTCAGACAAAGATATCACATGATGCCGCCGATCGGCTGGATGAACGACCCCAACGGTTTGAGCGTGTTCAACGGAAAGTATCATCTTTTTTATCAGTACAATCCGTTTGACGTAAAGCCCGGTGTGATGCTGTGGGGGCAATTTACTTCCGAAGATCTGATAAAATACGTCGACGAGGACGTCGCGATCGTTCCCGACGCAGAACACGACAGCATATTCTCGGGCGGAGCGATAGAAACCGATAACGGACTGTGCGCTGTGTTCACTTTGCATCACGAGAGCGATTTAGTAAAAAAAGAGGAAATTTTCGTAGCGTATTCTGACGACGGCGTGACGTTCGGCGAAAAGACAAAGGCGTTCGACAACGAGGATCTCCCGGAATATATCAGTCGCGCGGATTTCCGTGACCCCTATCCCGTGAAGAGAAAGGGCGAGTATTTCGTGTTTCTCGGCGGCAAGGACAAGCGGAGCAACAGCGGAGTTATTGTCGTGCTCGGAGGCAAAGACCTTTCCCGACTTGAATACAGGTTCACGATAGGACCCTTTTATGAGCTGGGAGATATGGGTGAGTGCCCGTCGCTGTGCAGAGTGGGAGACAAGGATGTTTTCGTAGTGTCTGGTTGCAACGTTAAAGAGCGCGGCAACGACTTCAAAAACGTCAATTCGAGTGTGTTCATAGTCGGCAACGTCGATTTCAAAAAGGGAGAAATGACAGTCGATCTGATAAAAGAGATAGACAAGGGCGACTGCTTTTATGCGCCGCAATTCGTAAACGGCTCAGAAAGACCATTGATGATCGGCTGGCAGGAGATGTGGGGCAAGCCCTATCCCACGCAGAACGACAGAGACGGCTGGGTGGGAGCTTTCACTATACCGCGCGAGATCTCGCTGAGAGAGGGAGACGTATTCCAGGCTCCCGTGAGAGAACTGGACAAATATTGTTCTCCTTACGTCGGTGACGGCGTGCCGCGTTGCGCACGTCTTAAACTCAGACTGACGGGAGATGGTAAGGTAGCGTTCAAAGGAAAGGACGGAGAGTTTTCCGTAGGCAGTGCGTCGGGTAAGATATATCTCGACACAACGCTTTCCAACAATATGAACGGTTGCGTAAGAAAAACCGACGGCAGATACACTGATTGCGAAGTGCTCGTGCTCATAGACGTATCGGGTGTCGAAATATTCGTTGACGGTGGCAGAGAGACCGTCAGCAGCAGAATTTACATAGACGGCGGGTTGTCGCTTGAAACTGTCGGCAAAGCAGAAATATCAGCCGTGGAAAGGGTGGACGTATGAGAATCAGAAAATTGGTTGCGGTCGCGTTGGCGGCTCTGGCACTCGTTATGACGTTCGTCGCGTGCGGCGACAAGGAAAACGAAAAGGATCTGTCTGCGTCGGTATTTCCCGTCTCGTCCTATAACGATACGGTCGAGGTGACGATGGGCGACGTGATGCCGTTTTACGACGACGGCGTTATGAACATCTACCATCTGCAGAACAGCAGGGGAACTCTCAGCACGTATTATCATCCTATATCGAGGCTGACGACTACCGATTTTCTGCATTATACCGACGAGGGAATAGCGATCCGGTTTGAGGAAAATTACAAATCTCCCGACGCGGCGATAGGCACGGGCTCTTTTATCAAGGACGAAAACGGAGTATATCATTGCTTCTATACCGGGCATAACGCGGAGGAGAATACGGGTCTGCCGTATTTCGAAGTGGTCAGGCACGCGGTCAGCAAGGATCAGGAAACATGGACCAAGGTCGAAGATTTCAATCTTTACGGTTACAGCAACGACTTCAGAGATCCTTACGTGTATTACGACTCGTACGACGCGTGCTATTATATGCTCGTGACTACCAACGAGGGTGGAAGAGGAGTTATAAAGAGGTATTCGTCGACCTCTCTCGACGCTGTCGACGACGAGTGGATCGACCGCGGGGTGTTCTTTGCTAATGACGACGGCACCTACAACATGGAGTGTCCGTCCTACGTGGAGTACAACGGATATTGGTATCTTGCATACAGCGAGCAGGGAGAGAACAGGGTGACTCATTACAGATACCGCACGGAGAGGAACGGAGAGTGGAAGAAATTCGAGCGCGACAGCATAGACGCCAGCGGTTTTTACGCAGGAAGGCTTGAAAAGGCGGGCGACGATCTGTATGCGTTCGCCTGGTGCGCGACGCTGACCGGCGGCGCGGTCGGCGAGTTCGACTGGGGCGGCAATCTCGTCACTCATCAGATATTGCAGAAATCGAACGGAGAGCTTTGCGCCGTGCTCGTGTCGGGCGTGGAAGAAGCCGTGAACTCAGAGAAAGAATACGCGTTCGCGGACGGCGGCGAGGCAGGCGACGTGGCGTTTGACGGGTCGGGATTCGCTTCAAGGGCGGTTTTTGAGATCCCGGAAGGAATCGTCAGAATGAGCTTCGACGTTACCGTGAACGGTTACGGCGGCAATTTCGGTTTGACTTTCGGTCTGAAGAAGGGGCTCAACGACAGGCTTGGCGAAGCCGTTGTGGCGTTCGATCCCGCCGGCAATAAGCTGACGTGTTACAACGACGTGTCCAGCATAGTCCGCTACGGCGATCCGCTCGCCAACGTGGACTTCGTCTATATGCAAGGCAAAACGTATTCGGTCGACGTGCTGATAGACGGGGAGGTGCTGACGGTTTATTTCGACGACACCGTCGCCGTCACTGCCCGTTTTGTGAATATGGAAGACAACTATTTTGCGTTCTACTCCAACGGCGTAAACGTAAAATTCGGAGGTATAAGTTTTTATGAATAAAATTTATTGCATGGGAGAATTGCTGATAGATTTTCAGTCTGAGGGCAACGGCTCGCTGAAAGAAACCGACAGGTTTGTGAAAAAAGCGGGCGGCGCTCCCGCCAACGTATGCGTTCAGGCGAAAAAACTGGGTTGCGACGCCGTCTATCTGACTAAGGTCGGAGCTGACGGGTTCGGAGATTTTCTCGTCGCAACTCTCGAGAGCGAGGGCGTCGACGTATCTCATATCGGAAGAAGCGCAGATCTCAACACTTCGCTCGCGTTCGTGAGCATACGCGAGAACGGTGAGCGAGATTTCAGCTTTTACCGCACGATGACCGCCGATCTTTACATAGAGCCCGCCGACTTTGAGGATGTTGAATTTTCCAAAGGCGACGTGCTTGAGTTCGGCAGCGTAGCGCTCGCTACGGATACCGCGAGGGACACGCACAGGTATCTTATAGAAAAGGCGGTCAAGGCGGGCACGCTGAGCTGCTTCGATCCCAATCTCAGGTTTAATCTCTGGAAAGATCCCGAGGAACTGAGAAAGGTCGTGAAAGAGTTTGCGCAATACGCCGACGTCATCAAGGTGGGCAAGGACGAGCTTGAATTTATCGTCGGAGACGCCGCTGATCGCGAAAAAGCGCTTTTCGGAGGCAGTCTCAAAGTGCTCGCCGTAACTGACGGAAGCAAAGGAGCAGATATAATACTCGCCGACGGTCGCAGGTTTGAATGCACGGGATACAAGGTCAAAGCCGTGGATACGACGGGTGCGGGAGACTCGTTCTTCGGCGCGCTGATAGCCGGACTTTTCAAGGCGGGTGCGAAACCCGAAAATCTGCTTGAAGATACGATTGATTACGGCAAAATACTCGATTTTGCCTGCAAATGCGGTGCGTATACCACTACCGGTTACGGCGCGATCCCCTCGATGGGAAACAGAGAAACTGTAGATAAGGCGGTAAGATGATATGGCAACTGTTCAACTTGTAAACGTAAATAAAGTATACGACGGCGGCGTTCACGCCGTACACGATTTTTCGATCGACATCGAGGACAAAGAGTTCATCGTTTTCGTCGGTCCGTCCGGATGCGGCAAGTCCACGACGCTGCGAATGATAGCAGGTCTCGAGGAGATATCTTACGGGGAGTTGTATATCGACGGCAAACTGATGAACAGCGCTGCGCCAAAAGACAGAGACATAGCGATGGTGTTCCAGTCTTACGCGCTATATCCGCAGATGACGGTTTACGACAATATGGCGTATGCGCTGAAACTCAGGAAAGTTCCCAAACAGGAGATAGATTCGAGGGTTAGAGCGGCGGCTGACATACTTAAACTCACCCCGTATCTCAACAGGAAGCCGCGCGCATTGTCGGGCGGTCAGAGACAGAGAGTCGCACTTGGCAGAGCGATCGTGCGCCGTCCCAAGGTGTTCCTTATGGACGAGCCTCTTTCCAACCTCGACGCAAAACTCAGAGTAGCGATGAGAAGTGAGATCGTCAGAATCCACAAAGAAGTGGAAGCGACGACAATTTACGTCACGCACGACCAGATCGAGGCAATGACGATGGCGTCACGCATTGTCGTCATGAAAAACGGGTTTATCCAGCAGATCGGCGAGCCGAACGAGGTATACAGCCATCCGGCAAATATGTTCGTGGCGGGATTCATAGGCACTCCCGCAATGAATTTTCTGCACGGTAAATCGGAAAAAGGGTTTTTCTGTATTGACGGTACTGACGAAAAGATCAGACTGACCGAGGAACAGCAAAAACTTCTCGCCGCCTACGAAAACAAGAGGATAGTTTATGGTATCCGTCCGGAAAATCTTATATACGAAGAGGACGAGAGATTTGCAGATTTCAAGGATATGTCTTTTTCAATGAAATGCAATATAGTCGAAAGACTCGGCGATACCGTCAACGTGCACGGAACGGTAAAAGACAACGATGTGATTATAAAAATGAACAGCAAATTCGGTGTTGACGGAAAAACCGAGATAAGAGTCGCCGCCGACAGCGCATATGCGCGCTTCTTCAACGAAAGCACTACAAATGCGATCACACCCGGGCACAATACCTATGAGGAAGCCCCGGTAGCTGTATCTCCCGACGAGGAAAAGGTTGTGATCGTCAAAACCGAACCCAAAGGATTTTTGTCAAAACTGACAGACGCCATAAAAAGCAGATTTAAAAAGTAACATACCAACCCAAAATAAAAAAGCCTGTGGGAACGCATTTCCGCGGGCTTTTTGCACTTAAATGCAATGCGTCATTCACATGACGATTATAAAAATCTGACGGAGCCGGCTGGCTTGCCACGGGAGTTTCGCCATGCGACGAAAACCGCGGCATCGCAACGGTATCGGTACCGCCGCGCCGACCCCGTTATAAATAACGGGGTCGACGACCACTTATCCCACAAAAAAAGAAACCAAAACCGACAGTTTCGATTTTGGTTTCTTTTGGTGGAGTATGCGTAATGTAAATTGAACTTTGGGATTACAAACTATTTTTATGGATACTATAAATTCGACCTTGTTTAGTTTCTATGTTGCA
>ERZ1090879.727-NODE-727-length-19570-cov-6.940559_pt1 | contig 19570 bp, 23 predicted proteins | sample MGYA00478472_ERZ1090879 | MGnify/ENA primary metagenome ERZ1090879 (study PRJEB33644, sample SAMEA5815723) | chicken gut metagenome | biome: Chicken; feature: Gastrointestinal Tract; material: Caecum | place: Ireland | collected 2019-01-01 | study: A study of the... | reverse complement strand
GTATACGCCCGGGCCCCCGGCCCGTCAATCCCCGCCCCGCATTTTTGGCGCAGACGGCCGTTTTGCACAAGCCGCACCGCCCGCCCATTGTGCAAAATGCGCAAATGCGGGCGGTTTGCGGGTGTGGGCGGCGGGGGAGGGTGAACCGCCGGGAAGTGTGCTGCCCTGCCATATCCAACGATACAGCACAGCCCCCTGCCTTACAGACGCCGAAAAACGGCTATGCTTTTGTCCCTGCCCGCTGTATAATGGGGGCAGCGCACAACAGATGTTTCACAAAAGGAGACGGCCATGCAAGAAAAAATCTATCCCACGCCCTGCGGGGGCATCCATTACTGGGTCAGCCAAGAGCATGGCCCTGACGGGGTCACGCTGGTTTTCCTCCCCGGGTTGACTGCGGACCATCGGTTGTTTGACAAACAGGTCGCCTTTTTTGAGGGGAAATACAACCTGCTGGTTTGGGACGCCCCGGGCCATGGCGCTTCCTGGCCGTTCCGGCTGGAATTTTCCCTGATGGACAAAGCAAGGTGGCTGGATGGGATTCTGTGCGCGGAAAACCTGCGCTGCCCGGTGATCATAGGGCAGTCCATGGGCGGCTATGTGGGCCAGGCCTACGCGGAACTGTTCCCCGGCAAACTGAAGGGATTTGTTTCCATTGACTCCGCCCCGCTGCAAAGAAAATATGTGACGGGCATCGAACTGTGGCTCCTCAAACGGATGGAACCGGTCTACCGCCATTACCCGTGGAAATCCCTGCTGAAAACCGGGTCAAAAGGCGTAGCCACCTCCGCCTACGGGCAAGCCCTGATGCACGAGATGATGATGGCCTACGACGGCGACCGGGAGCGGTACGCCAAACTTTCGGGGCATGGGTTCCGGATACTGGCCCAGGCCATGGAAGCCGGCCTTGCCTACAAGATCCCCTGCCCGGCGCTGCTGGTCTGCGGAGAGAAAGACCGCGCCGGTTCCTGCATCCGGTATAACAAGGCATGGCACAAACACACCGGTATTCCGCTGGTGTGGATCAGGAACGCCGGGCACAATGCCAACACCGACGCCCCGGACGAAGTGAACGCGCTCCTTGTAAAATTCCTCGAGCGGCTGTGACGGGAGGCCATTCACACTTCCGGCAGGGCGCCCGGGCCGGGAGACTGGATATCGCCCTGTACAGATACCGGCCAATTCGTGTTTGCGCAGGAGAATGTGATTTTGTGTTTCTTGTACCGGGCGCCCCGACCATTGTGACCGCGGCCGGCACTGCTGTTTTTTAACACAAACCAAAAAAGAGCAGTGCCCAAAAAGCACTGCCCGCTGCCGACGGGGGGCGAACCTCTGGCCTTTGGAGTCGGAGAGCCCAGATATCCAAACCGAAACGGCGTCCGAGCGTGATTCTTTGCCGCTTTTGCACAAGGTTGTACGGTGCGCAAAACGCCGGCAAAGTCTTTTCCCGTGCCCGTTGGCGGCGCTGCGCGGCGTTGGTAGTCAAATAGCCGTCAGCCCTGCGCAAAGCTGGCGGTATGCTGCTCTTTTGGGGCATCCCATTGTTTGTTGTCAGCAACCTGTTTCGCGGTCTGTACGCTTCCCTGGAAACGGACCCGTGTTCGCTTAAGCGGAAACTTATGCTGTATACGGCATAAGTTAGAGGTGATGTTATGATCAAAGAGAGATTGCTATTTGAACCGCTTGAGTCACAATATGTGGAATGGTGAAATTGCCTGCCCCTTACACCCCTGACAATGCGGGAGAGATTGATTTCTTCCGTCTAAATTGACGTATGTGCCAACTTCAAAGATACAAGAAGCATATCGCCGTTTTTATCGCCGCAAAATGGCGATAAAATAGCGGCGATATATTTTATGTAGCGTTCAAAACGTCACCATTTCTCCACTTAGTATCGCAAGATGAGACTTCGCGGAGAATTTCTTGCAAATGTTTGCGCTTACGCCAGTGCAGTATGCGCACTTTTGAAGCGGCGGTTGTTTTCCACCAGTTCCGCAAACGTCACCGGGGCAAAACCGTTGATATCCGCCCCGGCGTTCAGCGCCTGGTCCATCTGCGCCAGCAGCGGCCAATAGATGCCGTCGGTGTTGTTGTGGATATGGCCATAGATCAGGTAACTGCCGTGGGCCACATGGTTCCAGGTCATCATGGGATAGTGGCACAGGACCAGGCGGTGCGCGCCGTCGCTGCACTCCAGCAGGGGCTGTACGCTTTCAAAGTAGCGCTCCACAGGGACCTTTTTCATCCAAACCGGGTCGTGGTTGCCCACGATCAGGTGCTTTTTGCCCGGCAGCTGCCGCAGGTAGGATTCCGGGTCCTTGCAATAGAACATCAGATCCCCCACGATGTATACCGTATCGTCCGCACGCACGCGCCGGCGCCAATTTGCCAGCAGAGCGGCGTCCATTTCCTCTACACTGGCAAACGGACGCGCGCAGTGGCGGATGATATTGGCGTGACCAAAGTGCAGATCCGCCGTAAAAAAGACCATCTGCAACGCCTCCTTTTGGGTGCAAGAAATCTCTCTTTTGGGGGTAGCTTTCGGGGCGAAGGTGTGGTATGTTGTTGTGCTGCAAGGAGGTGGAGCGTATGCGAAAAACACTGGAAGCACTCTTCTACGGTGAACTGCAGGCGGTCGATATGCGGATGAAACAAAGCGGCCGCATTGCCCGCGCAGTCACGGAGGCGACAGAACTGGAAGAATGGATATCGGCCAAACTGCCTGAAGAACAGAAGAAGCAGTTGGAACAGCTGTTGACCGCCAAAGGCGACCAGCTGGACGCAACGGTCCTGGATTATTACATCATGGGCCTGCGCACCGGCGCGCGGTTGATCCTGGAACTGCTGGATCATGATGACGGCGAGCTGGAGCCGGTAAAAACGGTTTAAAGGCAACGGGCAAGGCGCGTTCTGCGTAGGAGCGCGCTTTGCCCGTTCTATTCAGCGAGTCATTCCTGCGGTGCAGGAGGAAAACACAACCCAAGGTTTGTATGCCGCTTCAGAGACTCCGTTCCAGATTTGATAAAGTTCCACGAGTCCTTATAGTTGGAAGAAACAGAGAAATCCGAATCCAAGATGAAGCTTCTGAACGCCGCGATATCGTTGCGGTACTGCAAGGCAAAAGCGTAGGCATCGGCTTCTTTTTCAGCGTCGGTGCTGTTGAGCTTATTGTACAGTACATGATCGAGATTGCAGGACATATAGAATACCCGATAAGGGATGCCCCACAGTTGATTACAGCTGCATAGCTTGTCCAGATTTTGCCGCTTTTGACCATTTCGAGCAGCGATGGCTTCAACAGAACACGTTGCAATATCTTCTGTCGAATAGACCGGGTGTTTAGCGGAAGGGTCTTCCACAATGTGCTCGTCGGCAACATAGGCGCCATCCATATCTGTAATATGGATGATTTCCTGGAAATCTTTGCTGGTAAAATGATTGGATTTTGCGTATGTGCGCACCTCATTGCCAAGGCGCGATAAAATGTTATCCGGCCGTACCCCGCGTTCGCTCGTAATATCCCGATGCATAATGTGCACGAACACTGAATTGCGGTCGAAGATGCGGTTAAACAGAACGCCGAGCGCCTCGTCATCAGAAGGGCCTTCGACGATGACAAAGACAACCTTTTTACGAGCCAACCGTATCACCCGCCTCTCTAAACGCAAGGGCGATGTCGTAGTTGTTGGTCGGCTCATAAACGGGCTCGCTCTGTTCGCCGAGCATGATATCTCGATAATAGAAATCGCGCAGATTGTTGTTCGGCTTTACATTTGTCAGCCGGATATAACGATTTTCCGGGTTGGTCGTGGTAAAGGCGATAAAACCGCGGTCCAGTGTTTCCAACGGACGCAAGTTATGCGACGTAAAGATCAGCTGCCCCTTCCCCTTTTCGGCAATGATATGCAAAAGCTCGCCGAGCAGATATTCAAACACACCAGAATCCAGCTCGTCGATTGCCACTGTCATCGAAGGACGGTTGTACACACCAATCAAAAGATGCAGGATCGAGATGATTTTTTTGATGCCTTCCGACTCGTATTGCAGCGGGATGGATTTGCTGTTCTTCAAAGACATCAACTGAATGCTGCAAGCCCGCACGCCGTTTTCCTGTATTTGCGTGCCGAGTTCTTCAACCTCGATCGTTAAGCCGGGAACCAGCTCGCGCAAGACAAGATTCATAGAGGCGATCACCTTGCGGACAACGGCCATTGCTGACTCGGGGATCAACGAGACGCCGTTGAGCTGAAGCAAAATGCTGCCCATAGAAACTTGCCCCTTTTCCTCATAAGAGAAGGAGAGCGGCAGGGCGTTGATCGAAATCAACCCACTATTCGTGGTATCAATGATAAAAAGCTCGAAGTTGCCGTAAGCAATCAGCGCCTCGTACAAAGAGAGAAGCGCTTTTTCCTTGCACTGGCGGCGGATCATCGTGACGAGTTCACGGGAAAAAACAAAGGTACGCGATGTCGCTGCCGCAAGTTTCTTGGCTACCAGCAGATCGGTTTCTGTAGATTTTTTGCCGCCGACCAACGCCTTGAATTTAGACACCGGCAGGAACACGCCGTCGGTCTGCGTATTGACCAGGGGTGAAAACCTGCTTTTTTGCCCATCGCTTTTGAAAGAGGCTGAAAGCACTTCATTAAAGACAGTGACTTTCCACTTGGGGGCCTGTTCCATGTTGGCGGCGCTTTCATCGGTGTCTTTGCGGATGCTGCACGAATAGGCGACAGCACACTCCATTGGCTCTTGCGCGTTGCAGCGGACCTTGAAATGAAAGCAGAACGACGCCTGCGTAGAGTCCACATTGATACATTCCGCAAACTTCGGGGGGATCTGCTGCCCCATCAACAAATGCTTCAACAAAGAGAGCGCGTCAATTAAAGCCGTCTTGCCAGACCCGTTTTGGCCATACAACCCCAAAATGCTGGCAGAATAGGGCTTGCGGGTGTTTTCAAAGCTCAGAGAACCGCATTTTACATTTTTGAAATTGCGGATCTCAATGCTCTCAAGGCGTACCACATTATGTTTCATAAGGCAGTCCCTCCGATTCCTACACGAATTCTTCGTGCAAGTTAAGAATAACATAAAGCGGCCAAACAGTCAACAGAAATGCGAGAAAACGGCACAAAATGTTTCAAAAAGCGATTTTGTTTCACTATTTTTCCCGTTTTATACGGCTTAGATACGGCTCACACCCATTTCAACATCCTTCAAAAAGCTGCCGGTTGCCGTCAGAGGCGGGTCGATCACGTCGTAGCCTTTGCGTTTCAGGATGCGCAGCTTGAAATCAAGCAGCTCCGGGGGAACACGGAGGGACTGGGCGGCCCCGAAGAAGGAGCGATCCTCGCGCAGCCGTTCCATCACCTCGCGGTCATCCAGCAACAGTTCGGCAGCAAATACATTGGCTTCATACTCTTTGGCAGATGTCCTGTCAAACAATGCAAAGTCATGAAAGGCGCTGACGCCGGCTTCTTTCCGATGTAGAACGGCGTGGCCGAGTTCATGGGCGGCGATCACACGCTGCAGCGGCTCCGGCAAGTCGCTGTTGATCGTGATCGAACGCATACGGCTCTGAGACAGAAAGAACCCTTTGCACGCGCCGGCGTAGGTGCCCATGGGCTGGAAGAGGACAAGGATCCCCATCTGCTCGCATAATGCAAGCGGGTCGGGTTCGTTATGCTTGCGTTCCAACCGGCACACCTCACGGCTGATCCAATCAGTAACCATCTTGATCCCCTCCTTTGGTCTCATTTCTATCATAGCACAAAGGCGGTACAATAAAGCGTACCTTTTGCCCCTCAGGACTCTTTGCGGCCAAAGGTTTCCCGGGCCTTTTCTTTACAAGCCAGGTAGGCTTTCATCACCGCTTCAAAATAGGCGTCCTTGGCTTCCTGTGACAGTTCACCGCCCGCGAACAAAGCTGCATTGCGTTCCAGCAGGGCGTTGACTTCTGCGGCGGCCTTATTGCCGTATAGCTCGCGGGCCTCCGCGATGTAGTCTTCTTTTTCAAGCCCGTATGTTGGATCTGTGATGTTCTCATCGGCCAGATAATCTATCGAGACCATCAGGGCTTTGGCCAGTTTTCGCATCGTGGAAGTGTGCGGCTTTGCATTGCTCGATTCATAAGATGCGATCGTCCGTTGGGATACGCCTACCAGCTCCGCCAGCTGCCGCTGAGTCAAACCACAGAGTTCACGCGCGCGCTTGACCTTGTCGGTAAAAGTCATAAGGGTCAATCCTTTCCGTTTGCTTGAAACTTCATCAACTTCACGTTTGCTGTTGACAAGCGAGGAAATGTTTGCTATGATTGCCGCCATGCAAATGAAGTTTATGAAATTTTGCGGCAATTATACTCAAGAAACTTCATTGTGTCAAGCGCTTGACCGAAAGCTGTAGCAATGAAGGAGGACACGAAATGACCAGTTAGTGTAGGGACTTTTTTCAAAACCTATCCAGTTCTTTGAAAAACACTGCATGAGCAGTCATACCCGGCGATTGAATAACTTCAGCAGATACGCCGCAGAGGAAAGCAATGCGGACGGTGCGCCAAGACCTGCGCCCCAAAGCGCAGCGAGCGGACAACATCGATCCAAAAGCGGCCGTGGCGGGCCGCCCTTGCCAAGACCGTATCTGCCTACAATGGTACCCCTGTCCAGCCACAGCCGCAAGCAATGGGGGCAGCTTCGAGAGATCCTCGGAGGGGATGAGAAACCCGGAGTGTGTTGCCAAACACAGTTCAATCGACCGCCCTCGTCCGGGGGAGTAGTGTCAAATACGGACGTCAATGCCATAGAAACCGTGGGGTGCCTGCTCCATACGAATTCTTTGCACCCAAAAGAGAAGGCCTCCACACTGCTCCATGGCAGAGATATGCCAGCCGCAAGCCCTGTTTGCAGCTGGCGTATTTGTGTCATGGAGCAACCTCATGGGGCTCGGATTCTTCCTCCATGGAAGATTGCGCGTCCTCCGCGTCAGCCTTTGCATACAGCTTATTCCAGGACAGCGCATTTTTGCATTTGCGATTGTACGCCACCAACATGGCCTCCGCATACCCCAAACTGCCGGGACGGCGCTCGCGTGCGGTTCGCGCAATGACGCGCACCGACAACGCGCCGACCTTTTCCACAAATTGCTCGTCCTTCAGCGTGTCCCCGTAGGCAACGATCAATCGGGCGATTGCCTTCAGCATATTGGCGGAAAGGGAGTCGATCTCGCCTTCCCAGGCACCGATGCACAGGCGAAGCGTTCGGTCGAGAACGTGGTAACCATACTTTTCAAAAATGTATTCCAATGTGGATACTGCGCAGATCACGCCATAATTGCGCGAATTGCCGATCTCCAGCGAGTACGATTCCACCAGGTCGCGGATCATCAACTGTTCCGGGTTGCCGGCTTCGATATTGGCGACAAATACCTCAAAAGGCTTGAGCGGTTTGACGTACTTCATCTGATTGGCAAAAATATCGGCTTCATTCTGATAATCCAGATCGTCGTAGATCATACACCATACAGGTGTATCACGGGAACCAGAAACGAGAGCGACGATCTCGATCGTATGCTGGCCGTTGAATACGTAATTCACGCCGTCGCGTCGGCTGACTTTTACCGGGTTGATCTGGTTCAAGTTAAAATGTTCGGCAGCCTGCAATATGTGCTGCTGCGAAAGGTTGCGCTGGTAATCCTGGTTGGAAACCAGATTTTTAATGGGGATCAGTTCAAAATGAACCTTGGGAACAAACATACTGTGATCAGCCATCGGCATCCTCCTTTGCAACGCTCAACAATTCTTTGGCGCACCGCTCCAGAGAAAGCAGCGCTTTTTCAAGGCCTTCCCTGGCGGACAAAGAAATAGCTGCCCAGTCGGTCACCTTTTTTGTTCGTTCCATCGAACTGACCCAAGAGGGGATCGTCAGGGTAAGGCCGGCCACTTCGGCGTCTGGATCATAGGCCGGCATCGTTTTGATGGAAGGTTTTAACTCGGCAACGCCGGCATTACGAACAGCGCCGGAGCCGGCAGTGTTCCGGCGCGATTCGCTGTACCGTACAAAGGCAGGCGGAAGCGCGTTCAGCTTTTGCTTCATACCCTGCAATGCCTCGTCATCCATTTCGGACAACGCAACGAGGTTGTCAAACGACACTTTATAGTTGCCGGATAAAACCTGTTGCACAACGTCGGGCATCCGGGCTGATAAGTCGTCGATCGCTTGTGCGTAACGCTCATACTTTACAACCGTGGACTGCGACAGATGATACTGTTTGCCAAGGCGCGCAGCCGTCCGCCGCCCGCTTTTATTTTTGCGAATGTCCGAAACAGGCTGTTTGCGAGGGGCGGGAGATACCATGTTTGTAGTATGTTGTTCGGAATACTGATTTCTCCCTTCCGCATTTTTCTTATCGTTCGCAACCTTCTCCGCTTCATATTGCTTGCCGATCAGGTATTTGCGCATTTCTTCCGAAATGTTGCGCCGCCCCAACTGATTAGCGCAGATCCAGGCGATGGCGTCTTCCCGGCAGGAGAACGCAACTTCCTGTACCGCATAGGGAATATGCAGCCGGTTACAGATGGCATATCGATTGTGACCGTCCACGATCACCCCCTGCCAGACAAGGATCGACTCCCGGCACCCGTCCACCGAAATGTTCAGCTGCAATTGCCGGTATTCTTCTTTTCGTAAAGGTGGGATCAATGCTTTGAATTCAGGGTCGATCTGAAGGCGGGCAAAGCCCTTTTCACCCATGCCGCCCCCTCCGTTCCACCTGCTCTAAACTTCGCAGCGAGAAATACGCGACCCGGTTCACGCGGTCGACTTCGCCCGTCAACAGGTAGTTGCGGTCCATACGAAGTTGGCCGGTGATCTCCATCAACTTGTCCAGCAAGGATTTGCTGTAAAATTCAATCGAGTGGCCGGCACAGATCTCCCGGTTGCTCAAGTTCACCTTGTTGGCAGTCCCGTAAAGCAGCGGCTTGTCGGACCCAAGGATCGCGAGAAACAGCGCGTCCGGGTTGACCAGGAACTGTACATACGCGGGCGTTCGCAACGCATACAGCGTCTCTTTGTGGATGCGGATACGGCGGCGTGCCATATCAAGCGTTACGGCAATGGGTTTTGCGCCTTTCTTTTGTTTCATCATGCCGTGCCTCCTGCTTCCGCATAAGCCCCTGCCGGGACAGCCTCGTCGCCGTGGCTGTCCTGCGCAGAATTGTCCCGTATGCCATACACAGCATACCCTTCAAAGATGTCAATCTGCATGGATTTCTGGTGCTCCTTGAACGGCAGCCCGAACTGATTCTGCCAACCTTCCGGGAAGACCGGCGTGCGGGAAGATCTCGGTTTGGTGCCATCCTTCAGGACGCGCTGGTAGATCTCCGTGGCCGTTAAGTCAAAGGCGATCAGCCATTCGCCGTTGGCGTGGATGACCTTTCCCAGCAGCTTATAGCGGTAATCCAGGTTCCAATCCATCAGGGAAAAAACCTTGGCGAAGAACAACCGGCAGGTGATTTGGCGGGTCTTCTTATGGCCTTTGCCCGGGGTGGCCCAGGCAAAGGAATCCCGCTCTTGCTCCGAGCACGGACGGATGGCAAGGATCTTACGCTCCTGGTTGACAAGGATCTGAACAAAATCCACGTTCGGGAACCGGCGCAGGCACGCCGCGTTTACATAGAATTTGTAATTGTTGAACGTCACCGAAGGTTCGGCCGTGTGGGCAAAGAATTCCCGGCGCACCACCTGGTATCCTTCGTAGTCGAAGGCGCCGTCCAGTTCCAGCACATCGTCGGCGGCTGGCGGCTCCCGTTGCTCTCCCTGCGGCCGGTTGGCGGCGGGCTCTGCGTCCACCGGCAGCTCCGGGGTTTCTTCCCCCAATTTTGCCAGAATGTCCGCAAGACCTCTTTCCTGCTCTGGCTGTGTCATGTCATTCATTTCCATCCGTCTCCTTTCCTGGACGCGCGCTCAGCTCCTGCCGGATAAACGAGCGCAGCGTATCAAAGCTCGTGATATGCAATCTGGGGCCCGTCTCATACAGCCGTCCTTCCAGGCGGAGTTTCCAGTCTTCCTCGTTTTGCTCTTCCAGGGAGGGCAGTTCCCTTTGATGCGCGTAGTACGAACTGCCGAAAGAATGGGCCCACCCTTGCGGGACGGCGCGCACTCTTTTGCCGGAAACTGAAAGCGGCGTGACGTCTTGCTGCTTGGGGTCACCGCCTTCCCGAGCCGGAAGCAGCGCGGGGCGCAGAAACGCTTCGGCATCCGCGATACGGAAGATATAGGCACTTTCCTCCCCGCTCTGGAAAAGTGACCCCGTAATGCGGTATTTGAAGGACGGGTTCCAACCAAACAATTCAAACAAGGTGGGGGCAAATGCGCCAGCCGAGATCTCCCTGGGAACGATCCTTCCCTCCGAAAGACGGGAACAGGTTACGGCGCTGCGCTGATTTTGTGCCGACGAGCGGACGGCGAACAGCATTTGTACCGGGTCGACCAAAAACTCGACCAGCCCTTTGCGGCCAAATGTTTTGACGCAGGCAGCGGACAGGGAGATCTTCTTGTCCTGAAAGACGATATACTGGCGGCCGGCGCTGTCGAAAAATTCCTCCCGCGCGACCTCAAAACCGCGCAGGTCAAAATCGCCCGCGGCAACGGATATCTGCAACTCGTTGGGAGGCGTTTCCTGCCCGGCGTTTTCTTGTGTCGGCTGGGGATGGACGCTGGCGGATGCATGGTAAAAATCCGCCGGTTTGAAACCCGCCCAACGCGGGTTCACCGTCACGAACCCTTTCAACAACCCGCTGTCGATCACACGCAGCTCCGGGATGAAAGAGCGCCCGCCAAATTTGGCGTTGTTCAGCATTCGCTGCACGGCGATAAAATCATCCCGGGATACGATCCCTTCATGGTGATCCCGGTACAGGCTCTGCGGCCGGTCGCCCCGGTTCTTGCGGGATTTGTGCGTCAAGTAACTGGGCGTCCAGGTTTTCCGCGTCAGCACATCGCCGCAGTGCCGTTCGTTGCGCAAAACCTGGACGATGGAATTGGGAGACCACTTCACGTTTCCCAGGTAAGTCCTCTTTCCCAGTTCGGTCATTGTGTTTGCAATCTCCTGAGTGGAGTAGCCGTACAGATACATATAAAAGATCAATTTCACGGTAGGGGCTTCCTCGGGGTTGATCACCAGGTTGCCGTCCGCATCGTGGGAATAGCCGAGCAGTTTAGGGGTGAGCGGAAGCCCGCCGTCCAGGCGCATCCGCAGCGAGGTCTCCATGCTCCGGCTGCGGATGTGTGATTCTTCCTGCGCCATTGTGGCTTGGAAGGACAACGCCATCTGGGAATCGTCTTTTAACGAGAAGATGCATTCGCTCTCAAAAAACACGCCGACCGGGTGCGGCAGCTCGCCCAGCATCCGCACGGTGCTGATACAATCCACGACGTTGCGGGCAAAACGGGAAACGCTCTTTGTGATGATCATGTCGACTTTTCCGGCCCGGCAATCGGCGATCATGCGGTTGAATTCGTCCCGGTGCGCCAGCGAAGTGCCACTGATCCCTTCGTCCGCATAGAGTTTCACCAGTGTCCAGTTGGGATGGCGGACGACAAAGTCCTCGTAGTATTTCTTTTGCAGCTCATACGATGTTGTTTGGCGGATATCCCCGGTGGAAACGCGCGCATACACCGCAACGCGCTGCGATACGTCGTTGTCGTAGTAGTCGATCTGCTTCTTGGCCGGAAAGAACTCGTACCGTTCCGGGTCGATCTTTGTATGGATGCGCCGGCGGACCTTATCTTTGGCCACAGCGGCCTTTTTGCGACCTGTCGCGTCAATCATGGAGTTCGCTCCCCTCCCGTTCCTCTCCGTCCGGCAACAGCTGCCAATCTGCCGACGGGAAAAAGCAGGCGTCGTGCAGATCATGCTGATAGTAGGAAGCCAACGTATAGATGTCCTCCGAGACAAAATAGATCCCGACGGGATGCTTGAGCGCCGCCAACAGCCGGGCACAGAAAGCCAGCTCGGCCTGTTTCTTTGAGATGTTGCTGGCTTTTTGCGTGATGATCAGATCCACTTTCCCGTCTTGACAATCCACAAGCAGGCGGCTCCATTGCGCGGCGGATTCCATGTGCGGCGCTGTGCTGCCTTCATCCACATAGAACCCTGCAAAGGTCCAGCGCGGGCAGAGGCGGATGGTGTCCAGAAACTGCTTTTTATGGGCGGCCAGATAATCCTCGTACTTGGTCTGGTTGAAATAGCGGATATACACCGCCACACGGAACGGATGATCCGGCTGCGGGCGTTCGTGCTTGATGCTTTTCAGCCAGGCGCGGTGCTCTGCAAGCGCTGTCTGCGGCGGGGTGTCCAGCAGAAAGTCAAAGTTCGGGGTCGTTTGCGCTCCTTCTGCGAGGGTCAGGTTTTCCGGCTGTTCCATAGCGGCCTCCCTACAAAACGGAATGTTACCTCAAAAGTATAGAGCGCTTGACCGCAAAACAAAATAAACCGAGGGTCAACGATGTGACCCCCGGTCAAAAAACGTAAAATAATGTGTAGAAAAGGCGTTACTCCTCCTGCGTATGCATCACGGCTTTGATCTCGCGAACGATGCGGATCAGCGCCATTTGCTCTTTGGCGGAGCAACCCGAAAGCAGCTCCGCAAACTCGGAGGTGTGCATCTGCTTGACAGTCGGCACATCTGAGAGCAAAAGCATATCCGCGGATACCTGAAGCGCTTCCACGATGCGGACAAAAGACGAGATCCGCATGGATACCTTTCCCAATTCAATGTCACTGATATGCGGCAGGGACAACCCTGCCTTGGAAGCTAAAGCCGCCTGGCTCATATCACGTTGTTGTCGCACCTGGCGAATGCGGGCGCCGATCATCTGCTCTTCTGTCAACGGTGTTTCCGGCATAAGATCGCCTCCCCTAAAATCGTCTATGAGTGAACGCTGATTTAAGGATATATCAGCTATGGCTGAAAAAGATATAGGCAACAAGTTATAATATCGTCTATGGTTTATAATTTGACCCGCAATATTTTTAAGGAGGTCATTTTTATGAACCTGGACTACAAAGCGATCGGCAAACGGATCAAAGAGATGCGCAAGCGCAGAAAGCTGTCACAAGCAGAACTTGCGGAAGTGATCGAAAGGTCTACGTCGTACATCAGCTACATCGAAGCCGGGCAGAAATGCATGAGTCTGGACACCTTTGTGGAGATCGCCAACGCGCTCGCGGTCTCCACCGATTTGTTGCTGGTAGAACAGCTGCTGGCCATGCCGGCAGCTGCGTCGCAAGAAATCACCGCTATTTTGGGGCAGTGCAACGAATATGAACGCCTGGTGCTGGCTGATACCATCAAGGCGATCCATGCGGCGCTGCTTTGTCATCGCCCAGCTGCCGAGATGTTGTATACACAGTATTCTACCCGGAACCGATAAAATGAAAATCGACCGGCGGTCAAACGCGTTGACTGCCGGTCGAAACTGTTTTGGTAAACGGTGTATATGATTTCTCACCGGGTGGATATGTTTTCTGCAAATGCCATTTATGGGACGAAAACTGTGGTATAATGAGGCAACCGAAGAAATACAGGGGGGAGCGGCCCATGATCTACTATACCGGCGACACGCACGGCTCGGTGAGCCGGATCGTCCGTTTTTGCAAAACCCAAAAGCTGACCGAACGTGATACGCTCGTAATTTTGGGGGACGTCGGCGTCAATTATGATCGGAACGGGCGGGACGCCCAGGGCAAAACCGCTTTGGCGTCGCTGCCGGCAACAGTCTTCTGCATCCACTGCAACCATGAATGCCGGCCGCACCATATCCCCAGCTACCGGCTGGAAGATTGGAACGGCGGCAAAGTCTGGCGCGAGGAGGCGTACCCCAACCTGCTCTTTGCGCGGGACGGGGACATCTACACGCTGGAAGGAAAGAACCATCTTGTACTCGGCGGTGCTTACAGCGTGGACAAATATTACCGCCTGATGCGCGGCTACGCCTGGTGGCCGGATGAGCAGCCGGACGACGACGCCAAGCAGCGCGCGCAGGCGGCGCTGGATGCCTGCGGCTGGAAGGTGGACACGGTCCTCTCCCATACCTGCCCGTACAAATATGAACCGCGGGAAGCATTCCTGCCCATGATCGACCAACGCTCGGTAGACGACTCCACCGAGCGTTGGCTCGATGCCATAGAAGACCGCCTTTCGTATGAACGCTGGTACTGCGGGCACTGGCACATCAACAAACACATCGATAAAATGCATTTCCTGTTTGATGACGTCGAGGCCGCCCCGGCCGAATGAGCACATAACGATGGGATGCGGAAAGGAAAAGCGCGATGAACTATGTACTGTCTGACATCCACGGCAACCGGCAGCGCTTCGACTCCATCATGGAACAGATCGCTTTGCAGCCGGAAGATACGCTGTATGTGCTGGGCGACGTCATAGACCGCTACCCGGACGGCATCCGTATCCTGCGCCAGCTGATGAAAATGCCCAACGTCAAGATGCTTCTGGGCAACCACGAGTACATGATGCTGGATGCGCTGTATTACCACCGGGACGAACCGGCGGACGACTTCGCCGCGCAATACCAGCAGGAACGCCGGCTCGCGCTGTGGTACCGCAACAGCGGAAATATCACGTACGGCTACCTCAAGCATCTGCGCAAGACGGTGCGCGCAGAGATTTTCGCCTATCTGGATGCGCTTCCGCTGAATATCTCCCTGACGGTCAACGGAACAGACTATCTGCTGGTACATGGCGGCGCTGTCTGCCAGTATGAAGAACGCGGCTGGCGGGGCCCGTCGTTCCGGGATGTGCGCGAATTTGCCGTGTGGTCGCGCTATAAAGCGTATGAGGAAGGCCCGCCGGGCAAGACTGTGATCTTCGGCCACACCCCCACCAATCACTATCAGGACGACGAAGCCCTGCGCATTTGGAAAGGGAACCGTCTGATCGGCATCGACTGCGGCGCAGGTTGGCCGCAGGGGCGCCTGGCTTGCCTGCGCCTGGAAGACGGGCGGGAGTTTTACTCGAAGGAGGCGGACACATGAGCGAAGCTTTGCACGCACCGCAAATCGACAACTACATCCGATGGCTTTGGCACGCCTGCGACGCAGGCAGCATGGTCCAGCCCAATTACAGCGAGCAGACCCGCGCCGATCTCGACCGGCTGTTTTCCATGCTCCGCCTGCTCAAGCCAACCGGCGAAAACGGCGTGCGGGAATTCTGGCTGCACGCGCCGCGCGGGTCGCTGGCCGATTTCGGCGACTACGAGGAGTATCTGGAAGACGGCGCCGTGGACAGCGAGGAGGAGTTTGAAGCGCTTTGGAGGGCGGATTACCCGCAGGAAACGGTGTGGTATCACTTTGCCGCGACGGAAGACGCCACCTATGGTTTTCGCATGGTGAGCGTGGGACACAGGCTGGTCTTCATCGAGCAGGAAAGCAGGGAAAAGGGGTTCCCCCTGGATGGGACGGAGCTTTCCGGCTGGCTGGTGCAAGCCGTGGCCGAGGTTTTACAGCAGGTAAAGGCCGGCGTCTACAACGCCTTTGTCGAAGAGAATCTGCCCGCGGAGCACCGTGTGGGGACGATTTCCCGCGCGGCGTATTGGCAGATCTGGCCAGAGGAGAAAAAGAGTTTCTTTGCCACTCTCTCCCCGGTTGAGATCGAAGACTGCCTCCAGAACGCACAGGAAACCGGCGAAGCATTGCCCGGCCGCCTTGCGCAGCTCACGGCAAACGACTTTTTCCGCTTTTGCGCGCTTGGGTATCAGGCAAACGGCTATCACGGTGCAGAGAAACCGCCCAACGAACAATACCGCCTCCATGCGGACGGGCGGGACGACGGTCTGTGTGAGATCGACGGGGATTCGCCGGCGGCTTTTGACGCCTGGTATCACCACCGGGAGAGTCGTTCCGGCCATCCGTGGGAGGTTTGCCGCGGCGGCAACTCGACGCACGTCAGCCTGTATGTGATGCAAGACGAGGCCGGATATTACCTTGTGGTGGCGGGCCGCGCGTATACGCGCACCGTGGAGGCGATCCATTTCTGGTCGGCGCTGCACCGCGCCGGCGTTCCCGTCCTTCTGCGCGATGCATCCTTTTTGAAAGAGCGGCTGCAGGGGACTGAACGGGTCGGCATCGTTCCCAAAGGGGTGATCCCCACCTATTGCCAGTCGTACTTCCCGGGCGAGCGGGTCGAGTCGTTCATGAACCTGCCGGCGGAAAACCGGGCGCAGTTCGCGCAGGCCACCCGCTGGCAGCGCCTGGAACCGCTCGAGCTGCTGTGAACCCATTCCCAGAAAGGAGCAGCCTATGAAAAAACAGGCCAAAGACATACTGGCGCAGATCGCGCTGGCGCAAAAGGCCGGCAGCTGGCGGCAGGCTGTGCAGCGGCAGGCCGGGCAAACGGTGCTCGCGGTGCCAAAAACCGCCTTCGCCCTCCCGCAGAGCCGGCAGTTCCCGGCCGTCGTGTACAGCGCCGTGGGGTACGCGATGGGCCGGTACACCTATATGCCGGATGTGGTGAGCGGCTTTCTCCAGCGCCACCGGCTCTGGCTATCGTCCGCCTGGATGGCCCGGATCGAAGCCCTGATCCGGCAGCACCTGGACGACCCCAACCAAAACGAACCCCAACCGGAAGTCTGGCGGCCGCTGGCGGAGGCCCTGGCCCGCTGGCAGGCGCAGCCCGACAGAAAGGAGCCGATAATGAAACAATACAAGTCATTGCAGCCGGTCAGCGAGATGGAGCGCATCTCCCGGGAGGAGCTGGCCGCGCGCCTGGACGAAATTCTGGCTCGGGTGGAGCAAGAGAACATCGGCTTTGTCATCACCGATGACGGGAAGCCGGATCTGGTGCTGTGCCCCTATGCGTGGTTTGGCCCTGAGCAGCTGGACGACCTGGGCTGTGTCGTCAACAGCGCTATCCGCGACGCGATCCGCACCGGCGGCGAAGACAGCGCCGCCGTGCGCCAGTTTGTGCGCAGCCATTTGCTCGATTTGGACGGCAAGACCCTGCACGTTGCCGCCCAGGACCTGCGGGAGATGTTCCTGCCCGCGCCCATGACCGAGGCGGAAAAACGGGAATGGGACGAGCTGCTGGAACAGATCGAAGCCCGGCTGCGGGCGCTGAAAGAGGGGCAGAGCCAATGACGCGGCAGCCCGGCATTTCAAAAGCGACATTTTGCAAGGCCCTGCAGCTCATCCGCCAGCAGGAAGCGGCTAATGAAGCCGTCGGCCAGGCGCTGGCCGAAGCGTGCGGCGGCAGCGTGGCCTTCGGCTGCGGCAATCGCTATCTGGAAGCCCTGCTGCTGGTGCTGAAAGAAGCGGTCCACGACCCGTATGACTACATTGACTGGTGGCTGTGGGAAGCCGCGCCGGACTATACCGTCTGGTCGGCGGACGAAAGCCAAAGCTGGTGTTTGAAAGACCCTGGCGACTTATATGACTATCTGGTCAACGAATCGTAGAAAAGGCATCTTCCAAAAGAGGTTTGTTACACATTTTGTGGCAAACCTCTTTTTGCTGTCCCCGCGGGATCGGCGGTCACCCATCCTGTTCTGCCGGGCAAGCGCTCCAAGATGGGTTTATCCTTCCCGCTTTCGCAGATCTTCCAGATATTGCTCCGCCAGGGCCTCCTGGTATCCGGCTCGTTTCTCTTGCAGGACGGCCTGCGCGGTGGGGCGCAGGGCCGGGCATTCAATCTGCTCCAGCTGGCGCAGGCGGTTTTCTCCCGCGATTTCTTTTTCGGAGATCGCCCGGCGGTAATCCTGCGGTTCCATGTGCCAGAAATGTACCCGCGTCCCGTATTCTTTCCACAGCCGGTCGGCGATGGAAAGGCCTTCCGGGTCAAAGTCCCCGACGTAATAAAACTGACAACCCGTTTGCGACAGCAGGTCCAGCAGCTGCCAGGACCCCTCCTTCAACTGGCCGGAGGTGCAGACCAGCGGATGATGCAAGCGACTCCGCCTGCACAGGGAGGAAAACAGCATCTGGTTTTCCAGCAGATACACCCGCCCAGTGGGGCTGGCCGCGCCGCTTACCTCCGACAGTTGCGAGGGCGTCAGCACACAGAAGTTCCCTTCCTGCCGACACCGCGCCCAGGCCGGGTGCTCTCTGCCGTCGGCCAGGGTGAGGATCAGGCCGCGCTGCACGGTAAAATTCGAAATGTCATCCTGCATCAACCTGCAGCGGCGCAGCAGCGCCAGGCGTTCTCCGCCGTGAGATAGCTGGCTTCGGACACACTGTTCAGGGTTATGGCGTGAAATTGCATCTGCCTGTTCCTCCCTTTCTCGGGTGGGCGGGACGTTTTGTCTGCTTTCAAAAGCAGTGTAGCAGATAGGGCATACAATAAACAGGTCTTTGTCCAATATTTATATGATCTTTGTCGTATCGCCCAAACACCGGCACGGAAAATTATGCAGAACAGCGAAGATTTTTTTGCGGGAATACAAAGAGTCTCCAATGGTTTTACAAGTGCTCATTTGTACTTTCCCTTCCCTTATCAGTTTTCCTTCTTATTTGTTCAAAGAAACCAAAAACAGTGTGAATGTATAGGTTTCTTGCGTATTCCTGCTGAATATGCTACCATCATATACAACGCTGTCACATGTTGGATAGGCCTTGGCAGTATGGCTGTAATAGGTTGAATGCTCTGCCAAGCGGCAGAGCATTTTTCATATATATCGGGGGATGCTTTATGGATGTCAGTTATAAAAAGGCTCTGGAAGTTACTTATTGACAAGGACCTGAAGAAAAAAGACTTATGTGCAAGGCCGGAATCAGTCCTGCCCCGGTTACTAAGATGGGGCAAAATGGCCATGTCACTACAGAAATTCTCCTGAAAATCTGCACGGCACCGGATGGTCAGATTGAAGAAATTTTAACTGGACTACTTATTCAGTGGATGTTGAAAACTTCCTGCACTTTAGGTGGATCTCAAAAATTCTTGACACCTACTGTAAAGCAGGGCTAATTGATGAGCGTACAAGGATGAGATTTTCAGCAATTGCAAACAATTATTATTCAGGAGGTTTTAAGGCCATCCTTGAATATGAGATCGATATGTACCGGAAGGGAAAACGCAAAACTATGGATGATGCTTATTCCCACGCATTTAATTCGCGGAGGGATGTTTTGGAACATAAAATCCCAAAAATATTGTCACTTTTCGAAAGCGTTATTGTCTTTATAGCAAACAAAAGAATGTAAACGCTGAAAATTTCTCATTGTCAAAAGTGTGCCGATATTATGAAACGGGAGTAAAGACGTTATTAGGGGAACCACAATAACTTTGATCCCTTCGTTTTGGCAATCAAAGGCGCGGGCTTCTGTTCCAGCAAGTTGTTAAATTCAGCCATGATGTATTGGGGGCGGAGCGGCGGAAACTGATGGCGGCAATGATGAAACGGTACGATAAGAGTTTGTAAGGGCACCTTTGAAAGCACAAGGCTTTTGCTACTTGACCGTGGCTTTGCTCAATGCAAAGACCATACAACTACCGGACACGGTACTCCAGGCTTCAACATAGAAACCTGTCTCTTATACACATCTGACGCTGCCGACGAAGCTAGAAGTG
>ERZ1090879.725-NODE-725-length-19584-cov-9.001075_pt1 | contig 19584 bp, 15 predicted proteins | sample MGYA00478472_ERZ1090879 | MGnify/ENA primary metagenome ERZ1090879 (study PRJEB33644, sample SAMEA5815723) | chicken gut metagenome | biome: Chicken; feature: Gastrointestinal Tract; material: Caecum | place: Ireland | collected 2019-01-01 | study: A study of the... | reverse complement strand
TGCGCCTATTGCCTTCAACATGTTTAAAAGCGCAAACTTTTCCGTAATATAATTCTCCTTTTAATAAATTTTCATTCAAAATCAATACAATTTTTATTGCGTAAAAGTTATATTTGGGGTATAATTATTAGAGCTTTGAAAAGTTAAAAGGTTTTTACAGGCAATTTTAAAGGATTTTAACCAATTATGCGCAAAACCATCACTAAAATTATATGCGCCGCGACGGCTTTAATTTCCGTCGCGGGTCTTGCTCTCGCCGCCGGCTGCGGCAACTGGACAGCCGAGGGCGTATCCCCCGATAATTACACGCAGGTCACCTCCAACGGCGGTTTCGCCGTCCAGACGGACGATTACGTTTATTTTATCAACGGCTATACCCTCAACACTGCCGACAACACCTTCGGTACCCCGTTAAAGGGCTCTATCCAGCGTATATCCAAGGATAGCATAGCCCGCCGCGACTACACCGCGAGCGAAACCGTCGTGCCCCTCGTTGCGTATTCTTCGCATTACTATGCGGGTATTTACATCTACGGCGACAGAATTTATTACGCAACGCCTTCTACGGCGCGCAACAGCACGGGCGAAATTCAGAATTCCAACCTCGAATTCAAAAGTTCTTCGCTCGACGGGCGCGAAACGATGTCCGAATATTATCACCGTTCAAATTCAACCGCGCTCGAATACAGGTACGTTCAGCCCGAAGAGGGAGGCGACGTTTACCTTCTTTACGTCATTGACGAATCGCTGTACGGCGAATCGTCCGATGTTACAAACATTCACTCCGTGAATACTTCTACGGGCGTCGATACCATTCTTGCCTACAACGTTTCGGAATATTCGTTCGACACGCAGGATCCCACAAATCCCTATGTGTTCTACACAATGCCGGTTACGTATAACCTCGGTTCCGACAATGCCATCAAAGAGGGGTATAACCAGCTCTATATGGTAAGGGCGGACGCGAGCGAGTGCAACGAATACGATTTTTCGTATGTTGCCGACTATAACGCCGACGAAAATCCTTTATATATAAACTGCGGCGACCTTGTGTACGACGGCATAGGCAACATATCTTACGGCGAGAGATACAGCCAGTTCAACTATGGCTACGGCGGCGACGAAACTTATACCATCAACCGCACGGATACAACTTACGAACTGTCGTATTATAAAGACGGCGTTCTCACGTTTACTTCGCAGTCGTCGCTTGCATCGTCTGCCGGACTGTACCGCATAAGCATAGACGGCATCGACGTCAACGGCGACGGTCAGGTAGATGAAAGGGGTATCGATGTCAACGGCGACGGCGCCGTAGACGACGACTGGAACGCTATTACCCAGAATGACAGCATAAACGATCATCGTCTGCTCATTTCAACTGAGGACACCGAATACACTTTCGTCACGCTCGACGGCGAACAGTGGGCGCTGTATAACGGCGACAACGGTCTTATGCTCGGTCAGTTTGTCGGCGGACAGATCGATAACGAGTTCCCCATTACTTCCAGCGGCACCGCAACCATACTTGCGGTAAGGGAAGAAACCACCGCCCTCGAAAGCGGCAGCGGCACGCAGACCCTCACTTATCTGTACTATATGAGGACGGGCGACGGTAACGGCTACTTCATTTACCGTATAGCGCTCAGCACCGACCCCGACAATTACGAAGTAAACAAGCTGCCTTACGAGGAGGTTTATACCTACTCCGAGGTGCGCATACTCGACCTCGACGCATATTCCAGCTGGTACGTTCCCGAGTTTGTCGGCAACACCATACTTTTTGCCTCTGAAACCGAGGGTATGAGCGAGTATAACTATCTCATGGCGTGCGATCTGTCCTCGGACGACGGCGACATGATGTCTAACGCCGAACTCAACGCATATAACGAGCAGTATAACGCAGTGTTCGACGAAATCGACGCCTACGGCGACGAAACCAATTCCGACGGCACAACCGCCTACGAAAATCTGACGGACGCGCTGCGCTATGCCTTCTATACGGGCGACGAGGGTTACCTCGATGAACTCATTCAGGCATATGTCGATATTCAGGGCGAGGATGAAGAGTATCTTTACTCCAAGAGGAGCGCCGAAATTTACCACGAATTTATCGACGCCAAAGGCGACTGGGCAGAATATGCGGATGAGTCCCGCACGGTAAACGGCGAAGTCGTTCACGCCAACAGGCAGCCCTATTACTATGCGTTGTTCGGAAGAATGACCGAAGAGGACAGCGAAAACCTTACAGATACTTTCCGCTCTTCGTTCATGCAGTCATGGCCCGTAGATAACTCCACCTGGTGGGACGACATGGGCACGGCATGGCAGGTTGTATTTATCATCGCAATGTGCGTAGTCGGTCTCGCCGTGATAGGCGGCGCAGTAGTTCTGACTATATTCCTCATCCGCCGCAAAAAGAATAAAGCGGTCGAAAAGGAAGAGGGACTCAAAGTCGACCTCACCGACGACAAGAATATCGACGTCTACAACGACGAAAACTGATATCTTAAATAAAAACAAAACATCCCGCGAATTTCGCGGGATGTTTTTTTATGCTTTTCGTGCCGCAATATGCCGCGGTCAGAATACGTTTTCAAGCCTCACGGAGTACGCCGAGGGCAGCGATTGGGCGAGGTGTATGACCACGTTGAGTTTTGCCATCGCAAGCCCGTTTTCGCCGTCGCGTATGTGGCCGCCCGCTTCGGTCAGGTAATAGTCTATCTGTGCTATGTCGTTGTGGGGGATGAAGATGTGCAGTTTGCTCTTTTTATCCTCCCAAAGTTCCATTACGGCGTGCGCGTCGCCTACAGTCGCGTCGCCCTCCTCAACCTTGCGGTACAGCTTGTCGGCGGCGGCGCTCACATATTCGAACTGCCTGCTCACATACAGCTCGGTGAATATAAAAAATCCCGCGCAGAGCATTATCGCCGCCAGAGTATATATAATCGATTTTACCATTTCCCGTCAACCTCGATGTGTTCGATCGAATAGTGCTTGCCCTTTTTCTGAAAGTACACCCTGCCGTTTCCGTCCACCGTCATCACCAGCACCTGCCGTGGGCGTGCGTTGCGCTGTTTCAAAAAATCGTCGAGTTTTTTTCTGTCTATTCCCGCAATGCCGAGGTTGGTTTTATCCACCCGCCCGTTGTCGATGACGAGTACGGGCAGGGTGGGCGTTTTGTTCTCCCTCTCCAATGCCGAAAAGGAGCCGTTCGCTTCGTACAGCCCGTAATATACGTCGTCTAAATTGAAATACCCCGCAACGCGCATACTCTCTATCAGGTCAGAAACGTCAAGATTGTTCTTGCGCAGCTGATAGCTGTCTACGCCCTCGCGCGTGATTACGAGCGAAGGCTTGCCGCAGATAACCGTCTTCATGGGTTTGAACCACAAATCGAGCAGCCACACCACCTGGTGCAGTATGAATATCGTAACCACCGAAACTATGCCGTACATCAGAGGTATCGAACTGTCCGCCATGGGTATGCAGGCAAGTTCGGCTATCAGCATGGTTATCACGAATTCAAAGGGCTGCATTTCGCCTATCTGGCTCTTGCCCATCAGTCTCATGCACAGCAGCAGGGTAATAAAGATTATCGCCGTCCTTATAAAAATGAGCGCCATATACAGACAGTATGCATATTTTTTTGCAAAATATTATTGCAAAAATCGCACGGGTGTGTTATAATGCCTTAAAGTACAGTTGCGTAAAGTGGCACGGGTAGGACAGCCCGCGCACGAAGGATAAAAACCGCGGTGGCTGTGCGCGTCCCAATATTGTTTGTTCAACTATTAAAAGGGCGCATTCTGCGCCCGTTTTTTTATGGAAAATCCCAAAATAGGCAAAAGGGAGGGCAGTAAATTCGGCACCGCGCGTGCCGAAGAACTGCTCCGTCGCCTCGGCGATCCCGATAAAAAACTTAAAATAATACACGTCGCGGGCTCCAACGGCAAGGGCTCGGTGTGCGCATATCTTACTAACATACTGCTCGCCGCGGGATTTACGGTCGGCTGCTTCACCTCGCCGCCCGTATATTCTTACTCCGATCAGTTTTATGTAAACGGTCGTCCCGCCGCTGACGGAGTACTGCAAAGCTATCTGTCTTTCGCGCGCACGGCGGCGGAGGGCATGGAGGACGCCCCCTCGCAGTTTGAAACCGAGGTGTGCGCCGCGCTCGCCATGTTTGCGGGCGAAGGGTGCCTTTGGTGCGTGCTCGAATGTGGTTTGGGCGGGCTATATGACGCCACCAACGCCGTCAGCCGCAAGGAGCTCGCCGTCATAACGTCGGTCGCGCTCGAACACACCGATGTGCTCGGAAGTACTATTAAAGACATCTGCCGCCACAAGGGAGGAATAATAAAAAATTGCCCCGCAGTCATTCCCGACAACATGTGCGCGGAGGCGCGCGGTTATTTCGCCGCCATGGGCGCCAAGGTCGCGGGTGCGGGGCTGAAAGTTACCCGCCGCACCGCATACGGGCAGTATTTTTCGTGCGGCGGAAGGCAATATTACATTCATGCCTTCGGCGACGAACAGGCTTACAACGCCGCCCTCGCGGCGGAGTGCGCGGCAATGCTCGGCATTCCCGCGGGTGCGGTAAGTAATGGGCTTAAAAATACCCGCCTCGCCGGCAGGGTGCAGATTTTTCGCAGTGGCGGCAGGCGGTACATTGTCGACGGCGGTCACAATCCGCAGGCGCTGTCGCCGCTCGCACAGACGGCGGGGGGCATGGGCGGCACAAAGTCGCTCGTCTACACCTGCCTCGCCGACAAGGATGTAAACGGCTGCGCCGCCGCGCTCGGCGGGCTTTTCGGCGAAGTGATAATTTTTCCCGCGCCCTCGGGGCGGGCGATGGACGTCGGTAAAATAAGAGCGGCGTTCCAACCTTACAATAAAAACGTGCGCATATGTGCAGATGTAAAATCCGCCATTGAGGGCGCGCGCGGACATACGGTTGCGGTGTGCGGTTCGTTCACCATATTAAAGGAGGCAAAGAATTGGATAGAGCAAAGGCGATAAGGGCGGTGGAGGATCTGCTCGACGCCCTCGGCGAGGACAGGTCGCGCGAGGGACTAAGGGACACGCCCCGCAGGGTGGCGGATATGTATGCGCAGCTGCTGTCGGGCGTGGGCAAGACCGCCGAAGAGGAGCTGTCAAAGACCTTCGCCGTCGAGGGCGGCGACATGGTCATAGAAAAGGACATAGCCTTTTCTTCGATGTGCGAACATCATTTGATGCCCTTTTTCGGCAGAATAGCCATAGCTTATATCCCCGGCGACAGGGTGGTGGGGCTTTCAAAGCTCGCGCGGTGCGTCGATATCTGCGCCGCCCGCCTGCAATTGCAGGAGCGGCTCACCCGCCAGATAGCCGAGGAGATAATGCGCTGTCTTTCGCCCGTCGGCGTAATGGTATGGTGCGAGGCGGAGCACACGTGCATGACCTGCCGCGGCGTAAAAAAGCCGGGCAGCAAAACGGTGTCTTACGTCACGTTGGGCGATTTTCCCGAAGATAAAAAGGCGGAGGTTCTCGCGCTCGTAAAATGATTATAGGAAATAAAGAATTCAAAGACGGCACTTACGTCATGGCAATAATCAACCTGACGCCCGATTCCTTCTGGAAGGACAGCCGCGCCGCCGCGGACGGCGCTCTCTTGGCTGCCGGGCGCGCGGTAAATGATGGGGCGGCCGTGCTCGACATCGGCGCGCAGTCTACCCGCCCCGGATATACCGAAATCCCTCCCGAAGAGGAGATATCCCGCCTCGAACGCCCCCTGCGCGCTATATTAAGGGAGTTCGACATACCCGTTTCGGTCGACACATATTTTCCGTCCGTCGCCGATTTCGCCCTGTCGGAGGGTGCGCACATGATCAACGACGTGTGGGGGCTTACGCGCGGGAATATGGCGGGGGTAATTGCCAAACACGGCGGCTCGGCGTGCATTATGCACAACAGTCCCTCGCCGGTTGTCGGCGACGTGTTCCCGCCCGTCGAAAGCTTTTTAAAGGCGCAGGCGCAGGTCGCCGTCGATGCGGGCATAGACCCTCAAAAAATAATTCTGGACGGCGGCATAGGCTTTGCCAAGAGCAGGGAGCAGAACCTCGCCCTCCTTCAAGGCTATTCCCGCCTCAAAGATTTAGGTTATCCCCTGCTGCTCGCGTGCAGCCGCAAATCGCTGTTCGGCGGAAGGGTGGAGGACAGGCTGCCCCAAGCGCTGGCGGCAACGCGCGCCGCGGCAAAGAGCGGCGTGCTCTTCGTGCGCGTGCACGATGTAAAACTCAATGTCGAGGAGATAAAAAAAGCATATGAAAATTGAAATTTCTTCACTCGAAGTACTCACAACCCACGGCGTTCTGCCCGAAGAAAAGGTCAATCCCCAGCCTTTTGTCTTCGACATTTCGCTCGAAGCCGACTGCGAGGAGGCGGCTCTCCGCGACGACCTGTCAAAGACGGTAAACTATTCGCAGGTGTGCGCGCTCGTGCAGAATGTGGCGACGGCAAGGACGTACAACCTCATCGAAGCGCTCGCCCGCGAGTGCGCGTTTTCCATACTCGAAAAGTTTGAGCGCGTCCGCTCGGTCGAAGTTAAGGTCAGCAAGCCAAAGGCGCCCGTAAAGGCGCAGTTCGGCAATATTTCCGTCAGCTATTATGCCGAGCGCAACAGCGTGTATATCTCGCTCGGGTCAAGCATGGGCGACAGGGAAAAAACAATCAAAGCCGCTCTTTCCAAGCTCTCAGCAATGCGCGGAATAAAGCTTTTGCGCACGTCGTCCATGATAAAAACGGCGCCCGTCGGCGGGGTAGCGCAAAACGAGTTTGTCAACTGCGCTGCCGAGCTCGACTGTTTTCTTTCGCCCCGCGCGTTGCTCGACAAAATTCACACCGTCGAAGCCCACCTCGGCAGGGTGCGCTCCCGCCGCTGGGACGACAGACCCATAGACATCGACATAATCTTTTTCGGCGACAAGGTAATTGCCGAAGAAGGGCTGGCTGTTCCCCACCCGCATTACGCCTCGCGCGCCTTCGTTACCCTGCCTTTGAAGGAACTCTGCCCCGAAAAAATCTGCCCGCTCACCCACAAGGCGATCAAGGATATGTAAGTTGTGTCGAAAAAAATACAGTTTATGCAGAGATTTTTAACAATTATAAAAAAAGTTTGTGCAAGTTGCACAAACTTTTTTAAAATATCTATACAAAACAGCGCGGTTGTGGTATAATTCCACATAGTGGATAAAGTATGCGGTTGAAAATGGCGGCAAAAAAGGTGCCGCCGCAATCATATGCGTTTATAAATAATGCGCGCGGGTGCGCGCTGTATACTAATGGACAATTGTCAAGGAAGTGTTTAAGTTGGAAAAAATCGGCATTATCGACCTGGGCTCCAATTCCGCACGTCTCGTAATAGTCAATCTGTTCGCCGACGGTTATTTTATGGTGGTGGATGAACTTAAAGAGAGCGTACGCCTCGGTCAGGACATGGAACGCGACGGCTTTTTAAAGCCCCAGCGCGTAGCGGAAACAATCAAAACGTTGAGAATGTTCAAAAAACTTTGCGACGCCAGCGGGGTAACGCGCATAATAGCCGTTGCTACCGAGGCGGTTCGCCGTGCAAAAAATCAGCGCTCGTTCCTCGATGAAATTCAGGCGAGCTGCGGCATAAAAATCCGCGTGCTCACCGCCGAGGAAGAGGCGGTTTACGTATACCGCGGCGTGATAAACACCATGGACGTCCCCAAGGGCATCATTCTTGAAATAGGCGGGGGCGCCACAAAAATCGTTTATTACAACCGCAGGAACATGCTCAATTATGCAACCCTGCCTTTCGGCGCGGTCACTCTGACCGATCTTTTTGCCCGCGACGGACTCAAACCCGAAGAACAGGCGGCAAAGATGGAGGAGTTCTTCACCGAACAGCTCAAAGGGCTCGACTGGCTCACCCAGCTCGACCCCGACGTCCGCATGATAGGCGTTGGCGGCAGTTTCAGAAACGTATTCAAAATCAGCAAAATAGTTCACAAGTATCCCCTCGATACCGTGCATAACTTTGAGATGCAGACCGAGGACTTCATGCCCCTCTACGACATGATAAAGGTGCTCGACCTCGACAAGAAAAAGAAGATCAAGGGTCTTTCGGCGGAGCGGGCAGACATTCTCCCCGCGGCGCTCGCCATAATCAAATCTTTCGTCAGCTACATCAACGTATCTTCGTTCACCATTTCGGGCGCGGGGCTCAGGGAAGGCATAATGTTCAACCAGGCGCTCCCCGGCACGATAGAAAAGCCCATAACCGACGTAATGAACTATTCGCTCACCACGCTCGTAAAGTATTACGACTGCGACGAAAAGCACGTCGAACACGTGGTTAATCTCTCTATCCAGCTCTTCAAACAGCTGCGCGTGCTGCACAAGTTCCCCCGCCAGTATTTAAAGGTGCTCAAAATCGCCGCCATGCTTCACGACTGCGGCATGAGGATAAAGTATTACAACCATCAGCGCCACAGCTGCTATATGATACTCAACTCCACCCTCTACGGCGTAAGCCACAGGGAAATCGTGCTCGCGGCGTTCACGGCGTGCTGCCATAAAAAGGAGGATATCAACCTCTACGACTGGAACCGCTACCGCGACATTCTGCACGAGGACGACATCGAAATCGTCAAGCGCCTCGGCGTAATGCTGCGCATAGCCGAAAGTTTAGACAGGTCAAATTCGGGCACGATAAAGGGCATAAACTGCGACATTCTCGGCGATTCGGTCATAATGAAAACCGAAGTCGAAGGGGACGCCAGTCTCGAAATCCGCGACGCCATGGCGGCGGGCACGGAATTCAGAAAGGCTTTCCGCAAAAATCTTGAAATATTGTAACCATGATGCCGCCGTTTAATATGGCGGCATATTACTTTATCCGGTGCGGCTTTCGCGGGAGCGCGACTTTTCGCCAAACCGCCGTGCGCGGATTGCTTTTTCCGCGCTGTTCGTATATTTATGTATGTTCTTGCAAGCGCGTCGCCGAGACGGCGCGAACTATTAAAACAAATTTTGCCCGACTTCGCCGTCGTTCCCGCAAAGGGGGAGGAGCAGGTAAATTTATCGCTTTTTCCCGAACAGATCGCCTGCTCACTCGCCGAGCGCAAGTGTGACGAGGTGTTCGCCCTGCGCCCGCACGATACCGTAATCGGCTGCGATACTATAGTCGTCTTTGACGGCGAAATTTTGGGTAAGCCCAAAGACGCCGCCGATGCGATACATACGCTCAGAAAGCTCTCGGGCAAAACCCACTACGTCATAACGGGCGTGTGCGTGCGTCGGGGCGATAAAAAGCTCGTCAGATACGACCGCACCGAGGTGCGCTTCAACGCGCTTACTGACGAGTTTATAAGCTCCTACGTCGCGGGAGGTTCGCCCCTCGACAAAGCCGGCAGCTACGGCATTCAGGACGAAGGGGTAGTAAAGGAATATTACGGCAGCTACACGAACGTGGTGGGGCTGCCCGTCAAATTAGTAAAAGATATGTTGGAGAGTGTTTGCCAATGATAAGACTTGCTATCGATGTCGGTTCGTTGATTACAAAAATTTACATGCCGGGCTGCGGCGTGGTGCTTTCCGAGGCCACCTGCGTCGCCGTCGAAACCGAGGGCGGCAAGCCCGCCTGCAAGGCTTTCGGCGACAGGGCGCGCGCCCTCTGGGGCAAGGCGGCGCAGAATACGCGCATTTTAAATCCCGTGTCCGAGGGTGAAATAGTCTACCCCGAACTGCTTTCAGAGCTTCTGAATTACTTTTTCGGCAAAATAGAAATTTCCCGCCGCAAGGCTAAAAATTGCGAGGTCATGTTTGTAATTCCCTGCGGCGCCAAGGACGAACTTATACAAAACTATCTCGACGTCGCTTACGCCTGCGGCATAGGCAGAACGTGTTTCACCCAGGCGCCCTTCGCGGCGGTCATCGGGCAGAACGTCACCCTTTCCGAAACTACGCCCGTGTTTTCGCTCGACGTCGGCTACGGCATCACAAACATAGCCGTCGTTTCGCTCGACGGCATAATATCCGGTCTGTCCGTCAACCTCGGCGGCGGCAATATCGACTTGGAGCTCATGGACTACATGGCGGAAAATTTCCGCATAAAAATAGGCTCGCAGACGGCTGAAAAGCTCAAAAATACCGTCGGCAGCCTGCTCGAAGACGACAACAAGATGATGGTCGTCGACGGGCGCTCGCTCGACGGCGGAACGCCCCTTTCGGTGGCGGTCAACTCCTCGCAGATAGAGGAATGCATCACGCTGTATGTCGATAAAATTTTGGAATACGTAAACATAGTGCTCTCCAAGCTCCCCGCCGAGGTGATGTCCGCCGTTATGCACAGCGGCATTTATCTTTCGGGCGGGCTGTCCAAGCTCGACGGCTTCGGCGAATATGTTTCGGCAAAGCTCGGCATACCCGTAAACGAAAGCGAGGAACCCGCGCTCTGTTCGGTGATAGGGGGCGGCACTATACTTGCAAACGATTACCTGCGCTCCGCCCTCGCGACAGCGGAATAACCGAATAATTTTGTGCGTCCGAAGGCGGCGTTCGATTGCCGCAATCGGACTTTTTATGTCGGCGGCAATTTTTATTTTGGCGGGTAAATATGCTTTGTCCCCGGCTTGCCGGCGCCTTTTCCGTACGCCTGACCTGCTGCGATTTGAACGGTGAGGACAAGTAAAGCGCAACAATGGGGCAAAATTTATTTTTTTACAAAGTTTTTACAAAAAAACCGATAAATTTTTATCGGTTTTAACCGAAAAGTTGGTTTATATACTTGAAAAGTTTTAAAATATGTATTACAATATAGTAGTTGAAAGACAACAATAAAAATCTGTTTGTAAACAAAAATCCACAGGAGGAGTAATTAATAGTTATGGCTAAAAAGTATTGCTATCTTTTCAGCGAAGGCAACGCTTCTATGAGAGAATTACTCGGCGGCAAGGGTGCTAACCTCGCCGAGATGACGAAAATCGGTCTGCCCGTACCGCAGGGCTTCACCATTTCGACCGAAGCGTGCACGCAGTATTACGAAGACGGCAGAAAGATCAACGATGAGATCCAGAAAGAGATAATGGAATATGTCGACAAGATGGAAAAAATCTGCGGTAAAAAGTTCGGCGACAAGGAAAATCCCCTTCTCGTTTCCGTTCGTTCCGGCGCCCGCGCTTCCATGCCCGGCATGATGGACACCATCCTTAACCTAGGTCTTAACGAAGACGTAGTTGAATCCCTCGCAGCTAAATCGGGCAACCCCCGCTGGGCTTGGGACTGCTACAGAAGATTCATTCAGATGTTCTCCGACGTCGTTATGGAAGTCGGCAAGAAATACTTTGAAAAACTCATCGACAAGATGAAGGAAGAAAAGGGCGTAACTTACGACGTCGAACTGACCGCAGAAGATTTAAAGACTCTTGCCAACCAGTTCAAGGCAGAGTACAAGGCTCAGATAGGCAAAGATTTCCCCTCCGATCCCAAGGAACAGCTCTTCGAAGCTGTTAAAGCCGTATTCCGCAGCTGGGACAACCCCCGCGCAAACGTATATCGCATGGACCACGACATCCCTTATTCGTGGGGTACTGCCGTAAACGTCCAGATGATGGCGTTCGGCAACATGGGCGACGATTGCGGCACGGGCGTTGCATTCACACGTAACCCCGCCACAGGCGAAAAGGGTCTCATGGGCGAGTTCCTCATGAACGCTCAGGGCGAAGACGTCGTTGCAGGCGTCCGCACACCTATGCCCATTTCCCAGATGGCTCAGGTTCTCCCCGATGTTTACAAACAGTTCCTCGAAGTTTGCGATATTCTCGAAAAGCATTACAGAGATATGCAGGATATGGAGTTCACCATCGAAAAGGGCAAGCTCTATATGTTGCAGACCCGTAACGGCAAGCGCACCGCCGCTGCCGCTATAAAGATCGCCTGCGACCTCATCGACGAAGGCATGATCACCGAACAGGAAGCGCTCATGCAGATCGACGCAAAGTCGCTCGACATGCTCCTTCACCCCCAGTTCGACGCTGCGGCTTTAAAGAAAGCCGATAAGAACAACGTCGTCGGCAAGGGTATCGCCGCTTCCCCCGGCGCTGCCGCAGGCTCCATAGTATTCACTGCGGAAGATGCGGTAGAGCAGGGCAAGAAGGGCAAAAAGGTCGTTCTCGTCCGCCTCGAAACCTCTCCCGAAGATATCGAGGGTATGAAGTTCGCACAGGGTATCTTAACCGTGCGCGGCGGTCAGACCTCTCACGCGGCCGTCGTTGCCCGCGGCATGGGTACCTGCTGCGTATCCGGTTGCGGCGACATCAAGATGGATGAAGAAAACAAGTGCTTCACCCTCGCAGGCAAGCTGTTCAAGGAAGGCGACGCCCTTTCCCTCGACGGTTCCACCGGTAACATTTACGATTGCATCATTCCCACCGTTCCCGCCGATCCCAACTCCGGCTATTTCGGAAGGATCATGGAACTTGCAGACAAATACAAGGCTCTCGGCGTAAGAACCAATGCCGACACCCCCAAGGATGCCAAGCAGGCTGCCGCCTTCGGCGCACAGGGCATCGGTCTCTGCCGTACCGAGCACATGTTCTTCGATCCCGCACGTATCGGCGCATTCCGCGAAATGATCTGCTCCGATACCAAGGAAGAGCGCGAAGCAGCTCTCGCCAAGATCGAGCCCATGCAGCAGTCCGACTTTGAAGGTCTCATGGAAGCCCTCGAAGGTCAGCCCGTAACCATCCGTTTCCTCGATCCCCCTCTTCACGAGTTCGTACCCACAGAGGAAGCCGATATCAAGGCACTTGCAGATTCTCAGGGCAAAACGGTTGCACAGATCAAGCAGATCATCTCCGACCTTCACGAATTCAACCCCATGATGGGTCACCGCGGCTGCCGTCTCACTGTAACTTATCCCGAAATCGCCGTTATGCAGACCAACGCGGTAATCAAGGCTGCTATCGCCGTTCAGAAGAGGCATCCCGACTGGAAGGTAGTTCCCGAAATCATGATTCCCCTCGTAGGCGAGGTAAAAGAGCTCGATTTCGTCAAGAAGACAGTCGTAGCTACCGCCGACGCGGTTATCAAGGAAGCGGGCGTCGATCTCAAATATGAAGTCGGCACCATGATCGAAATTCCTCGCGCAGCGCTCACCGCAGACGATATTGCAAAGCATGCAGATTTCTTCTGCTTCGGCACGAACGACCTCACCCAGATGACGTTTGGTTTCTCGCGCGACGACGCAGGCAAGTTCCTGCCCGCATATTATTCCAACAAAATTTACGAGTTCGATCCCTTCGCTAAGCTCGACACTACCGGCGTAGGCAAGCTCATGGAAATGGCTGTTACGCTCGGCAAGGGCGCAAACAAAGCCCTTCACTGCGGCATCTGCGGCGAACACGGCGGCGACCCTTCGTCCATCGAGTTCTGCCACAAGATCGGTCTCGATTACGTTTCCTGCTCGCCTTACCGCGTGCCCATCGCACGTCTCGCAGCCGCGCAGGCTAATATTCGCAGCCCGAGGTCCAAGTAATAGTGGCGTAAATTACAAACAGTACTATATATAGTATATAAGGGCTTACCCTGTCACGGGATAAGCCCTATTTTTATGTCAAAAAAGGCTTAAAAAAAGCTCAAAAAAAGTATTTTCCATATAAGTTGAACACTTGATTTTATCGAAAAAATATGGTATATTAAGATAAAGGAAGGTAGCAGAGATGACCAATTACAGAGCAATTCTCCTATATTACAGCAAAGGAAATACGACTACGCAGATAGCCACTATCTGCGATTGCTCCCGTACTACGGTCATCCGCGCCGTGAAGAGGGCAAAGGCAATCAATCTGCCTATTCCCGTATCGGATAAGATAAAGGATGAAGAGCTGTATTTCATGCTTTATCCGAAAAGAGGACCTAAGAAGGAGTATTACAGACCGGATTTCTACCTTCTGAATAAAGATAAGAAAAAGCGCGGCTTTACAAAGTACCGCGCTTGGCAGAAGTATTGTCGCGTTGCAAAAAGGGAGGGGTATAAGGCGTACGGTAAATCGTGGTTCTACAAGTTATATAAAGATTATTTTTTGTTTTATAAGCCTTCTCGCGTCAAGCGCAGCGAGAATATGAGACAAATAAGGCTTTTTACATTGCTAAAACAGTCCTATTCTGATATTATAAAATACTCAGACGAGTCAAGGGCACGTTTGGAGGCTGAAATCGATGAATGGTGCAAAAAACGACGGTTGGATAAGCTCCGTTTATGGTGTTCATGTCCGCATGTTACTTGAAGATTATTTTTATTTTTGGTATGAATGCTAAGTTGTCTGTTATAAAAGGGAATAAGATGTTGTCAACGATAAATGTAAATTTACCGCATTTATGGTTGCAACCCAATAACAGGTGTCAAAACAGGATTTTAAAGAAATTTTTCACGCGTAAGGCCACACAGTAAAGAGCTGGGGGCGGATTTCTGCGTCTCTCGATTTGTCAGATGAATTAGGCTATAGTATTTGTACAATTGCAAAAGTAATTATGCGAGAAGGAGAAATGAAATGAAGAGAGAAAGGGAAACGATTTTTAATATCATTTATTCAGGAATAGTCGATTTATTTCAATTGAGCGTTACCTCCCTGACTGCTTACAGTAGAGAAAACGGAAATGATATACGTTACGATTGGTATAAGAAAAAGACTCATCCTAACTCAGATAATTTCAACGAGTTCATGGATGAGTTTATGCAATACTTTAAAGAAAAATGCAAAGAAGAGTCTTTAGTCAATGCCAAGGATTCTCTTGAAGGTCTTTTTCGCTTCCTTGTGACAATGAAGCGCAATAAAGGCATTGAATGTGATGATATTCATGCGCAAGGCACGTATCACGATGTAGAGGTTCTGCTAGAGGAGGCGTATTATGCAATAAGTGATGTAGCGGTAGCGGAGGAATTATATCCAAAGGTTCATTTCGACAGCAGATTACTAATTCCATCGCAATGTGTTTTTGGTAGAGCTGAGTTTATAAAATATGTAATAAAAGAATTACGGGAAAACAGAGTATATCTTTACGGAATCGGCGGTATTGGCAAGACGGAAATTGTAAAGTCAGTGGTCAATACGATTTTAAGTGCGCCTATTGGCGCTTCTTATATGTTGGTTCGCGATATATATTGGATAATCTATGACAATTGTAAAGACGGAGATGATGTAAAAGACTGTATAATAAAGTCTATAAAACCTCAAACGATGATTAACGACGACAACAGGAACGTTTTATATGACGAATGTATACATATTATAAACAAAAAACGAACGTTGCTAATTATCGATAACATTGAAATTTTCAGCAATGAATTATTGGCGTTTATAAATAGAGTCCAGAACGTGAGGCTACTTGTTGTAGGTCGACCAGAGCCAATCGGCGGAAGCCCATTGCTCAATGTTGAAGTTCAGAAACTGGATTTAAATGCATGTATGGAGCTCTTTGCGTTCTATTGCCCATATAACGAAGATGAAAAAAATGATGTAGCACAAATTGTTGAATTGGCCGACAGGCATACTATTTCCCTTGAATTGTTGGCGAAGCTGATAAAGAAGCAGGAAAAGACGATTGCTGAATTTTTGCAGGTTCTAATCGATCGTGGTTTTAATTTCCGTTTTGATGGGGAAGAAGAACAAAAAGTCTCTTCGGCACATAGTTTGCTGGAAAAAGAGGATAGAATAATTGTACAGTTAGCAAAGCTGTTTAATACAATACATCTGACCGAAAAAGAAAAGAATCTGTTAATAAAATTTAGTACGGTACCAAATCTGAAATGTGCGACTCAAAATGCCTGTAAATGGTTCGCTCTATCGGACACAGGAGTACTGTATTCATTGGCTAATGCAGGGTGGATTAAACGTGAGGAAGGCGAACGAAATAGAAATCGCTGGTATATTCATTCAATAATCGCTACAGCAATTCGCTTTGCCTATTCGAATATTTTATTGGCGACTTGTCAACCATTTATATATAAGATTGCGGATATCATTGTTGGAGCGCTGGAACAGAGCAAAAAGGTAGATAAAATGTTAATTCAATTCGGCTGGTCAATCTCAGATATTTTTAGGGATAGTTTTCAGTCCGTAAGTGATGTGCATTTCCTGTATGTTTTGGCGAAATTATACGAACGTATAGGGCTTTTACAGCGTGCAGAGTATATTGTCAATTTGGCAATGGAGTTGGCGGATCGATTGAGTGTTTAAATATATGAATAAAAAGAGAGACTGGCTGCTTGAAACTGAAGAGTCAATAGAGGATTTGCGATTCAAGCTGCTTGAAAGCAGCATCATTTTAAAACTCCGCATGAATGCGTATGACAAGGCTATAGTAGAATGTTATAATGCCTTGGGAAAAATTGGGCAGCGTGAAAAAGAGTCTGATATTTATGCGCATAGAAAAGGTATGCTTTTAAGTAATTTAGCAATAGCAATTGCTGCGAAATATGAGACCGAGGAGGATTTGGCCCAAAAGGAAGAATATCGCTGTCAAGCGGAGAAATGTTTTGCTGAGAGCATCAAGCTTTGGCAAAAACTTGACGACGATTACAATGTATTTGTTGTCAGATTGCACAAGGCGGATTTTGAATTTGATTGCGATAGAAACACTGCATCTTGGTTCAGGAAATACAGGAGGATAGCAAAAAAGATTAAAAATGACGACGGTAATCTTTTTCAGTTGTTATATTCAGAGACGTTGATGCAGATGGTTCGTAAATATTGTAGCGCAGATGTGTTTGATGACTGCGGCATGAGCTATAGGATTGCAAGTAAATATCTGGATGAGGTTGGGCAGATTTACGACAGATATTGTCATGATGACATCTTAAGACGTTTGGAACTGATAAAGACAAGGCAGGCTTTGGAGCTGACTTGTGCGTACGACGCAGCCAAATTGAAGAGATTTATAGAACAGAGTGAGAAGTTGCTTAATGAATACAGAGAGCATGCTGCTCAAGATGCTGACAAACACATATTTGATCTATATGTTGTTGATATACGCAATAATACAGGGACGGCTTATTATCGACTTGGTTGTGTCTATCTTGAAAAAAACATGGTTAAAGAGGCTGTCAAGGCCTATAAACAGGCTGTCGGATTTTATACTGAGTGTATTGAAGTGTATCGGGTGACAAATGAACAGGGGTCAGATTTGCTTCTCATGATTTATTTGAATATAGCAAATACAAAGCTCCGTTTATATAGATGCCAGAAAGATGATAAATATTTGAATGACAGCATTATGTTAATGCAAGAGTCGATACGCAAATTCAAGAAACTGTTTCCTGACAGCATACCAGTTGCTTTAGCATATTGCACTTTAGGTACGACTTACAGATTGAAGGGAGAGTTTAAAAGTAGTATTAGGTATTACCGTATTGCGGAAAAACTGGGTGATCGGATTATAAAACAGGGCGACTGTGCAGAAGTCTTCTTTTGGATATATGAGGGATATGCCGACGCCTACAAGAATATGGGATTTATTTCCAAAGCTGTGGAATATCTTAATAAACAAAGAGAATTGTTGCTAAGGTGCGGATATGAAGCAGATTCGACAGAGGTTTCTGAAATAGATGAGCGATTGAAGGAGCTGGGTTAAATTTTATTGTTCGTTTCATCTTAACTTGCGATATTGTACCTAGTTTACATGACACAAAGAAATATTCAATAGCAATTTTTGAAAATTAGTATAGGCTTTGAGAGAAATCTCAGAGCCTTTTTGTTTATTTGCAAGGAGAAAACTGCTTGGGGGCTCCTAAGGGTCTTGCTTGTTTTCAAGTTGTCTGTATGTTGCCCATGAATGGTATTGAAAGAATTTGAAAGGGAGATGAACATCAGATATTAATAAATACGAACGCTTATATATAATGGGCTAATGATGTGAGTGAGAGTGGGCATATTGCACACAATGCGCACATAGTACGTTATTTTTTATTTTATCAAGTGCATTTAGAAAGTATGTAATCTAAGCTCACAATACCGAGAGAAAAAATTCGAACAAAAATGAACATCTGAGGATGACTGTGGATCACTATGCTAAAATGTTGCATGAAATGATTGAGGCGCGACAAGGAGAGTGTGGTTTACAGTATAAACAAAATCAAATGAACAGACAGAGCGAACTGAAATAATCTGGTGCTTCATTTCGAAATCGACATGGAAATCATGTTGAAAATATTTGTGCCGAAAGGCAAAGGAGAACATCTATGAAACACTTTTATCAAGCGGGCTGTGAACTGATCGAGAATGTGACGTTCCATGGCGGCGATGAGGAACTGATCGAGAACGTAACGTTCCACGGTGGCGACGAGGAACTGATCGAGAACGTGACGTTCCACGGTGGCGACGAGGAACTGATCGAGAACGTGACGTTCCACGGCGGCGATGAGGAACTGATCGAGAACGTGACGTTCCATGGTGGTGACGAAGAGCTCATCGAGGATGTCATCTTCCACTTCTAACTGCCAGTGGCTGCCCCGACATTGTGATTGCAGTGCCGGGGCAAGCAGTTTTGTGCCCCCAACTAGTACGGCTTAAGCCGTGGATTACATTGAAATAAGAGGTGCCTTATGAATTTTACTTTGAGTGTACACAAACAAATCATGGAATCTCCCGTGGGGTCAAGTAGACCCGAGCAAGGAGGTGCGTTATTTTCAAGTGATGGTGGTGTTACTGTCGAGAAATTTATTTTTGACGAAAAAGGCAGCCGCAGCGGTACAACGTACTCCCCGAATGTTAAGTTTATCAATGAGCAAATCAGATACTGGAGTGGTCGAGGATATTACTTCATAGGATTCGTCCATTCTCATCCTCAGGGGTTTACTGCTATATCTACAGGCAGGGGTGGCGGTTATGGATATACCGTCAGCGATGAGGACGCCATCGTTAAGCTGCTTGGGGGTATGAAGGGCACTAGACGGCTATACTTCCCCGTTGTTCAGAGCTCTGTGTATGGAAAGTTCTCCATGCGGGTGTTCTGTGGGGAAAAAGATTTAAGTGGTAGCGTTAAGATCTGGGAAGACCGCAATATTCATATTGTGGAGGATGCATCCGGGAATTGTGTCCGACGCGAGCTTCGAGCTTATTTACCGATGGATCGTTATTCGCATTCCACAGCGATTATTGTGGGAGCAGGTGGCGGTGCAGACCTCGCGGAGTGGCTTACGCGAGCAGGGGTCAATAAATTTATCCTCTTGGATAGTACGCGCTATGAGTATTCGGACCTTTCCGGCGGCGCATTCTTTCGCGATATAGGCGGATATAAAGCAGATGCCGTGGCACGAAGGATACATGCCATCAATCCCGCTTCAAGGGTAAAAATCATCCGGCAACACATTGACAATGATATCAAAACCGATGATTTTCGATTCTGGCTCGACAATGTTGATCGCCGAAAGAGCCTTGTGATTTTCTGTGAGGGCGGGAGGGATGACTTCAATATCCTCAAGGGGCTTTGCTCAGCGTGCGGGATCGCATTGATACGCAGTAACGCGTATCCAGGCTATCAACCTGCGGCGCAGTACGTACATACAGAGTTCTATGATTT
>ERZ1090879.723-NODE-723-length-19632-cov-37.982122_pt1 | contig 19632 bp, 17 predicted proteins | sample MGYA00478472_ERZ1090879 | MGnify/ENA primary metagenome ERZ1090879 (study PRJEB33644, sample SAMEA5815723) | chicken gut metagenome | biome: Chicken; feature: Gastrointestinal Tract; material: Caecum | place: Ireland | collected 2019-01-01 | study: A study of the... | reverse complement strand
CCGCGGCGCGCGGGGGACGCCCCAACAGTCCGGCCCCCCCTTGTCAAACGCGGGCGGACTTATTCAAAAATTCCAAAAAACCCCGCGCCGCCGCCCCACCGCCGGGCGGCGCCTGTTATTTGCGTATCGTTTTTTGAAGCCGTTCTTATTTTTTGATCAACCGACGATCAGATTGACGAGGCGTCCGGGGACGACGATGCACTTTTTCACCGTTTTGCCCGCGAGCTTTTCCTGCAATTCGGCTAGCGCAAGGACGTGCTGCTCGATTTCCTCCTGCGAAAGGGAGGTGGCGAGCATCGCCTTGCACACCATGCGGCTGTTGACCTGCACGGCGTACTCCTTCTCGTCGAGGACGAGCGCCTTCGGATCGGCAACGGGATAGCTCTCCTCGATGACGAAATCTTTGCCGCCGATCATTTCCCAAAGTTCTTCACAGACATGCGGTGCAAATGGAGCCAGCAAAAGAACAAGGTCGTGTACGGCAGCCTTTTCAAAGGCAATATTTTTAAGCTCCAGACCATCGTACCTGTAGAGTGCGTTGACGAACTCCATGATGCGTGCGATCGCCGTATTGAAGGAGAATGCCTCCGCGTCGCGCGTGACACGTTCGATGGCATAATTTTTCGCATAATCGAGGGCTTTTTCTTCCGCACCGTAAGGACCTTCCTCTTTGGGCGTCTTGCATGCGGCGACCTTGGCGACGATTTTTTCGACGCGGTCCAAAAATTTTGCGATCGCCTTGATGCCGTCGTCGTTCCAAGGTCCGCCCTCCGTATAGGAGAAGCCGAACATGAGGTAGAGGCGGAAGGCATCCGAACCGTATGTCGTCACATATTCGTCGGGAGAGACGATATTTCCGTGAGATTTGCTCATGCGGTTGCCGTCGGGACCCAGGATCACGCCCTGATGGACGAGGCGCCTGAAGGGTTCGTCAAAGTCCAGGTATCCCATGTCGCGCAGCGCCTTTGTAAAGAAGCGTGCATATAACAGATGCATGCAGGCGTGTTCTGCGCCGCCGACGTATACGTCCACGGGAAGCATTTTGTCTACCGCCTCGCGGGAGAATGGCTCTTTTTCGTTGTGTGCGTCCGCGTAGCGCAGATAATACCAGCTCGAGCAGACGAAGGTGTCCAGCGTATCGGGATCGCGCTCGGCGGGACCGCCGCACTTGGGACAGACCGTGTGCATGAATTTTTCATGCTTGGCGAGCGGAGATTTTCCGTCGGGGCGGAATTCCACGTCATAGGGGAGTTTGACGGGCAGGTCTTTTTCGGGAACCGCGACGTCGCCGCAGACTGGACAATGAATGACGGGAATGGGAGCGCCCCAGTAGCGCTGACGGGAGACGAGCCAGTCGCGAAGGCGATAGTTGACCTTCTTGCCTCCCTTGCCCAATTTTGAAATGCAGGCCGCGACTTCCGCGCGCGCCTCGTCGCCGTAGAGACCGTCAAATTGCAGCGAGCCGACCATGATACCGTCCTCTGTGAAGGGGAGCTTCGTCTCGCCGCCCTTCTTCTCGATGACTTTAACGATCGGAAGGCCGTACTTCGTCGCAAAGGCAAAGTCGCGTTCGTCGTGTGCCGGGACGGCCATGACCGCACCTGTACCGTAGGTTGCAAGCACATAGTCTGCAAGATAGACGGGGATCCTTTTTCCGTTGACAGGGTTTACGCAGTAAGAACCTGTAAAAACGCCGGTCTTTTCGCGGGTAGAAGAGAGGCGCTCGATCTCATTGGATTTTGCTGCCTGTTCGATATAAGCTTCGACTGCGTCACGCTGTTCCGGCGTCGTGAGTTCGCGCGCAAGAGGATGCTCCGGCGCAAGAACGACGTATGTCACACCGAAGATCGTATCGCAGCGGGTCGTGAATACGCGGATCTTTTGTCCGCCGTCGCACTCAAACTCGATCTCGCAGCCCGTGGACTTTCCGATCCAGTTGCGCTGCATGTTCTTGGTCTTTTCCGGCCAGTCGAGTGCGTCCAGTCCGGTCAGCAGCTCTTCTGCGTAGTCGGTGATCTTAAAAAACCACTGCGTCAGGTTTTTGCGCACGACCTGCGTGCCGCATCGCTCGCAGCAACCGTCTACGACCTGCTCGTTGGCAAGCACGGTCTGACAGGAGGGACACCAGTTGACGGGAGCCGCCTTGCGGTAGGCGAGTCCCTTTTTATACAGCTGCAAGAACATCCACTGCGTCCACTTATAATAGTTTTCTTCGCATGTTTTGACTTCAGCGGACCAGTCGAACATCGCGCCCATCGCGCGCAGTTGACCTTCCATCGTCGCAATGTTCTTCTCGGTGGAGTCCTTGGGGTGGATGCCCGTCTTGATCGCGTAGTTTTCTGCGGGAAGACCGAATGCATCGAAGCCCATCGGCTGGAATACATTGTAGCCCTGCATCCGCTTGAAGCGGGCATAGGTGTCCGTGGGACCGTAATTGTACCAGTGCCCGATGTGCAGTTTTGCGCCGGAAGGGTAGGAGAACATCTCCAGAACATACAGCTTTTTGCGTTCCGATTTTCTGTCAAACTGGTTGACTTTGGCCTTTTCCCACCGAGCCTGCCATTTGCGCTCGATCGATTGATAATCCATGCGATTCCTCTCAAGATGCATTTGTTCCCGTCATTTTACTATAAAAATGACCAAAAGTCAAGCCAACTTCTCTTTAATTTGCATTTTCGTACAATTTGCCCTTTTTCACGCGAAAGGAATCAAACGTCTTGAACTTCATACAATAGATACGTGGAGATTATAGAGTTTTCCGAATGCAGCGGACACCGCGTCTTTCTTTCTTACCTGTATAATACGCTCCTTCCGGATGCCGTGTCCTTGGGCGGGCGCGGCGAAATAGAGTTTTACGGAGACCGAGCGGTTGTGCGGATCGCAGTGCCCGATATGCGCGCATTTTCCGGTCGAGCGGCGGATGCCGTCGCAGAGGTCTTATGCGTGGGGTATAAATATCGTTTTCTGGAAAAAAGTCTGTGCGTCTGCCTGCCGCGGCGTGAGCGGCGCCTGCTTGCGGCGGCGCTCATTGCGGCGGACTATGCGGGCGATGTTGCGTATGTAAAGAGGAAGATCCCCGTTCAGCCGCGGTGTGCCGTAGACGGAGTCTATACTTTCCGCCTTGGCGCATTGCGGGAAAAGTGGGAGAAGATCGTTGCGTACATTCCTGCCGGTTTTTCTGTTTCGGATCTGAAAAGATTTTGCGAATTTCTTTCCGGGGAGAGCAATAATACCATTTATCTCAAGGGAAACGCCGTATACGGGGAGGATTTCTTGCCGCTCAGGCGCAGCCGCCTCACGGGCGCCGAAGATATCGAAACGGAGATCGTGCTTTCGGATGCGGGATTTATCTACTGTCTCGGTGAAGTTGAGGATTCTTTGGGGGATTTTCTGCAAAAATATTATGCCGAGCGGGCAATATTTTCTTGACAAAAAACGTGCCATAAACTATAATACGGATACGGAAAGATAAGTAGTCCCGCGCGCGGCTTTCAGAGAGCGGATCCACGGCTGTAAGATCCGCAGCGGCAATCGGAGCACGAAACCACTTTCTTTATGACAAAACAAAGAAAAGAGCGGTCGAAGTTTGGCAATTAAGGTGGAACCGCGCGAATTTTCGCGTCCTTAAATCTTCCCGAGGGAGTTTTAAGGGCGCGTTTTTTTGTGAAATTGCGATGGCGCCGCGACAGGAGGAAAACTATGCATATCGTTTTGAAGAACGGGGATGGAATACAGCTTGCAGAGGGCGCGACCGCGCAGGATGCCGCACAGGCGATCTCCGAGGGGCTTGCCCGCGCAGCAGTCGCGGCGAAGGTCAACGGCGTGCTCGTCGATCTTTCGCATGTCCTGCGGGAGGGGGATTCCGTCGAGATCGTAACGCTCAGAGATAAAGAGGGGCTGGAGGTCTACCGCCATACTTGCGCGCATGTCCTTGCGCAGGCATTAAAGACGGTTTTCCCCACATGTAAGCTTGCAATCGGTCCCGTTATCGACAATGGGTACTATTACGATGTCGATTTCAAGACGCCTATCACGATGGATGACTTCGAGAAAATCGAGGCGGAAATGCGCAAGATCATCAAGAGCAATCTTCCCATCCGACGCTTCTCCCTTCCCCGCGAAGAGGCAATCTCTCTCATGAGCCAGTATCACGAGCCTTACAAGGTAGAACTTATCCAGGATCTTCCCGAAGGAGAGGAGATCAGCTTCTATCAGCAGGGCGCGTTCACCGATCTGTGCCGCGGACCGCATCTTCCCTCCACGGGCAAGATCAAGGCGTTCAAGCTCGTTTCCATTGCGGGCGCATACTGGCGCGGCGACGAAAAGAAAAAGATGCTCACCCGTATCTACGGCACGGCTTTCGCCAAAAAGGACGAAATGGATGAGTATTTTGCAATGCTCGAGGAGGCAAAGAAGCGCGATCATATCAAGCTGGGCAAGGATTTGAAGCTGTTCGCGCTGCTGCCCGAAGGGAAAGGATTCCCGTTCTTCCTGCCCAACGGAATGATCCTCAAGAACACGCTCATCGACTACTGGCGCCAGATCCACCGCCGTGAGGGCTATGTCGAAGTGCAGACGCCCATTATCCTCAATCGCTCGCTTTGGGAGACCTCGGGTCACTGGGATCACTACAAGGAGAACATGTACACGACCAAGATCGACGGCGAGGACTGTGCGATCAAGCCCATGAACTGCCCGGGCGGTTTGCTCGTGTACAAGACCCAGCCGCACAGCTATAAGGATCTTCCTATCCGCATGGGCGAGCTGGGCATCGTTCACCGCCACGAAAAGAGCGGTCAGCTGCACGGGCTGATGCGCGTGCGGTGCTTCACGCAGGACGATGCACACATCTTCATGCTTCCCGAGCAGATCACGGATGAAATCAAGGGCGTCGTGCGCATCATCGACGAAGTGTATAAGCTCTTCGGCTTCAAGTACCATGTCGAACTCTCCACCCGTCCCGATAACTCCATTGGCAGCGACGAGGACTGGGAGGCTGCGACGAATGCTCTGCGCGCCGCGCTGGACAGCATCGGGCTGGACTACGTCGTCAACGAAGGCGACGGCGCCTTCTATGGTCCCAAGATCGACTTCCACCTCGAGGACTCCATTAAGCGCACCTGGCAGTGCGGCACCATTCAGCTGGATTTCCAGCTTCCGCAGCGCTTTGAGATCGAATATGTGGGTGAGGACGGACAGAAGCACCGCCCGATCATGATCCACCGTGTCGTGTTCGGCTCCATCGAGCGCTTTATCGGCATCCTCATCGAGCACTTTGCGGGCAAGTTCCCCGTCTGGCTCGCGCCCGAGCAGGTCAAAGTCCTGCCCGTCACCGACCGCGCTGCCGAATATGCGCAGCAGATCGTCAAAGAGATGAACGAAATGGGACTGCGCGCTTCCGCTGACCTCAGAAAGGAAAAGATAGGAAGAAAGATCCTGGATGCCGAGGTGGAAAAAGTGCCCTATAAGCTCATCGTCGGTGACAAGGAAGTGGAAAACGGCACCGTTTCCGTGCGCCGCCGCGGCGAAGGGGATATCGGAGCAATGGAAAAGGCGGACTTCTTCGCTCTCGTCAAGAAGGAGAACGACGAGAAGACGATTTTCTGAAAATATCACGTCAAAATCGTTGACAAAGGGAAAACTTTCTGTTAAAATAAAAAAAGTCAAGCAGAGGTGAACCCTTCTCCCCGTATCTGCCAAGCGGAACGGGTCAATGAATGATCGGCGCGGGAAGCTGCGCGTAATGATGATGATTCAAAGGGTCGCACTCTGTGCGGCCCTAAATTTTTTCTGAGGTGGGAACCATTAAAACGCAGAATCAGATGAACGGAGAGATCCGCGACCGTGAGATCAGAGTGATCTCGGAGACGGGAGAGATGCTCGGCGTCATGTCGCCGCGCGAGGCGATGCGCCTTGCGGAGGAAGCGGGGCTGGACCTCGTCAAGATCTCGCCCAATGCCGTGCCGCCCGTGTGCAAGATCATGGATTGGGGCAAGTTCAAATTCGAGCAGGCGAAGAAAGAGAAGGAGAACAGGCGCAACCAGAAGGTCGTCGAACTCAAGGAAGTGCAGCTCTCCGTCACGATCGACGTCGGCGACGTCAAAGTCAAGGCGCGCAAGGCGACCGAGTTCCTCGAAGAGGGGAACAAGGTCAAAGTGACCATCCGCCTGCGCGGCAGACAGATGGCGCATGCGCACCTGGGGCGTGACGTCATGATGAACTTCTATGAAATGCTCAAGGACATTGCCGTCATTGAGAAGCCCGTCAATCAGGAAGGGCGCAATCTCATCATGATCTTAGGTCCCGCCAAAAAGTAAGCTTGTTTCGCCTTCGGGCGTGACGATAAGGTTTGAGAAAATAATCGGAGGATACAAATATGCCTAAGCAGAAATCGCACAGCGGTTCCAAGAAGCGCTTCTGGCTCACCGGCACGGGGAAGATCAACCGTCCCCACGGCGGTAAGAACCACAAGGCGGAAACCAAGAACAGAAAGAGAAAGAGAAATCTTCGTCAGACGACGCTCGTCTCCCATGCACAGGAGAACAACGTCAAGAAGATGATCCCTTACAAGGATTGATAGGAGGTAACGACCATGCGTATTAAAAGAGGCGTAAACGGCGTCAAGAAGCGCAGAAAGATCTTAAAGCTCGCAAAGGGCTATTTCGGCTGCAAGAGCAAGAACTACCGCATCGCACGCGAAGCGGTCATGAAGTCCCTCAACTACGCGTACATCGGCAGAAAACGCCGTAAGCGTGATATGCGCAGCCTGTGGATCGCGCGTATCAATGCAGGTGCACGCGAAAACGGACTTTCCTATTCCAAGCTGATGCACGGGCTCAAGGTTGCAGGCATCGACCTCAACCGCAAGGTCCTTGCAGACCTTGCCGTCACGGATGCTGCCGCATTCGCAGACATCTGCAGCAAGGCAAAAGCCGCGATCTGAACGAAGAGAAGCCTTTGAAAAAAGGCTTTTTTCGCGTATGCGTGCAGTATGATCATCCAATCCAGACAGAATCCGCTCGTCAAGGAACTTGCATCCCTCAAAGAAAAAAAAGGCAGGCGCAGGACGGGGACCTTCCTCGTGGAAGGACGCAAAATGGTGCGAGAGGCCGTTGCAAACGGCATGGACGTCGTGCGGCTCGTCCTTCGCGAGGACTATGCGGGCGAGCGGTACGGGCTGCCTGCCGTCGTACTCGGGCAGGATGCTTTTGCAGCCGTCTGCGATGAAAAGACGCCGCAGGGCATTGCCGCTGAGGTTGTCATTCCGGAGCGGAGCGTGCAGTCCCCGCGGGGCAGGTGCCTCTTGCTGGACGGCTTGCAGGATCCCGCCAATGTGGGCGCGATCCTCCGCACGGCGGTCGCCGCGGGGTATGAGGACGTCTATCTTGCGGGCTGTGCCGATCCCTTCTCGCCCAAGAGCGTGCGCGCGAGCATGAGCGGCGTGTTTTTTGCCCGCATCATGCAGGGGACGCCGGAGGAGATCTTGCTCTCGATCGCGGACATGCCCGTCATTGCGGCGGACATGGGCGGCAAGGACGTGTTTTCCTATGCCGCTCCCGAGAAGTTCTGTCTTGCCGTCGGGAGTGAGGGAAACGGGCTTTCCGAGCTTGTTCGCAGCCGCGCGGACGTCACCGTGCGTATTCCGATGGACGCGCGCACCGAGAGCCTCAATGCGGCGGTCTCGGCGGGCATTCTGATGTACGCATTGCGCACAAAAATCTGATCATAAGAGGTATTGTATATGTCGGGTCACAGCAAGTGGCATAACATTCAAGCAAAAAAGGGTAAGGCCGACGCAGCCCGCGGCAGGATCTTCACCAAACTGGGCAGAGAGATCGCCGTCGCGGCGCGCGGAAATCCCAATCCTGCAACCAACTCCAAGTTGGCGGACGTCATCGCCAAGGCGAAGGCTGCCAACATGCCCAACGATAACATCGAGCGCTCCATCAAGCGCGCGGCAGGTGAGCTTGGCGATCGTGATTACAAGGAATTGACCTACGAAGGGTATGGCGTATCCGGCTCCGCGGTCATCATCTCCACGCTGACGGACAACAACAACCGCACGGCGGGCGATATCCGCGCGATCATGACCAAGCACGGCGGATCGCTCGGCATGACGGGCTCGGTTTCCTACCAGTTTGAGCGCAAGGGGCTGATCGTGGTCGAGCGCACGCCTGATCTCGACGAGGACACCATGACCGATTTCGCCATCGAAGCGGGCGCGGACGACGTTGTCACGCAGGAGGACGTCTACGAGGTCTATACCTCGGTCGAGGCATTCTCCGATGTGAGAAAGTTCCTCGAGGAGAAGGGACTCAACTTCCTGGAAGCAGACCTCGGAATGTTCCCTGCCAATAAGATCACGCTCCCCGAAGATAAGCTTGAGACTTTCAAAAAGATGCTCGACAAACTCGAGGAAAACGACGACGTGCAGACGGTCTGGCACAACGTCGAACTGCCCGAGGAAGAGGACGAGGAGTAACCGTAAGCGGCGGACGGTTGATTCGCTGCGATTATTTCAGGGAGGAAACCTGCATTGCGCATATAATTTTCTGCACAGTTGATACCGAGCCGTTCCCGTACGTTATGTACGTTATTCGGCATGCAGAAAATTATCTTCAGACACGCAATGCGGCGCAGTTGAAATATCATATTTCAGGGAGAGGGGTGTTTTGTCCCTGTCTTCTTACATGCTGAAGCACATTTTGTCCGCAGATGATTTTCTGCGGACTTTTTGTTTTCAGGAGGTCTGATATGTCTTTGATCAGGGCAGACGGGGTGAACTTTTCCTATTTCGGTTCACTCGAGCCCGTATTCAAAAATCTGAATTTTACTGCCGATTCCTCGTGGCGGACGGGGCTGATCGGCGCGAACGGCAGCGGCAAAACCACACTTTTCAAACTCCTTTGCGGCGAGGAGAAATGCGGCGGCAAAATCATTTCGAACGTGCGCTTTGTACGCTTTCCGTTTGACGCCGATCCGTATGAAAGCGTCGGCGATGTTGCAGCGCGTTGCAGCGAAGCATGGCGTCTTGCGCGGGAACTCTCTCTTCTGGGGCTCAGTAAGGAGATTCGTTACCGCCCGCTTGGCACGCTTTCGGGAGGGGAGCGGACAAAGGTCATGCTGGCGCTGCTCTTCTGTGCGGACGGCTTTCCGCTGATCGATGAACCTACCGACAGCCTGGATATGCGCGGCAGAGAACGCCTCGCCGAATATTTAAGGGGAAAGCAGGGCTATATCGTCGCCTCACATGACAGAGCGTTTCTCGATCGCTGCACCGACCACACGTTGGCGCTGTCAGGCGGCGGCGCGGAGGTCGTGGCGGGCAGTTACTGCATATGGAAAGAGGAAAACGAGCATCGCATTGCCGCGGCGCGAGAGAAAAAGCGCAGCCTGGAAAACGAGGCGGAGCGGATGACGGCAGCGGCGCAGAGGACGGCGCGCTGGGCAGCCCGCGCCGAACAGGCAAAATACGGCGTACAAAAGAGCGGTCTGAAGGCGGATAAGGGGTTTGTCAGCGCAAGCGCCGCGCGCGTGATGAAGCGCGCCAAAATATCCTCGGACAGGAAAATTGCGGCGGCGGAACACGCAAAGCAGCTTGCCGCCATGCTTCCGCAGGAAGAAAAGATCGCGTTTTCGCCTCAGATATGCCGCAAACAATGTATCTTCGAGATCTCCGATGCCGAGATAAAAGCCGGCGACGCGATCATCCTGCGCGGCGTCAGTCTGCGCGTGATGCGCGGGGAACGGCTGGCAGTCGTCGGCGAGAACGGCTGCGGCAAGAGCACACTGCTGAAGTTTATCGCCGAAAGCCTGCAAGGGGAGGAAGTGTCCTACCTTTCGCAGCAGTGCGAAGACGTCTGCGGCACGCCCGCGCAGTACGCTGCGGCGTGGGGGATAGACGAACCGTCCTTCAAGAGTATGTTGGCAAAGCTTGGATTTGGCAGAACGGACTGGGATAAGGATATGTCGCTGCTGAGTACAGGACAGCGCAAAAAGGCGGCCTTTGCGCGCAGCCTGCTGACGAAAGCCGGGCTTTATCTATGGGATGAGCCGTTTAACTATCTGGATATTCCCGCGCGCGAAATGATCGAAGATGCCATACTCGCTTCGTCGCCCACAATGGTGTTCGTCGAGCACGACGCCGCGTTTGTATCGCGCGCCGCTACGCGCATATTTCAGATCTGACGGAGCGCCCGAAAATGTAAGCGGCGCATGTTGACAGCGCCGCTTTTTTTTGCTATACTGATAGTAATTTTCAATATGGCGCCGCCCGCCGCGTTGATCGGCGCGGCGGGCGGCGCGCATGAGGAGGGTGTCATGACTGTTGTCGAGACCTGCCGCATGGCAAAAGAGCATGCCGCGGCGATCGCCTTTTCGTCGGATGCGGATAAGAACAAGATGCTTGCGCTTGCTGCCGACGCGCTCGTCGCGCACGCGGGAGAGATCATCGCCGTCAACGCCGAGGAGGTCGCCGCCTGTACGCGCGGCGCGCAGTTTGCCGACCGCCTCATGCTCAACGAGACGCGCATTGCGGGCATCGCGGAGGGCTTGAAAAAGCTCATCAAGCTCGACTGTCCCGTGGGCGAGGTCATCGAGCGGCATACGACGGAAAGCGGGCTGGACATCGCCCGCGTCAGGGTCCCGTTCGGCGTCATCGGCATCATCTATGAAGCGCGTCCCAACGTTACGGCGGATGCGGTCGGGCTGTGCATCAAGAGCGGCAACGCCGTCATTCTGCGCGGCAGCAAGGATGCATACCGCACCAACGCTGCCATCGTCTCCGTCATAAAAGGGGCGATCGCGGACGGCGGTTTTGATCCTGAGTTTATTCAGCTGCTTTCCGACTGTACGCGCGAGGGCGCGCGGGAGTTCATGCGGCAGAGGACGCTGGACGTCCTCATCCCCCGCGGCAGCGCGTCGCTCATTCAGAGCACGCTGGAGAACGCCGAAGTCCCCGTCATCGAGACGGGCACGGGCAATTGTCACGTCTATGTGGAGAACTCTGCCGATCTTTCCATGGCGCAGCGCATTCTTGACAACGCCAAGACGCAGCGCACGAGCGTCTGCAACGCCTGCGAGAGCCTCGTCGTGGACAGGACATTTGCGCAAAAACACCTTGCGGAGTTGCTCGCGCCGCTCACCCAAAAAAAGGTCGAACTGGTGGGGGATGAAGAGGCGTGCATGCTCGTGCCGGAGATGAAATCCGCGACGGACGAGGATTTCTACACCGAGTTCCTCGCCATGAAGCTCTCTGTCAGGATCGTGGAGGGCGTGGATGAGGCGATCGCATGGATCAACGAGCACTCCACCCATCACAGCGAGGCGATCGTCACCCGGAACGCCGCGGCGGCGGAGAAGTTCTTAAACGAGGTTGATTCTGCCTGCGTATACGAGAATGCCTCCACCCGCTTTACGGACGGCTTTGAGTTCGGGTTCGGCGCGGAAATGGGGATCTCTACCCAGAAACTGCACGCCCGCGGACCGATGGGGCTAAAAGAGCTGACCTCGTACAAGTTTGTCGTCAAGGGCAACGGGCAGGTGCGAAAATAGTGAAACATATATAAAGATCCGCGCCATACGTCGCGGATCTTTTGTATGTTGCGATGTATACTCTTAAATGCAACGGGTGGGTTTACTTTGCCGTCGGCTCCCGTCAGCGCTTTCTGCTCAGTTCCTGAAGCGTCCCGGCGAGAAAGTATTCCGCCGTTGATCCCTTTTTGATATTGGCGCGCGCTTCTTCAGGCGTGAACCACTTCGCTTCCTCGATTTCCTCGTTGAGCACGATCTCGCCCGAATCGTCTGCCGTGACGACAAAGTTGAGCATCAGAACGTCTTTTGCGTCATGATAGCGGGAGGCGTGATAGCGCCATTTGATTGCCGTGAGTTTTGTTTCTTCCTTAAGTTCCCGCGGGATTGCCTTTTCTGCCGTTTCGCCTTTTTTAATATAACCTGCGAACAGCTTGAAATCCTCTTCACCCGTATGTTTGGCGAGCAGGATCCTGTTCTCCTGGCGGTTGACGACCGTCATGGAGACGGCAACGGGGAAGAAGGGGAATTTGAACGCCCCGCATTGTTCACAATAAGGGATAAGTCCTTCGTTTTCCAAAAATCTGAGCGTCAGTTTCGCTCCGCAGTCTCTGCAATACATCCTTTCAACCTGACCTTCTTGGATTTTTATTATTTTACGACGACAAGCGTCGCTTGTCAAGAATCCGATGGCAATTTTTTGTAAAAATCTTGCAAAAAATTGTAAAAATTTCCCAAAAAAATAAGATTAGAGCAGTTTTGTGATTGTGGGCATGGAATGTTGCTTTTTTCATTGTTCCGCTTGACAATGCACTGCATAATATTGTATAATAAACCCGATTGTTCGGCGGCAGATATTGCTTTTTATACCGCCGTATTGAGGAGGAAAAAGAATGCTTACTTCGATCTGCGGGATCAACTGGGGCGATGAGGGAAAGGGCAGAATGGTCGACTTGCTGTCCGAGGATTACGATATCGTCTGCCGGTATCAGGGCGGCAATAATGCGGGACATACCGTTATCAATGAGCGGGGGAAATTTATCCTCAACCTGCTTCCCTCGGGGATTCTTCGCGAGGGGGTCGTCAACGTGCTCGGAAACGGCATGGTCATCGATATCAAGCACCTTGCAGAGGAGGCCGGACGCCTTCGTGCGCAGGGCATCGCGATCACGCCCGAAAACCTCAGGATCAGCGATAAGGCGGTCATCACCATGCCTTATCACGTTCTGATGGACTGCCTGGAGGAGGAGCGCCTCGCAGATAAGAAGTTCGGCTCTACCCGCCGCGGCATCGCGCCCGTGTATGCGGACAAGTACATGAAGAAGGCGTTCCGTATCGGTGAGCTGCTGCATCCCGATCGGATGTATGCGCGCGTCAAAGACATCGTGGAATGGAAAAATCTCACGGTAGAGAAGGGATACGGACACGCGCCCGTTACGGCGGAGGAAGTCATCGAATATCTCAAAACGTACGGCGAGCCGCTCAAGGACTATATCTGCGACGTCGGGCTGTACCTCAACGAAGCGCACAAGGCGGGCAAGCGTATCATGTTCGAAGCGCAGCTCGGCGCCCTGCGCGATATTGATTTCGGTATCTATCCCTACACGTCGTCCTCGTCGACAATCGCGGCATACGCGCCCATCGGCGCGGGCGTACCCAACCTCAAGCTGGATAAGTCCGTCGGCATTATGAAGGCATATTCTACCTGTGTGGGAGAGGGTCCCTTTACTGCGGAGTACTTCGGCGAAAAGGCGGAAAAATTGCGCGCGGCAGGCGGGGAGTACGGCGCTGCGACGGGCAGACCCAGAAGGGTGGGTCCCTTTGACGTGGTCGCGTCCCGCTATGGCATTCGCTGCCAGGGGTCGGACGAGATCGCACTCACCAAACTTGACGTTCTGTCCGAGTTCGAGGAGCTTGAGATCTGCACGGCGTATGATTTAAACGGCAAGATCGTCCATGAGTTCCCGTTTACCGATGCGCTCGATCTGTGCAAGCCCGTCTTTGAAAAAGTCAAGGGCTGGCATTGCGATATTACGTCCTGCCGCAAGTTTGAAGATCTTCCCAAGGAGGCGCAGGACTATGTGCTGCTTTTGGAAAAACTCTGCGAGTGCAATATCAAGTATATCTCCGTAGGTGCGGAGCGCGAGCAGATCATCGTTCGGTAATGTATGACAAAGACTTTTTTCAAGATGCACGGCATCGGCAACGACTATATCTATTTTGATTGTTTTGATTGGTTCCCTGCCGATCCGGGCGCCGTTGCCAAGAGGCTTTCCGACCGTCACTTCTCTGTAGGTGGGGACGGCGTAGTCTTTATCTGCCGCAGCGAAGTTGCCGACGCAAAGATGCGTATGTTCAACGCGGACGGCAGTGAAGGAAAGATGTGCGGCAATGCCATCCGCTGTATCGGAAAGTTTCTCTATGAAGTGAAGGGCATGAAAAAAGATGTGCTCACCGTAGAGACGCTGAGCGGCATCAAGACGCTTGCGCTCACCGTGGAGAATGCGATCGTCGTGTCCGTTCGTGTGGACATGGGGGCGGCGGAGCTGTGCCCCGCACGCATTCCCGCAAATTTCCCGGGAGACCGCGCGGTGGATGTTCCGCTCGAAGTGGCGGGAAAGCAGTATCGTGTCACCTGTGTCTCGATGGGAAATCCCCATTGCGTGACTTTTGTTTCCGATCCATATGCCGTCGATCTGGAAAAACTCGGACCCTTGTTTGAGCATGACGGGCACTTTCCCGAGCGCGTCAATACCGAGTTCGTGCGCGTGGACGGAAAAAACGAGCTGACCATGCGTGTTTGGGAGCGCGGGAGCGGCGAGACATGGGCGTGCGGCACGGGGGCTTGCGCAACTGCGGTCGCGGCATGCCTCATGGGGTACTGCGAAGAAAACGCGGATATCAAGCTGCATCTGCGCGGGGGCGATCTCACCATCCGCGTCACCCCGCAGGCTGTCTATATGACGGGACCCGCGGCGTTCGCCTTCAAAGGCGAAGCCGAACTTTGAACAGATTCGATCACTTGCCTGCATTTTCGTCAGGCGACAGATATTTTTACCGGAGGAGAAAGCAGGTATGACGAAATACGTCTTTGTCACGGGCGGCGTTGTCTCGGGACTGGGAAAGGGGATCACGGCGGCGTCTTTGGGACGCCTTCTCAAGATGCGGGGCTATAAAGTGGCGTCGCAGAAGCTCGATCCGTATATCAATATCGACCCCGGGACAATGAGTCCCTATCAGCACGGAGAGGTGTTTGTCACTGAGGACGGCGCGGAGACAGATCTCGATCTCGGTCATTACGAACGCTTTATCGACGAGAATCTCAACAAGTTCTCCAACCTCACTACGGGCAAGGTGTACTGGAACGTTCTCAACAAGGAGCGCAACGGCGAGTATCTCGGACAGACCGTGCAGGTCATCCCGCACATCACCAACGAGATCAAGTCTTTTATTTACCAGGTCGGTAAGACGACGGGCGCCGATATCGTCATCACCGAGATCGGCGGCACGACGGGCGATATCGAGTCCCAACCCTTTTTGGAGGCGATCCGTCAGGTCGCGCGAGAAGTGGGCAGGGACAACTGCTGCTTTATTCATGTCACGCTCGTGCCGTATATTTCCGGCTCGTGTGAGTTCAAGAGCAAGCCTACCCAGCATTCCGTCAAGGAACTGCAGGGCATGGGAATTTTCCCCGATATTATCGTGGCGCGCGTGGATGCCCCCATGCCTGACAGTATCCGTGAAAAGATCGCCATGTTCTGCAACGTGCGGCCGGAGTGCTGTATTGAGAATATGACTGTGCCTGTGCTGTACGAGGCGCCCATGATGCTGGAAAAGAGCAATCTTTCCACCATCGTCTGTAATATTTTGCACCTTGATCCCCGCACCATCGATATGACCGAGTGGCAGGAGATGCTGGACAGAGTCCATTCCCGTAAAAAACAGGTCAGGATAGCGTTGTGCGGAAAGTATGTACAGTTGCACGACGCCTATCTCTCCGTAGCCGAAGCGCTGGCACACGGCGGTTACGAGACGGGCGCAAAGGTGGAGATCGACTGGGTGGATACAGAAGCGATCACGGAGCAGAATGTCGGAGAGGCATTGAAGGATGCGGACGGCGTACTCATCCCCGGCGGTTTCGGCGGGCGTGGGATCGAGGGAAAGGTCGTCGCCTGCCGCTATGCGCGCGAGCACAATATCCCGTATCTCGGGATCTGCCTCGGGATGCAGGTCGCAGTCATCGAGTTTGCCCGCAACGTGCTTGGACTCAAGGACGCAAACTCATCCGAGTTCTATCCCGAAGGCAAGCACTCCGTTATCGACCTCATGCCCGATCAGTACGGAGTGAAGATGGGCGGCACGATGCGCCTCGGCGCATATCCGTGCAAGGTCATTGGCGACAGGATGAAGGAGGCGTATAAGACAGATCTGATCCGGGAACGTCATCGCCATCGTTTTGAGTTCAATAACGAGTACCGAGAGGCGTTTGAGGCGAATGGTATGAGAATCGCCGGGACTTCTCCCGACGGCACGCTCTGCGAAGCGGTGGAGATCCCCGCGAACGATTTCTTTGTGGGCGTTCAGTTCCACCCCGAGTTCAAGTCGCGTCCCAACAACGCGCATCCTCTTTTCCGTGAATTTATCCGTCATGCCTGCGCGTATGCGGATAAGAAGGGCAACTGACATGAAGATCAACGAAAACTATCTTAATCTCAAAGACAGCTATCTGTTTGCCACCGTCGGCAGAAAGACGGCGGCATATAAGGCGGCGCATCCCGAGAAGGACGTCATCCGTCTCTCCATTGGCGACGTCACGCGTCCTTTGGCGTCCGCCGTCATCGAGGCGATGCACAAGGCGGTGGATGACATGTCCCGTGCCGAGACCTTCCACGGCTATGGTCCCGATCAGTACTGCTACGGTTACGACGTGCTTATCGATTCCATCAAGGGCAGCTATGCAAAAAAGGGCGTCACGCTCTCCTCGTCCGAAGTGTTCGTTTCGGACGGCGCAAAGTCGGACTGCGGCAATATCCTTGATATCTTCTCCGAGGATAACGTCGTCTTGGTGCCCGATCCCGTTTATCCTGTCTACCTGGATACCAATATCATGGCGGGGCGCAAGGTCATCTTTGCGGACGCCAACGAGGAGAACGGCTTCCTGCCCATGCCCGATGAAAGCGTCAGGGCAGACATCATCTATATTTGTTCGCCCAACAATCCGACGGGCGCCGCATATACCATTGAACAGCTTAAAAAATGGGTGGCGTATGCCAAAAAAACGGATGCGGTCATCCTCTATGACGCGGCGTACGAGTACTTTGTGTGCGACGGCGAGCACGCGCGCAGCATCTACCAGGTGGAGGGCGCCAAGGAGTGTGCCATCGAGCTGTGCTCCTATTCCAAGACTGCCGGCTTTACGGGGGTACGCTGCGGTTACACCATCGTGCCCGAGGCGCTCATTCGCGGCGGACATTCCCTGAACAGGCTTTGGGCGCGCCGTCAGTCTACCAAATTTAACGGCGTCTCCTATATCACGCAGATGGGCGCGGCGGCGGTTTTTACCGAAGAGGGCGAGCGTCAGATCCGCGAAAATATCGATTACTATCGGCAGAATGCCAAGATCATTGCAGACTGTCTGGATGAGCTGGGTATATGGTACACAGGCGGCAAACATTCGCCTTATATCTGGCTGAAGTGCCCGGACGGTATGGACAGCTGGACATTCTTTGACTATCTTCTGGAGAATGCCAACGTTGTCGGAACGCCGGGCTGCGGGTTCGGCAAAAACGGCGAAGGCTTTTTCCGTCTGACGGCATTCGGAACGCATGAAAATACGGAGCGTGCCTGCATACGCATTAAAGCGCTCCTCAAAAAATAAATATCGCACGGGGTTCCACAATGGAGAGAAAGGAAACGGGCGTCCTGTGTCATATTTCATCCCTGCCGGGGAAATACGGCATCGGTTCGCTGGGAAAGGAAGCGTATAAATTTGCCAAGCTGCTTGCAAAGAGCGGCGTAAGGTATTGGCAGGTATTGCCGCTGGTGCAGACCGGATATGGCGATTCGCCGTACAGCTCGGTCGCCTGTACATCAGGTAACCCTTATTTTATCGATCTTGATATGCTCGCCGGGGAAGGTCTCCTCACCAAACAAGAGCTTCTTGCTGCACAGCATACGGGCGTTGTGGACTATGGCGCACTCTATAATGAGAGGTATGTCACGCTGCGGAAGGCGTTCTCCCGGTTCTTTTTTGACAGCGAAGAGTTCCGAGCCTTTGTTAAAAGCGGTGTTTGTGAAGACTATGCGCTGTTCATGACCGCCAAAAAGGTGTATGGGGAAAACTTTCTTGTTTGGGATGAGCCGCTCAAGTACCGCGATCCCGAAGCACTGGAAAAACTGCGCACCGATTTCCATGAGGAATATCTGTTTTGGAACTTTCTGCAATATGAGTTTCGCCGTCAGTGGCAGGCGCTTAAGTCCTATTGCAACGGGTTAGGAATTAAAATTATTGGCGATATCCCGTTATATGTGGCGGGAGACAGCGCGGATGTCTGGGCACATCCGGAACTGTTCAAGTTGGATAAAGAATTGCGGCCGACAAAGGTAGCGGGCGTTCCACCTGATTATTTTTCAGAGACGGGACAGCTTTGGGGCAATCCCATTTACGATTGGGCAGTACACGAAAAAGAAAAATTTGCATGGTGGACGATGCGACTGAATCACGCGTTGGAGACGTATGATATCGTTCGCATCGATCATTTCCGTGGAATTGACCGATACTATGAAATCCCGGCATTTGCCGAAAATGCGACAAAAGGGGAGTGGAAAGCCGGTCCCGGAAAAAAACTTTTTGCCGGAATCGGGGACAGAAGTCGCTTTATCGCGGAAGATCTCGGCATCATGGACGAAGGCGTTGTCGCTCTGCGTGAAGAGCTGGGATTCCCCGGGATGAAAGTTATGCTGTTTGCATTTGACGGCAACCCTAAAAATGACTTTTTGCCCGCTAATATACCAGAAAACAGCGTTTGTTATACGGGTACACACGATAACGATACGGTTGCGGGTTATGTAAAGTCATTGTCGGCAGAAGACTTGTTGCTGTTCCGTTCGCGCGTGGCGCAGGCTTTGCAGGAACAGAAAAAATTTATACGTCTCGGGAAGCGACCTGAAGAAATATCAGAAGCGTTGTGCAAACTTGTGCTATCCACAAAGGCAAATCTTGCCGTACTTCCCGTGCAGGACATTTTAGGGCTGGATAACAGTGCACGGATGAATCGTCCGAGCACCGAGCATGGGAATTGGTGCTTCCGATTGGAGCGTATGCCGAAGGGCGGAATCATGCATAGATTAAAGCGATGGATCAGAGTATATAGGAGATAATGTTATGGCAGAAGAAAAGGAAAAGAAAAAGGGATTTTGGACTGAGTTCAAAGCTTTTATCACGAGAGGAAATATCCTTGATATGGCAGTCGGCATTATTGTCGGCGGCGCGTTCACGGCGATCGTCAATGCGCTGTGCAACAATATCTTAAAACCGATCGTGAACTGGATCCTGGCGCTTATTCTCGGGACGGACTCTCTGAGCGAAGTCTATACCTTCCTCACGACGGCGTACACGACAGATGAGACAGGTGCGCAGGTCATTGATTTGGCGAATTCCATTTATATTGACTGGGGCACGTTTATCAATGCGATCATCAATTTCCTTCTCATTGCACTCGTCCTGTTCCTGATCATCAAAGCGCTCATGAAGGTGCAGAAGATGAGAGAGGAGGCAAAGATTGCGCTCGAGGAAGCCCAGAAGAAGGCAGAAGAAAAGCAGGAGAAAAAAACGGCAGGGACGTCCTCGGAAACAGTTGCTTCCGAGACGGCGATTGAGGCTTCAACATCTGCCGATCCGGAAAAAAGAAAGTGAAATCAGAAGAAGCAGACCGACGTTGTTGCGTCGGTCTTTTGCAACACTGATAACGAAAAATCACCTGCTTATTTCATAAAAGGACATAAAATCGATTGCTTTTTTCAAGCATATGTTGTAAAATAAGCTGGTATTGCAGAGATGGCGGAGCGGTCGAACGCGCACGATTCGAAATCGTGTGATGCAGG
>ERZ1090879.722-NODE-722-length-19646-cov-6.316217_pt1 | contig 19646 bp, 18 predicted proteins | sample MGYA00478472_ERZ1090879 | MGnify/ENA primary metagenome ERZ1090879 (study PRJEB33644, sample SAMEA5815723) | chicken gut metagenome | biome: Chicken; feature: Gastrointestinal Tract; material: Caecum | place: Ireland | collected 2019-01-01 | study: A study of the... | reverse complement strand
TCGTGGGCTCGGAGATGTGTATAAGAGACAGTTCTAGCACAGACAATCATAATAACTTATCCGTAGGCTTTTCATATAGATTTTGATTCTTTGTCAAATCCAACCACATTCTTCTACACCACAAAAAAATCATATAACACAGCAACTCTACTTGGTTTCGTTGCACCTTTCCAGTTTCTCCATATAAAACCCCCCTCTGTTAAAGAGGGGGGTTTTATATGGAGCGGGTAACGGGAATCGAACCCGCATTAAAAGCTTGGGAAGCTCTCGTTCTACCATTGAACTATACCCGCATTGCCTTATTTAGATAAAACAAAACTTTTCATTTAGCAAGCACTTTATTCAAAAATCACCAGCATCACGCCCAAAATGATTAAAATAAAGCAAAACATTTTTTTCAAAATAACCTGCGGCGAAATCTTTTCCATCAGCGGAACCCCGAATTTCTTCAGCAGCAGATAAGCGAATGCCAGCATAAAAATCGGCTGGGTAGCATTCACGGAAATCAGCGTCACCGGCGACAGGCCGGACAAAGCATAAACCCCGCAAACCATACCGAGAAAACAAATAAATTCATTGACGACAAACAAACGGCACTTTTTCAAATAAGGCGGAAAATTCCTGACAATATCTTTCCGCCAAGGCTTCACCAACAGAAACGCCAACGGAATCATTCCGGAAATCGCCCCGGGAAATATTGCCAGATTTATCCAGCTCAAATCCTCAATCAGCGTATATTTTTTCAAAACTTCGGCAAAAGCCACCAACAACGAAGCCAGAACCATATAATAGAAAGCGCGGTTAAGCTTGGGAATTTTCCGCCCTTTGATGCTCAAAGCTACGGAAGACAGAATAATCACCGCAAAACCGACATATTGCGCAAAATCAAGCTTGTCGCCCAGCCAAAAATAACTCAGCAGCGGCACGCTGACCTGCCCCAAAGCAAACAACGCCGCTACAATTGACGGATCAATCACTTTCATCGCCAGATAGTAAGGATATAAATATCCGATATAAATTGCCGCCAAAATCAAATAACAGCCCCACACCTCGGGCGACGGCATGGTCGGCGTTCCCAAAAACAGCAAAAGCGGCAAAAACAGAGCATTGGATATCGAAACATAAAAAACCATCGTCGTCGGATGCTTGAATGTCCGGTTCGACAAATGACTCTCAATAATCACTGCCATTGCAGCAAAAATCGGCATTCCGAAAGCGGCAAGAAGAAACTCCATCTGTCCCTTTCGTTAATTTTGAGCCGCGTTTTTAATGGAATTGATGAAATTGGTTGCGTTGTTGACAGCCGTTTCGTTCAGCCCCATAGATTGCAGCGTCAATTTGCGAATGCAGTCGTTGGCCACGTCCTCGGCCGTTGCTTTGACACCAAGGCCGGACGTAAACAGCGTTCCGTTGGCAGCCCGGGAATTTATTTCATTCAGCATACAGGCATTAAGCTTGGCCGTGCTTGAACTGTTCTCGTTTAAAAGCAATGTGTTAAAATCAATATTATTGCAGGCACAAACCTCAACAACGGCAAATAAAGCAGCAATTAATCGATATCTCATATTTTATCCTATCTTAAACTTGTACCTTCACTTTTTGTCAGTAACGATTGAGCATTGCGAAAAGCCATATTCTGAGAAAAAGCATCTGTCATTTCCAATTTAGCCAAACAATAGCGGGCTGCTTTCTGGGCTGCCGCCGTATTTCCTAGGGAAACAACCCGGCCGTCTTCTGTCATCTGATTAATTTCGTCACGCAAACAGGCATTTAGCTGCCCATGCGGCGATAACGGAGTTTTGTTCTCTTTAAACAAGGCACAGCCGCTTATTGCTATTGCAGCCATAACAGTTAAAATTATAGTCTTCATTTTTTTCTCCTGAAAATAATGAAATAGCCATAGCATAAATATATTAATTTATTGCAAATAAAATTTTGCATTTTACAAACTGATACCTGTTTTTAGGATAAACAGCAAACTAAAAAAAAGCCCCGAAACGGAGCTTTTTACAGGCATATAGGTTAAAATGCCACCGCAGCCCTGACAAAGTTGCTCCTATACGGCGTAGCTTTGCTCTCTTGGCCTGTTGTCGACCAGGCGCTCTCGGTAGAATACTCGCTTGACGTCCAATAACTGATAACACTTCCCGACTTGGAAAACCTGTCTCCCCCCACCAACTCCAAAGAAGCCTCAACATAAGTTACAACACTTTTTAACGCCGTCCATTCTTTGATACTGGGCAAAAACCATTTTCCCCTTTGGCAAAAATCCTTTGTACAGCCAGTAGGCAAATAAGTGTTTACCTCTTTTGCCGGCTCATAGCTTCCGCCACATGAGGTCTTTAATAAAATATCGGTAAAATTCCGCCCGGCCCCCTCACAAAGTTGAGGATGCCACCCATCAGTACAATCCGGAATAGACGTATTGCAAGTCGAACTAGACCAAACATAAGTTTTACTGCTAACATCACGCAAAGCAATAGCTAATCTATTTTCAGCATCAAAAACAACGCCAATCGGTGTTTTACCGGCTTCATAACCGTCAGAAACCGAACCGTCGCCATATAATATCGAACCAACTTTAACCTCGGCACTTGCTTTGCTGCAATATAATTTGCTCAAATCAAACGGGCACTTTAAAATATTTTTTGCTCCTGCGCAATCTGAAGAAGATTGTACATATCCTAATTGCTCACAGGTCGGTGCAACAGCACAAGTCGCTGCCTGTACCGCCGGAACAAAAGCAATCAGGGCCGGCAGAAATACCCCGAAATATTTTTCACATCTTTTACTCATTATTTTTCTCCTCAAATTAAATTAACGCTATTTCCCTTAAGAGCGAAAATTGAGGCTATGCTCATTTAACCAAACAAGACAAAGCTCCACCGCACCAGTAATTATCCAAATCCAAATATCCTGTCGCACAACCGACAGCACAATATTTTTTAGAACAACTCTCATATTCGCAGGTATTGCCGGCCGGACAGCTGGCCAAAGTACATTTATTCTCACAGCAAGATCTACAGGTATCAAATTTCTGAACTGCCCCCGAGTAACAGACCTTCGCTCCGGCCTCACCGCCGCAGTCGCAAGTTTTGTAACCTGAGCAGGCATTCTCCGTTCTCTTGTACTTAATCGTGCCGCAAGAATTGCACACCTCGCCCGGAACATAACCCTGGGCACTTGCCTGCGCTGCCGTATAGTCATACCCCGAACACGGATTGCAAATACATTTCTTATAGCTGTCGTTATAAGGGCAACTCTGATTGATGTCGCCGACTTTCCCCGCTTCACAGGTCAGACTGTAGCCAAGTTCCTTACAAGCACGGATATTATCCGTTTCGCAGGATTTATAGAGAGACGATTTATAAGGACACGGATTAGCCGGATACTCCGGCACAGAACAGGATGTAACATGATAGCCGTTGTTCTTACACCAGATATCGGGATCGATACAGTCACGAACAAATTTGCTGTCATAAGGGCATTCGTCATCTTTGATATACCCGGCCGGACAACCGTTATGAACATAACCGGCTTGCTTGCACAAATCATCTGTGGAGAATTCTGTGTAACCGAAATCCAATTCACCGTCACCGACAATAAATTTAACATTGGCAAATTTAGGATAATATTTCAAAGGCTCTTGCCTCTGCAAAACCAATCCGGCAAAGGAAGAAGGAACAGGCCGCTTAGGAATTGCGGCGGCCTGAGGCCGTGATTCAAAGGTTTGGTTTTGGCTTGTATCTACGAGGGAGGCATACTCGGAACTTAACGAAGCGAACGATGCCGTCGGATAAACTAAAAAGAATACCGATGACAGATAGATAGTTTTGCTGATTATTCGCATAATACACCTCACAAATATAACTGAATCAAAGCCTAAATGTAAGGTAACATATTATTTAAAATTTGTCAATACGACATTGGACGATTGCTTTCTTTTTTCTAAGTTGATTAGACATTTTGAACTAAGAAAAGAACCGGCACCTACATGAATAAGCAAAGATGTTGCAACACTCGTCACAGACAAATTTGTCAATATCTTTAAAAGCCTTGCTGCGATTCGGATTGAGTCGCACTTTTTATCCGCTGCGGAGCATTTTTTAATGGATTTTTGAGATTTAACATGCTATAAAGCGCGCATATAGAGATTCTATATTGAGTTTAACCGAGCCGGAAGATTAGGCCTTAAATCGTCTTAATCTGAGGCTCTTTTTGTGTTCTAAACATATAAGGAAAATAACTTATGTCAGAAGTCAAAATGAAAATGATGGACGGTAACGAAGCCGCTGCTTCCGTTGCCCACCGCATGAATGAAGTCTGCGTTATTTACCCGATTACCCCGTCTTCTCCGATGGGCGAATGGGCTGATGCGTGGTCTGCCGCCAAACAGAAAAACCTGTGGGGCGTCGTTCCCGAAGTTCAGGAAATGCAGTCTGAAGCAGGTGCTGCCGGCGCTTGCCACGGTTCTATTCAGGCCGGTGCCTTAACCACCACCTTTACCGCTTCTCAGGGCTTGCTCCTGATGATCCCGAACATGTATAAAATCGCCGGTGAACTTTCTCCGTTCGTTATGCATGTTGCCGCCCGTTCCCTGGCTTATCATGCGCTGTCCATTTTCGGTGACCACACTGACGTTATGAGCTGCCGCCAGACCGGCTTTGCTATGCTCTGCTCCAACTCCGTTCAGGAAGCGCACGACATGGCCGCCATTGCTCAGACTTCAACGCTGCGCAGCCGTGTTCCGTTCATGCATTTCTTTGACGGTTTCCGCACCTCGCATGAAATCAAAAAAATCAAACTGCTTTCCGACGACGATCTGCGCGCCATGCTCGAAGGCGTTGACTACTCTTTCAACGCTGAACATGCTCTGCGTCCGGAATCTCCGGTCATCCGCGGTACGGCTCAGAACCCTGACGTCTTCTTCCAGGGCCGCGAAGCTTCCAACCCCTTCTACAAAAAAGTTGAAGGCATCGTTCAGGAAGAAATGGACAAGTTCGCTAAAATCAGCGGCCGCCAGTATCATGTTGTTGATTACGTCGGCGCGGCTGATGCCGAACAGGTTATCGTTATTATGGGTTCCGGCGCCGAAACCGTTGAAGAAACCATTAACTATCTGAATGCCAACGGCGCCAAACTGGGCCTGTTGAAAGTTCACCTGTATCGTCCGTTCCCGGAAAAATCTTTCCTGAAAGCTTTGCCGAAATCAGTCAAAGTCGTTTCCGTTCTCGACAGAACCAAAGAATCCGGCTCCACCGGCGAACCGCTGTACCTTGACGTTGTCGCCACTTTGACGCAGGCCTTTGCCAACGGCGAAATTGCCAATATGCCGAAAATTCTCGGCGGCCGCTATGGTCTGTCTTCCAAAGAATTTACCCCGGGCATGGTCAAAGCCGTTTATGATAACGGTTCTGCCGCCAAACCGATTAACGGTTTCACCGTCGGCATTAACGATGACGTTAACAAAACATCCCTGCCGTTTGACGATTCGATTGACACCGAACCCAAAGACGTTGTCCGCGCCGTATTCTACGGTTTGGGCGCAGACGGTACTGTCGGTGCAAACAAAAACTCAATTAAGATTATTGCCGAAGACGCCGGTAAATACGGCCAGGGTTACTTCGTTTATGACTCCCGCAAATCCGGCTCTATGACCACTTCTCACCTGCGTTTCTCGGATAACCCGATTAAGTCGGCTTACCTGATTAACAAAGCGGACTTTGTGGCTTGCCACCAGTTCCCGTTCATGCGCAAGGTTGACATCCTGAAAATCGCCAAACCGGGCGCAACTTTCCTGTTGAACGCTCCTTACGGCGCCGATGAAGTATGGAATCACCTGCCGATTGAAGTTCAGGAAGAAATCATCAGCAAAAAGCTGAAATTCTACACCATCAATGCGGTTGAAGTTGCTCGCGAAACCGGTATGGGTCAGCGCATTAACACCGTTATGCAGACCTGCTTCTTCGCCATTTCCAACATTCTGCCGAAAGATGAAGCTATCGCGCAGATTAAGAATGCGATTAAGAAAACCTACAGCAAAAAAGGCGACGCCATCGTTCAGAAAAACTTCCAGGCCGTTGACGCCTCTCTGGCTCATCTGCACGAAGTTAACTATCCTGACCATGTCACGTCAACTTTCCACCGCTCTCTGCCGGTTCCGGCCAATGCGCCTGAATTCGTTAAAAAGCTGACCGGTGAAATCATTGCCGACCGTGGTAACGAACTGCCGGTATCTGCTTTCAGCGAAGTCGTTGACGGAACCTGGCCGACCGGAACCACTCAGTACGAAAAACGCTGCATCGCTACCGAAATCCCGGTTTGGGATCCGGAAACCTGCATCCAGTGCGGCAAATGCTCTCTGGTCTGCCCGCACGGCGTTATCCGTATGAAAGTCGCTTCGGAAGAAGAACTGAAAAACGCGCCGAAAGGTTTCAAATCTGCCGCTTATAAAGGCAAGGAATTTGCCGGTAAACAGTTCATTTGGCAAATGTCTCCGGAAGACTGCACCGGCTGCGGCATCTGCGTCAGCGCCTGCCCGGCTAAAAACAAAGCCAATCCGGAACGCAAGGCCATCAATATGGACCACATTGAAAATCATCTGGAAGAACAGGTTGCCTGCTGGAACTTCTTTGAAACTCTGCCCTACGTCAAACGTACCGAAGTTGTCAAGAACCTGCCGAAGACCACTCAGCTGATTCAGCCCTTGTTTGAATTCTCCGGTGCCTGCGCCGGCTGCGGTGAAACGCCGTATGTCAAACTGTTGACCCAGCTGTTCGGTGACCGCATGGTTGTCGCCAATGCGACCGGATGTTCTTCAATCTACTCCGGCAACCTGCCGACCACACCGTATGCCAAAGACGAAAAAGGCCACGGTCCGGCTTGGGCAAACTCTTTGTTTGAAGACAACGCCGAATTCGGTCTGGGCATGAGATTCTCCATCGACCAGCAGACCCATTTTGCCAAGACCCTGCTTGAGGGGCTGAAAGACAAAATCGGTGCCGAACTGGTTGAAAAAATTCTCGCTAACCCGCAGGCCACCGACGTTGAAATCGATGACCAGCGCGCCAATGTCAAAGCTCTGCGCGACAAGCTGGCCGGCATCGACACCCCAGAAGCCAAACACCTGAACAAACTGGCTGACTACCTGATTAAGAAGTCAGTCTGGATTCTGGGCGGCGACGGCTGGGCTTATGATATCGGCTTCGGCGGTCTGGATCATGCGATTGCTTCCGGCAAAAACATCAATATCCTGGTTATGGATACCGGTGTTTACTCCAATACCGGCGGTCAGCAGTCTAAGGCTACCCCGATGGGTGCCAGCGCCAAATTCGCAACGGCGGGTAAATCTCTGCCGAAAAAAGATCTGGGTATGATTGCCATGTCTTATGGTAATGTTTATGTTGCCCAGGTTGCTTTTGGTGCCAATGATGCTCAGGTCATCAAAGCCATGAACGAAGCTGAAGCTTTTGACGGCCCGTCCATCATCATTGCTTACTCGCACTGCATTGCCCAGGGCTTCAACCTGGCTGACGGCTTACAGCACCAGAAGAACGCGGTTGAAACCGGTTCTTGGCCGCTGTTCCGTTACAACCCGGAAAACATTAAAGAAGGTAAAGCTCCGCTGACTTTGGATTCCAAAGCTCCGAGCAAACCTCTGTCAGACTATATGTCTAACGAAACCCGTTTCCAGGTTGTCAACAAGATGAATCCTGAACGTTATGAAACCTTGTTGAATAAGGCTCAGGAGAACGTTAAAGAAAAACGTTCCTTGTATGAACACATGGCAGAATTTGCCATTAAGGAAGGCGCTGAATAATCAGCTTTCCGCCAACAAAAATACCCCGAAGCAATTCGGGGTATTTTTTTGTTATCAAATATTGACTATCCAAAAAAAACATGCCATCCTATAAAATATTAATATTCCAAAGCAACAAAGAAAGCTGACATGAGTGATAACAGCCAAAACGATGAGACCCCACTCACTCCGGAACAACAGGAAAATGATTTTATCTCTATTCTCGGAGAAAAAAACTTTGACAAAGCAAAATACCGCCTTGACGCCCAGAAACTGCAAAACATCGGTATGCCTTTGGATATACTTGACCCGATGGCTTACAAAAAAGACGATGATAATGATAATGATAATGATAAGAATAAAAAACAAAAACTCAAGAAACACTGACCAGCCGGACTATAAAGGCGACGGCCTTTCATTCATTTCGGAAGAAAAAAACGGAAAACTTTTCGGCCGCGGCAGAAACGGTGAAACATTTGAAGCTAAAAACTATGAGGAACTGAACAAACTCATTGCCGGCTCTTACAAAAAAGAATATGAAAAACGCCCCGACAAAGGAAAAAACAGCATCGTCGAATATCATACTTCCGATAAAAATCCCCAAAAGATGGCCGCTTTCGCAAAAGCTTTCATTAATGAGGGTATTGCCGTCGGCGGAGATGTTCCTCAAGATCCCAAATTCTGGCAAAATCTGAAAAAAGAATATCTGAACAACCCCGAACACTCCATTGATAATTGGCAGCACCTTACCCGGAAAGTTCCCCCTCAATATATGGGAGAGATGAAAAATGAACACTCGCTTTCACCAACACAAGCAACAAACCCCCGAGCAGCTTCTGGATCGTTCATCAAACAATTGCGCAACGGAAACAACCCCAAACTGACTCCGCAGCAAAACAAACCGCAGCAACGGTCAAACGGCAATCAGCCGCTTTCCGTACAGCAGATGATCGGCAACGGTTATCAACGCTGAACAATAAAATACCCCGAAACAATTCGGGGTATTTCGTTATCTCCTTATGACTGAATATCCTCTCGGCCCATTTCCTGATATCACCATATTGCAAAAAAAAGAGAGAGCGGCTCGCTCCCTCTTTTTCTTACCGGTATATCAATAGCGATATAAGGTCAAAACATGAGCCAACGCCGCGTAACGCGTCCGTTCCGAAGAGGTCATTTTTTCAGCCGATTTGCCGCCCAGCGTTTTGAACTCCTTGCGAAGTTTTTCCACACCGTCGGCATCTCCCGGCAGCAAATCGGGAAAAGCGGTCAAAACAACATCCGTCGGCGAAACGGCAGTATAACGGCCGAAACGACGCGGCGGCAACAGACACTCGGCCGGCTCCTGCCGCACCTCTGCATTCTCCGCTGCTGCGGCAACTTGTTCCGCCTCGGCATTGCCGGTTTCCTCATCCGCAGGACTTTCCTCGGCAAGCGGAAGCCCGCCTTCGCCCGAAGACTCATTGTCTTCCTCATTGGCTGAATTATTCACTCTGTGCTGTCTGATACCGATGATAACCAGAATCAAAATACACAACAACAATCCCGGGATTGCCCACTCATGCAAAAAATTTACGATTGTTTCCATGACTTTAATTTTTTTGAAGTTTATTAATAAGGATATTTTCCGGTTTTGAACCATGTGTCGAGGATACCGTTGACCATGGTATTCATCTGATAACGCAGATAAGCCGCCGAACTGCTCTCCCAGCCGTTGCCGGCTTTGTTGCCGTCCAAATCGCAGCCGGTAATTTCAATTTTGCGGCTGTTGACCAAAGGCAGCGCATCAACCTTGGAAACGCCGATCAGCTCCCACTGTTCCGGATGTCGCAAACAGAACGCGTATCCCTTCATGAAATACTTGCGCACCACGCTGAAGACCCCTTCCCGCGACGGAAAGCTGTTCTGCTTCTCCTGCGGCAGCGGAAATCTCCCGTTATTCCAATCCGTAAAGCAGCTCAACACATTGCCGACGACAATATCAACGCCGTAGCCCGAAGTCAGACTGTCCACGTCAAAAAGTCGGTCGCAAAGCTGCGCCACCGGTGTTTCAAACGCCAGAAAATGAACATCTCGCATGGCAAACGCAAATTTCTGCACAGCCGACAGAGAATGCCCGGCTTCCGTCAACAGTCCGATACGCGGACAATCCAGTTTTGACAGCCGTTCCGAGCCGCATATAATCTGTTTCAGCTCGGCAATTTTTCCGCCGTAAACCGGAGCCTCTTTCAGCAGATTTCGCCGGATATAGGCCTCATCGAACCCAAGGCTTACCAGAAGCTGAGCATAAAGCAGCGCTTCCGATGTGCCGGGAATTTTCTGCCCGGTTGACGGTGCGCTCCCCAGCAAAATGATTTCCGGCGCTTTGTGTTCGGGTTCCGGATACTGCCGACGGTGTTTCATAATGATTTCCCCGGCATACTTGACAATCCGCGGATAACCGCCGAACACCACCAAAGCATCAAGTTTGGGGAGATTGTCAATTCCGAAACTGTCAACTTGCACAAGCGCGCCGTTAAGCGTGCAGGCATAGCGGATCGGATACTCCTGACTGTAAGTCGCCCATTTTTGAAGCGCCAGAATTTCTGACACTTCGGCACTGGTAAGTGCCTGAACTTTTTGTTGTTTCATATCAATAAAAATTAAAAGTGAAGACATAAAGCGACAGGCACTTGAAAATCCTTATAAAAAAGTTCAACTTTTTTAAGTCAAATTCCAATAATACCCATCATAATTAAATTTAGGTTTCCACGTTATCATAATCGGTCAAACATAGCAAGACAAATTTAGACAAATTGGAACTTATCAGCAAAACAAGACTTCCGCTTTGTTCCGCATACCTTTTCCGGCGAATCGTCTGCCGATTCGCACCTGTTCCAGATTGCCTCAGGCCTCCTTCTTTCCGGTTTGGGAGCCCTGTTTTTATCCTTTGAAATCGCAAAAACAAAACGACACAACTTTATATTGAAAATAAGATTTAAATTCTGTGGGTTATTTGAAAATTCTCAAAAAATTACTATCTATTGCTGATAATAATAGACTCATAAAATATTCAAATTTAGGATAAAAAAATGACAGAAAATACATCACAACCGGCTGCTGAATTTATAGCCGACTTTAATGACTTGAATTATTTCAAAAACATTTATCATCAGGAATATATCAGAACCGCCCATCAGAGCGGCAAAAAATATCGCAGTCTGAACGGCGCCGTTCAACGGGCTGTCGTCGAAAAGGCCATGCTCCGCACCGAAGCTTATAAATTCTCCCGCTACGGACAGGGCGAATTAAACGAGCTCACCCCGGAAAAGCGTAAAGAGCGCACCGAATTCATCTTCCAAAAATACTGCACTTTTTATGCCTACAGCGACGAGAGCCGGAAATACCGCCGCGGCCTGCAGGACATTCTGACCGAAGAGCAGACTTTTCTTTACCTCCACCCGATGGAAAAAGACCGCGCCAGTGCCCGGCGGGAAAAAATCCGCCAAATGGCACAGGAAATCGATGCCGGACAGTATCGCGGTTACGACATCACCCGTTTCTACCGCCAGCGTCAGGGACAGGAACTGTAAAACGTTTTTCAAAAAGGAACCGAACGGTTCCTTTTTTCTTTCCCTTTACAAAAACATATTGCTTTTTTCCTCACCCGCGTCTATCTTATCTTTAGACAAAATAATTTTTCTTTCGATTATTAACCCTAAAAAATACAGTCATGAACAAAATGCCTATCCTGGAAGCTACGCTTCCCGCCCGGGATGAATGCCTGTTCCCGACTCAGGCCGATGCCCGTCACCATTTTGCCCGCTTGCACCTTTTCGGCAAAATCTCCTGCGGCATAGCCTACACCGACAACAACGAATGCGAATTGGTTTGGCTGATGCAAACCCGAGACGGACAACACTATCCGCTCCAGGCTTTTCGCAGCAAAGTTCCTTACAACGGTAAAATCATTCGTTTCCGTCAGGAGAACATCGGCAATTACATCGGACGCGAAAATCATTTTTACATCCTCTGTGATGACGATTTTCTCGGCCTGACCATTCGTGAAGTTGCCGTCTATGCCGACCAGCAGGACATTCACGCTCTTTATGCCATAGATAACATCGCCTACGAAGACATTTCGCTGGTAAAGGTTTTTTCCATTTTGCCGCAGCGAAAATTCCTGTTTGTCAGCTGGCTGATTAACCGCTGTGATCATACCGGAGAATTCCGTCCGGCTTTCATCGAAGACACCATCATTCATCGGGGCTTCGACCCGACAAACATTACCTGGGAAACGATGACCGCCGGCGACACCTTCATGCATTTTGACGAAAAGTTCCGCGTTGCCTATGACCGCAACACCGGCTGGTTTTTCAACAAAGTCTTTCACAATCCTTATATGCGGATTGTCAAAAGCAACATCTGAACAAAAGAGGGGAAATCCCCTCTTTTGTTTTAAGCCTCGTTTTTTAATCTCTCCGGATTAAGCCCTTCCAGTTCAGGCAAAACAAATCGTCCGTCCTTGCGGACCAAGACCCCGTCCAAATAAATTTCACCGCCGCCGTGCGCCGCATCCTGCATCTGTATCAAATCCCAGTGCACGGACGAACTGTTGCCGTTCGGCGCTTCGTCATAAGAATTGCCGATAGCCATATGAAACGACCCGCCGATTTTCTCGTCAAACAAAATATCCAAAATCGGATGCGTAATACCCGGATTAAGTCCGAAAGCAAATTCCCCCATATAACGGGAGCCGGCATCTGTCTCTAAAATATCCTGCAGCTTGTCATTGTTGGCCAGGGAAGAAGCCTCCGTAATCCGCCCGTCTTTAAACACCAGCCGCACATTGGAAAAGAAAATACCGTTATATACCGTATCGGTATTAAACTGCACCACCCCGTTAATTGAATTTTTAACCGGTGCGGTATAAACCTCGCCGTCAGGAATATTGACCTCACCGCAGCATTTTATTGCCGGAATCCCCTTGATGGAAAAAGCCAAATCCGTCCCCGGCGCAATTATTCTCACTTTATCCGTCCGCTCCATCAGCTCTTTCAGCGGCGTCATCGCTTCACACATTTTGGCATAATCCACCAAACAGGCGTCAAAATAAAAATTCTCAAACGCCTCCACCGACATTTTTGCCAACGCTGCCATGGCCTGATTGGGATAACGCATCACACACCAGCGGGTCCGGGGCACCCGTGTCGAACGATGAACCGGATTATAATAATGCTGCATATATAAAGCCATCTGCCTTTCATTAACATCCGACAAAGCAAAAATATCGTCATAACCGCGCAGTGCAACATAAACGTCGCTTGAAGCCATCTGCTGCCGGTATGTTTCTCCGAATGCTTTCATCTGCTCTTCGGAAGCATTGTCAATCACCGCTTTCAACAAATGCTCATCATTGTAAAAATAAAAAGGCACACCGCCCAGCTCGGTCGCTTTCTGAATAAAAATTTCCATTAAATCCAAAACCGCCGGCCCGAAAGCTTCAATATAAATCTTTTCGCCTTTTTTCAGTTTGACCGAATTTTTAAGCACATTTTCAGCCAGTTGATATAATCTGTTGTCTTTTTGCATTTACTTTCCTTTGTTTAATCAGTATTTCAGCCTGTCAATTAAGCATTTTGAGATAAACAGTAAGAATTAAGGAAGAAAAAAGCGGAGTGTACAAGAAAGTACATGAGCATTTTTTCCGCCCGCAAATTCTGTACTAGTTATCCATAGAAACCATTTTCATCAGATGATTAAGCAGCAAAACCCCATACCCCGTTGCCATTCCTTTGTCGTCAGTCTCACACCCGGCAATATCTATATGCGCCCAGCGAACGCCTTTTTGAATATAGCGCTGCAAAAAACAGGCTGCCTGTGTTGAATCGGCTTCGCGTTTGCCGACGTTTTTCATATCTGCCGTTTCCGATTTCAGACGTTTGTCTATTTCTGCTTCCAGTGGCAGTTCCCAGACTTTTTCGCCGCTTTGCGCCGCGGCCTCTTTGACTTGTGCCAGCAGAGCGGTATCATTGCCCAGCAAGGCGGCATAAAAACCGCCGAAGATATAGGCGGTGGAACCGGTCAGCGTTGCCATGTCAACAAGAGTTTTAACTTTATATTTCTCCTGTGCCAGCCATAGGGCGTCCGCCAGAATCAGGCGCCCTTCCCCGTCGGTATCAACAACTTCCACCGTCTGGCCGGAAAAGGAGGTCAAAATGTCATCCGGTTTATAGGCATTTCCGTTCGGCATATTTTCCACCAACGGCAGCACCGCAATCAAATTAAGCGGAAGTTTCTGCAATGCGGCCGTTTTCATTGCCGCCGCCACGGCTGCGGCACCGCACATATCCTTCTTCTCTCCGATTTGCTGGCTGTCAGTTTTCAGAGAAATGCCGCCGCTGTCATAGGTAACGCCTTTGCCCACCAGCCCCAAATCCCATTCTTTCCGTTCCGGCCGGCCCCGCCACTCCATCACCGCAATATATGGTTTGTTGGCTGATCCTCTTGATACGGCTTCAATCAGTCCCAGTTTATGCCGGACGATAAAATCCCTGTCCAACAGCTCAACCTTTATATCCAGATATTCCAGACGTTTCAAATCCAGAGCCATGACCTCCGGTGTCAAAACATTCGGCGGCTCGTTGCCCAAATCCCGCGCATAACGCATGCCGTTGGCCAGAGCCAGCGTGTCTTTCCAGTTTTCCGGCTTTTTCAGCTGGGGAAAATATATGGTTTCCAATTCAGGAAACGCCTCGTCTTTCTTTTTGGTAAAATACTTGTCAAAACCATATGCCGAACGCTCCAGCTCCAAAGCCAGACGGGCTGCTTTTTCTGCCGTCAAAGCATTGTCTCCGCCGCCGACAACCGCAGCTTTTTTCTGCATTTTAACGGCCTTGTAAATCAGAGAGGCCTGCTGTCTGCCGTCACCGCCGTTTTTAACCGCGATAACGGAAATTTTTCTCCCGTCGGCAAAAAACACCGCGCTCCCTTCGCGAAAATTATCCGCCTCCAAAGCCCTCGCTATTTTCCGCCGATCAGATTCGCCCAAAATTTCGAGTCGCAGAATATCTTGTTTCCAATCGGCACCGGTAAGCACAACCAACGGACAATTTTCGTCGTTATTTTCGTCCTTAAAGATAAATTCAAGCATCGTTTTTTCCTTTTCTGCGGATTTTTCACCGATTATATCCAAAATTTCATAACAAACCCCTAATTTAAACTGGTAAAATTTTGCATAAACGGTTAGTATTTAGACAAAATAACCGTCTCTGAAGGGAATAAAATGCCCTCAAACAAAAAAAGACATAACCCGTTAAAAAGTTCCTCCGATATTTTTGCCGAGGAAAAAACGTCCGCGGAAATGATAATGGACACTTTCGTCCATCCTTCCGAACCTGTCTTTTTCAGCGACGAAGACTTTCAAAACCTGCCCGAACTTGCCCAAAAGGCACAGCAGATTAACCCTGACTGCGACCCCAAACAAGATGAAGCTGAAATCTTGCAGCTTTTGGACAAATTCTACAATGGCGATCGCGAACTGCCGCCGGCCTCCCGCTATAAAAACAAAGAAACCTACAAACACATGCTGATTCAAAAATTCCGGCGCTGGGGCATGATATACGTTGAAAAGAAGCACTATTCGCTGAGCCGGCCCGAAAAACATCTGATTCGCATCGACTTTTACGGAACCGTCAACAAACCCCGCCCCGACCAGAACAGCATATCCTACCTGCGAAACAGGAATGACTTTGCGGAACCTCAGAGCCGCAAAGAAAAAAAACGCAACGTCAAAAATCCCGCCGCAGATGAAAAAGCCAAAACCGACACCCCGAAAAAATATGAACTCGGCGACTACAATCTTGATTTGTCTCCCGCTTGGCGGCTGATGCGGACTTTTCCGCGTTTTCACATGCTGGAAAACAAAATCCGCATCCAGATGTTCCGGCAGAAGCTCAATCCCGAGGTTATCCCTTATCTTAATATTTATGACTATTCCGACATTCTGTACAACTACTTCAAACGCGAAGACACCAAAGAAGGAGAAAGTGTCACGATTTTCCTCGGGGCGCGCCGCTCTTTCATTAAAGACGTCTTCCTCAAACAGGAAAAATGGCTGCGAAACTTTTTCAAACGCCACAACTATGACGAACGCTACTATGAGGCGCTTATTAAATCGGCCCAGGGACGCGGCGTCACCTGTAACCTGATTCTGAAAAGTTCTTCCCGCGATTTCGTGTATGACTACATTCGCAACCGCCGCCGTCATTTTGCCGCTTACATCAGGGAACAGGCTCAAAGCGGAAACCACATCCAAAACATCATTGAGCATTTGGAAACTCAAGGGAAGCCGCTCACCGATGAGATGCGCAATTTTATTGCTGCCAATGAAAATTCATTCCGTGACCACCTGAGCAGAAAACACATTACCGGACGCCATGTCAACGCCGTTTTTGAACTGCTTGAGGAACCGAAATTTCCGCTTTATCTGAAAGAAAACCTCAAAAGCCTCATAACCGGCAATGAAAAAGCTTATACAGACTTTCTGCTCAACAAGGGGCTTTCCTCCTCCGAAGTCAAAAGCCTGCTGGATAAAATAAAGACACGCCCTGCGGATAACCTTGATGCGGCACTGCCGTCCGAGTTCGCCCGGCAAAACCCGGAACTCTTCAAAGCCGGCCTGCAAAAAGAAAACCGCGACGAAAACTATATCAAATTCGCCTTTAACGTTCTCAACCCGCCCCCGCTCCCGGAATATGTTCAGGAAAGTCTGCTCAACTTTATTATCGCCAACGAAAAAGACGCCGCCACTCACAATAACCCCGATACGGCCATGGTTCGGGATGTTGCGGAAAACGGCATAACGCCGGATAATTATCCCGCCGTCCGGAAATATGTCCTCAAAAACCGCAAAGAATACAGCGATTATTACAAACAGAATAATATTCTGACCTATCAGGAACTTAACGAACAGCTGACCGACATCACCAATTTTATGATAAAAACCAGGGGCATTCCGCTTTATGCCAAAGATTTCGCCCGCCAATTCATCGGCAAAAACCGCGATGTTTTCCGCTATTGGTACTCTAATTTTCAGATTCACAAACACCAAGATGCAGCCGAAAGCCAGCATAAACGCATCCTGCAACGAGGTCTCTCCGCCGACGATTTTGACTCGGTGTCCCGTTTTATCGGCCAGAGAACCGATCTTTTCAGCGATTTCTGCCGCGAAAAAGGGCTGGAAACCGACAGCCGCGAAATATCGGAAATATTCAAGACCGGCAACTTTTTTCTCCGCGAGAACCTGATAAAGTTCCCCGATCTTGATAAAATTTCCCGCATCAAAGAACTGACGGAACAGTTCATCCGCCGCAACGGCTACATTTACCGCCGCTCGCTGATTCAACAGCGTATCAGCGAAAAAGAAAAGGAAGCGGAACTGATTTTAAAGAAAGTCAGCCGTCAGGGCATTACCAACGCAATAATACCGCTGGCTCACAAATTTATTCTTAACAACAAACACCTTTTCAGCAATGACCTTTATAACGGTACTCAGGACAAGGAATATGCCGACGGCATAATAAAAGGCATTCGCACCGGAACGGCAGCCATTGAAATTCAAAATCAGACCAAAAATTTTATCAGCCGCCGGCGCTCGTCTTTCATTGCACACATCAGCAATCCGGAAAACATTGAAACCTACATCGACAACACGCTCCGGCAGCTGGACGAGGAAAAAACCGAAAACGACACCGCCTATTGGAGTCTGCAATATATTCTGCTTAACCAGAATGATTTTGAAAATTATCTCCGTGATGAAAAAATCGGCGAAGAAAATATTCAAACCTTTAAAGACGGCATACAAAAATTCAAGCTTTCTCAAAACATCGGTATGGTTTTTGAAAAAGGCGGCCTGAGCCTGCAATTCAACGACGGAACCAGCCTGGCTGTTCCCAACCTTTCGGTTCATCACAAATGGGCCGTACAAGACAGCTTTGAACAATTCGACCCGCAAAACGAAAACGCCGAAAAGATTAACCGCCTGTTCCGGCCGCTCAAAGAAACCGCTCCGGAAGCGCAGGAATTTCCCAACCTGGCGGCCGCCAACTATTTCAGCAATCTTTGCGCCATTATCGACGATCCCTACCATATCCGCTTTTTCCACGGAATGGACCGTACCGAAAAATTTGATAACTGCGAACGCTACATCGGCCGCCTTTACCCGGCAGATCCGAACCTGATTTTCTTCGGAGGGCTGGCTCCCGAAGACCAACTGTCTTATGACTATTCGCGAGACCCCAGAACCAAACGCTACCGCAGCCATACCGAAACCGTCACCCTGGCCAACCGCGAATTGCAAAAAAGTGAACAGCTGTCTCCGGAAACCGTTTTGTACATTATTACCGGAAGTCGGCAGGGACGGCGCTGATGCAGAATTTTATCAATAAAATCAATCAGATTTTCGGTATCATCACTGACAGCAGCCTCACCCCCGCACAAATTATCCGTTGTCAGAAACAGCTGAAACAAAACAACATCGCGCCGGTTCCGGACGAATATCTGCAACTGCTCCGTTTCAGCAACGGCCTCCGCGGCAACGGCAGCCTGCTCGCCGGAATTTATCCCGAAAATCCGGAGCTTCCTGATCTGCTGCGGCTTAACCTCCGGGTCCGCCACCCGCTTTGCCGCGATTTGATAATCCTCGGCGTCAATGAAATGGACTATCTGGGCTATAACCACAAATGGCAGGTTTACCAAATCATTGACAAAGATGATTTTGAAGTGTTAGAAGAATATCATGAACTTACAGCGGCACTTAACGACATTTTGAAGATTTAACATGAACAATATTTATGACGTATCCACAGAAAACCTCGACCGCGCGGCCGAAGTCATCAAATCCGGCGGATTGGTTGCCTTTCCGACCGAAACGGTTTACGGGCTCGGAGCCAATGTTTACCTTTCGGAAGCCGTTGCCGGAATTTTTGCCGCCAAACAGCGCCCAAAATTTGACCCGCTGATTTCCCACATTGCCGATGTTGACTTTCTGCCGGAATACGCCGTTACCGATGAGCGCATCATGGAGCTGGCCCGACATTTCTGGCCCGGCCCGCTGACAATCATTATGCGCCGTCAGGATAACAATCCCTCAATTGACCTGGCCTGCTCAGGCTTGCAGAACATCGCCGTGCGCATGCCGGCACACCCGGTCGCTCTGGAACTCATCCGTCGCAGCGGAGTTCCGATCGTCGCCCCCTCAGCCAACCGTTTTAAATCCATCAGCCCGACAACCGCTTACCATGTACAGGAAAGTCTGGGCGACAAAGTCGATATGATTCTTGACGGCGGACAATGCAGTGTCGGCGTTGAATCAACCATTGTTGACATGACCGGAAAACAGGCGGTCATTCTGCGAGCCGGCGGCACAACTCTTGAAGCTCTTGAAGATTTTCTCAATGAAAAAGTCCTGCTTTCCCATGGCGACCCCAACCAACCCAGCGCTCCCGGCCAGTTGTTGAAACACTACGCCCCCGGAAAACCGCTGCGTATCAACGCTGCGGAAAGGAAAGACGGCGAATTTTACATCGGCTTCGGTTCCGTTTCCGATTCTGACATCAACCTCAGCCCAAGCGGCAATCTGGAAGAAGCCGCCAGCCGGCTGTTTGCTTTTCTGCGCTTTGCCGACCGCCAGAACGGTTACAACGGAATTTGCATGTCTCCGATTCCCGAAACCGGATTGGGACTGGCCATCAACGACCGCATCCGCCGCGCCGCCTATAAAGAATAACCCCTGCCCGAAAGGATAAGAAGAGATAGCCGCAAGGAATTGCGGCTGCAATTATTTATTGACATTGTTTCTCTCTTGTGG
>ERZ1090879.721-NODE-721-length-19667-cov-18.059300_pt1 | contig 19667 bp, 23 predicted proteins | sample MGYA00478472_ERZ1090879 | MGnify/ENA primary metagenome ERZ1090879 (study PRJEB33644, sample SAMEA5815723) | chicken gut metagenome | biome: Chicken; feature: Gastrointestinal Tract; material: Caecum | place: Ireland | collected 2019-01-01 | study: A study of the... | reverse complement strand
ATGAGCGCACAGTTTCCGCTTTTGATCGGGTTCGTATTACTCCCTTACAGTATAACAAAAAAGGAGCTAAAAAAGCCCCTTTTTTGTTTGAGAAATATAGAATTGGAAGAAATACAGTGCAGACAGATTTATTTTGCGGCTTTCTCTCCGAGCGCCCTGCATGCGGAGAGCGCGGCGTCGTCGGGGGTGTTGTTGGCAATAATGCCGTCCTCGATCATTACGCCGCCGTTTGAAACGACACGCGCCTGCCAGGAACGCATCCACTCGCCGTCTCCCCAGTCGTAGGAGCCGAACAGACCAACCCTTTTTCCCGAGAGCCCGCTCTCAACGGATGAAAAGAATGGTTCGAATTCACCCTCTTCCAGCTCTTCGGATCCCATTGCAGGGCAGCCGAACAGGATAACGTCGCTTGCGAGTACATCGGCGTCTGCTGTGGCGACGGGCAGAAGTTGCACCTCTGCCCCGGCATTTTTTGCGCCTTCCGCGACAGCGTTTGCCATCATTTCCGTATTGCCCGTGCCGGACCAATACACAATCGTTACCTTCATGAAAATACCTCCGCTATTCTCTTTCAGCCCACGCGGAATATCTGCGTGAGCGTTTTTCCGTTCTGCATCAGGCGGCATATACACGCCGAACAGCGTCTGAACCGCTCAAAAGTCTTTTCTGCGGCGGCTTCGTCGGAATACACTTTCCAACATCCGCTGAATTTTCCGCCGTGCGGATTCTCGATAAAGCCGCGCACGTCATGAAGCGGGTATCCGAGAAACACTCCGATCTCGTGCGGAAAGTCGCCCTCCATACGCGATCTTAATTCACCTATAGCTTCCTGTACGCTGTTGTACCGATAACCGCACTCCTTGAGAAATGCTCGTATTTCATTGGAAAACAGCACCTGCCTGAGTTTTTCGTTGTGGTAAATGCAGAGCGTCTTTCGCTCGCCAGCATTACGCAATACGGCAAAAGAAAACCCCTTTCTTCTGAAACAGCGCGCAAGGCGTGTGATTGTCACGCGGTCGTTCCTGTGCAGACAAACGAGGCTGGCGGGCTTGAGTCCTGCAAACGTAATGCCGCAATGCCTGCCGATCGACAATTCCGTCTCGCTCATATACACCTCCAATTAGTTCGCATACGCGAACCGATGTAAAATAATTTAGTTCGCCATTGCGAACTTCAATCTTATTATACGAAAAATTCGCATGCTTGTCAAATATCTGAAGGCTTTTTTTGCAAAAATTTATCTTAAATTGCGTTTAGAAAGGCATTGTGATCCGGTGGGATCTGTGCTATAATTTTTATTATCTGGATGGGAGGATACGATCATGAAAAACATGCAGGATATATTTTGTATGACCCCGGAGGATTTTTTCCGATATATCAAGACGATCCGCTATGGCTATCGGGATACCGAGGGAAAAGTTCACGTGATGTCCGTTGGCGACAATTACGACGATACCGAGGACAAGGGCGTATATGTTTTTTCCTCGCCCGAAGAGGTCGTAAAAAATAATTGCGGATGGTGTTGGGACGTTGCAAATCTCATAAAAGTATATTGCGATAGAAACCATATAGAGAATAAGTGCGTTTTCCTGGAATATCGCTCCCCCGAACTGCACCAGACGCATACGCAGGTCTTTGTTTCATATAACGGGAAATGGTGCGAGGCGCCCGACAATTCGTCTCCCCTTTCGTTGGGGGACAATGCTTATGAGGAAGCGGAAGTCTGTATCCGTAATTTTGCTGAAATGTTTACGGATTATCTGAAAAGCGTCCTCGGCGATAAGTATGACAAGGCATGTCTCATGATCCGTGAATTCGACTGTGAGATCCCGGACGGCATCTCAAGCGAGGAATACCTCGGGCTTGTACGCGGCAGTCGCACGGTCTGATCCATTTTATTTTACACACGCCTTCAAGCCTTTCAGCGCTTCCCCACTCAAGCCATACGCTCAGGCGCCTTTCTCCGTTTCCAACTACTCTCAAAAAGAGGTCAAAAAAAAGCGAGGCAATCAATGCCTCGCTTTTTTGGCGCAGAGAAAGGGATTTGAACCCTTGGATACATTCCTGCATCACACGATTTCGAATCGTGCGCGTTCGACCGCTCCGCCATCTCTGCAAAACGCTTGTATATTTTACAATAAATACGGCGGAAATGCAACTCTTTTGTATGCCCTGCGATAAAATTTTTCCATAAAAATACCGCAGAGTTTCCTCTCTGCGGTATTTCAAAGTTGATTTAACGATGTTTGCCCACGAAGAACAACGCAACGGTGCCTGCGCCCGAGTGCGTTCCGATAACGCTTCCGATCTCGTTGATGAAGATCTCTCTCGCGCCGAAACGCTCTTTGATGAGAGAAACAAGGTAGTTCACATCGTCGATGCAATCGCCGTGGCTGATGAAGATCGGATCGTCGGCGCCCAATGTCTGCAACTCCGTCATTTTATCGACGAGCGCGGAGATGGATTTTTTGCGCCCCATCGCCTTGCCGATCGCGATCAGGTGTCCCGCGTCGTCTACATGCAGAACCGGCTTGATTTTGAGAAGGGAGCCGATCGCCGCCGTTGCGCCGCTCACTCTGCCGCCCCGCTTGAGATGGAACAGATCGTCAACTGTAAAGAAGTGGCAAATATGAAGTTTCAGATCTTCCGCATAGTCGCGCGTTTCTTCGATGGTAGCTCCGGAATCTGCCTTTTTGACGACGTAATCGACGAACAGTCCCTGTCCGAGCGATGCGCAAAGCGAATCGACAACGTATACTTTGCGCGCGGGGAAGTTTTCGAGGAGTTCCCTTGCCGCGATGCGATAGCTCTCGCATGTTCCGGAAAGCCCGGAAGAAAACGCGAGGATGAGAACATCTTTTCCCGCCTCGAGATAGGGCTGAATATGATTGATCGCCTGTGCGGGCGTTGCCTGAAAAGTTTTGGGCAGCGCGCCGCCGCGCAGGAGTTCATAAAATTTTTTGACATCCATCGTGTCGCCGTCATCGCCGCCGTATGTCACGCCGTCCAGCGTAAACCCGAGCGGGACGCAGTCGATCTCATGCTTCGTATAATATTCGTCGGGGAGATCGCTGCCTGTGTCCGTCATCAGAACAAATTTTCTTGCCATGATCAAATACCTTCCTTTCCGTTGTCGGATCCAAGACTCTCCCCCTTGTTCCGTATTGCGATTATACACAAAGGCAACGAATTTGTCAAATGGTTTGCGCCGCGTTATGGTAAAGTCGTAAAATTTTTTACGCGCGTGATCCTGAAATTGATACTTACGAAGGATTTCCCCTTCTCTTCGCGCATCGAAAAGGTGATATCGCCGTCCAATTCGAAAAACTCCGCCGCGATACGTGCGAATTCGCGCACGGCTGCCTCCTCGACGGCGTCTGTAATGATCGCCTTATCCCGATGCAAAAGATCATCGATCCGCTTCTTCTCTTCCGCCTTCATCGTCTCCTCCCCGTTTTTTCTTCTGTTCTGTCGACCGCTTCGGCAAGCGAGCGGAACGTGCGCGATTTTCCGACCACATTTTCAAGCAGCACCCTGTCCTCTTCCGCGATCACGGCGGTGAGCGGAAGGCGCAAAAGCTCCGAGATCTCCGCAGGCGCGAGGATCTCCCCCCGCTTAAAAAAATCCTTCCGCATGCGGTTGACGATGAGCCCCACGCGCGTAAAACGGTAGCTTTTGAGGATCCCTGCAACGCGGTCGGCATCGCGCAGCGCCGAAATGTGCGGCGAAGTGACGAGGAGCGCCTCTTCCGCGCAGGATGCCGCGCGGTGAAAGCCGTCCTCGATGCCCGCGGGTGAATCGATGAGGACATAATCGAATTGCGGTGCAAGCGTATCGAGGATGAGCCGTATCGCCTGAGGGGAGACGTAGCGTTCAAGGATGCGATTGGAGGAAAGTACCGACAGAGCCGGGTAGCGCGGATGCGTGACAAGCGCTTGTTTAGGACGGCACCTCCCTTCCACGGCGTCGAGAATATCGTACAGCGCCCTATTTTCCACCCCGAGCACCACGTCGGCATTGTTCAGTCCGAAATCGAGGTCGCAGACGATGACGCGTCTTCCCATCCGCGCCAGCTGAACGCCGAGATTGCAGCAGACCGTCGTTTTTCCGACTCCGCCCTTCCCCGACGTTATGACGATCTTTCTTGCAGCCATACTTCCTCCGCGCGCGCGTTTTGCATGAATTTTATCATAATCGTGCGTGCGTTTTTCTGACAGATCGTGCAGGAATCGGGCGGATCGTGACGAAAAACTCCGCTACATTGCAGCGGAGTTTCCGTACTATTTCTTCAGCAAGTCTCTTACGTATTTTTCGTATTCCTCGTCCGTAAGTTTTTTTACCTTCTTCTTCATGGTGCACCTCGCAAAAGGTAGTACAAACATTATGGACGTTGTTCCGCAGGTTTATTCCGTGCGAAGCGCAATGACGGGATCTTTCTTTGCTGCCGACTGCGCGGGAATGAGTCCGGAAATGAGCGTAAGCACAATGCTGATGGCGACCATTATGAGAGCAGTCGTGAACGGCAGCGCGGCAATACCGGAAATGCCCGCGAGAGAATGAATGGCGATATTGATAAAGATGGAGATGAAATAGCTCAATGCCACGCCGATGATCCCTGCGGCGAGCCCGATGATGAACGTTTCGGCATTGAAGAGATTGCGGATATCCTGTTTGCGTGCGCCGAGCGACCGCAAAACGCCGATCTCTTTGACGCGCTCGACGACCGATACGTATGTGATGATGCCGATCATGACCGACGACACGACGAGCGAAATCGCAGTGAAAGCCACGAGCACATAAGTTATGATATCCAGGATCTGCTGCACCATTCCCATCAGCAGTCCGACGGTATCGGAATAGGTGATCTGTTCGCTTTCATCGTGTTCGTTGTTCCATGCATCCAGATAGGCAAGCATCTGCTCCTTACCGTCGAAGTCCGTTGCGTAGATCGAGATCGATGTGACGGTATCGTTCCCTCCGAGCGCACGCGTGACTGTTTCGGAATCGTATGTGTAGTCGATCACGACTGTGATCTCATCCTCTGAAAAAGGCGGTTTGTATGAATACGACATCGAATCGAAGTAATCGTTGTCGAGATGCTCCGAAGGCGAGAGATAAATCGTCATACCGATATAATCTTCCAGTTCCGTGATCCCCGTTGCCTTGACGAATTCCTCCGTGATCGTAAATGCTGACTCTTCGTTCATCCATTTTACGATGAGTGACTGCATGTTTCTGGCGATATACTTCTGCACAAGCGATTCGGTAAGATTGATCCCGCTCGTAAGGCAGCCGTATGTAAGCCCTTCCTTCAGACGGAGGATCCCCGAAACGCGAAGAACGATGCCGTCCTCCTCGGAGGTGTTTTCAAATGTCTCACGGTCGACTTCTCCCGTATAACGGAAGGGCTGCCCGTTCATGGGATTGTAGCTGTAGTTTTCATCGTCGCCCGTATATGTAGTCGACGTATAAATTTTATCGTTGTTGTAGAGCACATATTCCTTGCCGACGATTTCGGAGAAATCGACGAGCGCCGAATCGCTGATCTCGTCGGAATTATCCGTTCCCGCCTCAAAGAGTGCCAGGAACTTTTCCTCGTTGAGGAATCCGAGCTGAGCGAGCGTAAGATCGCTCACCTGATTGTTTGCCCCGACGACAAGGACGATCTCGTTTTCATTCGTCGGGAATGTACCGCTGATGACGTCGTACTGCGATGTAACATACTCGCCGTAATCTTCCGCGGCAAAATCGCTCGTCCCGGGCATGGCGTTCACGACATCGCCGAAGAAATCGGCAAAGCCGACGAGATCGGCATATTCGGAGGCTTTCGTCTGCACGACGTTGATGTAATACTCTTTCAGATTGGAAAGCGAGCGGTAGGTCGTTTCGAGTCCCCCTTCCGATGCGCTCGTCTCCACGGTAGTGAAGAGATTATCTGCAACCGTCGTGCCGTAGCCGTATTGAATGGCGGAATACCAGCTCGGATCGGCAGCTTCCAGGTAGTTCAGATAATCGTCCGTTATATTGTTCCGGATCGTCATTCCCTCCGCAAGGCTTGTAAGGAAAGAGTCGACATAGACTTTGTCGCCGAGCTGTTCCAGATCGGGCATATCCTGCGGCGAAGTAAAGCTCGTCATGATCGACGCCATGTCGAACGCATTTTCCGTGACGGTGACGGGATAATACGAGAGCATATCCTCCTCCGTCTTTCTCACATAGTTATTGAATCCGCTGGAAAGCGCCAGCACAAGGCAGACGCTCACAATGCCGATGCTTCCCGCAACGGACGTAAGGATCGTACGGCCTTTTTTTGTGAGAAGATTTCTGAAACTCAGCGCAAGAGACGTGAGAAAGCTCATCTTTGCGCGCGCCTTTTTCTGTATTCGGGGGGGGGTGTTTTCTTCGGAAAGCGCGGCGCCGTCTGCGGCGGCGATCTCCTTTTCGGAAGGTTCCCGATGCGCCTCGGTCTCCTGAGAGCTGGAATATGGATTGGAGTCCTCTTCAATGAGTCCGTCTTTCAGGCGGACGATGCGCGTCGCATACTGAAAAGCAAGCTCCGGGTTGTGCGTGACCATGATGACGAGGCGCTCGCCCGCGATCTCCTTGATGAGCTCCATGATCTGAACGCTCGTTTCGGAGTCAAGCGCGCCCGTCGGTTCATCCGCAAGAAGGATATCGGGATTATTTACGAGCGCACGCGCAATGGCGACGCGCTGCATCTGCCCGCCCGAAAGCTGATTGGGTTTTTTATGAAGTTCCTCGCCCAGACCGACGCGGCGCAATGCCTCGGCAGCGCGGCGGTGCCGCTCTTCACGATCCACACCGGCGATCGTAAGCGCAAGCTCTACGTTGCCGAGCACAGTCTGGTGCGGGATCAGGTTATAGGACTGAAAGATAAAACCGATACGATGGTTGCGGTATACGTCCCAATCGCGGTCTTTGAAATGAGTTGTGCTCGTGCCCTGTATTTCAAGATCGCCCGACGTGTAGTGATCGAGTCCACCGATGATGTTGAGGAGCGTCGTCTTGCCGCAGCCGGATGGACCGAGGATGCACACGAATTCGCTTTTGCGGAACTCGAGCGAGATCCCCTTGAGCGCGTGAACGCTCCCGGACGCAACCTTGTATTCCTTTGTGATGTCTGTCAGTCTGAGCATTTACCTACCTCGTTTCCGATGAATTCGGGGCGCCCTTGCGGGCGCCCCGTTAATTTTATCTGCTGTTATTGCCCCTTCGCTTCTTTGATCGCCTTATTGATCGCGTTGCTCAGTTCTTCGTACTGCGCAAAGAAGGACTTCATCTTTTCGTCGCCAAGAAGCTCGACCACGCGTGCCATGATCGAATTTGCCTCCTTGCACTGATCTTCGAATACGGCGATCGTGTTCTCCGAAAGGCGGATATATGCAATTTTACGGTCTGTGGGAGAATCGACGCGCTTGACGATCCCCTTCAGCTCGAGTTTTGTAACGATCTGAGAAATTGCCGAACGGGTAATGCCGAGGCGGCGGGCAAGCTCGGAAGAAATGATGCTCCTGCCCTTTTCCTCTTCCATGATCACTTCTCTTAAAAGTCTGAACTCCGTCCTCGAAAGCTTCGCCACTCCTGCGAAGAAATCCATGTTCTCCATATCGCGGACAACCTGGAAAAATTTTACGAGATATTCGTTGATTTCCATAAAAAACCTACACTCCTTTTGTTTTTTGCTCTTATTGGCAATCCCGTTTCTTATTATAACATAAAAAACGTAATTGTCAACAAAATCGGATTAACTTTTTTATAAATTCACAATTCCTTCATAAAAGTTTCAGATTTTACTTAACAGGTCGTTTCCCCGCATACGTATACATACTACATGTTAACTTTGCGTTAAAAATATGCCTTTTTTTTGTTACTTTTCCGCCGAACGCGCGCTCGGCGCCGTCGTACGAGGAGAGAAAAACGCAACTCCAATCGGGCAGAGAACGATATACTTTTCCGAAATCTTTGTAGAGCGTGAAGAGGTCGCATCTGAGCCGTTCGCCATAGGGCGGATTGCTGATCAGAACGCCGTAACGCTCGGCGGAGGAAAAACGGCGCATGTCCTGTACGGCAAAACGGATATCCTTTCCGACGCCCGCGCGTTTGGCGTGGAACTGCGCGATCTCAATCGCCTGCGGGGAAATATCGGAGGCAAAGATCGGCGCGAGTTCCCCTCTCACTTCTTCCGCGGCAGCCTCCTCCCGCGCACGTGACAGCACTCCTGCCGGCGCGCATTTCCATTTTGTAAAATCGAAGTCTCGATATCTACCCGGCGCGATCCTGCGCATATAGAGCGCCGCCTCGATCGGGATCGTCCCGCTTCCGCAGAAGAGATCTGCAAAGGGCTTCCCCGCATGAAAAAAGGAGCTCTCGACCATCGCCGCGGCAGTCGTCTCCCTGAGCGGCGCCTCATAAGTGCGCACGCGATACCCGCGCTTATGCAGTCCGTCGCCCGAGGTATCGAGCGAGATCGTGGCATTGTCGCGGTAAATTTCAAAATTGACGACGGCGCGCTCTCCACGCTCATCGAGTTCCGACACCCCGAGCTTTCTGCGCAGGCGTTCCACGATTGCTTTTTTGATCACGCCGCCCGTCGTTTTGATCGCCATAAGCGTACTTTCGCGGCACTTTCCGTCCATCAGGATCTGTGTGTGCGGCGTGAAGTATTCTTCCCACGGGATCGCTGAAACACCCTCGAACAACGCATCGAAATCGGGCGCGCTGAACTGCTCCAGAACAAGGAGCACGCGTTCGCCCGCGCGCAGACGGACATTCAGCCGCGCAATATCTTCCCAATCCCCTTCCAGCGCAAGCCTGCCCTGTATGGCGGGACAATCGCCGTATCCGAGCGCGCGCAGCTCTCTCTTGACGGACGCCTCGACGCCCGACGCCGCGGGAATACTCAGTTTCATATATCCTCCCATTTGTATCCGGGCGTAAAAAAGCGAACGCCCAGACAAGGCATCCGCATGATTACGCTCCTGTTATTGTTCCGATACGACGTCTGAGACCGTCGTCAGTTTTCGCCCGATCGTACAGATCCGCGTATCGCCCTTGCAGCCGCGCACGATGACATGCGGGCGCGGTCTGCCGTCAGCCAACGGAACGGAAACCCGGGATCCTGCGCTTTCCGTTTCCGCCGGCAAAGTTTCCTGCGCGGGCGGGAGCGCATCGTCGGGTTCCGCCTTCTCTGTTTCGCTTGCGATCTGTTCCGCCTGGTCAGTTTTCTGCGGATTTTCCGGAGCCGTTTCCCGCTCCACCGAAGGCGGTGCGGCGTCAGACGCGTCTTCCGATGCAAGTTCTTCGCCGAACTGTTCCTTTACGGGCGGTTCCGGCAGGAGCCAGTCGGGGATATGGTCGGGAACGGGCGAAGATTGCACCTCGATGAGGCGGTTATGCGCCCGTGCGCACGGAAAGTCTTCCGTGCGGTTGCAATAGCGGCAGCGCGCGTACCGCCCGCACATATCCGCGCGGATCTTCTCGCTGTCCTTCCACTTTACAACGTCGAGATATTCCTGTAACGCCTGAAAAGTCATAACTTCCGCCACCGCCTCGTCGATTTATATAGTTATATTATACGCTTTTCTGCGCTTTTTCGCAAGAGTCTTTTGGAAAAAATACAGAGAAATCAAAAAATAATTCAATCTTCGTATTCATCGAGAAAGCTTCCGCGCCGCCCGCCCTTCCGCCATCCGACGATGCAGTCAAGGGCGACGTTGTGCATGCTGCGGAAAACATTGTCCGCCGCGTCTGGATTGCTCTCCTCCATGTGCGCAAGCAGTTCCTTCATTTCGCGCCGCTTGCTCTCTTCCTCCTTGTTTGCAACGCGCTCGGTAAATCGACAGGCGCAATTGAGAAAAGAAAGATCGTTATACGCCGCCCACGCGACGATATCCCGTTCGCGGACGGCATACAGAGGCCGTACAAGCTCCATTCCCGCATGGCTTGTGGAGCGGAGTTTTGGCATCATCGTCTTGATCTCGGCGCCGTAGAACATGCTCAGGAGCGTTGTGCCGACAACATCGTCGAAATGATGCCCGAGCGCGATCTTGTTGCAGCCGCACTGCCGTGCAAATTCATAGAGGTATCCGCGGCGCATGCGGGCGCACAGATAGCAGGGCGAGCCTGTATTCACGCTGTCGACTACAGCGAAAATATCGCTTCGGAAAATGCGGACGGGAACCTCCATGCGGGCTGCGTTTTCCTCGATGCGCGCACGGTTCTGCGGCGCATAGCCGGGATCCATGACGATAAATTCAAGATCGAATTTCATTTCGCCGTGGCGTTGCAGTTCCTGCATGCACTTTGCAAGCAGGAAGGAATCTTTTCCGCCGGAAATGCAAACGGCGATCTTATCCCCTTCGCTGACGAGATGATAGCGCTTTACGCTCTTGATAAAGGGACACCACAGTTCCTTCCGGTATTTTTTGATGATGGAGCGCTCGATTTCGGAAAAACTCATTTGCGCGCTCCGTTGAGAAAGGCATGCGCGGAATAGGCTGCCACGAGCCCTTCCCCGGCAGCCTTGACGTACTGATAGGGTCTGCCCGTCACATCTCCGGCGGCAAACAGCCCCGCAATGTTCGTGGAACCGTCGCGCGCGGTCTTTACGGCGTCGCCTTCCGTCTCCAATCCGCCCGCCAACGCAGCGGGAGGCGCCGAATTTTTCAGGAAAAAGACTCCGCTCACGGAGAGCGCGCCTTCGCCCGTGATCAGCCGCTCAACGCGCAGCCCGCCCTCGACGGCGCGCGGTTTCTCTTCATGAACGACGATGTTTTCTGACCGGAACGACGCGTTTTTATAGAGGCAGAACGCATGGACTTTTTCGGCAAAGCCCGCGAGATACTCCACTTCCTCCCTGAACTTTTCGGAAGATACGACGGCGGCGATCGTTTTGCCGCGGTAGAGTGCGCCGTCGCAAACGGCGCAATAGCTCACGCCGCGCCCGAGGAAATCGCGCTCCCCTTTTACGGCGCCCGCCGTCTCCACGCCCGTGGCGAGTATAACGGCTTTCCCCTGATACATTATGTCACCGACTGTGACGGTGAACGGATCGCCGGCATAAATGCCGTCTGCACGTCCCTGCGTAAAGGAGATATCCTCATGCTCCATCTGCGCTGCGAGACGGGCGGAAAATTCCTTTCCGTCACCAATGAGTGCGGGAAAATTCCGAACATATTCCGCGCGGGTGAGCTTGTCGCCAAACAGCTCGGCGCCCAACCAGAGACAGCTGCGTTTCAGACTTTTTAAGGTGAGTGCGGCGGTATAACCTGCGATGCCGCCTCCCACAACGATCACATCGTATAGCGTATTTTTCATGCCGCAAGTATATCACGGCGCGGCACGCTTGTCAAGCGAGATCGACTTTTGCGAATCGTCTGACGCTCACGCGGTACGCAGCCAGATTGCACAGGATATAGCAAACGACCCCTGCCGCAAGTACCGGAAGCTGTAAAAGCAGTTCGCACGGGGAAACGCCGTCCCAGAATGAGAGCGCCGGAACGTGCGCCAACGTTTCCATAACGAGAACGACTGCAAGAACGGGCAAGATCGCCCTGACAAACGACGCGCCGACTTTGTACGCCGTTTTATAATATCCGGTAAAGAAAACGAGATCGTACAGCGCAAAGGCGATCAGCATACAGCCGTAAAAAGCGATATTTGCCTCGATGCCGACGGCATTTCTGTTCGGGAAAAGAAACGTACGCAGAACGGCAAACGGGAGAGAGACAACGATCTGGCTGAGCTGTGTGAAACATGCAAGGGCAAATTTCCCCTTCACGATCTCGTTCCGCGGAATCGGCAGAAGCGCGGAAAACAGCACATCGTTTGTCTCACGACCGTATTGGATCGTAAGCATGCTTGCAAGACATCCGAACAAAAATACGACTCCGTACGGATAGTTCGGAACGATGACAAGCGCGCCGAGCGAGACAAAAATGTACAGAGTAGGATGCGCCGCAAGGCGCAGTTCTTTATATATCAGGTTCTTTAACGACGCCCTCTTCATACAGAAAATAGCCCTCCAACCCGGACATGGTACCGTGTAAATTTGTGCAGCTACTTAAATACTCCGATTTCGGCGCGTTGCATACGACGGAGCCGCCGCGGAGATAGACAATGCTGTCGGCGCATTGCTCGAGGTCGGAAACGATCTGCGTGGAAAAGAGCACGCCGCATCCGTCGCGACTTGCATGATCGCGGATCATAGTGAGGATCTCCGCTCTCGCAACGGGATCGAGCCCGCTTGTCGGTTCGTCGAGCACAAGCAGTTTCGCCCTGTGCGAACATGCAAGCGCCAACAGAAATTTCACCTTCATGCCGTTGGAAAGCTCACGAAAACGCTTGCGTTCATCCAGTGAAAAGTCATCGATAAAGCGTCGGTATGCCGCGGCATCCCACATGCGGCAGAATCGTGCATAGACGCCTGCGATCATGCCGATCGGTTTATACGGATAAATTTCTGTTCCGCCGAACACGATACCGAGCTGTTCCCGATCTGCCTCGTTCTGTTTTCTGCCGCAGATGCGGACCGTTCCAGAGTCTGCGGCGGCGAGCCCCGCTATGATCCGGAGCAGCGTGCTCTTTCCGGCGCCGTTCCTGCCCATCAGTCCGACGATGCGGCCCTGCGCAACGGAAAGAGAAACGTTATTCAAGGAAAAAGCGGGAAATTTTTTGCAGATCCCTTCTGCTTCAAGCAGATTCACTTCTCCTTCTCCTCCGCGTGTTCCATGATTTTTGCCGCGTAAGACAGCATGAGCTCGCTCTCCACGAGCGCGATGCCGCGTTCGCCCGCCGTCTCATTGCCGAGTACGACGAGACGGCTTCCTGGGCTGAGACGGAATATCTCCCTTGCGCGTTTCGGAAGCACGATCTGCCCGCGCTCCCCCACCGTCGCAATTCCGAAGATGTGTTTCCCCTTGGGCGGAACGGGATATCCGAGCGCACGTTCGTCGTGCGAAACGAGCGCGTCCAGCGACGTTCCGTAAAACTCCGCAAGGGCAGCTGCATGCGCGAGATCGGGCGCGCTTTCTCCCGTCTCCCACTTTCCCACCGCCTGCCGCGTTGCGCCCACGCGATCGGCGACCTCTTCCAGCGTGAGCCCCTTATCGCGGCGGAGGCGTGAAAGATTGCAGGCGAGGTTGGACATACGATTTTTCATACTTGTTCTCCTTTTCATACATTGTATCATATTCCGCCCGGGCTTTCAACCAACCGCCGCTTACAGGATATGTTTGCCACAGTTGCCTCTCATCTGTCCGGATTATACGTGATATTACTATAATTATATGGAAAGAATGTCCGTACGCATAAGATTTATTTGACTTTCGCAGGTGCCAAAACTATAATATACTTTGTATGGAGAACGGGAAAACAAAGAGCGCGGGGCGGAAGATCGCCGTGCTCGGCATACTGACAGGATGCGGGCTCGCCGCCTTTATGCTGGAGAGCCTTATTCCAATGCCCTTTTTGCCCGGAGCAAAGCTCGGATTCGCGAACATTTTTTCGTTGCTTGCCCTGCTTTTATACGGGCTGCCCGAGGCGCTCATCGTCGTGCTTGTACGCACTTTTCTGGGAAGTCTGTTTGCGGGAAACCTCTCCATGCTGCTTTACAGCCTTACGGCGGGCGTCGTTTCGACTGCCGTCTCCCGTATGCTGCTGTATGCGCTCCCCCGCGTCAGTTTTACAGCGATCTCCGTGGCGGGCGCGGTCGTTCACAATCTCGTACAGTTGTTCGTCTATTGCGGGCTCACGGGCACGATGCTTCTGTTCGTCTACGCACCCTATCTGTGCCTGATGGGTGCGGGCTCGGGCGTTATCATCGGGCTGATCGTCGCATGGACGCTGAAAGCGCTGCCGAAAAAGTTCTTTTCCGGGGCGCAGGATAGAAAGGAGGAAATCAAGTGAAGGCAATCAAGGGCAAGCCCTTTTTCCGCGGCGTAAAACTTGCGGGGCATAAGGCGCCCACGGAGAACCTGCCCGTTGAACGGGCGGAGCCGCGCGGAGATGTCGCCATACCGCTTCGTCAGCATGCCGGCGCTCCGGCGGAGGCGATCGTCGCGGCGGGGCAGCATGTAATGCGCGGAGAACTCATCGCGAGAGCGGCGGGCGCCGTATCCGCGAATGTTCACGCCAGCGTTTCCGGCGAAGTCAAAGCGGTGGAAGAACGCGCGGACGGCCGCGGCGGACGCTGCGTACATATTGTGATCGCGCCCGACAAAGTGTGCGAGGATGCATTCCTGCCTCCCCTTTCCGCACCCGATGCGGAAGCGATCGTAGAGCGCATCGAGGCATGCGGCATCGTCGGGATGGGCGGCGCAGGATTTCCTGCGCACGTCAAACTCAGACCGCCCGTACCCGTCGATACGCTCATCGTGAACGGCGCGGAATGCGAACCTTATCTCACCTGCGACGACGTTCTCATGAAGCACCGCAGTAAAGAGATCGTGCGCGGCGCAAAGTACATGGCGAAGGCGCTCGGTGTGAACAATATCATCGTTGCCATCGAGCGCAATAAGCCCGAGGCGATCGCTCTGTTCGAGCAGACCGACCTTACCGTCGTCGCGCTGAAAAAACAATATCCGATGGGCGCGGAAAAACAGCTCATATACTGCTGTACCGGGCGGAAGGTCCCGCTCGGGAAACTTCCCGCTCATGCCGGCGTTATCGTACAGAACGCAGGCACCGCTTTTGCGGTATGCGAAGCGGTCGAACGCGGAAAACCGCTCTTTGAGCGCATCGTCACCGTATCGGGCGGCGGGATCGCGTCTCCGAAAAATCTGATCTGTCCTGTCGGCATGCCCCTTTCCGATCTGATCGATGCGTGCGGCGGCGTAAAAGACGCCGTAAAGTTTGTTGCGGGCGGTCCCATGACGGGTACGGCGCTGACGGGTGCGGAAAGCGTCGTCACGAAGACGACGAGCGGATTTTTGTTCCTGACCAGGGAAGAGACGAATGCCGACGCGCCCACGAACTGCATCAACTGCGGAAAATGCGCCGATGTATGCCCCATGAAACTCATGCCCATGCAGACGGAATTTTATACGAATGCAAAAGAGTATGAAAACGCCGATAAATACGGCGGCGTGCTGAGCTGCATCGAATGCGGCGCATGCACATACATCTGCCCTGCGCGCCGTCCGCTTGCACAGGCGATCAAGACGGCGAAAGAGAATTTACGGAGGAAAAAAGCATGAATCTCATCGTATCTTCTGCGCCGCACATCCGTTCGCCGCGCACGACGAAACATATCATGCTCGATGTGCTCATCGCACTCCTCCCTGCCACAGCCGCGGGCATCGTGTTCTTCGGCTGGGTCGCCGCAGTCACCATTGTACTTGCAATGTTCACCGCCGTACTGACGGAATTCGTCTGGTATATCATCGAGCACAAGATCTGGCGGAACGGGAAAGAGACGCTCGCAAAATTCGCCGCGCAGTTTGACTTTACCTCTCTCGTGACGGGGCTTTTGCTGGCGCTGTGCTGTCCTGCCTCGCTCGAGGCTCTCTATATGCCCGTACTCGGCGCAATCTTTGCGATCGCCGTTGTGAAAATGCTCTTCGGCGGAACGGGAAAAAATATCGTCAATCCTGCGATCGCCGGGCGCGTGTTCCTCTTTATCTCCTTTATGGCGATGGTTTCCTATCCCGAGGCAAACTTCGCCCCGCTCCTTTCTTATACGGACGGCGCGCTCTCTACGGGTGCAACGCAGCTCGGGAATTTTCTGAAAGGAACCGCAACGATCTCCGATCTCGACCTGTTCCTCGGAACGGGCGTGGCGGGATGCATCGGCGAAACGTGCAAACTTGCCCTTCTTGCAGGGTACGTCTATCTCTGCGTGCGCGGCGTTATCAAATGGTACCTGCCTCTCCTCTATATCGGCGTATGCGGTCTGTTTTCGGTCGCGCTGGAAGGTTTTGATTTTTCGGCATTCCTGCCCTCCGTGCTTTCGGGCGGACTCTTCCTCGGCGCGATGTTCATGGCGACAGATTATGTGACATCTCCGAAATCGAAGCTCGGCAATATCATTTACTTTGTTGCGCTCGGTCTGCTGACGGCAGGACTGCGAAAAGCTACGGGCATCGAGGTCGTTTCCTTCTGTATCCTGCTCATGAATTTCCTCGTATTCCTCATCGATCTTGCGATCAAACCCCGCCCCTTCGGATTTGTGCGGGCAAAAAAGACGAAGGAGGCGAAAAAATGACCGTAAAACAATTTTTCAAGAGCACGGCGTTCAAAAGCCTTGCGGTGCTCATCGTCATCGTCCTCGTTGCAGGCGCCCTGCTCGCCATCTTCAACGACCTTTTGTATGTTTCCGATGAAGAACGGCTCGCGCGTTCGCTCGCAAAGATCTACGGAACGGAAGTGACCGCGGAGGAGATCGAACTTTCCGAAGAGGAACGCACCTACAACAACGGCACGGTAGATGCCGTGTATTATGTCCACGATGACGGCAATTACCTTTTTCAGACGACGGGCAAAGGCGGATATTCGAACGGCACCGTGACTTTGTGGACGATCATTACCTGTACGGGCAGCCGCGAAGAAAACGATCTTGTGCTCACGGGCATCGAAAAAGTCGTTTACGATTCCAACAGCGGACAGACCCTGATGGGAAACTTCGGAGAATCCTTCTATGCCTTGTTTGCAAATCAGGATGAACTCGTGGCAGGCGGCAAGGATTTTACGGCAAACGAGAACATGACGGGCGATCTCAATAACATTGTGGCGGGCGCAAGCATGACTTCGACGGCAATATGCAATGCCGTGAACACGGCGCTTGCATGTTTCCGAACCGTCTTTATGGGAGGCGAGGCATGAACGGTAAGATCAAACATTACGGAAAGATCGCGTACGACGGACTGATCACCAACAACGCGACCTTCAAACTCGTGCTCGGCACCTGTGCAACCCTCGGCATGTCCACCTCCGCCGTCAACAGTTTCGGCATGGGACTTTCCGTCACCGTCGTGCTCCTTCTGAGCAACGTCATCATTTCTCTTCTGCGCAAGGTCATTCCCAACACGGTGCGCATCCCCGCATTCGTTGTCATCATTGCAACGATGGTCACGCTGCTCCGCATGGTGCTGGAAAAGTACATTCCGGATCTGTACGATTCGATGGGCGTCTTTCTGCCGCTCATCGTCGTCAACTGCGTGATACTTGGGCGCGCCGAGGCATTTGCGAGCAAACAGCCCGTGCTTGACAGCGCCATCGACGGTATCTTTACAGGGCTCGGGCTTACCTGCGCGCTCACCGTCATCGGTATCATCCGCGAATTTTTGGGAAGCGGTTCCTTCTTCGGGATCCAGGTCATGGACTTTAAGATCGGATTCTTTACAAATTCCGCGGGAGCCTTCTTTGTATACGGGATCTGCATCGCCCTTTTCGTTCTGATCACAGATCAGGCAGATAAGGCAAGGCGCGCGAAACAGGCAAGACTGCTGCGCGTTCCGGCAGGCGATCAGCCGCTGCCCGCCGTGGAAAGTTCTGCAGAGGAGGTGAAATAATATGGCTGCAACCATTTTCCTCATCATAATCTCCGCCGTTTTTTCGCAGAATTTTATTCTTGTGAAATTCCTCGGCATCTGTCCGTTTCTCGGCGTCTCCAAAAAGACAAACAGCGCGCTCTCGATGGGAATTGCCGTCACGCTCGTCATGATCCTGGCAACGCTGGTGACCTATCCCCTCTATACTTACATTATGGTTCCGCTCGGGATCGAATACCTCGAGATCATCTTCTTTATCTTTGTCATTGCGGCGCTGGTACAGATGCTCGAGAAGATCATCGAAAAACTTTCGCCCGCACTCTATCGTTCCATGGGCATCTATCTTCCGCTCATCACGACGAACTGCGCGATCCTCGGCGTTGCTGAGCTCCTGCTCGTAAACGATGTTTCCGAAATCGTATCGGGCGTTGCGGAAGGGATCTCCATGAATCTTGGGTTCGCGCTCCTTTATGCGCTGTTTGCGGGGATCGGTTTCACCGTTGCAATGGTACTCATGGGCGGTGTACGCGAAAAGCTGGAAAAACTTCCCGTGGCAAAGTGTATGAAAGGATTCCCCATCACGATGGTCGCGGCAAGTTTTATGGCGATGGCGTTTTACGTCTTCTCGCTGCTGTAAGGAGGTGCGGAAATGAGTAATATGATCATGGCGTCCGTCAACTGGGCGCAGGTCGGGATCGTGCTCGGTATCTTTGCAGCGATCGCGGTCATCCTCACCGTCTGTATTCTTCTCGTTGCAAAGTTTTGCAAGACCAACGCAGACGAAAAGGTAGAAAATATCCTTTCGCACCTCGCAGGCGCGAATTGCGGCGGCTGCGGCTGTACCGGCTGTGCCGGATTTGCGGAAAAACTCGCCAAAGGCGAGGCGACCCTTTCCGACTGTCATGTGACGGAGGTGTCGCAGAAGGCGATCATTGCAGAGGTTCTGGGCGTACCTTTTGCCGCAAGCAAGCCGACCGTCAGCGTATGCCGCTGTTCGGGCGGCGTAAATGCCAAAGACGCCTTTACATACTGCGGCGCGCAGGATTGCGCCGAGGACGCAAAGCTCTCGGGCGGTCATAAAGTGTGCAAATACGGCTGCCTCGGAGACAGAAACTGCATGCGCGTCTGCCCAGAGAATGCGATCTGCCTTAAAAATGAAAAGGCGGACGCCGATCCTGACAGATGTATTTCCTGCGGAGCGTGCATCCTCGCCTGTCCGAAAAAACTATTTGACCGTATTCCCGCAGATGCGAAAGTATATGTGGCTTGCTCCTCGCATGAGCGCGGCAAGGCGGTCATGGACGCGTGCGCATACGGTTGTATCGGATGCGGTAAATGCGCGCGTACCTGCCCGGAGGGTGCCATTACGATGCAGGATAACCTCCCCGTCATCGATTACGAAAAGTGCGTGAACTGCGGTAAGTGCGCGGAGGCATGCCCGCGCAAAACGATAAAAGTGAGATATTAGATCAATTCAAACCGTCTGTAAAAGTCTGAAAACGAAGAAGGTCTCTTAAATGAGGATCCGCCATGAACATGAAGCGTACGGAAAACAGAAAGTGGCAATATAATTTTGATTTTGATACAAATTCCCGAACATTTTTCACGATCACGACGGATCACTATATTGCAGTACTGAGCGGCGGCAGTGTACGGGTGTCGGATAGAACTACGAAAAAACTGCTCTTCCGAAAGAGCGGTTTTAACTACCTTTATACGGCAGACATCTCCCACGATGAAAAAACGCTGGCTGCCTTGGAGAACGGAAAACATTTCTACGTATTTTCGCTGGAATCATTTTCTCAGTGCAGGCGAATAACACTGCCGCGTGGGTATGAGAGCATCGACGGCTATCCGTCCTTTTCGCCGTGCGGAAATGAAATTCTTATCCCGGTCAGCCGATACGAGCGCCGCGACCCCGGATATCGATATTATATCTGCAGATACGACGCGAGTACCTATCAGATGCTTTCCATGACGGAAATCGATTATGACAGCTTTCCCGCCTGGCCGATTGCATTGCAGACAAACTGACGGGTCACATCAAGAATATCAGACGATGCGGCGGGCAGAGCGAAAAAACGCTCTGCCCGCCCTTTTCATGCGTTACCGTCTCCGCCGCGCAAACCGTTTGCTCCCGCACGTTCTGTTACCGTCTCC
>ERZ1090879.720-NODE-720-length-19686-cov-8.452600_pt1 | contig 19686 bp, 21 predicted proteins | sample MGYA00478472_ERZ1090879 | MGnify/ENA primary metagenome ERZ1090879 (study PRJEB33644, sample SAMEA5815723) | chicken gut metagenome | biome: Chicken; feature: Gastrointestinal Tract; material: Caecum | place: Ireland | collected 2019-01-01 | study: A study of the... | reverse complement strand
TTGCATGAGAAACCATCTCAATTTGAGGCCCGCCCCCGCATGAGAAAGGAGCCCGGCAGGGCGGATTTCGAATGGGGGTAGGATTTTGTGAGCCCGCAGGGCGGATTAAAATCCGTATTCTTCTCCTACCAGTATCACGGTGACCCGTCCCGGCTTCATGGACCGGCGGGTGATCACGGTCTGGCAGCAGATACAATCTTCGCTCTGGCAGTCGGCACAGAAACCGGTGACAGAGCAGGGAGTCTTAGACCCTACCCGGATACTGTTAGGCGGAGCGGCGATGTTCCGTACCCGGCGGATGCCGTCTTCCAGATCAGGGACCACTTTGTTCATGCCGGTGATGACCAGAACGTGTTCCGGTCCGTTTATCAGACAGGCTACCCGGTTGCCTACGCCGTCTACGTTGATCAGCTCCCCTTCTCTAGTGATGGCATTGGTGCTCATAAGGAAGTAATCGGCAGTAACGATCCTGCCGTATAAGGCCCTGGACTCTTCCGGGGTCTTTGCTGATTTTCGGTCTATGTATTCGTAGTCGCCCCTGCGGATCAGATCCATGATTCCTGTTTCTACTAAGGTTTCAGAACCTCCATTGGTGACAATGGCTCCTTTTGGAAGGATGGATCTTACCAGTTCCAGGGCTTTCGCTCCGGTCTCGCAATAATAGCCCTTCATATTTCGTTTTTCCAGATTTTTGATAATTGATTTTGCCTGATTTTCATAAGCCTGAGATTTGTAACCCATTGAAAAACCTCCTTAGATTTTATTTTTTCTATCATAAATCTATTTATGTAAAAAGAAAAGTAATTGTATTAAGGGGAATACTATGGTATTATAAAAAATAGTGACCTAAAACAGGAAAAGGAGCCGAAGATCATGGGAAAAAAGAGAATCGCTATTGTGACGGACAGCAACAGCGGAATCACTCAGGCACAGGGCAGGGAGATGGGAATTACTGTCATTGCCATGCCTTTTTATATTGATGAACAGCTGTTTTTGGAAGATATTACCCTTACCCAGGAAGAGTTTTACAAAAGACTGGAAGAAGGGGCGGACATATCCACATCTCAGCCTTCACCGGCAGATGTGATGGAGCTTTGGGAGACACTGCTTCAAAATTATGAGGAAGTGGTGCATATTCCTATGTCCAGCGGTCTGAGCAATTCCTGCCAGACAGCTATGGTCCTGTCCAGGGAATTTAAAGGAAGAGTCCAGGTGGTGGACAATCAGCGCATTTCTGTAACTCAGCGCCAGTCTGTGCTGGATGCAATGACTTTGGCTGAGGCAGGGAAAAGCGCGGCCCAGATCAAAGAGATCCTGGAACGGGAAGCCCATGAATCCAGTATTTATATCACTCTGGAAACTCTCAAATATCTGAAAAAGGGCGGCAGGATCACTCCTGCGGCAGCAGCTTTGGGTACAGTACTGAATCTGAAACCGGTGCTTCAGATCCAGGGAGAACGTCTGGACGCTTTTTCTAAAGCCAGAGGAAAGAAACAGGCAAAGAAGATCATGATAAAGGCTATGGAAAAAGATCTGAAGACCAGATTCAAGGAGCATACAGACAAAGGCCTGATGTGTCTGGAGGCAGCTTACGCCGGAAATGAGGAAGAAGCCCAGGAGTGGAAAAAGGAACTGGAGAAAAATTTCGGAATGGAAGTTTACATGGCGCCTCTGTCCTTAAGTGTGTCCTGTCATATCGGTCAGGGAGCTTTGGCGGTGGCTGCAGCGAAAAAAGTGGAAGTGGAGTAGTAAGAAAAGATGAAAACAATTATCGGTTGTATAGAAGAAGTAATGATGGAAGCTTTTAAGGCTTCCGGGTATGAGGAAAAATTCGGAAAGGTGACGGTTTCCAACCGGCCGGATCTGTGCGAATATCAGTGCAACGGCGCCATGGCGGCAGCCAAGACTTATCATAAGGCGCCGATCATGATCGCTAACGATGTTGTAGAAAAACTTCAGGAAAAGAATATTTTTGAGTCTGCCCAGGCAGTGAACCCAGGTTTTATCAATCTGAAACTGGATAGAAATTTCCTGGCCTCTTACTTAAATGAGATGACCGGAGATGAAAACCTGTCAGTGGAAAAGGCAGAAAATCCAAAAACTATTGTGATCGATTACGGCGGACCAAACGTGGCCAAACCTCTTCATGTGGGACATCTCCGTTCTGCTATTATCGGAGAGAGTATCAAGCGGATGGGAAGATTCCTGGGACATAAAGTTATCGGTGATGTGCATCTGGGAGACTGGGGACTGCAGATGGGGCTGATCATCACAGAACTTTCCAAGAGACAGCCGGACCTGGTATATTTTGATGAAAACTATCAGGGAGAGTATCCGGAAGAAGCACCTTTCACTGTCAGCGAGCTGGAAGAAATCTATCCTACAGCCAGCAAAAAATCTAAAGAAGACGAGGATTATAAAAATGAAGCTCTGGAAGCTACCCTGGAACTCCAGAAGGGAAGAAGAGGCTACCGTGCTTTATGGGATCAGATCATGAAGGTATCTGTCACAGACCTGAAGAAGAATTACGCAAAGCTTAATGTGGATTTTGACCTGTGGAAAGGCGAATCCGACGCAGATCCTTATATTCCGAAGCTGGTGGATTATCTGAAAGAGAAAGGTTACGCTTATATGGACCAGGGAGCCCTGGTTGTAGATGTGAAGGAAGAAAGTGACACAAAGGAAATCCCGCCCTGTATGATCCTGAAATCCGACGGCGCGTCTCTTTATACCACTACAGATCTGGCTACCATTATACAGCGTGAGGAGGACTATCATCCAGACGAGATCATCTATGTAGTGGACAAGCGTCAGGAGCTTCATTTTGTCCAGGTATTCCGCTGCGCCAAGAAGGCTCATCTGGTGCCGGAGGACACAGAGCTTTCTTTCGTAGGGTTCGGAACCATGAACGGTAAGGACGGCAAGCCTTTTAAGACCAGAGAAGGCGGGGTCATGCGTCTGGAGCGGCTGATCAGCGAGATCAACGAGGAAATGTATAAGAAGATCGTGGAGAACCGCAGCGTAAAGGGCGACGACGCCCATAAGACGGCCGAGATGGTGGGACTTTCTGCAATCAAATACGGAGACCTTTCCAATCAGGCCTCCAAAGATTATGTTTTTGATGTGGACAGATTTACTTCTTTTGAGGGAAATACAGGCCCTTATATCCTGTATACCATTGTCCGGATCAAATCTATTCTGAACAGATATAAAGAAGAAGGGGGAAATCTCCAGTCCGGTCAGATCCTGGGAGCAGTAAATGACAGCGAAAAAGCCCTGATGATGGCCCTGGCAAAGCTGAACTGGGTGATCCAGCCCGCGTTCCAGGAAAAAGCGCCTCACAAGATCTGTTCTTACATCTATGAACTGGCAAATGCTTTTAACAGTTTCTACCACGAAACCAAGATCCTCAGCGAGGAGAATGAAAGCCAGAAAACTTCCTGGATACAGGTGCTTATCCTGACAAGAAAAGTACTGGAAACCTGTATCGGACTTCTGGGCTTTGAAGCACCTGACAGAATGTAAAAGTACACAGCATAATGGCCGAAGATATCCGGAGTAGTAAACAGAACTATTTCCAGATGTTTTCGGCCATATTTTTGTGAAAACATGGGAAATGTATCTTTGAACCGGATTTTGTGTTAGAATGATAAGAACAAAGAGTATCGGGGGCAATAAAATGAAAAATATGAAAATAAGGTACCTGGAAACCCTGGCAGAACTGTATCCCACCATTGCCAAAGCTTCCTCAGAGATCATCAACCTTCAGGCTATCCTGAACCTGCCAAAAGGAACGGAGCATTTTCTGACCGATATCCACGGAGAGTACGAGGCCTTTTCCCATGTGTTGAAAAACGGATCAGGTTCTGTGAGAAGAAAGATCAAAGAAGTCTTCGGCCATACCTTAAGCGAGCGGGAACAGAGGGCTCTGGCAACGCTGATCTATTATCCCAAGGAAAAGATGGATCTGGTGAGAAAGCAGGAGCCAAACATGGAGGAGTGGTATAAGATCACCTTATATCGCCTTATAGAGGTGTGTAAAAATACCGCCTCTAAATACACCCGGTCCAAGGTGCGTAAGGCTCTGCCGGAGGATTTTGCCTATGTGATCGAGGAACTGATCACAGAACGGTCAGATATCACGGATAAAGAATCTTATTATGAGCAGATCATACATACGATCATCGAGATCGGCTGCGCGGAAAAGTTTATCGTGGATCTGTCAGAACTGATCCAGCGTCTGGTTGTGGACCACCTCCACGTACTGGGGGATATTTACGACCGGGGACCGGGACCGCATAAGATCATGGACGTGCTGGAAAATTATCACTCTGTGGACATCCAGTGGGGAAACCATGATATCGTATGGATGGGAGCAGCCACGGGGCAGGCCTGCTGTATCGCTACAGTGATCCGCAACTGCGTAAGGTATTCCAATCTGGATATCCTGGAAGACGGATATGGCATTAACCTTCTGCCGCTGGCCACTTTTGCCATGACCTGCTATAAAGACGATCCCTGCAGCTGCTTCAGGATTAAAGGACACAGCGATGCGAATCCCGAGGAACAGGCCCTGAATATGAAAATGTACAAGGCTATTTCCATTATCCAGTTTAAGCTGGAGGGGCAGCTGGTAAAAAAGAGGAAAGAATTTAAAATGGAAGACCGGGCTCTTCTGGAACATATCAATTACCAGGAGGGAACCATCCGGCTGGGAGAAAAAACCTACCAGCTTCTGGATAAGAACTTTCCTACGATTGATCCGGAAAATCCCTATGAATTGTCTCCAGAGGAAGCTGAAGTGATGGAACGGCTGAGCTTTGCTTTTGAAAACAGTGAAAAGCTCCAGCGACATATGCGTTTCCTTCTGAAAAAGGGCAGCCTTTATAAAATCTATAACCGGAACCTTCTCTATCATGGCTGTGTTCCTTTAAATGAGGATGGAAGCTTCAAAGAAGTAGAAGTTTACGGAAGTTCATACAAGGGCAAGGCTCTATATGATATTCTGGAAACCTATGTGCGGAAGGCCTTTGTCGCCATAGATAAAGAAGAAAAAGAGAAGGGCAAGGATATCCTCTGGTTTATCTGGGCGGCTCCTTCCTCCCCTTTGTTCGGCAAAGATAAGATGGCTACTTTTGAACGGTGTTTCCTGGCGGAAAAGGAGACTCATGAAGAAAAGAAAAATCCCTATTACCGTTTCCTGGAAAACGATCAGGTGGTGGAAAATATTTTCAAAGAGTTCGGGATCACCGGAGACTGCAGGCACATTGTAAACGGCCATGTGCCGGTGCATCACACAGAAGGAGAGAGCCCCATTAAATGCGGAGGCAAGCTGCTGATCATAGACGGAGGTTTTTCCAAAGCCTATCAGAAAGTAACAGGGATCGCCGGATATACTCTGATCTATAATTCCTGGGGCATGATCCTGGCAGCCCATGAACCTTTTACTTCCGCGCAGGACGCCATCACAAAAGAAAGCGATATCCTGTCCGCCAGTATCCTGATCAAGAAGACTACCGAGAGGAAAACCGTGGCAGAGACAGACAACGGACTGAAAATTAAAGAAAGGATAGCAGAGCTCCAGGAGCTTTTGAAAGCTTACCGGGACGGCCTGCTGATTGAAAAGCTATGATTTGTGAAAGAATATCCATACAGACAGAAAATTCAGCAAAAGACACCCATTTAGATACATATATCCTGGAAGATTTTTTAGATGGAGGCCCAGAGTGGAAGCGGCCCCTGGTACTGATCTGCCCGGGAGGCGCTTATGCCAGGACTTCCAACAGAGAGGCAGAACCCATTGCTCTTCAGATGACAGCTATGGGCTATCACGCGGCAGTACTCCGGTACTCCTGCGCCCCGGCTGTATATCCCACCGCGCTCCATGAAGCGGCCCTCAGTGTGAAATATCTAAGAGACCGGGCGCAGCAGTGGCATATTGACACAGATAGGATCCTGGTCATGGGATTTTCCGCAGGAGGACATCTGGCAGCCAGCTACGGGGTCTTCTGGCAGGAAGAACATATGGCAGAGGCGGCGGGAGGTTCCTCAGAAGAACTCCGGCCTCAGGGGCTGATCCTCTGCTATCCGGTGATCAGTTCCGATGAGAAGATCGCCCATATAGAAAGCATCCGGAACCTGCTGGGAAATTCTTATGAGAAACTGAAAGAAAAGATGTCTCTGGAGAACCAGGTCACCGCCCAGGTACCAAAGACTTTCCTCTGGCATACTTTTGCAGATGAGACCGTACCTTTCTGGAATTCCTTCCGGTTTGTACAGGCTTTGGGAGAAAAAGGGATCCCTGTGGAATATCACCTTTACCCGGAAGGAAAACATGGATTAAGCCTTGCTACAGAAAGTGTGTCTGACCAGGCAAAAAGTACGGTGGAAGAGGGATGTCAGAGCTGGATGCCTCTTCTTCAGTCCTGGCTGATGAGAAATTTCGGGTTATCTGGAAAAAAGCCTTGCAATGGGTAAAACAGGTATGCTATAATACTGCCGTTGCAAAAATATCACGCCTGTGAATTCCAATGGACGGTGCTTAAAAAAGTCCCGGAGGAGATGAAGCCGGCGGAAGAAAAACCAAAAGGAGAGAAAAAAATGAGTGTTATTTCAATGAAACAGTTACTGGAAGCAGGTGTTCATTTCGGACATCAGACAAGAAGATGGAATCCTAAAATGGCTCCATACATCTACACAGAGAGAAACGGTATCTATATCATCGACCTTCAGAAATCTGTAGGAATGGTGGACGATGCTTACAAAGCTGTAGCAGATATCGCTGCTGACGGCGGCACAATCCTGTTTGTAGGTACAAAGAAACAGGCTCAGGACGCTATCCAGACAGAAGCTGAGAGATGCGGTATGTTCTATGTTAACGAGAGATGGTTAGGCGGTATGCTGACAAACTTCAAGACTATCCAGAGCAGAATCGCAAGATTAAAAGAGATCGAAGCTATGGAAGCTGACGGAACTTTCGACGTTCTGCCTAAGAAAGAAGTTATCAAACTTAAAAAAGAAATGGCAAAACTGCAGAAGAACCTGGGCGGTATCAAAGAAATGAAGAAACTTCCAGACGCAATCTTCGTAGTAGATCCTAAGAAAGAAAGAATCTGTGTACAGGAAGCTCATGCTCTGGGAATCACTCTGATCGGTATTGCTGATACAAACTGTGATCCTGAAGAATTAGACTACGTTATCCCTGGAAATGACGACGCTATCAGAGCTGTAAAATTAATCGTTTCCAAAATGGCTGACGCAGTGATCGAGGCAAATCAGGGCGAGGCTGCTGACGCAGAAGATCTTTTCACAGAGGAAGCTGCAGAGGAAACAGCTGAAACAGAAGAGACTACAGAAGAATAATCAGTAACTTTCAGGAGGAAATATACGATGGCTATTACAGCAGGTATGGTAAAAGAGTTAAGAGAGATGACAGGAGCCGGCATGATGGACTGTAAGAAAGCTCTTACAGCTACAGACGGCGACATGGACAAGGCTATTGAATTCTTAAGAGAAAAAGGTCTGGCAACAGCTCAGAAAAAAGCAAGCCGTGTGGCTGCCGAAGGTCTGTGCAAGACTTTAGTTTCTGAAGATGAGAAGAGCGCAGTAGTTGTAGAAGTAAACTCTGAGACAGACTTCGTTGCAAAGAATGAGAAATTCCAGGCTTATGTAGCTCAGGTTGCTGAGGCTGCTATGGAAACAAGCGCTGCTACAACCGAAGAATTCCTGGCTCAGCCATGGAAATTCGATACAACCAAAACTGTACAGGAAGCTCTGGCAGGACAGGTTGCTGTTATCGGCGAGAACCTTCAGATCAGAAGATTCGCTAAAGTTTCTGAAGAGAACGGTTTCGTTGCTTCTTACACACATATGGGTGGAAAGATCGGCGTTTTAGTAGACGTTGAGACAGACGTGATCAACGACGCTGTTAAGGAAATGGCTAAGAATGTAGCTATGCAGGCTGCAGCTCTGAAACCGCTGTACACCAACAGAAACGAAGTTTCTCAGGAGTACATCGATCATGAGAAAGAAATCCTTACAGTAGCTGCTAAGAACGAAAAACCAGACGCTAATGAGAAGATCATCAACGGTATGGTTATGGGACGTATCAACAAAGAGCTGAAAGAGATCTGCCTCTTAGACCAGGTATACGTAAAAGCAGAAGACGGAAAACAGTCTGTTGCAAAATACGTAGAAGAAGTTGCTAAGGCAAACGGCGCAAAGATCGCGATCAAATCTTTTGTACGTTTCGAGACAGGCGAAGGTATCGAAAAGAAAGAAGAGAACTTCGCTGAGGAAGTTGCAAAACAGATGAATATGTAATTTTAACCGTAAGGTGACAAAGACCCTTGAAAATCCCGTAGAAGGGAGGTTTTCAAGGGTTTTTTGCAGCTTTGAGGAAAATCTGACAGATGATAATTTTACAACTGTCATGGTGGCCTCTTATCCGCAAAAGGATAATGTTTTAGCAGATAAGATACAGAATCAGATAAAATGCAGAGCTTTAGGAGAAAAGCTGTAATCTGTGAATATGGATCTTATAGTATGAGAGCTTGTTTCAGACAGGAGAAGAAAACATGGCAAGTGAAAATTTTTATGATGTGACAAATTGGCCTGTGGGAAATCCCTATAAGGATATAGGGGCAGTGATCAACAGTATTATTTCAGATATAAAGAGCAGACAGACACTTTTGGATGTTGATGGGTGTGGGAAACCAGGAGCAGTTATTTTTATTCCTTCCGGAGATTATCATCTGAAAACGCAGGTGAAGATTGATATCAGCTATCTTAAAATTGTTGGAACAGGACACGGATTTACATCTTCGAGTATTCGATTTAATGTGCCGGAAAATCAGTGGCTACAGCTGCATGAATTATGGCCGGGCGGAAGCCGTATCATGGTGGATTTAGAACCGGTACCCGGAGACGAAGTTTCAGGAGCGGCATTCTATGTAAAAAGAGAAGGAAGTCCCCGGATCAGTTCGGTTGAATTTGAAAATTTCTGTATTGACGGCTTACATTTCATTGATGACGGCACAGATAATCCAAATCCGGAAAATACATATACCAATGGAAAAACCGGAATTTATGTAGCGGGGGAACAGGACTCTTTTCGGATCAACGGAATGGGTCTTGTCTATCTCGAACATGGCGTTACCATTTATCATGCAGATGCGTTAAGTATACATGACAATTTTATTGCCGAATGCGGAAGCTGTATCGAACTGCGAGGCTGGGGGCAGGCGTCAAAAGTGACGGATAATCTGCTGGGAGCCGGATATAAAGGATACACTATTTTCGCGCAAAATTTTGGCGGCCTTTTAATTACCGCAAATAATGTATTTCCAAGAGGGATGAGCAGTGTTCATTTTGATTGTGTAGCCCGTTCCACTGTTACAGGAAACAGATTCCATTCATTTTATCCGGGAATGTTGATACTTGAGAAAAATTGCTCCGAAAATCTGATCTCATCTAACCATTTTTATCGTTCCTGTGAACCGTGGGTTCCTTTAAAAGGAGTTGACAACGGATTAGATGATCAGTATGGCATCCTTTATATCAGCGGCAATAATAATTCAGTGATCGGAAATCATTTTTCAGAAATTATAGACGAGGAAAATATCAGGCCGGTTGGAACAAAGCCTGTAATTCTGCATGTGGCAGAAGGAACCGGTAACTATATTGCTACAAATCATATTGTAGCGGTGACAGAAGCAGCACAGCCGGAAGATGCAGAGTCCTGTTTTTCGACCCAAGTAGAGGCTATGCTGAGTACGGATCACTCGGAACCGATTAATGTTATTGCGGTGAAGGTAGAAAATAGAGCAGAGAAAAATGTTATTCTTGATTCAGGAAATGATGATCAGGTGATCTTAGACAGAAAAGCAAATGCTTTTAGACCAACACCCCAAATTTGAGCTAATTTGTAGATTTAAAAGCTAGAGTTCTTATTTATACTCTCCATATCAACTGATAGGGAGAGTATTTTTATGACACAAATGATAATTAATATTTCAGAAACAGAATAGAAACGTTTTTCAAAAACTTGAGATTTATCCTTATACCATACAAAGCAAACATAAAGAAAGTGAGGAAATCATAATGAAGAAAAGTAATTTTGTGGCAATGATCTTAGGAACGATAGGAGGCATCCTGTTTGCGCTGGGAATGTGTATGGCCCTGATCCCTGAATGGAATGCCTTTAATCAGGGAGTTGTGCTGGGTGTAATCGGCGCAGTGGTGCTGCTGATCATGGTCCTTGTATGGAGAAAGATGGAGAATAAGAGTCCTGTGAAACTGTCAGGGAAAATGATAGGAAAGGTTCTCCTGGGCATTGTTGGAGCACTTGTTCTGGGAGTTGGAATGTGCCTGACAATGGTATGGAGCAATTGTAGGCGGTTACAAAAAAATTGAAGAGGGTGTAGTGGGAGGTTATAAGAAAATAGAAGAAGGCGCAGTTAACGGCTTTAATAAGATTGCAGATAAATTTGTTGACAACTTTTTGACAAAAGAAGGGGAATCCATAGAGGACGCAAAGGCAAGACTGGCAGCGGAGCAGAAAGCAAAACAGGCATCTCAAGACGCAAGAAGAAAGGCAGGACTTGAGTAGAAGTTACAGACAACAATAACAGTTGCGGAAAAATGACTGGAATAAAGAAAATGGGCAATCGGAGACGGTATCCATGGAAATTAATGTACTTGCTGCATTCCCGGCAGTGCTGCCGGGAGAGGTTTTATGGATAAAACCTGTAAGCCATGAAAACAGGGAAAAAGTCCGGTCAGAAGGGACAGGAATAAAAGGAATTGCCATCAGGCACAGAGGCAGAAACCACAGAGTATATTGTGTCCGGCTTGTCAGATAGGACTTTAAAATCTTTTTGATGGCAAACAGGAGAAGGATCATGGCGCTGATCCATAAATTGCAGATTTCAGTTTCCGACAGTTGCCCGGTTATTTCGTTTGTGTTGATCGGGGCGGATTTCCAGACAATTTTCATAACTTCAAATTCAGCTTCTGAAATCTGCGGAAGATCAGACATAAAGATCCCTCCTCATAATTCTTACATATGTAGTAAATAGATTAAAATATCTTTATCCTTGTAATTCAAGAAAAAAAGGAGCTGTCGCATTAATCATGATTGAGAATATTTATACATTTTATTGCTCAGTCTGTGCCGCTTTGAGCCTATGGTCTCAAAGCTATGCTCGACAAATTCGCATAAAATGTATAAATATTCCTGACATGTTTAATGCGACAGCTTCTTTTTTATAGATTCCATATAGATTTTAAAAAGGAAATGCCGCTTTTAGTACGAAAGATCTTATCCATTGTATGACGGACGGCTTCTTCTGAGAAATGTTCTTCTGCCATATTGACCAGAAAATCGGCTTCCACCAGGATCTGATGATCGATATCCCGGATGTTGGAGTATGTATGATGATGACCGATCAGCCAGCATACCCGATCGGTAAGCTCCTGGTCGGCGCCTGCCTCCATTAATAGTCTCCGGGCTTCGGCGGGACCTTCTATTTCCTGATATTTTCCGGCGCTGCTGTGGTATTTTTCTTCACTGACTTTGATCCCGATATCGTGGAGAAGAGCAGCGGTTTCCAGTATCTCCTGAGTGGCGGGATCCAGTTTTTCCAGTTTCCCTATGGCAGCGGCGTATCCGTATACTTTCATAAAATGTTCGATCCTGGGGACATCACCTTTGTCGTAAGCAATCATTTTTTCCGTGATCTGTGCGATTTTATCTGTCATAAGATTTTCTCCTTTTTTCTGAAAAAATAAAAAGGCAGCGGAATTGAGATCCGTCGCCTTTGACTTTTTTATAATACCACCGGGGAGCGGGTATTTCAAGAGAAAGATGGATATCCGTTATCAGGGGATCAGGTATATTGCTATTGTTCGGACAACACTTGCTATGCTATAATTATCTGGAAATTGGATCCGGAAGAATCAGAGACTTATAGATCATGAGGAGAAATCGGCTTGTTTGCAATATTTTTATCACCTGTATACATACTGGTTAACATTTATGTTTTTTTCAGACTTCTGCATTGGCTTGGAGCATGTCACGGCTTTATGAAAAAACTGTCTGTGCGGATCGCAGTTGGCATTGTCTATCTCTTTTTTTCCTCTGCGCTCCTGGTGGGGTTTCTTCTGCCGCCAGGTCCCAGGCAGAAATTTGTTAAGTCTGTGGGCAATTACTGGCTGGGATCGTTTCTCTATATTGTTCTTGCACTTACTTGTGCGGATCTGATTCGTCTGGTTATAAAGAGGATCCGAAAGAAAAAGGGACGGACTTCGTACAGTGAGGAAAGTAAGAGATCCGCAAGAAAAAAGACTGCTATCGCAGGGGCAGTTGTTCTTTCGGCGATCACAGCAGTGTCTGTCTGGGGCGCTATAAATGCCAGGATCATCCATAGGGCAAAATATGAGGTGACAGTAGGTAAAAATGGCGGAAGTATGGACAGGCTGAGAGTGGTGCTGGCCGCCGATCTGCATCTGGGATGTAATATCGGCTGCAGCCAGATGGAGGATATGGTGGAAAAGATCAACCGTCAGAAGCCGGATCTTGTGGTGATAGCCGGTGATATTTTTGATAATGATTATGAGGCGCTGGACGATCCCGAAAAGCTGACGGCGATCCTTCGGGGAATAAATTCCCGGTATGGGGTTTATGCCTGTTATGGTAATCATGATATACAGGAAAAAATACTGGCAGGATTTACTTTTGACAGTAAAGACAGCAAGAAAACCAGTGATCCGAGAATGGACCGGTTTCTGGAGAAGGCCGGCATTGTATTACTTCAGGACGAGGGAGTGCTGATTGATGACAGCTTCTATCTTTTCGGCCGGGCTGACGCCGGAAAGCCGGGGAGAGGGATCGATAAAAGGATGACTCCGGAAGAGATCACAGAGAATATGGATAAACGCAGGCCTATCTTTGTTATAGATCACGAGCCAAAGGAGTTAAAGGAGCTGGCGGATGCAGGGGTTGACGTGGATCTTGGAGGACATACCCATAACGGACAGCTGTTTCCGGGAAATGTTTTGATGAAGTTTCTTTGGGAAAATCCATACGGATGTGTGAAAAAAGACCAGATGTACAGCATAGTCACATCAGGTGCGGGGCTGTTCGGTCCCAATATGCGGGTAGGTACACAGGCAGAGATATGCGTGGTGGATGTACAGTTCCACACAGAAGGATAAATAAAAAGAAGAAAAGATCAATAAAAGAAAAGAGGAGACTATGTATTCTTATAATTTTATGCAGTGGCTGATACTTTTTTATTTGTACAGTTTTATTGGCTGGGTCTGGGAGTCCTGTTATGTATCATTAAAAAGCGGAAGATGGGTAAACCGTGGATTCTTACACGGACCGCTCCTGCCGATTTATGGAGCAGGCGCCGTCACCATTCTGTTCAGCACAATGGAAGTCAGAGACAGTATTCCGCTGATCTTCCTGCTGGGGATGGTGGGAGCGACGATTCTGGAATATATAACAGGCGCCTGTATGGAGAGGATGTTCCATGTGCGTTACTGGGATTATAGTGATAAGAAATGGAATCTGAACGGACATATCTGCCTGGCAGCTTCACTGGTTTGGGGATGCTTTTCTGTTCTTTTGACATGGGGCATACAGCCGCTTATCGATCCGGAGATCATGAAAATCCCAAGAACCGTGGCAGAATTTGTAACAATACTGCTGAGTGTTATATTTACCTGCGATTTTATGCAGTCTTTCCGGGAGGCTGTGGATCTGAAAGAGACCTTAATAAAACTCAGCGAAAGCAGCGAGCATATCCGGCGCATGCAGAAAAGACTGGAAGTGGTTTCTGCTTTTGCTGAACAGGATCGGGAAATCTATCAGACGAAACTTTGGGAAAAGCTTGCCGGCAGGAAAGAATTACTGCAGAATCTGGATGAATACCGCCGGATACAGCGGCAGAAGTTAAGAGAAATTGAAGAGAAACTTGTGCAGATAAAGGAAGCTGGCAGGCAGAAGGCGGAAGAATTGTCTTCCCTGCAGGAAAGCTTGGTGAAAGAACTCCAGTCGATGGGGGCCCTTACGAATCGGAAATACCAGAATTCCGTGCGCCAGCTTAGGAGAAATCCGGGAATGATCTCAGAAAAATATGGAGACATATTAAAGGATATACGAAAGATCATGAGACGGAATGGGCAGAAGAAATGAAAGCCGGGCCAAATTAACCGATCTATGTTTCTGAAAAGATGGCATATGGCTTGAGGGACTTTACAAAAAATAGGCTTCCATGTTACCATAAATTTATTGAATAAAGACGGAAAGAAAATCTAGGAATACTCTTAATAACAGGAGTTTATAGGTGAGGTGGCAGAATATGCAGATTCGTTTGAGCTCCGATAAGTATGAAATTATAGATAGCGGGCAGGTATTCTTGTTTGAAAAAAATAAGAATCTGCGTTTAGAAGTTGATGCAGAAGATGATTTTGATTTTGTGATTGAATTAAGATTTTATGAAAACGAATCAGTAAATCGGGAGATCAGACAGAATATAGAGAATGGTCAAATTTTATTGTCCTGCTATAATTTTAATAGAGAGGGAGCAGGACTTAAATTTCCTGTTGAGGTAGCTACGATAAGAGGAAAAAAGTTATATTTTATGTTTTGGTCTGATTTGCTGGGGGAAGAAAGTAGAAGAGTATTTTATACCTTTTTTTATGAAAACAGTAAATGAAGGGGAGAAAATGGAACGGAATCATATTGTTAGTAATCTGGAAATTGAGCTAAATACAAATACTGCCTCTGAGCAGGATCCTAAATCTGATATATACGAAGTTATGCATATGGACAGACTTGTAGCCAGCGTCTCTTCCTCAGGGGCAGCAAAGATCTTTAACAGGAAATTTATGCCTTATGACCTTTATCTGGAAGAGGAAGGGTCGGAGGTCGATATTGATACAAGGATCAACAATCTGGATAATTTCTATCATTGGTGTGCGTCACGGGTATTATCTCTGGACAGAAAATATGCCAAAGAAATATTAAACAGTATAGGTGCAGTGCAGGCAGTGACGGACAGAGAACGTGCTCATATTTCTCTTTCTTATCACTGCGTTTCTCTTACAGATGTGTTTTGGGTGAGAAAACAGGGGGAAGGGATAACTTTTAAGGAGATCAATCTGTATGATAATACGTTAAATAAAGCAGTTGTAGAGATTTCCCTGAGGGGCCGGCAGATGACTGTAACTAATCGAGAGCTGGCTCAGGATCTCTCTACAAAAGGTTGTTTTCCGAAAGCATGGATCAGAGATAAGAATGGATTTCGGCTTTTGAAGGATGGGGATGAGGAGGCAGTGGAAAGAGAACTGCTGGCAAGTCAGATCTGTCAGTGCTTCCGCATACGTCAGGTGGAGTACAGGGAAGCTTTTTTTGAAGGAATAAGGGTAAGCGAGAGCAGTCTGGTTACTTCAAAAGAAACCTCTATGGTCTCAAAAATGTCTTTTGATATCTATGCCCTTAACCATGATCTGGATACACTGGAGGTCTGTAAACAAATAGATGCGGAAACATATTATGGAATGAACATTCTGGATTATCTTACAGGAAACACAGACAGACATCCGGAAAACTGGGGATTTTTTGTAGATAATGCCACGAATAAATATATATCCCTATATCCTGTGATGGACTTTAATCAGTGCTTTCAATCTTATGATACCTTAGATGGAGCCAACTGTCAGACTGTTCTTCCCCAAAAAATGACCCAGAGAGAGGCGGCGGAAGAAGCAGTAAAGCAGATAGGTCTGCCCCAGATCCGGGAAATGGATATGAATAAATTTGGTGATATGAAAAAAGAGGCCAGAATGTTTCAGAGACGGCTTGAGGAATTACGGAAATATATATAGCCAGAAAAGGAAAAACAGATGAAGAACCCATGGGAAGGGATTTCGATCATGGAAGTCCTTTCTATACAGGATTTTATTTGTAGGATTATTCAGTATACCATTACTGATGCGTACAGATAAAGTCCTGTTTTTGTTTCGTTGACTTTTAACAGACCGCATAAAGAGTGTTTAATATCTTCCTCTCTTTTCTTTAGCTTTGCCATTTCCCATAGTAACCCACATAAACATTGAAAAAAGAGTGGATTCCACAAGAAAGAAGAGTTTAAAAAAGTTTAAAAACTTATAGAGGAATCTTTAACGGGAGATGCTACTCTTCTAGAAAAAGAAATCAGGAGGCTTAATGAATTATGGAAGAGAACTTAACAGGCCTGTCCCGGCAGGAAGTAGAGGAACGCCGCCAAAGGGGAGAAGGACAGTCCCAGGCGGAGAGCATCACCAAAAGTCGAGGCCGGATCGTCAGGGAAAATGTCCTTACTCTTTTTAACGGGCTGAACTTTCTGATCGCCGGGCTGCTTTTTGCAGTAGGGGCTTATTCCAATATGCTGTTTAGCGCCATTATCATCTTGAATATCCTCATCGGGATCGCCCAGGAGTTTAAGGCGAAAAAACTTGTGGATGAACTGTCTGTTCTGAACCGCCCAAAGTTTTTTGTACGCCGGGGGGGTGAAGATGTTCAGGTAGATCTGGAAGAGATCGTAAAGGATGATCTTATTCTGCTGGAAAGCGGCAGGCAGATCTGCAATGACTCGGTGGTCGTTTCCGGAAACTTTGAGATGAACGAATCCCTTCTTACAGGGGAAAGCGACGGGGTGGTAAAAGAACCGGGAGACCAACTGTATTCCGGAAGCTTTGTGATCACCGGAAAAGGCATGGCAAAGTTTACTCATGTGGGAAATGAGAATTATGCCACAGGGCCGGTCAATCAGGTAAAAAAAGAGAAGAAGGTCCAGTCGGAGCTTCTCGGATCCATGAGAAAAGTTACCCGTTTTACAAGCCTGCTCATTGTTCCCCTGGGGATCCTGCTTTTTTGGGAAGCTTTCTTCCTCCGTAACGGAACGGCTCAGGAAGCAGTGGTTTCTTCGGCGGCGGGACTGCTGGGACTGCTGCCGAAAGGATTGGTGCTTCTGATATCTGTGTCCTTGGCAGCAGGGGTGATCCGTCTGGCGAAAATGAAGATCCTGGTCCAGAATATTTATTCCCTGGAAACCTTAGCCCATGTAGACACCCTCTGTCTGGATAAGACAGGAACCATCACAGACGGAAAACTAAAGGTATACAGAAAGATCCCTGCAGGAAAAATCCCCGGGAGCCGGGCGGAAATGCTGATCCAGTCTTATATGGCGGCCTGTGAAGACAACAATCCTACTTTTCAGGCCCTTAAGAAAGCCTTTTCGGCAGAACAGGTCTATCCTTCAGTCCATAAGATTCCTTTTTCTTCAAAAAGAAAATAGGGAGCTGTCAGCCTGAAAGGCGCAGGCACGGTTTTTGTAGGCGCTCCGGAGAAACTTATGAGAGAGATCCCTGAGAACCTGGAGCAGGAACTGGAACAGGGAAGAAGAATAGTAGGGATTGGATACTACGGAGGCATCTGGACAGAAGAAAATGTCCTTCCTTCCCGGATCCATATGCTCTATACCGTGGTCCTGGAGGACCGGATCCGAAAGAATGCAAAGAAGACCCTGGAGTTTTTCAAAGAACAGGGAGTGGATGTAAAAATCATTTCCGGAGATCATGTAAAAACCGTTTCCATGACCGGGCAAAGATCCGGACTGGAAAAGTGGCGGGAGGACGGAGAGGGTTTATTTCTATCACAATGGTCCTGGGTACTTTCGGGGCTCTATGGATCCTTCCTCAGCTTTTCAAGCTTTCCAGCCTGCAGCCGGAGATGCTCTCGTTTTTGGGGGTAACGGTCCTTGCTTCCTGGGTATTGCTCCTGCTCCTGGAAGGGATCAAAAAAGTCCTTTTCGAAAAAGAAAAAGAAAGGGCTTCAGGGGGCAGAATTCTAAATGCATATGGAAAAAGTAGAGAAGCTGATGTATGATGGTACTATAGCAATCCAAGGAAATATCGCACCAAATCCAGTGCATCAGAATGCGAAATCCAGCGTCAGCCAGCTTCGACGTGCCCCGGCACGCCATCAGCTGCCTTCCTTGTCTTTCACGTTCTGCTACACAGTTTTTGCGGTAATATTTTCTTGGATTGCTATAAAAGCGTAAGGTTGAGGAGAAAACATGTCATTAAAAAACGGATGTTTCGTTCCAATATGATGATCCTGTTTACTGCCCTGGGAGCTTTGATGCTGATCCTCACCGGGATAGGCGCTATTGCCGCCCTCCTTTTGCTGGCGGCTTTCTTTACCCGGCGGATGAACCGGGTGGTTATGGAACCGGTGGGAGAACTGGTGGCTGCAGCAGAACGGGTGCGGCAGGGAAATCTGGAGGAGAAGATCGCTTATCAGGGAGAAACAGAGTTTGAACATGTGTGTCAGGCTTTTAACGCCATGCAGGATACCATTTTAGCGGACAGAAAACAAAGAGAAAGAAATGAGAGAGCCAGGACAGATATGATCACCGGGATCTCCCACGATCTGCGGACACCTCTTACCTCCATACAGGGATATATCAAAGGCGTGCTGGATCATGTTACGGATACGGACCAGAAGAGAGAACTTTACCTTCGGACGGCCTATGAATCTACACAGGAGATGAATGTACTTCTGAAGAAACTCTTTGACTTTTCCAGAGTGGAAAGCGGCCAGCTTCCTTTTCATATGGTGAAGGTAGATCTGGCAGAATTTACTTCCGCCTATATCGCCCAGAAAGAAGCAGTGACGGATCCGAAAAGGGTGCAGATGACCTTTGAAAAAGCAGAGGGAGAGATTCCGGAAGTATCCATAGATATTGAACAGGTACCCCGGATCTTTGACAGGTTTTACCGGTGTGACGAAGCAAGGACCATAAAGGGCAGCGGCGTAGGACTTTATATTGTAAAATATATTATGGAACGCCATGGAGGAACTGTAGAGGCAGAAAATGATGATGGATTGAAAATACAGCTGTATTTTCCGGAAAGGAGCCAAGATAGAGAGGATATTGATCGCTGAAGATGATGAGAAGATTGCCTGGCTGGAAAAAGATTATCTGGAGAGCAACGGCTATGAGACCAGGATCGTAGCAAATGGCGATAAGGTGATCCCGGAGCTTATGCAGGATTCTTATGACCTGTTGCTGCTGGATATCATGCTTCCCGGGATGAGCGGTTATGATATCTGCAGAAAGATCCGTGAGGAGATCGATATTCCCATCCTGATGGTGACTGCCAGGACAGAGTCCATAGATGCGATAAGGGGGCTGGGCCTGGGAGCAGATGATTATATCACTAAGCCTTTTGACCCTTCGCAGCTGGTAGCCCGGGTCCGTTCCCATTTGCGCAGGTATGCCTGGCTTACCGGAAAGGGAAAAGAAGGAAATGCAGACGGCACAGAAAGGATCCAGGTCCAGGATGTTGTCATCGAACCCAGGACCTGGAAGGTGTGGAAAAAGGATCAGGAAATCCGTCTGCCCAACCGGGAGTTTGAACTGCTCCGTTTTATGGCGGAGAACCCCAATATCGTCTTTTCAAAAGAAGAGCTGTTTGAAAAGATATGGGGCTATGACTATATCTCTGACGGGGCTACAGTGTCGGTACATATCAACCGGTTCAGAGAAAATAGAGGACGACGCCAGAAATCCCAAGATCATAGAAACCTGTCTCTTATACACATCTGACGCTGCCGACGAAGCTAGAAGTGTA
>ERZ1090879.714-NODE-714-length-19770-cov-7.520974_pt1 | contig 19770 bp, 18 predicted proteins | sample MGYA00478472_ERZ1090879 | MGnify/ENA primary metagenome ERZ1090879 (study PRJEB33644, sample SAMEA5815723) | chicken gut metagenome | biome: Chicken; feature: Gastrointestinal Tract; material: Caecum | place: Ireland | collected 2019-01-01 | study: A study of the... | reverse complement strand
CTCAACCCCCCCACCCCCCCCCCACCACCCACAAACCCCCCAACACATCCCCCAAAACCACCCCCCCCCCCCTTTCGGTCGCGCTCTTTTCGCTTGCGCGTTTTATGTCGCGTGTCTTGATGCGCGCCCTGCTTGAAGGGCGGACATCGGTCCGCCGCGCGGCGCGTTCAATGCCGCTGCGCGTGCGAGCGGCTCACGAGCGGACGGCGGCTTTCATCTCGCGGACGTACGCCGCTATGTGCTCGGGGGCGGCCTTGCCGTACTTTTCCAGCAGGCGGACGATAGCCGAGCCGACTATCACGCCGTCGGCGAGCGCGGACATGGCGTGCGCCTGTTCGGGCGTGGATATGCCGAAGCCGATGGCGCAGGGCAGGTCGGTGTTTTCGCGGATGGCGGCGATCACGGGCGCGAGGTCCGTGTTTATCGAACTGCGCATGCCCGTCACGCCCAGGCTGGACACGACGTAGATGAAGCCCTCAGCCTCGGACGCTATGCGCGCGGTGCGGCCGAGCGAGGTGGGCGCGATCATGGATATCTGCGGCACGTCGTACTCGCGGCACACGGGCGCGAACTCGTCCTCTTCCTCGAAAGGCACGTCGGGGAGGATGAGCCCGTCTATGCCCAGTTCCGCGCACTTGGGTATGAAACGCCGGGCGCCGTACGAGAACACGACGTTGGCGTAGGTCATGAACACGAGGGGGACGGTCACGTCGCGGCGCAGCTCTCTGACCAGCTCGAACGCCCTGTCCGTCGTCATGCCGCCCTTGAGCGCGCGCACGTTGGCGGACTGGATGACGGGGCCTTCGGCGGTGGGGTCGGAGAAGGGTATGCCCAGCTCGACGAGGTCGGCGCCGCTCTTAACCGCCGCGCGCACCGCCGCCGCGGTGGTCTCGAGGTCGGGGTCGCCGCAGGTGATGAAGGGAATGAACGCCTTGCCCGACGCGAATGCTTTTGCTATACGGTCACTCATGGATGTCTTCTCCTCTGTAACGCGCTATCGCCGCGCAGTCCTTGTCGCCGCGCCCGGATATCGTGATGACCACGATCTTGTCCTTGCCCATGGTCGGCACTATCTTCATGGCGTGCGCGACGGCGTGCGCCGATTCGATTGCGGGGATGATGCCCTCCGTACGTGCCAGATACTCGAAGGCGCGCACCGCCTCGTCGTCCGTGACGGGGACGTACTCCGCGCGCCCCGTGTCGCCGAGGAAGGCGTGCTCGGGCCCGATGCCGGGGTAGTCCAGCCCCGCGGATATGGAGTAGACGGGCGCGATCTGGCCGTAGGAGTCCTGGCAGAAATAGGACTTCATGCCGTGGAATATGCCGACCTTGCCCGTGTTCATCGTCGCGGCCGTTTCGAAGGTGTCCACCCCTCTGCCAGCCGCCTCACAGCCGATGAGTCGCACGGACGGATCGTTTATGAAGTGGTAGAAACTGCCTATCGCGTTGGAACCGCCGCCCACGCACGCTATGACCGCGTCGGGCAGTCGGCCTTCCTTCTCGGCGAGCTGGCTCTTTATCTCGCGGGATATGACCGCCTGGAAGTCGCGCACGATGGTGGGAAAGGGGTGCGGACCCATGACCGAGCCGAGGCAGTAATGCGTGTCGGCTATGCGGGTCGTCCACTCGCGCATGGCCTCGGATACCGCGTCTTTGAGGGTGGCGGTACCCGTGGTGACGGGTACGACCTCCGCGCCCAGCAGCCGCATGCGGTAGACGTTGAGCGCCTGGCGCACGGTGTCCTCCTTGCCCATGAACACCACGCACTCCATGCCCAGGAGCGCCGCCGCCGTCGCGGTCGCCACGCCGTGCTGGCCCGCGCCCGTTTCGGCTATAAGCCGCGTCTTGCCCATGCGCTTGGCCAGGAGCGCCTGTCCCAGCACGTTGTTTATCTTGTGCGCGCCCGTGTGGTTGAGGTCCTCGCGCTTGAGATACACCTTCGCGCCGCCCAGGTCCTCCGTCATCTTCTTTGCGTAATACAGCCTGGACGGTCTGCCCGCGTAGTCGCAGAGCAGGTCGTTGAGCTCGCGCACGAAATCGGGGTCGTCCTTGTAGCGCGTATACGCTTCTTCCAGTTCGGTCACGGCATTCATCAGGGTCTCGGGTATGTACTGCCCGCCGTAGATGCCGAAACGTCCTTTCTTCGTCATGTTATGTCATTCTCCTGTCTGACGGCGGCCACGAACGCCGCCATCTTTTTTTCGTCTTTGATGCCGTCGCTCTCTATCCCCGAGCTGACGTCCACGGCATAGGGCGACAGCCTGCATATGGCGGCGCGCACGTTACGCGCGTCCAGCCCTCCCGCGAGGAAGTACTCCCGCTCCACGCCCGCCACCAGGTCGAGGTCGAGCGGCACTCCGTCGCCCACGCCCGCGTCCCAGCGAGAGGGAAGGTGTGCAGCACGCCGCCGTCCAGCCGAACGAGCGTTTCGGGCGACGCTCCCGCCACCTCCACGTCCGTGCCCGAAAGATAGAACATGTAGGGCGAGGGGTTGATGGTGCGCAACACACGGTAGGCGTTGAGCAGGCTGCCCTCGAAGGGCGCGCTCAGGCGGTTGGACAGCACGATCTGGAAGATGTCTCCCTCGCGGATGTGCGCTTTCGCGCGCTCCACCATGTCGCAGTACCGCTTCCTGTCGAACAGCGGCGTGACGGGGCCTTTCAGCCGCCCCGCCGGCTCGCGTATCTTTTTGCCCTCGCGCAACAGCTCCGCCATGTGCTTGAGCTCGAGCGCCGCCTTGTTGTATCCCGTTTCGCCCTCCGCGAGCTGCATGTCCGCTATCAGCACGATGACCTGACGCAGGTTGTCGAAGGCGATGACCTTGTCGAACAACATCAGGTCCACGTCCTTGAAGTCCTCCGTGTCCTCGACGTCGCAACGCACGCTCGGCTCGGCGTAGCCCGGGTAGTCGTATGAGAAATACCCCACGAGCCCGCCGGTGAAGGGCGGCAGGTCGTCCGACCTCGGGCTGACGTGCTCCGCCAGCATCTCGCGCAGGTATACGCTGGGGTCGTCCGTTTCCACCTCGACGTCGCCTATCTTCATCCGCCCGCGCGAGCAGGTCACGGACGTCAGCGGGTCGTACCCGAGGAAGGTGTACCGCCCCCATTTCTCGTCGGCCTGCGCCGATTCCAGCATGAAACAGTGCGAGGATACGTTTTTGAGTATCCTCATCGCCTCTATGGGCGTGATGAAGTCGGAGAGTATCTCACAGCTGAGCGGCACCGTCTTGTACTTGCCTTCCGCCGCCAGCTCCTCCACTTCTTTCAACGTGGGTCTGATCTTCATGGTCGCACCTCCTCGCGTCCGTATCGTCCGTTCGGATATAAAAAAACATCCCGGACAGAACTGTCTGCTCTGTCAAGGACGAATGATACATTCGCGGTGCCACCTTGATTCACGGCTCTGCCGTGCGCTCTGCGGGATACCGACATATCCCCGGCAAGTAACGCCTGCCTCGCGTCGCAGAATACTCTGCGGGCATACCCGCATTTGACTGCGCCCTCCGCGGTCCATTTGACGACTTGTTTCCTGCCCGGCTCTCAGCCGCCCGAGCTCTCTGTGAGGTCATCATCGCCGTTATCTCCGCATCGACGGTTTGTTGATTTACGCAGATTATACCACTCTCCATAGCGATTGTCAACGGTTCAAAGCGGTTTTTTTCGCGTTTTTCGCGCGTCGCGCTTGCCGAAACGCCGCGCTCGTGGTATAATCCCAAGCATGAGGGAGGGAACGACCATGACTTACGACGACGTAGTAGCCGCACTGGAAAGCCTCGCGGACGAGAAACTGCGTGCGTTCAACGCACGTATAATGTATACGCGCATGCGCGTGTACGGCGTGCGCACGCCCGACCTGCGCAGGCTCGCGGCGCGGGTAAAGCGCGAATGCCCCGACTTCGCGGAGGGATACTTCGCGCGGCAGGCCCCGTCGCACGAGGAACTGCTCATCTGCGGCATGCAGACGGGGAAGGACGCCGAACGCAACGCGCGCCTGCTGGAACGCCTGATCCCGCGCATGGATTGCTGGGCGCACACCGACATGGTGATAGACGGCATGAAGTGGGTGAAGGACACGCACGCCTTCCTCCGCCGTTTCGACGGGCTCAAAGCGGGCGGGGAGTTCGAAAAACGCGCCTTCGTCGTCATGCTCATGCAACTGCTGGCGCGCAGGAACGACTTCGCGCCCATATCGGGCGAGCTGGACTCTTTGCCGCTGGGCGAGTACTACGTGGACATGGCCGTCGCCTGGCTGATAAGCGAGGTCGTTGCGCGCGACTACGCCGAGGGCGTGCGCCTGCTGCTCTCGCCCCGACTGACCCACGACGTGCGCCTCAAAGCCCTCTCCAAATGCCGCGATTCCTTCCGCGTCCCCGCCGAGCGCAAGGCGGAACTGAAAGCGCTGGTCACCCGCGCCGCGCCCTGACCGAACATCCCCCGAAAGCCGAGAGCACGGCCGCCCGCCGTGCTTTTTTCGTGCGCGAAAACGCGGAAAAACGCCGCTAAACGCACGTCGAAAGGGCGGGGACGCTCGCGCGCGGTAAAGCCGCCGAACGCGGAAAAGTGCGGAAAAACGCAGCAAAACGCAGGGCGAAGGGCGAACGGCCCGACCGCCCGAAAACGCGCGGAAAAAGCGCGTGCGAGCGGCGGCGCGCAAGCCTTCCGACAGTGGCGAAAAGCGCCGCCAAGTGCGGAAAAACGCGGTAAAACGCGGGGCTTCGGACGGCGAGCGCGGCGGCGAAAAAAAGGAAAAATGGCAAAAAAAGTCCGTTTTTGAGCATTATCGTTAAATAATTTATATGCAATCGGTGTTGATTTCCGCGTACGCGCGTTATACTTGTCGGCAAATAAAACAGGACGATCGCCGTTTCGGCGATACGTATCACGATATTTGCGACACCTGCAAAAGGGCGCGCGATCTCGCACCTAAGAAGAGGCAATCATGGATAAAGGCACGGAAAAAAGCGGTCAGGTGACGATAGTTCCCATAATCGTCATATGCGTGTGCATCGCGCTGTGCGCGGCGGCATGCTTCTTCGGCATTTACGCATCGCCTGCGGGCGAAGCCGACACGTCGGTGGCGGAGGCGGCGGACGCGCGCGTTTCCGCGCCCTCGGGCATCACCGTTCCCGACACATCGCACACCGGTCACGACGGTTGGCAAGTGCTCAACACCACCGGCGGCAGTCTTCCCGCGGGCAAGTATTACCTCGATTCCGACCTGACGCTTTCTACGACCGTGGCCGTTTCGGGCGGAAGCGAAAGCAAAGCGTATCTGTCCATAATGAACGGCGACGTGGAGCTCTGCCTTAACGGCCACATACTTCGCGGCAGCGGCGGAGCGCAGATCTTCGCGGTGGGCGGCACCGGCACGCTCACGTTGTGCGATTGCGACGATTCGACCGAGCACAAGTATTACCTTGGTACGCACGGCGAATACATATTCAACGACAGCGGTTACGATTCCGCGCAGGCGGATAAGCGCGGCGTGATATACGGCGGCGTCGTCACCGGCGGACACGCGTCCAAACGTGCGGGCGCGCTCGAGGTGTTCAACAAAAACAGCAAATACGTCAGCTACATGACGGGCGGCACGCTCGCCGGCAATTATTCGAGCGGTTTTCAGGCAGCCATCAACATTACGGGCGCGGGCAGCACGTTCGTGTTGGCGGGCGGCGAGATAAGCGGCAACTACGCTTCCGAGGAGAGCACGGTGATATCGGCGTTTTACAGCGGTCGTTTCGTCATGCTGGGCGGCGCCGTGCGCAATAACGTTCCCGGTCCGTACGGCGGCGTTTCCGCAAACTCCGCGACGGTGGAGATCTACGGCGGTTCGGTGGAGGACAACAAGACGAAGGTCTCCGGCACCGCCACCGCCACGTTATCCGCGGTCGTTTCTTCCACCATGAAAGTTTACGGCGGCAATTTCAGCGGCACGGCGAACAGCAACATCTACATCGATGGTACAAGCAATCTCCAAATATACGGCGGGTATTTCGAAGCGGCCGATCTTTCCGCGCGCACCGTGCTCGGGCGTAAGATAGACGCGGGCAGTACCATCATCGATCTGGGCGTGTCGGCGGGACGTTATCGCTACCGCGTGGTGGAGGCGATCTGGGAAAGCGACCCGACCATCGACGATTGGGTGTACGGCAACTCCGCGTCCGTTCCCGTCTGCAACGTGATAGACGGCGCGACCGTCGAGCTGGAATACAAGGGCGTGAGCGAAGCGGACACGGCGTACACCGAATACGACCCGTTGAGATCGTATCCCGTGAACGTGGGCGAATACACGTTGCGCGCAACGGCGGTCCTGGACACGGTCACGTTCCCCATGGAAACGACGTTCTCCATAACGCCCCGTCCGATAACCATGACGGGCGTGACGGCGAAAGACCGCGAATATGACGGCACCTCGGCGGTGGAGCTGTCGGGCGGCGAGCTGGTCGGCGTGGTCGCGGGCGCGGTGACGGAAAAGTCATCGCGCATGGCGGCGTATGATCGAGCCGCGCGCAAGAAAGACAAAAGAAAAAGCCGCCGCACCGGCGTGCGACGGCAGAATGCGAAAAGAGCGGAACGCCCCTCCTCCCGAGGGCGCTCCGCTCTTTTTTCGCGCATCGTTGCGGAATATACGCGCATCGTTGCCGCGTAGTAACATGTTTGGTCTATTCTTTCGTCCGCGTTCCGCGACGGGAGCACCCTTCATGCTGGCGTGACGAACGAACATAACGCCGAAGGCAGAGCCGACGTAAGCGTCATTCCCACTCGCCTTTGTAAGGGTCGTAACGGCAGCGGGGGTTTTTGGCGTGCATGTCGCCCGAGCTCGCCATCGCCAGCGGGCGGCAGTCCTTGCAGGCAAAACGGTATTCGCAGTCGCGGCAGGTCTCTACCTCGGAATAGTCGAAGTACCAGTGCTTTTTCAGCTCGGGGCTTTCGAGCAGCTCCTTCACGGACATGGCGGACAGATCGCCCAGCGTGACGTCGCGGGCGAACACGCAGGGCATGACCCTGCCCGCCGCGTCCACCGCTATCTTTCCGTACCAGCACGTGTTCGCGTCCAGCGCGCGCATGAATTTTTCGCGCGAGGTGGTGAAATACGGGCGCGTGCGATCGCACGACCGCGACACGGCGGGGTCCGTGGGCATGTATCCGCATTGCGTGCCGCCGCGCACGTTGCGTATGACGTCGTAGCCCGTCCACGGCAGTCCCAGCTCGCGCACCAGTCGGGCTATGTTCTCGACGTCGCCCTGGTTATCCCGCATGATGACGACGGCGGGGGATACGTCTATGCCCTTCGCCTTCATCTTTTTCACGTTGCTCACGGTCTTTTCGAAACTTCCGCGCACGCGCGTGACGGCCTCGTGTACCTCCGCGCTCCCGCCGTACAGCGAAAAGCGCACCTTCACTCCCAGCGCGGCGAGCAGATCGGTCGTTTCGTCGTCGGGCAGGGTGGCGTTGGTGAACACCGTCAGCTCCTCGAAGCCGAGATCGGCCGCGTGCGCCATGAGCGCCTTCGCGTCCCGCCGCATGAACAGCTCGCCGCCCGTGAGCTGTATCCTCGGGAATCCCGCGGCTTTAAGCTCGTCGAGCACCGAGCGCCATTTGTCGAAGCTCAGCTCGTGCGGCGCGTCGTGGCACTCGCCCTCGTAGCAATGCACGCATCGGAGGTTGCATCTTTCGGTCAGTTCCAGCCAGGCGAAGCGGGGTCGCATGACCTCGTTTTTCTCGTGCTCGAACGCGCGCGGCGCGCGATCGGGCGAGAGCAGCCCGTTCTGCGTCAATTTCCCGACGTATTCCTTTTCGGCGGGCGACGCTGCGGGAATGCCCGACGCCAACCGCTCGATGACGGTGACGGCGTCCGCGTTGACCCGGTAGACCTTGCCTTTGCCGAGATCGTATATCGCGCCGTTTTTCGCTCCGCGCACGAAAATGACGTTCTCGTTGAGTTCTGTCATCGCGTCAGTCCGGCCTGCACGAATCGTAGGGGTTGCAGGTCACATATTCGTTTTCCTCGGCCGGGCGGGCGCTGACGTCTTCCAGCGTGGGGGAAAGGATGTCGTTGTCGTTCATGATGGTTCTCCTTGTTTATTCTTTGATTATTTTGCCCGTTTCGGTGAATCTGTAACCCTTGGGCAGTACGATTATGTCGAGTATCGAGCGACCCGTGGCCGCCGCCATGAAGATTATCTTCTCCAGCGTTATGTTCTTGCCGGGCTTGACCGAACTCGTGTGCGTCACGGTGTCGTAAGAATCGTAAGTGGACATGTCGTTGATCTGATTGACCGTCAGCTCGTCGTTGATGAAGGCGGAGAACGACGACGTGCTCACCTTGTCGTAAAACTCCTCGCAGGACGCGCAGTCGTAGTTGCGCGGGCAGGGGTCCCGTCGGTTCTTTTTGTATTTGCCGCGCGTCTTGTGATATTTGAATATGCCCGATTCTTTGTCCAACCGCGAATGGCGGCATATCTGTTTCCTGAGCGCGGGGTCCTGGCGCAGCTCATACAGCTTTTTGCCCGTTTCCTCGAGATCGAGCGAGTCTTTGAGCAGGTCGATGCACGGGCATATCGCATTCAGGCACAGCTTGTCGCACTCTGTTCCGTATTCCTCGGACAGGCGCGCGTATTCGTCCGAAAGCTTGGCGAGATCGCTTTCCTTCGATCTGCGTTTTTCGAGCTTTCTGTCCAGATCCGTCAATCTCTGAGCGGTCTTATACAGATCCGTTTTCTTCTCTTCGTCCATACGCGGCCTTCCTCCCGTAAGTATAATCTACACCGATCGCGCGGCGATCGCAACAAACGGCGATCATAATAATTTTATCAAAAAAATTTTGTGCCGATCTTTTTCAGGCGTTTTGCGGTTAACCGAAAACTTTTTATTTGTAATTATATCATGCGGTATATCGTTTGTCAATATCGCTTTGCGCCCGTTCGGTATCGGATAAAAATATTCGTGATTCCGTTATTGGATTTTTTTGCGCCATTGGTGTAAGGTATGAGAAAAAGGAGGTGCGGTATGAACGACCAATCGATCAGAAAGACCATTGAAAACATCCCGCTGTTTTTCAGAGAGCGGAAGCGTCGTTTCAGCGGCAAGCTGGACGGCGAAGACAAGGGAGGGTTCTGTAAGGTGAATTTCAACGATCGCAGCTATTTCGAGCTGCTGTTCGTGGACGACAAGCTGGGGCGGCTTTTCCTCGATCTCTTCCCGCAGATAATCTGCGAGCCCGCTTACATGGGTATGCTCTACGCGTACATAAGCAAGTTCGTGTCCGGTCTGAAGGCGGGCAAGATCATCGTGAACCCCTATAACGGGGAAGTCTGCGTGCGCGTCGAGGCCACCGTATCCGAGCACCCCGCAGACGTCGCCACGATAAACGCGATGGAGCGGCTGGCGATAAGCATATCGGACGACGTGGAGCGCACGCTCGACCGCATCGCGCACGGCGTGCTCCCCGACGTCGCCGACGCCGCGGCCGAACGTACGCCCGAGCCGCGTCTTCCCGAGCCGACCGATCGGAGCGGCCCCGAGTCGGATGTGCTCGCGTCGCTGTTCAAGATGTTCGGCAACGATGACGACGAGGACGACGATGACGACGATGACTCTGACGACGACCGTCACAGACGCAGATAAACGGAGGTGCAAAATGAAAAAACGTTGGAAAAGACCGAGATATTCGGCGCCGAGGCACAACCGCCGCGCGCTGACGACGCTGGCGTCGATGATGTACGCGCTCGCCGCCACGCTCGCCTGCAAATGCTCCTCGGACATCACGGCCGCGGCGGACGCGCTCCGCATGGGCGCCGCGACGGCGGGGCGCACGACTTACATAGGCGCGGAAGTGGACCACGTGTTCCGCGTGCTGGAAGACATACGCGCGCATTTCTTCGAAGGCGAGGCCGACCTCGGGAGCTTCGTAGCCGAGCTCAAGACCGCCGTGCGCGGGATGCTGGCGTTGCTGGAGATACGCGCGGAGTACCCGTTGGGCACCGTGCCCGACAAGAGATCGCAACGCTTCCGCAACAAGGTGTCCGCAGTGCGCGGGATACTGTACACCGTCAACCGCGATCTCGCCGCGGCCAGACGCCGATACGACGCGCTGTCGCCCGATCGCGCCGAGGAACGCAAGATGCTGGCCGGGCGCATCGCCACGCGCCGTCGTGCGGCGCGCACGCTGGAACGCATACTGTTCGGCCTGGACGAGGTAGCGCAGACGGCGGACGTATCCCCGTCGCTCGTGCGAAGGCTGGCGTCGCTCATCGACGTCAAGGCGCTCGGCGACTTCTTCTACCGTCCCGTCCGCGCCCGCCGCGCGGCGGACAGACTGCTCGCGGAGCTGGGGTACGTGTACGGTAACATATCGGAGCTGGACGAGTCGACGCGGGTGAGCGGGCGCGTGCTCGACGGCATCGCGGGGAGCCCGGACGTCCGCGACTTCGCGGAAACGGTTCGGGCGGACTCCCGCGCGGAGACCGCGGACGCGGCCCGCGCGAACGATAGCCGCGCTCGCGCGGCGGTCGCGTTCGACAAGCCCGAAGGCGGATACAAGACAAACGACATCAAAGGAGGTATGAGATCATGAGTTATTCGGAACGCGCGCTAAGAAAGCAGCGCAGGAAGGAGATCGCGGAGGCAAAGGCCGACATCGCGTCGGCGGAGGAACGCCGCAGACAGGAGCGCGAGGCGGACGAAGTGATAGCCGCCGTCGCCAAGGAACGCAGCGAGTTCGTGGGGTACGTCAAGGAAGTCAAGCGCACCGATCCCGAGGGCGCGGCTCTGCTCATCGATCAGGGCGCGGAGATAGACGCCACCATCGTGGAGATGCGAAGGGCGCGCTACACCGCCAAGGGCATGGAACTGCTGGACAAGATCCACGACGGTTTCGATAAGGCGCTCGCCATCATGCGGCGTTGGGCGACCAAGCCCGTGGCGTTCACCACCAAGAAGGAGCTCGAGCGGTTGTCGCGCGAGCGTGAGGACAACGCGATAGCCCGCCGCCTGGCCAAGGAAGCGCGCGCCGGCGAGTGGAACATACTCACGGGCGGCACGCCGCGCGGAACGGGCAAGGGCAGCGCGTTCGAAGCCGACGTCGAGGCGGCCATCCGTGCCGACGAGATCGCCGAGTTCGACGACTGATCGCCGATATTTTCGGAAAGGAGACCGTTATGCAGAACGAAGACACGATCATAATGATAAAGAACGCGTTGTTGTCGGGCGACGCGGTGGCGTCCGAAGTGCTCTCGTGCTTGAACAGCCTTATCGTGTCCGATGCCGACCATATCGTCGGGCGCGGCGACGCGATCGAGGCGTATTCCGTACTGCGCGACAGCAGGGCGCGGCTCCCTCGCGACGAGAGCGGCAAGCGCGTCCTGTCGGGCGACGCGGGCGACAAACTGCGGGAACGGCTCGCCAGAGTGCTCTTCCACATCCCGCTCGACAATCTCCGCCGCCGCGAAACGCGCGTGCTCGAGCGGGACCCCGCGGCGAGCGCCGCTCCCGACGAGGAGCGCCCCGCTCGCGCGCCCGAGCCTCGCAAGCCCGCCGCGGAGACGGGCGTCCGATCGGCGCCCGCTCTGCCCGTGCATTCCGTCGAGTGTTACGAGCGACCGGACAAACGCGCGTTTGACGGCTACGTGGGCAACGGAGCCGCGGTCAGGACCGTGACGGCGCAGGCCGACGGCGCGGAAAAGCGCGGCGAAGCCATGCGCATGATGTTGGTGCGCGGACCGTCCGGCTGCGGCAAAACGGAGCTTTGCCGCCGTCTGAGCCGATACATAGGCCGTCCGTTCGTGCGCGTCGCCGCCAACGTGCTGAAAACGGGGGATGACGTGAACGCGCTTTTGGGCGCGGTCCCGAACGGCGCCACGGTATTCATAGACGAGGCGCACGTGCTCGGCGAAAAGGCGGGCGCGCAGATATACGACGTTTCCAATCGCGGCTTTACCGACGAGCGGGGGAAGACCAAGGACCTGTTCCTCGTCTTCGCGACCAATCTCTCCGCAAGACTGCCCGCCGCGCTTCCGAGCCGTTGCCTCACCATCAGGCTGAACGACTACGACAAGCGCGAGCTTTCGGAGATAGCGCGTCTTACCGCGCGGTCGATGAACGTGGACGCGGACGACGCCGCGTGCGGAGCCATAGCCGATCGCTGTCACGGTATCGCACGCTACGCTGTCGCTTACACGCGGGACATCGTGATCGAAACGACGGCGAACAAGGACCTGTGCGAGCGCATCGCCGCGACGGACGTCGAGGCGTTCTTCGCCGGGCGCGGCATAGACGCTCTCGGGCTGGGCGAGGAGCACCGCAACTATCTGAAGCAACTGCGCGCTCTGGGTTTCGCGTCCGCTTCTTCTCTGGCGGCGGCGCTGGGGGAGAACGACGCGTCCGAGCTGCTCGGAACGGTGGAGCCCTTGCTGCTCAGGCACGGGCTGATATCGATAAGCAGCCGAGGGCGCAGTCTGACGGACAAAGGCCGTCGGTATATCGGCGAGGAGGTGTGACATGGACCATATGCTGCTCGAATCGTACCGCAGGAACGGCATGAACTGGTACCGCATGGCGCGCGAGGCCGTCGCCGCGGGCCGCAAACGCGCCGCCGAAGGTTACGCGTCGTCCGCCAAGCAGTGCTTTTCCGTGCTGGCCGAGCACAGCCCCGACAAGTCGGAACGTCGGCGTTGCGCCGATATGCTCGCGCGCGTCGACGCGATGTTTGCCGAGGAAAAGACTCCCCGCGAAGTGGACGGGAGCGACTCCGAGGACGGGCCGCGCGTGTTCGTGAAGGAAAAGCGCCCCGAAACGCGGTTCAAGGACGTGGTGGGGCTGGACGACGTGAAGCGCAGTTTCGAAAGGAAGATCATCGCGCCCGCGCGCAGTCCGAAGCTGGCCGCCAGGTTCGTGATCCGCTCGGGCGGCATGATCGTGCTGTACGGACCCCCGGGCAGCGGCAAGACCTTGTGCGTGCGCGCGCTGGCGGGGGAATGCGGAGCCGATCTGTTCTGCCTGAAAGGCTCGGATTTCAGGAGCAAGTGGGTGGGCGAGAGCGAGAAGAACATCGCGGCGCTGTTCGAACAGGCCTCGCGTTGCGAGCGCGCCGTGATATTCATCGACGAGGCGGACACGGTACTGACGGACAGGGGCGAGGCCTCCGAGCACCGCGCCACGGAACTGAACGAGTTTTTGCAGCACATAGACGGCTTCCGCGGTAGGACGAACGTCCTCATCGTCGCCGCTTGCAACCGCCCGTGGCTGCTCGACCCGGCGGTGCGTAGCCGAGCGTCGGGCATGATATACGTCCCTCTGCCCGACGAGGAGGCGCGCGCCGAGATAATCAGGCGGGAACTGCCCGAAAAACTGCTTGCGCCCGACGTGGACGTCCGCGAACTGGCCGCGCGTACGGAAAGGTATTCGGGCAGAGAGCTGGTACTCGCGTGCGAGGACGCGCGCGGCGAGTCGTTCATCGTCGCCGAACGCGCCGAGCGGAGCGGCGGCAACGCGGATAATGTCAGGATCTCGCGCGACGTGATCGTGCGCGCTCTGAACAGACATTGCCCCTCCGTTTCTGCGGACGAGGTGGCGCGCTACGAACGGTACGCCGAAACGGGCGAAGGAGGCCGATCGTGAACAGAACGATCTACGAAAAGGAAAAGAAAAGGATCGCCGACGCCATCGCCGCGGGCGGTAGCCGCCGCGAGGTGCTGGGCAGGATACGGACGCTGCGCGCTCTCGCGCCCGAGCACGCAACGTCGGACGCCGACACGGACTGGATGGCGGTCGCCGCCCGAACGAGTAACTTTACCGCGAAGATGTCGCGCCGCAAGGCGGCGCGGCTGGCGCGTCGGACTGCGGGGAAGTCGGGCGGGAGCTATTCCGACGACGCGGCCGAGCGTTTCTCGGAGTATCTGGAGGCGTGCGGGACGCGGGACAGAAAACTCGCGCGCGTGCGCGTCGCGCTCATATCCGTCTTTGCGTTCCTCGCGGCCGCGGCCGCCGCCTTGCTGATATACGCCGACCGCAGCGGACTGATGTACGGCGCCGCCGACCTCAGCTTCTCCGCGGACGGGGTGACGTTGACCGCTTTCGACGCGCTCAGGTACAACTCTTACCCCGAGATAGACATCCCGCCGAAAAAGGCTTACGACGTGGTGGGCGTTATCGATCGGGAGTCGGGCGAGCTGGTGTTCGGCGCGGACGGCGTGAGCGTCAGGGCCGTGCGGGAAAAGGACTGCTCCGATTTCACTTCCATGCGGCTGGAAGTGCTGTATGAGCCGCATACCTATACGGCGATCGTCGTCAAAGAGGGCGAAACGGCGGAGATAGAATATACCGTGGAGCGCTGCCCCGAGGTCGCGGAGCCGCAGGCCCTGCCCGGTTACGTGTTCGAAGGCTGGTACACCGACGAGTCGTTCACTTCGCCTTTTTCGGGGCGCTTGTCAGACTACACCGACGGCTTGCTTACGCTGTATCCGAAATACGTGCTCGGCGATCACCTCATCGTGTGGGAGCTGAACGGCGGAACGCTGGATGTGGACGTACCCGAAGCGTACACCGTGCTGGACGACGTGATCCTGCCCTCCGCCCGACACGTTTCGCGCGTCGGGTACGATTTCGCGGGCTGGCGTTCGTCCGTGACGGGGGATATCGTCGAACACTTCTCGGCGTCGGCCATGACGGACGTGACGTTCACCGCCGTGTGGATCCCCACCGAATATCCCGTCGAGTACGTCGGGCTGTCCGACGGCGTCAACGACCCGTCCAATCCCGTCAGCCGCACCGTCGAGTCGGCGGATATCACGCTGCGCCCCGCGGTCAGAGCGGGGTACGAATTCGTCGGTTGGAAAGACGAAAGCGGGGAGTACGTCACCGTCCTGCGCGGCGGGAGCGTGGGCGCGGCGCGGCTGACCGCCGAGTGGAAGGCTAAAAAGTATATTATAGATTACGATACGGGCGGCGGCGTGAACGACGCGCGCAATCCGTCCTCCTACGACGCGGAAGAGCTTGTCGAGCTGGCGGCGCCCACGCGCGTGGGGTACGATTTCGCGGGCTGGTACGTCGGCGACGTACCCGTGACCGTTCTCGACGCGCTGACGATGGGCGACGTGACCGTCACCGCGGCGTGGACGCCCCGTGACTACAAGCTCACGGCGGTGTCGGACGGGACGACCGAGATGTCGGTGACGTTCGGCGGCGCTTACTCGCTCGGCTCTCCGTACAAGACGGGGTACGTGTTCGCGGGCTGGCGCGACTCGTCGGGCGCGGATTTCGCGGCCACGGGGATATATTCGTTCGCGCACGACACGACCGTCGTTGCGGTATTCACGCCCGCGACGTACGAGATACGCTACGACCCGTGCGGCGGCCGCATGAGCGGCGACCCCGTTCAGACCGTGACGTTCGGCGAGTACTGCGCTCTGGCGGCGGCACCCGTCCGCGACGGGTACGAGTTCACGGGCTGGTACGGATCGCGGGATTCGGACACGCTGTACTCGGACGGCATATACGACAGAGCGGAGAACACGTTACTATTCGCAAGGTACGTCCGCGTCGAAACGATAAACGTCAAAAGCGGCAACAGGTACGTCGTTTCCCCGATGTTCGACAAGGTGTATTTCGTGGGGAACTACGACGGCAAGACACTGCTAAGCGACGTGGACATCGTCATAAGCGCGAGATATACCGACCTGACGCTCCATTTCGTCAACGTCGGGTTCAGGGCCTCGGCGGGGCACGCCGCGGTGTATGCGGAGAACGGCGCTTACGATCTGTCGCTGGTCAACACGGGGGTGAGCGTCATCGTCGGCGGCAACGGTACGGACTCCGATTCGTGCGAGAGCGCGGGCGGCGACGGCGCTCCCGCGGTGCGCGCTTTCGCTCTGTCCGTGTCGGGCGAGGACAGCGTTTCGTTGGAGCTTAGGGGCGGCGACGGAGGCGACGGCCACAAGGGCGCGGAAGGCAGACAGGAAAAGACCGCCTGGCTCTGGCTGACTTACACGCACGACGGCGGTCGGGGAACGAAGGGCGGCGACGCGGGCAACGCGGTCGTGTGCTCGTCCCTCGTCAACGAAACGGACGTGCTGTTCGTCCCCGGCGCGGCGGGCAAAGGCGGCGAGGGCGGCGACGCGGGCTGGCGAAGCTACATGTTCGGCGTGTGGAAGGGCAGCGTCGGTGAGGTCGGCGAGGACGGCGATGACGCCGAGGCTATACGTTACGTCGTGCTTTCTTGCGAGTGACGGCCGTCGGACGGCCGCTCGCGCCGCACGCCGAAGGACAGTAAAAAAAGACGGGGAGCATTCTTCGGAATGCTCCCCGTCCGCGTTTTGCGACGGGCGCGTTATTCGTTTGTTGCCGTCGGGTGGTAAGGGCATTTTTTGCCCAGGCATTGGGCGTTTCTCGGGTAGTGGTCGCAGACGGTCTCTCCGCTCTCCATGGGGATGCCGTAGTGCTCTCTGACGAACCGCGCGCCCGTCGAAAGGGAAAGGAAGGCGTTGCGCTTGCAGCACCTCGCGCCGCCCAGCTCCGCCATCTTCGCTATGACCGCCGAGGCGTACTTCATGTTGTCGGCGTAGTATCCGTTGGTGGTGAGAGGGCCCGTGCCGTGTATTACGGACAGCGCCGCGCCCACCGCCGCGACCGAGCCGCACACGCCCCAATACCCGCACATCGCTCCCGGCATTTTCATCGTGCGTTTGGCCAGCTCGTCCAGGCTCGCTTCGGCGTCTATCGCGCCGCCCGCGTTGCGATACGCCATCAAAAACGCCGCCCCGTCCAGAAAGTGGTGCTCCGGCCCGTGCATGTTAACGTACTCCTCGTCCATGACGAGTCGGGCGATCTTCACGGGGTCTTTGTCGTCGCACCCAAGCACGGCGCTCTTTATCTTGTCGTATTTATCCTGAAGAGTGTACTCCATTTATTTTACCTCGCTTTCGAACCGCTTTTTAAGCACGCGGTAATGGTTCTCGTTCGACTTGTCGCCGCCGTTGTCGGGGAACAGGCAGTAGGGCAGACTGTCCGTCTCGCGATGCTTCTTCACGCAATCGCAACACGTCCCGTGATTGGGACAATTCACCTTGGGACACATACATTCTTTGACTTTCGCGCATGCCATGCCTTTTATCCTCCGTGCGTTCGTCGCCCGCCCGATATATCCGATGCGGTATATATAATAGATATATATTATAACGGAAGCGCGCCGCTTTGTCAACGTGGATAACGTGCGTATTCGATCGGAGCAGGACGGATCCGAAGGCGCCACGGGGCGACCGCGGATCGCTTACCGCGGGATCTAAAGGTATGTATTGACATAACAAGCAAATGATGTTATCATTACGTAAAAGCATCGGGATCAGACGGGCAAACGCTTAAATGAAAGGCGAGCAAGCGCGTCGCGGACGCTGTTTTCGTGCGCTTCGGCGCATTATCGGAGAGATGATACCATGACAAAAAGATCCGTTATATCTGTCGTCGCCATCCTTGCGGCCATTGTGTTGGCTTTCGGTATGGCTGCGACCGCATGCGGCCACGAGCACACCTTTGCCTCGGCGTGGGAGACCGACGCCACGCACCACTGGCACGCCGCCACTTGCGAGCATGCGGACGAGAAGGCCGATCTCGGCGAACACGTCCCCGCCGCGCCCGTGCGCGAGAATGAAATCGCCGCCACTTGCACGGTAGACGGCAGCTATGACGAGGTCGTTTATTGTGCCGACTGCCACTATGAGATCGATCGGGAGGAAAAGACGATCGTCGCAGCTCACAGCTACGGGGAGGACAATGTCTGCAAGGTATGCGGTCACAGCAGGGCGACCGAGGGATTGCGGTTTACCTTAAACGGCGATGAGCGCAGCTACACCTGTTCGGGTATCGGCACCGCCGAGGGCACGGAGATATACATCCCCGCCGAATACGACGGCAAGCCCGTGACGGGCATAAGGGAATACGCGTTCGACGGTCTCTCCGCGCTCACGTCGCTTGCGATCCCCGCGAGCGTGACGAGCATAGGCCGATACGCCTTCAACGGTCTGACCGCCGTTATCACATGGATCGGCACGCCTGCCATCCAAACCATAGGAGATTCCGCTTTCGCCGGCTATAAGGGCAAGTCCTTGACCGTCCCCGCGAGCGTGACTGCCATAGAGCGGTTCGCTTTCCGTGACTGCACGGCCTTGACACGGATAAATTTCGATGCGATCTCCGTCGCGGACGCGGATTGGACGTCCTCGGCGTTCTATAACGCGGGCACGGAAGGTGAGGGCATAGACATCGTGACGGGCGAGAGCGTCGAGCGTATCCCCGCATACTTTTTGGATATCTTTTTCATGGAGGCCCCTCCGAAGATAAAGAGCGTGACGATCGGTCGGAACGTCACGAGCCTGGGACGCAATTTGTTCCTCGGGTGCGGCGCGGAGATCGTATGGGAGGGAACGCCCGCCATTCGGACGATAGACGATCATGCTTTCAGCGGTTATCTGGGCACCTCCGTGACCATCCCCGAGAGCGTCACGAGCATAGGCGATAACGCGTTCAGCGGTTGCGTGTTCCTGACCGAGATGGTCATTCCCGACGGCGTGACGAGCATAGGCGATGACGCGTTCAGCGGCAGTTCCTCGCTCGAGGTCGTGACTATCCCCGAGAGCGTAACGAGCATAGGTGACAACGCATTCAGTTATTGCGGGGACTTGAAGCGGGTGAATTACGATGCGGTCGCAGTCCGGGATCTGAGCGCGGACTCCGATATATTCGCAGGCTCGGGAACGACGGGAGAGGGCATCGCGATCGTAACGGGGGAGAACGTCGAGCACATTCCCGCGTACTTCCTGAGTAAAGGCGATGCGTTCGGAAACGTCGGAGCGTCGGAATCCGAAATAGCGAGCGTTACGCTCGGTCGGAACGTCACGAGCATAGGCGAGTACGCGTTCAGCGGGCTTACCGTTCCCATAACGTGGAGCGGCACGCCCACTATCCGAACGATAGGAGCGCGCGCGTTCAACGGCTATCAAGGCACTTTCGTCACCGTTCCCGAGAGCGTCACGATCATTGAGATCTTCGCGTTCGAAAATTGCCCCGCGCTTACAGCCGTGTATTATTCGGGTACGGCGCGGCAGTGGAGCGACATCACCATCTATCCATACAATCCCGCTCTCACTTCCGCCACTCTCTACTGTTACAGCGAGAGCGAGCCGAGCGCGACGGCGGACGGCGACTATTGGCACTACGTGAACGGCACGCCCACGCCGTGGGCCGACGCCGCATTGCACGCCCCGAGCCGTTGAGATATCCATATGAATATGCACGAAACCGGAACCGGACCGGTGATCCCGCTCGCTGAAAACAGGACATTGAGTCCTGTTTTCTTAACGCTGCGCGCCTCGTCCGTTTTGCTGCGCAAAACCGAGACGGACTCGGTCACCGGTACGAATCAAGTAACAGATTGCATAAAAAAAGGAAACGACTTGTGTCGTTTCCTTTTTTATGGAGCTGCTAACCGGATTCGAACCGGTGACCTCGTCCTTACCAAGGACGTGCTCTACCTGCTGAGCCATAGCAGCATGTGAAGTTTTGGGGCGCGGGGTGGGGTCACCCCGACCACGCTAGAGCATTATACTACACACGGAGAAAAAAATCAATGTTTTTGCGGTATATTCGTAAAATTTTCTGAAAATAAAATGTTTTTCGGCGCGTGCGTATGAGTGTTTATATACCCGCGTTTCGTTTACGGGCGGGCGGGGACGTTTTACGCGTTCGGGCAAGGGGCGTTCGGGGGTTGACAAGGAAAGGG
>ERZ1090879.713-NODE-713-length-19780-cov-18.174246_pt1 | contig 19780 bp, 18 predicted proteins | sample MGYA00478472_ERZ1090879 | MGnify/ENA primary metagenome ERZ1090879 (study PRJEB33644, sample SAMEA5815723) | chicken gut metagenome | biome: Chicken; feature: Gastrointestinal Tract; material: Caecum | place: Ireland | collected 2019-01-01 | study: A study of the... | reverse complement strand
GTTCAGTTCATTGCTTTCCAAATCCCCATCCGTGATGATAAATTCATACCCGCACGCAGAGCAAATATAGGTGTCATCCACATAGTATTCGTCTTCTGGTATCCACCGCCCATGCCGCACCGGCTGGACGTCTGCAAGCTGCTTTTTTAGCAGGGCTATTTCCTTTTCTCTCTCCACAACCGCCCATTTCAGATATTCCTGGCTCCCTTTAAGGTATTCCAGCTTACCAACCAGCTCTTTTATGGTCAGCTCCTCGCCCTCGTACTGGATTTTAATCCGCTGTTTAACGGGCTTCGCCTTCACCTGCATCAGCCGGTTGTACCGCTTCAGCACCTTCACAGCCTCTTCCAGTGCTTCTTTATCCGCGATATAAATTTCGCAGGCTTCCCCGTCCGAATAGATGAATGATTCCCGGTCTGCGATCAGCTCTTCCAGCTGGTCAATAATTTCTTCAGCAGTCATTTTTTCTCCTTCCTTTCCTTCGCCTTCTCCGCGAATATCCTGCACCTTTTCAGCGCCTTCACCGGTATCCCGGTCATCTCCTCGATCGTCTCGTAAAAGTACCCCTGCCGCCGCAGCCAGTCCGCCTGTTCCCAGGCCCCCGCGCTGTACTCGCTGGCCGTCTCCACCCGCGATTTCGGGTCGATCTGTAGCGCCAGCCCTCGGGCGTGGAGGATGCGGAGCACCTCCGCCCGCTCCATCCCGGTCAGCTCGGCCAGAATCCGCACCTGCCGCACCGGATACGCCGAAAGCCGGTACATCCGGCAGATTTCGTCTTCCGTCATCCGTCCTCACCCCGCATCAGTACCCCGTAGCTGTGCTTCCCCTCTTCCCCGGCCTCGTAGTAAACCCCGTCGGGATCGAGAGTGAAAGTCACCACCCGGAACTCTTTGATAAGCTCCACCATCCGCCGCAGCTCTCCGACCGCTTCCCGTTCCTGCCTTGCCTGCGCCGCCGCTCCTGATAAAGGAAAAAGCCTGCAAATCTCGTTCGACAGCCGCCAGGCGGCGTTTATCAGTGCCCCTCTTACTTCTTCCAGGCTCATGACGCCTCCACCTCCCGCTCAATCAGCGGCAGAATCCCGTACTTGTTTTTGAGGAGGTCGTAGATGAAGAGCCGCCCTTTCTGCGTCCAGCAGGTTCTAACTCTCGTGTGCTGTTCCCCCTCCCCGTCGACATACAGGTCGGTCTTCGTGTGGGTGTACCCCTCCCCCGCGTACTGCTGGTAGAGGAGCCAGATGTCCCCCTGCTTGTACTGCACCCCCATTTCATGCAGCAGGATGTTCATCCGCTGGGCGCTCATGCCGTAGTCCTTCGCAATCTTGCTGATCGGCATCACATCCTTGTTCATTAAAATCAAGTCGTAATACCCCGCCTTCGGCGTCATCTCGGCGATCTGCTGGTCTTTGACGCTGACCACCGTTTCCAGCTCCTTCCGCCTCGCCTGCTCTTCTTTCAGCCGCTGTAACAGCTCGATCATCGTGTCCGGGTTCATCAGCAGCTCTTCCACCGTTTCCGGCGTCATGTAGGCCCCATGCTTTCGGATGCTGGGAATGACTTCCGACGTGATCCACCGCTTGAACTTCTTCGCCCCGGGGAGTTTGGAGGACATCACCAACGAATAGAGCCCGGATTCATTGATGATGGTCATTTCCTGCTCTCCGGAGGGGGTCGTGAAACGCGACCCCCTCTTATCTTCCGGGTCAACGTGCCGCCCAAGTGCGTCTTTGGTGTTGCTGTACCCCAGCGCCGCCGCGACATCCTTTCCCACAAACCAGGGGTCGCCGTCGATCTCCACCGACCGTACATCCCCAAATTCTTCATTCGTCCAAATCGCCATGATCTCATTCATCCCGAATTTCCTCCCATCTCATCTGCATTAAAAACCGCTGATACCGTTCCTTGAGCCTCCGAAGCCCGTCTTCCGCCTCCTCTTCGGTGAGTGCCCCGCCCATAACCAGCAGTGCCAGCTGCTTGGCGAGGCTGACGGCTATCGCGTTAGTTCCCTGTGCCTCGTTACCATAATAATCGGTTGTAATCTTTCCGTTCTTCACGGTGATCTTGACCTTCGCCTCCGTCATTCCGCTTTCTCCCTTCTCGTCATAACCAACCGCGTACCCTCAACCTGCCCGATCCGCTTCTCTAGCGCCTCCGGCATCCCTTCCAGCACCTCCGTGCAGACCTCCCGGCTGAGTATCCCGTTCTGGATGCACCCCGCCATCAGCTGCACCAGCGCGTCCGCCATCGTCGGAATTGCGAACGGCTCCGGTACATTCAGCTGAAAGTTCAGGTTGTCCTTTCCGTCCATGATGACGATCCTCTTCTCCTTCCGGAAGAATGCGTTCATCATCGTTTCCATCTCATCCATGTTCATATTGACCTTCCTTTCTGCCCCCTCGGGGCGGTTGATGATTTGTTTCTGTGTCTCTATTCTACTACGTTGGAGTATAAATGTCAATACAACGGAGTTGAAAATATTGACAAAGATACTTCAGCGTAGTTGTGCATAATTCATATTGTCTTTTTTACTCCGATGTAGTATAATCAGGTATAAAGGAGGTGATCTATATAAACGAGCGATTAAAAGAGCTTAGAGAGGCCTTGGGACTAAGCCAGCAGGAATTCGCGGAAAGAATCCATTCAAAACAGGTGTCTATTTCCGCCTACGAAAGAGGAACTAGGACGCCTCTTGAGCCAATTATTCTTTCTATTTGCCGTGAATTCCACGTAAATGAAACCTGGCTTCGCACCGGTGAGGGCCCAATGTTCCGCCCGGTGGGGCGGGAACAGGAACTTGCTTCCTTCCTCGGTGACATTGCCTTCGGGCCGGATACCTTTAAAAGGAGGTTCATTGAAGCCCTGGCGAAGATGCCGGAAGAACAATGGGACGCCCTTTACCGGCTGGCAAAAACCCTTGTCGACGCGGTGGAGGAACAGCCTCCCCCGGAAGAGGAAAGAGAGCAATAAAAAAAGCGCCGGTCTCCCGGCGCTTCGCAATGCTGAACCTGTCAGCGGAATATATAGAAGTAAATGAGTGATATTTCTTTTTCGCTGGCAGTTTTAAGCCACTCAACAATAGCTTTCAGCATTGCTTCTCTCATTTATAAGAACCTCCTATTTTTCTTGTTTGTTTGACACTATTATAGAACAGAAGTTTGCTTCTGGCAATAGTCAAACCGACGAAATTCTAACCGTACATTTGTACAGAAAGGAGGTGAAACGCTTGAAAAGGAAAATCCTGTCAGCTGTGGCCCTGCTGATAGCGATCCTCTGTATCCCGGCTGCCGTTGCCTTTGCCCACTCCGGCGGCACCGATGAAAACGGCGGCCACTGGGATCACTCAACCGGTACATACCATTATCACCACGGCTACCCGGCCCACCAGCATCCGAACGGCGTCTGCCCCTATCTGGACGACGCGCCCGAAGAATCCAGTTCATCCAGCAGGCCGTCGACAGCCCAAGAAAGAATAAACTCCGCACTGAAAAAGCTGGAAGATGCCGGATATTCTAGCTCCTCGCAGAGCGCCACCGTCCAACAAGCCAGTACCTCTTATCAACGCGGCTATGATATCGGATACAAAGACGGCAATTCTGCCGGACACACTGCTGGATATACCGAAGGCCGTTCAGATGGCATACAAGAAGGAATGGAAAGAGCTTCTACTGAAGCCGACTCGCAAACAAAGCTCCGCCTTTATTCTGCTATCGTCTTTTCACTGATATTTCTATTGATTGCGGTTGTATGTGCTGTAAAATTCAGCCGAAAAAAGGCAGATTACTTGCAAGCATCCGAAGATTTGCAAGTAACCAATCAAAGCTTAATGACCACCCAGAAAAAATTGGAAGACATGCAGTATTTATGTAATGATGCACACAATAGAGCAAAGCAGCTCCTTGAAGATTATTCAAAGATTTTATCCCAAAAGAAAAAGATTGAACAGTGCTGGAATGCAGCAGAAGATGAAGTCGATGAGCTGAAAGAAAACATAAAGCAGCAACAAACTCGAATCGAGAATTTGTCTGAAGACTGCGCAACCCTTTACGCACAGTATATAGAATTAAAGGAAAAACTAGGGGAAGAAACGGTAGATGAAACCCTGAGTGACTATGATTATTCTGCTTTGTGGCTGGTAAACAAAAGTCGCCCCGCCCCCAAAGAGGCAAAGCGGATTAAAGAGCTTGAAAAGGAAACCAAACAGTGGATTGAACGCGCCCTCCGGGCAGAAGCCGAACTGGAAACCCTGCGAGGCCTACGTACTGTGCGCCGCCTGACCGGCGGAAGCACCCCCGAAAAATGAAAAAAATCCGCCTCCCGGCGCCGTCAACACCGGAAAGCGGTTCAAATAGATGGGTAGTGGTACAATAGTCCACCCAAAATTATTATACCACCGCCCCTTGTTAAAGTCTACCATTTTTACAGGAAAGGCGGTTTTTTTTATGCCCAGAAAAAAGCAAGCACCAAACCACGGCAACTACTATGAAATCAAGATCACTTATCAAGACCCGATGACCGGCACCCGCAAGCGGAAGTCCTTCCTGTCCTCTACCTCGAAGGAAGACGCCCGCCGGAAGGCCGACGCCTGGAAAGCGGAACTTCTCCGCGGCCCGATCCCCGTACCCCTCACCGACAGCATCACGCTGGAAGAGTGGGCCGCCCACTGGCTGGAACTCTATAAGTCCTCCCGTTCCGCCTCCACCTATAACGGCTACGCCGAAGCGATCCGGAACGAGATCACCCCCTTTTTTAAGGGCCTCCCCCTCTCGGAAGTCTACCCCGCCACCATCCAGGCGTTTTATAACAGCCTCCCGCCCGACCGCTCGTCCAGCTGGATGCACAAGCGGTATCTGGCCCTCTCCGGTCTCCTCAAATCAGCAGCCGACAACGGCCTGATTTATAAGTCCCCCCATGACGGCATCTCCCCGCCGAAGGGACGCCCGACCCCGCCGAAGCGCACCTACGCCGCCGACGACCGCGACCGCCTCTTTGCCGCCGCCACCGCTGACCCCGAAGGGCTCCCGGTGGCGATCCTCTTAGAACTCGGCCTCCGCCGGGAAGAACTCCTCGGCCTCCGGTGGGAGGACGTCGACCTGCTCCATAAGACGATTACCATCTGCCGGGCGGTCAAACTGGATAAGTCCGGCGGCTACTATATCGGCGAGACCAAAAATAAGTCCAGCCGCCGACAGCTCCCGCTGTCCGATTCCTTCGCCGCTTACCTTTCCCGCTACCAATCCAGTGGCTATGTCGTCCCTGCCCCCCTGGGGAACTACTGGAACCCCCACAATTGGTCGAAGCGACGGTATTTCCCCTTCATGGAACGCGTCTGTTCCTCTCTCGGCCTCCCGGTGCTGAATCCCCACGAACTCCGCCACACCTGCGGCACCCTCCTTTATAACCGTACGTCTAACCTCTTTGCCGTCTCCCGCTTCCTCGGCCACGCCTCGACGGCCATCACCGCCGCCGTATACGTCCATTCCAACGCCGAAAGCCTCCGGAATGACATATACGGAACGCCCAAAAAAGCGGCGGAAACTTCAGCAGAACCCACAAAAGAGAAATCCAAAATATCCTAAAGAAAAATAGACACCTGCGGCGCCGAACGTCCCCTAAAAAGGTACATGGTGTCTACAAGTGTCTACTAAGCCTATTTATTTTATGCAAAACAAAAAGCCCGCAGTCGACAAACGCCGTAACTGCGGGCTTTTTCATGGCTGCCCCTGCCAGGCTCGAACTGGCGACACCCTGATTAACAGTCACTTTATACGTCCCACTAACTCCCGCTAACCCTGATTATCTCGGTATTCATCCGTTGTATAACGCTCGTAAATCGGTGCTGGGTGTCTACCAACTGTCTACCATTTAAATCCTAATCGTCGTCCTGAGACCGTTTGAAGCTGTACAGAATCTCGTCCCAGCTCTTCCCCAGCCGCCGGAGGGCGTCCCGGTACGGTTCCCAGCCGGTGCCATTGCCCCAGTCGTAAATTTCATTGAATCGCTTCTGAATCTGGCTTTTAAGGTTCTGCTCCACCTTCTCTTCGGTGTAAACGTTATCCCCGCTGGAACGCTGCCCCAGCATATCCTCCAGAATCTCGTCATAGCTCCCGTTGTTCTGGATATAAGCGTCTGCCAGATCGGAATAGCTGTACTGGGTATAGCCGTATTCATCGTGCAGAATCCGGTATCCGGTGGAATTGGTGTCGAAGCTGTCGCCCGCCTCTTCCATATCCTGAATTCCGTCGTACCCCATCTGATTGGCCAACGCCTTCTTCATATCACTTTGTATCCGCTTTTCGATGTCCTCTTCCGTCTCGCCTCCCTGCAAAAGCTGCTTCCGGATGGTGCTCTCGTTGGCGCTGTCCCCGTCCAGGATGGCGTTGACCAGCGATTCGTAGAGATAGCTTTCGGTGTACGCGGCGTCGGCGTACAGGTCGCTGTTGACGCTCTCCTGCCTTGCCTCCTCGTCCGCCTCGTCTCCCAGCGCCTCCTCTTCCAGATCGTCGCGGTCGACCCCGATTCGTTCAGCCTGCGCCGCTGCCTCGTCCATCGCTGCCGTATCGCCCGCCATGTAGGCGTCTGCGTAACTGCTGACGACGTTACTGTTCAGCTTCTTTGCCGCATCTAAGAGGGTTTCCCCGTCGATACCGGCGTCTTCCGCCTCGTTCGCGATCCGCTGCATCTGGTTGATGTCGTTGTCGTTGTAGGCCGCCGCGTACCGCTCGATAAGGTCGAGGTGTTCCGCCTCGTCCGACACAAGCCCCGTCAGTTGGCTTTGAATCTGGTCTCTTGTCATACCGCCCCGGCTGATGAGGTAGTTCCGGATTTGGAGCGCCAGATCGTCGTAGCCTTTCAGCTGGGCCTGCCGCAGCAGCTTTACATAGTCGCTCTTGTTTTTGGCCGGGTTCAGGGTTGCTTTATAAACCTTAAACTCCGCCTCCATGCCCTCTTCCGTCTCGTCCCAGCCGCTGAGAAGCATTGCAAAGTTTAACCCCGACTTAGCCTCCCTTACAATGTTGGTGCCGGGAACCCCGAAGAAGGTCATAATCTTCCCAACCGCGTCGGTGGTGGCCTTGAAGATCGTCTTGCTGGAACTCTCCGGGTCTTTGATGGTGTCGATGGCGCTTCCGGCGGATGTAACCATATCTGCAATCGCGCTCATCCCCATAACTTCGAAGTCGTACCCCTGCATCATGCTGATGATATCCGATACAATCGGCACCAGCCCCAAAGGGTTTATATTCTCCGCAAGGTTTCCTTCCAGAATCCCCTTCGCGACGTCCCAGCCGGTGACGTCTTCTTCTTTTTTTATAAGCCCGTTCCAAATTGTATCCCCCAGAAGGGCCTGCCCGTATTTATCGACCAGTTCCTCGTCATCATCATCGTCTCGCCCAACATCAATCAGGGAAACAATAAGGGCGTTCAGCATGGCAGAGGACGCGAACCCCCAGACGGCTTTCACAAAGTTCCGCCCCGCCTTGTCTCTTCTAGTGCTGGACTTATTGATAAGGTCTCTGGCTGAACCCATCAGCAGGTTATAGCTCTTTATAGGCTCCGATCGGAAACTCGTCAGCAGCCGCCATAGCCCGCCCCGCTGTAAAGCCGGTGCTTTCTCAAATACGCTGTCAACAACCTGCGTCCGGTCGATCATGTCGACGAACCGCCGCTCCACCTCCTGCCGATAAGCCTCGGTGCCGGTGGCTTCCCCCCGGCGCTTGAAGTCGGCGTTTACCCAATGCTGTGTCGCCCGGTATAGGGCCTTCCAGGTGATGTCATCCGCCGCACCCGCCAGCATTATTGTTCTGTCGATTGTCCGGTCATAGGCTCTCGTCTTTCCGATCATCAGCTCTTTGATATTGCTGCCGCCTACGCCGTCGCCGAAAAATCCCCAGTTTTTCCACCGTGCCAGCGGTACGGTGTTGTAAAACTCGTCGGTATCCGTCCGTCCGGCAAGCCCCATCAGGATATACCGTTCTGGGATGACCGCCGACGCCCGGAGGATGGAGGTCGGCTGCTGTGCAACGACCCGGAGGTTCGCCGCGACGCTGACCGCCTTTGCCCGGCCCAGCCAGGTTTCAATTGGACTTCTATCTTCCCTTGCCTGTCCGTTGATATTCCGAAGCAGTTCGTTCAGATAGCGGATAGACTGGCTGCCCTGCGCTTTTGACATTGCCTCGCGCACACTGCGCCAGTCTCCGCCGTGCCGCGTGTTCCAGTTGATCACCTTATTCAGGTTCTCAATCGGTTCCAGATACGCCCCATAGGCCGCCATCTGGGTAGCGTGCTTAGAGAACACATTAAAAATGCTGTCGATCATGACCGGGTTGGAGGCGTTCTCGTTCAGTGCCTTGGTCATGCCTAGATTTTTGATAGTCTGGTCTTTCTGCCCGGCTTCTACGCTGGCTTCTGCCCGCGTCCAGTTCGGGTCGGTGCTGATCGGCCAGTAGTTCCGTTCGGTAAACTTGTTGTATCCGTATACCGCCTGGCTGGCCTCATTCCCCCACCTGGAAACATTCTGGGCTGTAAACTGCTGCAACTGGTCGGCCAGCGCCTTTTCCTCGGTGGTCAACTGATCGGTAATGGTCCTGACTTCCGTCGGGTCGAGCTGATAGAGCGTCAGGTTTTCCCGTCCCTGCTCATCGGTCAGACGGAACCCGCCGCCTGCATCTTTACCGTCTCTGGAATAGAGGTGCCGTCTGCCCTGCTCTCGCTTATCCGTGAGGTAAAGGCTCATCGCCTGCGCCCGGGTCATCTTAACCTTCCGGTTCCCGCGGGTCAACGTGACTTCTATGGTGTCGGTTTCCAGCTGCCGGAGTTTCCGGTTACTGAGCTTCATGTCCTTTTTCAGCCCGTCAAAGAAGCTGGCGACCTCTTCCCAGAACCGGATTTTCCGGCTTTCCCCCATCCGCAGTTCATTATACACGCTCTGGAAGTGCGTCCCTAGCATATCCGAGAACCGCACCGGATCGAGTAAATCCCACTTGCGGAATTTGGTGATCTTCCCGGTCTTCCGCTGTTCCTTCCAGCTTTTCCGCGTGTCCTCGATAATTCCCCGGGCCGCTTCGGTGGCGCTTGCCATCTGCCCGTTTATCCGAATGTTGTCGTAATCTATGATTCCTTTCTCAACTGCACGCACAACCTTGTAAAGCTCTTCCAGCTGCCCGGCGGTCAGATCGGATATCCGTTCTGGCACTCCCTGCTGAATCAGTTCCTTTACCCGGTCGGCAAGGTCGGGGTCGATAACCGCGTAAAAGTCGCTGTAGTCTTCCCGTGCCTCCGCCTTGGATATTTCATCCAGTCTTTCCTGTAGGGCCTGCCATGCTAGCGTTTTCTTGGTAGCGCCGCCCGCCCGTTCATTCCGGGCGTCTGTGCTGGAAGTGTCGAGCGCGGACAGGAAGTCCGCCACCACCCCCCGCAAGCTCTGCGGAATATGCTGGGTGTCGGTCGGTCGTTCCAGCTTCCGGGTCATCCGCTGGACAACCCGTTCAATCCGCTTACGCGCCGCCGACGCCTTCCGTCTTTCCGCCGCCCTCTTCCGGCTCTCCCGGTTCTTCTCCCGTACCTGCCGCACTCTCTCTGCCGACCGCTCCCGCCATTCTTCGCGAACCTCCGAGACCCGCTCCCGGCGTCTCTCCCGTTCAGCCTCAAGACGCGCTTCCGACCGCTCCCGCTGCCGTTCCAGCTCCCGCGTCCGGCGCTCATACCGCCGCTGTAAATCACGGTTTGCCTGTTCGTAAGCCCGCACCTGTGCCCGCAGTGTCTCCCGCTCTACATCGTTCAGGCTGCTTGTCTCTGCCTGCCCGCCGATCTGCGAAAGAATATCCGTCGTGAGGTTCATTGCCGCTTCCGCCTGTTCCAGCGTGACGCCGTTTTTATCCTCGTTAAACCGCCGGGTATATGTCGGCTGGATGGCGTCCCAGAAGTCCGCCATCGCGTTTAACTGGTCTTCTGGGCTGATGATGTCGTCCGGGAAATACTCGGGTGCCAGCTCGTTCAGCTCCATGTAAATTTGATCGATACCCCGCACTTCGTGTGATACGCCGTTCCGGTCGGTGTAAATCTGGCTGTTCACCATCCGGAGCCGCCCGGCGTTCTGCCGTCGGAACGCGCCCCAGTCGGCCCACCCCGCCCGGATATCCGGGGAAACGTACATCCGTGTCATCCTGAGCAAGTCGCGCACTTCCGCAATGTTCGGCGCGTTATAAACACTGTCGTCCAGATACTCCGAAACCCCCACGGCGTCCCGTGCCGCGCCGTAAATTGCCGAAAGGGCCTCGCTGAATCCGCCCTCTCCCCGGCGTCTGAGCGTCTGCATCGCGTCGTTCACTACCGTTTTAAGCCTTGCAGCCTCTTCCGTCCCCTCCGCGCCGTACTCCGCCGCCAGCCGGTCGACCGTGTTGTTTATATCCGCTTCACTCACAGTGGCATTCTGTAAAATCTGCGCCTGCGCCCGGAGGGCCGATACCTCGGCGTTCACTTCGTCGTCTCCGGCCCGCAGCATCTCGGCCACTTCCTGGTTCAGGCTTTCCAGATCGATCTGTTCATCTGCCCCGACGTCTTCCGAAAGCTGCTCCCGGTTCCGCGCCTGGGTATTATTCTCCGCCCGCGCGGGCTGAACCCCCGTCCGCGTCCTGTCCCGTCTGCGGTGATGGCCGCTTCTGGCGGTCTGCTCTTCCGGTACGCTTTCGCTGAGCGCCCGTGTCCAGATTTCCTCCGCCTGCCGGTAAGTCTCGGCGCTGGCTTCCAGCATCTGCGCCGCCCGGGTCTGGGTCTCCCCGCCCCGCACGATATTGGAAAGCCGCTGTAAGATGTCCTTGATGGCGTCGAGAATCCGCCTGGCAAGGCTTTTATTCGTCTGTACCGTGCTGGCCGCCGCCTCCGGGTCGATAAGGAACCGTTCCGCCGCGTCCGCGACAATATCGTCTATCGCCTCTTCCCGGCTGACCGTCTGCCCCTGGGCCTCGTATCCCCGGATGATCCGGTTAATCTCCCCCTGCATCCAGCCGGGGTCTGTCTGCTCGAGGTAGGCCGCCACCGTATCCCGGTAGCTCTGATAAGACCGCGCGTCCCGCTGCTGCAAGATGTGCGTCAGCTCATGGTTTAAAACGCCGGTCAGGTTATTCTCCGACTGGGCGGAGAGGTAGATCGTGTTCCCCTCTACCCGGCCGTTATAAAGCGGCCGCCCGTCTTCGTCGACCGGCGCGTTCTCAATCTGGATTTCGACCCCCAGCGCCCGTCCCATCTGGTCGAGATAAAGCCTTGTGTTCTGGTCTACTGCGTTGGCGGTGCCGGTAGTCGTAAGCCCTACATCTCCCACCGGTTCCGGCGCGGTGTTCTGGCCCACCTGCACCGTCTGGGCCGCGTCGTTCTGCCCGGCGCGGAATGCCTGTAAAGCCTTCGCCTCGTCGATATACGCGCCAAAGGCCGTGTCGATGGTATTAAAGTCCTGCCCGTAGAGGCCCCAGTCGTAGTAGGCTTCAAAGGAGTTTCGGAACCCCTGCGCTTCCGCGCTTGTCCCACTTCGGGGCGCGGCGTTCCGATAGGCCGCCCCGCCTCTTTCCCCAAGCGTCCGGGCGAATGCCTCGATCTCGTTCTCCCTCGTGTTCTCCTCCGCTCGGATTGCCGCCTCCGTCTGCGCGACGTTCTCCCCGGCGGCCATCCGGAGGGCAAGGTCGGTTGCCGCTTCGGCCTGCTGGGATTCGTTCGAGACGGGTTCCGCCTGCGGCGCGGTGTTGGCTTCCGGCTCCTGCTGTGGAATGGAAGTGTTTTCTGCCTCCTGCGGGCGGTTCTGCCGCTCGGTTCTAATCCCGTTGATTTGGTTTGCAGCAGCGTTGACGCCGCCCCGCACGCCGAGGCCGATACCGCCCAGCACCAGCGAAGAAAGCAGTGCCGAACCGGCGTTCCCAAGCATCTCTTCCCCGTTAAAAATTTCCCTTCCGGGGTCATAGGTGAGCGCCGCGCCGACGTTGGAAACCGGTGCCTGGATGGCTTCTTCTGCCGCCTCTTCCAGGGCGTTGGTGAGGTACTGCCGCACAGCGTCGGCCCCTCTTCCAATCGGAATGCGGTTGATAATATCCGCAATCACCCGTTCGCTGCCGCCCTGTACTTCCAGAATCGAGTTCAGCGCCGCGACCCCGAAGGCCACTAGCTGTGCTTCCTCCCGGTCGACGCCAGCGTCCATGTATTCTTCGTAGCTGTCACCCATCTGCTGCACCATGGAAGAGTAAAACGCCGGGTTCTGCACAACACCGAGAACGGCGTTCCCTGCCCCCGTTGCGCCAGTAGCCGCTGCCGCCCCGCCGAAGGCCGCGCCCCCGGCGGCGTAAATGGCCGCGTCAATCAGCATCCGCGTTCCGGTGTCGATCGTCTGGGCCACCCACTCCGGGATATACCCATTATCTAAATCGCGCTGTGCCCGCTCCGAGATATTCCCCATCGCGTCGTTTAAATCCTGCCGCAGTACTTCATAGGTATCAATCCCGTAATACTCCGGTGACTGGTTGTTCAGTGCTTCCAGCGTGCCCAGCACGTTGGAAATATAGTTGTAGACGCTGTTCTGCGCCGCTCTTCCGGCCGCCCCTACGCGGTAGGAAAAGGGAATGTCTTCCTGATTTTCCGCGTTCTGCTGTACCTGTTCCAGCGTTACGCCTTCCGGCTCCAGGACGCGGTTTTCAAAAGGGCTGGTTTCGGTCTGTCTGGTTGTGGAAGTGTAGACCGGAAGAATCGTATCCTGGATGCTGTAGTCCCGATTCCCGTCGTCTATGACGTTTCCCCCGGCGTCCACGCTGGGGGAAAATCGTTCCGCCCCCTGCATAACGAGGTTCAGTGCGGCGTCTCTGGCGGCTTGTTCCTCTGCTTCCCGGTTTCCGGTGCCGAGCGTAACGCTGAATTGCCTCCGGTTCCCGGTAGTTGTGGTGACATCCCCGCCTCCAAAGGCGTTGAAGCCCGTTCCTTCGCCGCCGTTGCTCCCGAACATTCCGTTTCCGAATCGGCTGTTTCCCCAGAAATCGAGAAGGTCTGTTTCATCTCTCCGGTTTTGCCAGTCACTGACAATTCGGTCAATGCGCGGCTGGCTCGTTTGGAACTCTTGATTTTGAGAACCGGAAATGATATCGTCTGCCCGCAATACATTAGGTGTCCCAACATCATACCCCCTGCTTGCCAGTTTTTCCGATAGCCGGGACATTCTGGCACGAAAGCCATGTCCGTTATCCTGATCTTCTGCGGTTGCTGTACTTGCCGGCATCTGGCGGGAACTGGAACTTCCGGAAGTGGAAGCACGCGCATTTTCTTCCCGCTGTGCTTCCCTCTCTTTCTCTTCACGACGTCTTATAAGACTTTGATTTAACGGCATAGTTTCCCTCCTTATCTTGTAAGGTTATTCCCGTGGCTGCCTGTCGAAGTGGCTGGTACTCGCCCAGAGCTATTTAATCCGGAAACCGCGCTGGAAAATGCCGACATAATCCCCAGCCGCTCGGCTATATCGATTGCTTCATCGTCTTTCAGCTGGCCCAGTGCCACCAGGTTAGCCAGCCGCTGCCCAATTTCGCTGTTGCTGGCCGTTCCGTTCCGCTGATCCTGGCCGTAGTTGTTTAAAAGCGTATCATGCAGATACGACCAGTTTTGCCCGGTGGTCGGTTCCTCCGTATAATCATCGTCTCCGTCCCCGCTTCCGCTTCCTCTGTTCCCACCAGTAGACCCGCCTGTTCCGCCGCTTAGATACTGTACGCTGGAAGAAGCATCGTCATACGGATACACCATCCCCGCCGCCGCGTACCGGTAAGCAAGGTCTCTTGCCGCCTCCTGCTGGGCCTGCTCGAACTCCTGTAGCCACTGGCTGTAGGCAAGGTTATCCTGCCCCCGCTGATAGTCGAACTCGTTTTGATAATTCTGCTGCGCCAGCGCGTCCGAATACTCCTGATAAGCCAGCTGATAGTCGTTGTAGTAGTCCCCGACCGAATCCCGGTACTGTCCGTAAGCCGCGTTTTCCAGTGCCGAGAGGGCCGACAGCTGGTTGTAGAGGTCTGTCCCTTCGTCCTGGTATCTCTGGTATGCCAGCTGTTCCAGCTCCGGCACAATCGCGTTTAACTGTCCCAGATACGCCTGGTACGCCTGGCTCCCCGCCGTCGTCCCATAGCTGTTCCCGTACCCGCCGGAGAGCGCCGCCGAATTCCCGATGGCGTCCCGCATCGCGAGGTTTCCTTCTCTCGTGTACTGATCGCGGTAGATTTCATAGGTCGGGTCTTCGACATAGTTATAGCTGAAATCCGGCCGGTTCTGAATCTGCGAAAGCAGCGCGTCGATCTGATCCTGATACGGCGAAGTATAGGTGGGCCGTGTCCCCGAGAAGCTGAACCCGCCGGTCAGGCTGGAACCGCTGGACGGCCGCGACGCCTCCCCCGGCGCGCCGGTCGATACCGCCGGGTTGCCCGAAGGGGTGTACCGGTCAAGGTTTGTGTCCGTCAGGTTGTTTACCAGAAGGTTGTGCCGGTATTCGCTCACCCCGTCGTATGTCCCGGGCTTGGTGGTCGATTCCGTCGGCTTCTGGAATTCAATCATGTTCGGGTTGTACGGGCTGTCCTCGGTGTTGTCGTTCCGGATCATCGTCACCGAATCGCCGTTGTCGTAGACGTCGTACCGGTTATTCGTTCCCCTGATTGGCATTCTCTACCCCTCCCTTTTCCTGCGGCAGTTCCGCCAATACGTTTTCCAGGTGGATACTGACGCTGGCCAAGATTTTTGCGTTTGTCGTCCCCTGCACCACCAGGGCGTTTAGCTCCCGCAGTGCCATTTCAATTTCTTTTCTCACGCTGGCCCCTCCAATATGCTAACTCTTGCAGCTAAATCCTGTACAACCTTTACCAGCGGGGCGATAAGGTCGGTGTAGTTCAGCATCAGCGTTTCTTCTCCGCCTTCGTCCGTCCAGCTAGATACCAGAATCCCTGTTCCCTTCCAGTCGGTGCCTGCTATAAGCTTCTGCACATCCTGTGCGATAAAGCCCATCCTGAGCCGTGCATCCGGATACCGTCCCGATTGTACATCCGCCGCCAGAGAATTGACTGCGGCGGGCTGCGTTCCGAGAGAAGACGAAGCGGTTGTGACTTCCGGAAGCTTGACGTATTGCACTGGATTCAGGCCCAGAATCAGCGCCTTGCTTTTTTCTGTGGTCAGGCTTTCGATGTCGTCTTTGAGCTTCTGGTCTGAACTTTCCCGATATTCCGGAGCCCGCATATACCCGGACGCCACGACCGAATAGGCTCCCATCTGGAAATCGGAACAGACAATGTTGCCGTATCCAACGACAGCGTTTCCGGAATAAGCCCCGGCCCGTAGCGTTCCGCCAACTGTAAGCCCCGCGGTCGTTTCTACCCCGCCTGATGGCGTTCCCATCGTAATATTTCCGCTACCGGAATAGATATCTACTCCGCCTGCACTGCACTGAACGCGGACACTGCTTCCGTATCGAATAGAAGATATAACCAGGTTGTCGGTCTGAATCTCTACTTCTTCTGCTATAAGGCTTGCCATATGCGAAGTTAAGGTAAAGTTGCTGGCGCTCGTCCCACTTGCCACCACCCAGTCGATCTTCTCCGCCGTCTGCTCTACGCTGGATATGTTGTCCTCTGCGTCGCTGACCCGGCTTGTCAAACTGGTGGCCGTCTGCTGCAAAACGGAGATGTTCCCCTGCATATCCTGCACTGTTGAGGTAATAGAAGTGGCCGTCTGCTGAAGTTGGGATATATTCCCTTCTGCGTCCCCGACCCGTGCCGTGATCCCGTCGATGTCGATTTGGAGTTCCGAGAACCGCCCGTCCGCTGCTGTGACCGCCGCTGTGATCTTCCCGTCCAGCACCTGGAGCTGTGCCTTCACATCCTCCGAAATACTCGTCAGCTGCTCCTGCGCAGCTTCGGTGAAGTTCTCAACCTCCATGTTATAGAGGTTATACCGCAGCTGTTCATTCAGCTGGAAGAGCCAGTTCTTGATCGTCTTCTGGTTTTCGTAGATTTCTTCCAGCGTCCCGCCGGTCTGTAAATCCGGCAGCGGCGACATATTGTATTGGCTCATCCGCTCACCTGCTTCCCAGCTCGGTCGACGGTTCCAGAACCCTGGTCATTCCGAAGAGCTTAAAGTCCCCTGTTCCCGAGAGCTTCATCGCGATCTGCGTATACCGCCTGGTGTAGATCGGGACAATCCGCGTCCGCCTCGTCTCGTCTCCGGTAACGGTCAACGCCTCTTCCCAGTCTTCATCCGACTGGTACCGGAGGGAGACGGTGCAGGTTGCACCTTCATCGAGCCAAAGGTTTAAGTAAAGCCGCACGACCGACTTAAACGCCGGTGTCCCGTCGCAGATGTCCCCGAATTCCGCTTCCCACTCGACCGTTTCCGCGCTGTCCCCGCTGATCGTCTTGATCTTATTGTCCGCCGCGTCGATATAGTAGAGCGCCCGTCCGGAAGAGGCCATAAAGAGGGCGTGGGTGCCGTCCTCGTGCATCCAGAGCTGCCGGTCGATATCGTAGGCGTAAAGCCCCCACTCGTCCGCTTCGTCCTGCATGGATATATAATACTTGCCGTCGATCCCGCCGCCTACCCCGTTTTCAAAGTGCTTTTCCCCAAACGCCCCGGCGACGCTCTCCGGCGTAGCCCCGCCGTAAGCCATGATCCCGTCCTTTGAGAGATACCAGAGGACTTCATCCACCACTTCGACGCTTTTATCGCTCCCCGCGGCCACCCCCCGCAGCGTCGACGGCATCGCCGAGAAGTTAGAGGGTTTGGTGCCGTATATCTTGTGGAAAGTGTCCTCCTTGAAGAAGATGACGTACCCCAGCTCGACCCCGGCCCCGGTGAAGGTGCTCTCGCTCCCCACCGTTACCGCGTAGCTGTCCTGGCTGATCCCCTCGAACCGGTTCCAGCAGGAAGGCGCCCCCAATGCCGAGGCGTAAATCTCGTGATCCTTGCATCCCCATATGCGGTTGTCGCTTTCGACAATATAGTCCATGTCCGGTACTTCCCGCTTGATGGTGATCGTCACGTTGTTTTCTTCGTGGAAGATGTTCGGAGTAAAGTAGAAGCTGTTGGCCTTTTCATCTTCCCCGGCACTCTCCGCGAGTTCATAGTCGCTGTCCCGGATTTCGTAGATGATAGGCGTGGTGTTGTTCTCGGCGTACTGGCTCCCGCTGATCGTCACCCCGTCGTACTGGTCGAACCCCAGTTCCGACGGCGTGACGCTGGACGGAAAGACGATAGAGGAGGTGGTAAAGCTGACCTGCCCCGTCCAGGTCACCTCCATGTTTTTAAGGCTCTTGTCCTCGGTCGAGAAAATCTTCTTGTCCGGAAAGATGATGATATATGCCCCCATCCCGGCGAATTTCTTCTCGGTATCCGTGACCGTCCCCACCAGTTCCCCGTTAAAGTAAAGGCTTGTCCCGTCCGCCCACATCAGCCCGTCTTTCCAGTAAAGGCCGTTCGGCTTCGTGAGCGCCTGCTCCCGGTAAATTCCCCTCGGCTTCCGGTTACTGAGCACCGGGTAAAGGTCGGTCGAGAGATTCTTGGTCTCGTACATGTTCCCCCAGCTGGTGACGTCTAAATGGGTGTACCCGCCGAAGGCCATAATCGTATCCTGCGACAGATTCCCCTCTGCCGCGAACGCGTTCCGCATCCATACCACCTCCTTACGGGAACCACCTAAACCACTTTCGCCGCGGCTTGTGCCGCCGCAGATAGCTTGCCTGCGCGTCTGTAAACCGCTGGTCAAATTGGCTCAGTTCGTTGTTGTACCGGCTGTAGTCGCCGTTTCGGAAGTCGATCTGCGCCATGACGTATAGCACATAAATATCCTCAAACGGCGCTTCCATCAAAAGTTCCGTGTTCTGATCCGCTGTCCAGCTGTATTCAATTGAATCGACGTGATAAATCTCCCTGGCAATCTGGATTTCGATATTTGAAACCCACTGGGTGATCTCCGCTTCTGTGAAGGCGTTCGGCTTCTGCCGCTGCACCTCGTCGTATACTTCTTTGAGCGTCATTGCCGCCGCCCCTTTCGTTTTTCTTCTATTGTACCGGTTTTACCGGATTTTTTCGCCCCAATGAAAAAGCGCCGCCCTCCCGGACAGCGCCCCTCTTTATGCGTGCTCTTTAAACCGTTCCCACTTCTGCCGAAGTCCGGCGTCCTTCCGCCCCATGACGTCTTTCTCATAGCCATAGATTGCCTTGTCCGCCTCGTTCTTGCAGAGGTTCCCTGCCTCCTGCAAAAGCATCTGCGCGTGCCCTCTCTCCTGCTCCGACAGCGTTTCAAAGAGCTTTGCGGCCGCCGGGTTCTCCGCCTTAAACGAGAGCGCCAGCTCGGCATATTCGGCGGCGTCCTCCATCTCTTCTCGCACCCGCTCCAGAATCGTTTCCATCTCTTTCATTATCCCTTCGCCTCCTGTATCAGCCCATAGAGGGTATCTATATTCTCTTTGGTCAGCGTGACCGTTCCCAGCCCCGGAATATTCACCGGCACCGGTTGCGCAAACTGCTTGACCGCTTCGTTATACACCGTGTCCAGGTCGATCATCCCGTCCTTATAGATGCCCATGCCCTTCCCGACCGGGCCCTCTAAAAACTCCTGCGCCACACCGGGGAAATTGCGCAGCCAGAGCGCCACCACCGTGGCCGCCGCCGCTTTCTTCCATCCCGGCAGCACCGGCAGGAACTCGTTCTCGATGAAGGCTTGAATCCCGTTTTGCACCTGCGTAATCGTTACCATTTCTTCCTCCGTTCAAGAGGGGCGCGGGGTACTCCCCACGCCCCTCCCCCTATGCCGCGATCAGGTCGCGGGCGTAGTCGTGCTGGTGGCCGGTGTAATGGTCACATTCCCCCAACCAGGGCAGACCGAACTGTTCGGAACCACCAGTTTGGTGAGGCCCAGAAGGGCGTTGATCTGCTGCTGCATACAGCCCATAGCGGCAGTGTTGGTGCCGTTATAAGTCGCCTGCTGCAGGTTGATCTGATACTGCTCTTCCTTGTTCTGCTGGACAGTGGCCGATACGGCGTTGACCCGGCGTTCCAGTTCGGCGTAAACCTCCACCAGTTTTTGGTCGGTGTACTTGTCCGCCTTGAGGGTGGCGATCTCGCCGTCCTTCTGCGCCAGGCTCAGCGCCATATTCATCTCATAGCGGCTGACCGGCTGGCTCTCGCTGCATACGGCAGCCGGTGCAGCCATGCCGCCAAGGCCATTGAGCAGTGCGGAAATACCGCCGATGTACCCGCCGACGACACCCACGCGGTCGGCAGCTGTAAAGTTAAGCATTTTCTTTCCTCCGTTTCAAATTGTATTCCCCGGCCAGGTTGCTTTCAGTATACCGTCCCTTCCCGGATATTTCGCCCCATTTCCGTCTATTGGCACAAAAACCGGCTTTTTGCACGGTTTTGAATCATTTATTTCGTCTGCTTTCTGCCTTGACAGATGGCACATTTTGGATTGTCCATTTTCCACATTTGCCAAATGTACCCGCTTCTGCTATAATGGGTATAGCGCATGGGTTCTACCATACAGCATCCTTTCTTGAGATTTGCCGCCGGCCGCCAGCGGGGTATAAGAGCGCGGCTGGAATACCGCCTGCGGGCGGATGGAAAAAACCGTCTTCCGGTTTTATAGGGGCTCGTTCTGCGGAACTTGCCCCGATTTTTTTTTGCACATGAAAAGCCGAGGCCCCAGCCCCGGCTTTTAACTTTTCAATTGACTTTCAATTGACTTTCAACTGACTTTGATTAACTTCAATTAACTTTCAATTGACTTATTCCCG